>Ga0102590_1000406_pt1 | contig 100697 bp, 90 predicted proteins | sample AraplaMF_Col_mMF_FD_76859 | JGI IMG/M metagenome (GOLD analysis project Ga0102590, IMG submission 76859) | Arabidopsis root microbial communities from the University of North Carolina, USA - plate scrape MF_Col_mMF | ecosystem: Host-associated > Plants > Roots > Endosphere | place: USA... | reverse complement strand
CCGACGGCGCTCGACAGACGTGATCACTTCAATCGGATGCTTGGTCATAGGACTACTCCTAGTGTTTGCACTAGGACTTCCGATGTTCGCATCAACCTCGCAAGACGGCCCTCACCGTGGGCTTACGGCTCCGCGCCCTCGGCATAGAGCGCAGCCGACCGGAACGGGGCGGTGCCAGCCGGCGCGGTCGAGGTCTTCAACTACATCGGAGCCTATATACGCGACCGGCTCGACAAGGCCGGCGATCAGGACGATCTATCCTCGAAGTGCTGAAGTTGACGGGTGGGAAGGGAGTTCGAGGGATGGGGCTTTCGGGCATCCCTCGTCCTGGCCCGAGCCGCTTGGATAGCGGTAAAGGAAAGGACAACGGCATCCCGGAGCTGGACAGTTGGGAATTGCGCCGCCTCTTTCGGCGGCGCATTTGGTCGCCTGCTCATGCCTTCAGAGCAGCCATCCTTTCCCCGAGGAGCCAAAGGGCCCTGTTGAGCTTGATATCCTGATCAATGCCGCTGACGGCACGGGACTTCACACGGCACGGCCTGCCGAGATCGTCACGGCCCACGCCCCGCAACCCACCTTTGATGGCGTTTTCCTGAACCACGTTCCAGACGGTCCAGAGATCATTGGCGCGGTCGTCGTAGCGGCGGGGAATAAGTAACTGTTGCGCCTTGATCGGCGTGGTCGTCTCGCCTTCGTTGTCTCCGAAGCGGAGGACATGGGCGGCGTCTGCGAGAATATCGGCTTCCTCATGGTTCAGCCGCAAGGTCGACCAATCCTGCGGAGCGGCGAGGGTGCGTTCGGCCTCGCCGAGAACACGATAGGTGCCTTCGATGACCTTGTGGTGCACATCACCGGAGTGGCGAACCTTGACGGCGTCGATTGTGCCGGTCTGTGTCACCAAGGAATTCAGGCAACGAACTCGGAAAAGCCCGGCCATAAGCTCATAGGCGCTCGTCCCGTCATTGGCATTCTTGAGCAAGATTTCGCAAACCGTGTCGCCGACGTTGTAAACTTTGCCGTCATCGACGCGGCGCAGGCGGATGAGATGCTTGGTAAAATCTGCCTTGCCTTCGGTACGGCTTCGCGACTGCTTGGCGCCGACCGGCATGAAGCCTTCATTCATGAGGCCGCGCAGCACCTCGATGGTCGGAATGGGTCTGAAGCGCTCGGACCGGCTCTCATGGGCAGTCACGGCAAAGATCGACGGCGCGCTTTGGCGCATTTCGGTTTCGGTCAGGGCGCGGCCGGTGTCGAAACGGGCGGTCTGGGTGTAGATGCTCATATTCTGTCTCCTGATTTTCCCGTTCCCGAAGGGGAGCCCCCTCGGGCGAAGCCTCCCCGGTCTTTCCGGGGGAATGGCCTCTGACATTTCCCCGGACAGAGGGGGGAGGGCGAAAGCCCGCCCCACGGCGGTGGGCGGGTCTGTCAAGCGGCGTGGCGCGGAAGGTGGGAGATCTTCTCGGGTCCGCTCGCGGACTGGCGCGGAAGATCTTCCACCTTCACGGGCCGCTTGACCGGCCTGGCCGGCGATGTCATGGGGCGGAACAAGCAACGTGGCCCGGAACGGACCTCCGTGCCGGATGCGTGAGCAGCCGCTGGACAAGCGATTGTTACTGAGCGCGGCCGACCGGAACGGGGCGGTGGGGCCCGATATGCCAAGGTCCTGAATGGAGAATATTAAGTGATTGCGAGAGCGTCAGGACAATCCGAGGTATTCTGCCTTCGCTGACGCCCTACCTCGCCAAAAGGTATGATTTTACCCGCAACAAAGTGGGCCAGTTCGATGGTGTGCCGGAAAGCTCTATATATAATGGGGGCGAACAAGTAACCCGCATCGCGGAAAGCAAATATCAAACTATCAGGGCAACCATGACATCTCGCCTCACAAGACAGAAGCATGCTGAGGAAAGACTAGGCGCAGCGCTTCAACAAATGAATGACGCCATCCGCAACGTACACAAAACCGGAATTGATGTTGATATCAGCACCCTCACCATACACACGCCGCGTGGTCCGATGGTCCAAGTCGACCTAAAAACGTTCCGCCCATATGGCGCGCCACCAGTGTTGCGGTTGGTGGAAGATTGAATGCGGTGACGTCAGGAATTTGTCACAGCGCCGCAATATTGCGTGCCTGCGTCCATCGCGCCTCGTTTAAGCATTTGAGCTCCTGTGACGTTATAACATATCGCATAACCAAATTTATGGAACATAAGAATGCCCCTGTCTCGAAGCGAGACTTCGTTGATTGAACCAGCTGACGACGCTGGTCGGACGGCGTAGCAAGCCTGGTATGAAGTCTCCGATAATGCCACCGAATTCACCTCGAATGCCATCATTGCGTGGTCGACAGATCACACGGTCGAGCGGCAATATTTCGCGCCGATAGCTTCAACGGCCGCATGCTCGATGAGTTTCTCAATAACGCGCATGATCAGGATGACTTGTGGCGGCGGATTGCCGCGCAAGATCAACTTCGAAATCGGCCCCAGTCTTGGCTTTGATCTCATCGACGGTAACGTCATCTGCCAGCCCAGTCAGGATCATGCGCACAGGGCCGCGCTTCTGGATTTCGAACACGCCGAGGTCGGTAATGACGAGGTCTGCGACACGTCGCCCCGTTAGAGGCAGCGTGCATTCGGACAGAAGCTTTGGCTGGCCCTTGGCCTGGTGCTCCATGACAACAACAACCTTCTTGACCCCCGCGACCAGATCCATGGCGCCGCCCATGCCCTTGACCATGTGGCCCGGGATCATCCAGTTCGCCAGATCGCCATTTGATGCCACTTGCATGGCGCCGAGAATAGATAGGTCGACATGACCGCCTCGGATCATCGCGAAACTGTCGGCGCTGGAGAAATAGCTCGTGCTCGGCAGCTGGGTTATGGTCTGCTTGCCCGCGTTGATAAGGTCGGCGTCTTCCTCTCCCTCGTAGGGAAAAGGACCCATGCCAAGCATTCCGTTTTCGCTTTGCAGGCGCACATCGATACTATCGGGGATGAAATTCGCGACGAGGGTCGGAATACCGATGCCGAGATTGACGTAAAAGCCATCCTTAAGTTCAAGAGCGGCGCGCGCCGCCATCTGTTCGCGTGTCCAGGCCATCAGAGTGCTCCTTCCAGTGCAGCATGACGGTTTCGCGTCGTTCGCTGCTCGATATGCTTTACGGGTGCAGGAACATGGACAAGTGCCGCGACGAAGATGCCCGGTGTATGGATCTGATCCGGATCGATGCCGCCAGTATCCACCAAGTGCTCGACCTCGGCGACTGTCACCTTTGCAGCCGTGGCCATCACTGGATTGAAATTGCGGGCGGTCCTGCGATAGACAAGATTGCCCTCACGGTCACCCTTGTAGGCGTGAACGAGCGCGACATCGGCAAAAAGCCCTCGCTCCATGATGTAGTCTTCGCCGTCGAATTCCTGGACAGACTTTCCTTCGGCAATCAGCGTGCCAAAGCCGGTCTTTGTGAAGAAGGCCGGAATGCCAGCGCCACCGGCTCGGATGCGCTCCGCAAGTGTACCTTGCGGGTTGAACTCGAGTTCAAGTTCGCCGGACAGGTACTGCTGGGCAAACAGCTTGTTTTCGCCAACGTATGACGAGATCATTTTTCGGATCTGGCCTGTCTCAAGAAGCGTGCCGAGACCAATGCCATCGACGCCGGCATTGTTTGAAATAACCGTCAAGTTGCGCGCGCCGGAGAGGCGGACCGCGTCGATCAATGCCTCTGGAATCCCGCATAAGCCGAAACCGCCCGCCATGATCGTCATATCGTCACGAAGCAACCCAGCCAGCGCTTCAACAGCACTTGCGCGAACTTTATCCATCCCATCCTCCCGAAAGGTAAGCGTTAATCCAACGCCCGATGATTTTGAATTTAAGCGGTGGTCGAGCAAAATGGGGAGTAGTATAAATACTGCACTTCATCATCTCAAAGCCAACAGGAGATCTCGTTGGAAAGCGGCTTCATGCGTTTTGCGATTTCCGACATGCCTGTCCCGATGGCCTATGCCACCCATCGGATTATTCGGGACTGCAATGAGGCTTTTGCCGACTTGTTCGAGCGAAAGCGCGATGAGATTATCGATCGAAGCTTTGCTAGGCTCTATCCCCGCGTTTCGGATTTCGTTCGCATTGGCGAGATGTGGGGAGTCCATCTGTCCGGATCCCGCCGGTATTACGACGAGCGGATCATGAAGACTGCAGGGGGGCGTCGTTTCTGGTGCGCCGTCAACGGACGCAGTCGCACGCCCGATAATCCCTTTGCCGAAGCGATTTATTGTTTTCAGCCGATGATCCGGCCGGTGGACGATGGCCAATCCATTTTAAGCGAACGGCGTCGGCAAATTTTGAGCATGGTCTCCCAAGGAAAAACGAATGTCGAAATTGCGCTCGAGCTTGCGCTGTCCAAGCGAACGATCGAGGCGCATCGCGCGCGGGTCATGCGTAAAGTCGGCGTTCGAAATACCGCAGAACTCATTGTCTGGTTCTCGAAGCAGCCTCCCCTATCAAACGACGCAAGTTGGGAAGACGGAGCTGCCTCGCCCGGTCGCGTTCCGTTCTTGGTTTAATTTCACAACGCTTCGAGAGGACCAGTTTTCAGGTTGCAGATGGGCTCGGCCGTTCAGCCCACTTTTTTACCTTAGATCATTTGCTTGACATGCACGGTTAAGCGAAAAATGGCTCGATCATATCTTGTGTGACATCGTCGATACGGCCCGGTGACCAGCGCGGGGTTCGGTCTTTATCGATGATTGCTGCCCTGACACCCTCATAGAAATCGGGGGTCCTCAGCACCGCTCGGCAAGCGTTGAGCTCTCGGTCGAGGCATTGCGAAAGACTGGCGGATTTTGCGCCCTCGCGAATAAGCCGCAGCGCTAGTTTCAAACTCGTGGGTGAGCGGGTAGACAAAACTCGATAGGTTTCGGCAGCGAACGCTCCCGGTTCATTTCCGAGCGCTGAGAAAATCTCTTCGACAGAGTTGAACCCAAACGCTCGGTCGATCAAGGCGCGGTTCTGCTCGACTGGGCCTGGAAGAACTTCGGAACGATACTTTTTGAACAGCGTATCGCATGCACCGGACCCGGTGCTCAAGGATAACTCCGCCATCTCAGTAAGGAGTTGAGGCAGTTGGGCAGATTGGATCTGAACGTCGGCGAAGCCGGTAAAGATCGCGTCAGCGGAATTGACATCGGCGCCTGTTAGGCCGATCCAGGTGCCAGTTTCACCGGGCATGCGCGGCAAGAACCAACTCGCTCCCACATCCGGGAAATATCCGATTCCTGTTTCGGGCATGGCCAAGCGCGTCCGCTCAGTTACTATCCGGTGCCTCCCATGGGTCGAAATTCCGACGCCACCACCCATCGTGATGCCGTCCATGAATGCGATGTACGGCTTCGGGCAGCGCGATATGCGAAGGGTTAGTGCAAATTCCTCCCGCCAGAATATTTGCGCGTCGGGGGTCGCCGCGCGACCGCTTTCGTAGACAGCCCGTATGTCGCCGCCCGCGCAGAAACCTCGATCCCCCTCGCCCAGGATAATGACCGTTGCAACCGTTGGATCATCTTCAAATGCATCAAGGGTGGAACTGATAGCCCTTACCATTCCGATCGTCAGGCTGTTGATGGCGCGAGGGCGGTTTAGGCGGATAATGCCGGCGGACCCGCGTTGTTCAACGACAATGTGCTCGTCAGAAATGATCTGCATTTTCTACCTCTAAAGGGTTCTGATGATTGAGCACCGGGCGCGACTAACGCACCATGATCGCTCTGAAGTCGTTCACATTGGTGCCTGTAGGGCCGGTCTCGAAAAGATCTCCAAGCGCAGCAAACCCCGAATAGCTGTCGTTGCCGTCGAGAAGGCGGCGTGGATCCAGGCCGGCGGCTCGCAGACGTTTCACCGTAGTGCCATCCGAGAACGCACCGGCATTGTCTTCTGATCCGTCGATGCCGTCCGTGTCCGCTGCAAGCACGCTGATTTCGTGACCGTCGATTGCCAGGGCCATGGCAAGTGCGAACTCGCCGTTGCGGCCGCCCTTGCCGATTTTGGTACGAAGCGTAACTGTTGTCTCACCGCCGGAGAGAAGTACGACCGGTTTGGCGAAGGGGCGGTTTCGCGTCTCTATTTCACGGGCGATGGCCGAAAGAACTAAAGCCACGTCACGCGCCTCGCCCTCGATGGAATCCGAAAGGACGACGGCGTCGACGCCTTGATGACCCGCAGCAGCAGCGGCCGCGTCCAGGGATACAGCCGCCGATGCAACGATATGATGATAGTGACTGGCGAACATCGGATCATCCGGGCGGGGAGCATCAGCCGCTTGCGAATGAAGATGATCGATGCAAACCTGCGGCAGCGCCAGTCCATATTGCTCGACGATTGCGATGGCGTCATGCCGCGTCGACCCGTCCGGTACCGTTGGACCGGATGCGACATGGGCAGGATTGTCGCCAGGGATATCAGAAACAATCAAGCTGACGACCTGCGCTGCCGTCGATGCGGCAAGCCGCCCGCCCTTGATGGTCGACAGATGCTTACGCACGACATTCATCGCCGAGATTGGCGCACCGGATGCAAGAAGGGCCTCGTTGACCGCGATTTCGTCATCCAACGTCATGCCGGCCGGCGGCCCGGGAAGAAGCGCCGAACCGCCCCCACAGATCAGTGCAATCACCAGATCGTCATGCGTGAGATCGCGAACGGCAGCCATAATTCTTCGTGAAGCGACAAGACCGGCAGCATCTGGGACCGGATGCGATGCCTCGATGATTTCGATATTTTGTGTCTCGCATCCGTAACCGTAGCGGGTGACGACCACTCCTTCGAGCTGACCGTCCCAGACCGTCTCCAGCGCCTGCGCCATTTGCGCCGCACCTTTACCGGCGCCGATCACCACCGTTCGCCCTTTGGGGCGGGCGGGCACATGCGACCTGATCCCGGTGAGTGGATCGGCGGCGCGAACGGCCGCAGTGAAAAGCGAGACGAGGAAATCGCGGGGAGAGGATGGGGTCATGGATTGCTTTCTTTTTTCACTATAGTGCTGAACTGTTCAGTCCCTCGGTAAGTTGCTCATCGTATTGAGGATCCTCAGGGCCGCGCTGGCCGCGCCGTAGCCGTTGTCGATATTGCAGACGGTTAGACCCGAGGCACAGCTCGCCAGCATGGCGCTCAGCGCAGTCCGGCCATGGTCGGCGGCACCGTAACCGACTGATGTGGGAACGCAGATCATCGCGCTTGAAACAAGGCCTCCCAGGACGCTGGCCAATGCAGCATCCATCCCCGCCACCGCGATGATGATTGGATATCGCCTGATGTCCTCGATGCGGTTTGTGAGCCGCCAAAGTCCAGCAACGCCCACATCGGCAATCAACGCCGCCTCCACGCCGGCGTGTCGAAGCGTGCGGGCAGCCTCGTAGGCAACGGGAGTGTCCGACGTGCCGGCCGCCACGACGACAACCTTTCCGATGACGGCCATCGCGCGAACCGGGCCGAAGAATGCTGTGCGCGACAGCGCGTGGTAATCCATGAGGTCCCGCAGATCTTCGGGTAGGCGTGCAAATACGGATGCTTCGAGCCGCGTCAGGAGCAATCCCGCATCGATCTTTTTTGCATCAGTACAAATTGCAGCGATCTGCCCGACGGATTTGCCATCACAGAAAACACTTTCATCCAGCCCCATCCGCTCCCGGCGTGCATAATCGAAATTGAAGTCGTCGTCCGTCATGGCCGTCCTCCAACGAACGCACTGCCGTTCCGGTAAGGCTGAAAACTAACGGGTCGACGGGACAGCACAGGCAGGAAAAGCTGTGTAACAGACTGCGTTATTCTATCCACTATGTCCGGACCGACACGCGCGAGACTCTCCTCGTCCAGCTCAATCACGATGCTATCGTGGCGGACACGGCAACGCACCGTCTTAGGTCGCAGAATGTCCCTGGTGAGACGCTCTGCCGCGTTGATCGACTTCAGTATGTCCGGATCGATCGGGATGTTTGTTTCCACACGGCTCGACAGGCATGGCGATGCGGGCAACTCCGCAAGCACGCCCATATTCAGCGCTCGGGAAAGCAGGCGCACGTCGGATTTGCCCATACCGGCTTCGAGGTAAGGATGCCGGACGTTACTGTCGCGTGCGGCTTCGAGACCAGGGCGATATTCGCCCAAATCGTTGGTGTTGGCGCCCGAAAAGATCTGCCGGTCGGTTAATTTGGCGATCGAGCCATAGAGATTGCTTTTGCAGAAGAAGCAGCGATTGACCGGATTGGCGAGATAATTCCGGTCGCTGAATTCGCCAGCGTCCAGTATATGCAGGTCCCAACCTTCCGAGCTTGCCCAATGGCGCACCCGTTCGGTGGCCTCCGGCGGCACCGCTGGCGAAATCGCATGGATGATGACGACGCCGTCTCGGCCAAGCAGCCGATGTGCGAAAACGGCAAGCGTCATCGAATCGACACCGCCGCTGACGGCGATTGCCGATGGTCCCGCGATAATGTCGGCAAGAATCAGCGGCATGGTTTGCTCTCCATGATCGTCAATGAGTCTTGAGCCACCCGGCGGAGGTCGTCGCGCTCGCGGTGTCCGCCCAACCCTACCAGATCGTCGGATTCAAGCTTCGCCGTCGGCCCCGATGGCCGCTCGACTACCTTCATGCGCAGGCTGCGGCCGCCTTGTTCCGTAGTTTGCGTTTGCCGCGGCAGCGTACTGCGCTTTACGATCGACCGGCGAACGCCGATTGTCGTTGTCTCCTCGAACATCATAGCGACAATTTCGTCCTCCGCCCCGACGTCGGCCAGAATCCGGAGCTGAGTCATCATCCGGCCCTTCTTGCCGAATACGGCGGCCTGGACAACGTCAAGCACACCACGATGAGATCGGAGATTGTCGATCGCCTGGGCGAGGTCTTCGGCCGTCTGATCGTCGATCTCGCACTCGAGGATCGCCACCCGTTCCGTGCGTGCAACGGTCGCTCCGACGCCTTCGAACGTTAGCAGGCGCAGGCAGTTGCTGATGCCGGGCAAACGTCGAGTTCCGAAGCCATGGGCAGAGGCGGCGAGAACCCGTCCTTCTGGCTCTGCCGCGGACGTTTTGCAGAGATAGCTGATAATTGCAGCGCCGGTCGGCGTGACCCTTTCCCCCAAAATCCCGTCGTCAATTGTCGTAAAACCCCGCATCAAAAGGGCTGCTGCGGGAGCAGGCACGGGGAGTTGGCCATGGGCGCTCTTCACCCGCCCGCCACCCAGCGGCAATGGCCCGACCGTCCAGCTGCGGGCGTCGATTTGGGCAATCAGCCAGCTCGCAGCGACGATGTCGGCAATGGAGTCCCAAGCTCCGACCTCGTGGAACCGCACCTCCTCCGGGGTCGTTCCATGGACCTGCGCCTCCGCCCCGGCAAGGCGGGAGAAGATGCCGATGGCATGCCTGATCGTCTCCAGGTCGAGGCTCGATTGCTGGAGCGCTGTCCTGATCGTTTTCCAATGGATATGTTGGTGTCCGGCATGATGCTCATGGGTGGACGTGTTGTGATCGTGATGGTGCGGCTGATTGTGATCATGGTGGTGATCATGATGATGGATGGCCGCGTCGCCCTCCGCTTTTTGCCCGTCTCGCCGAACACTGAAACGATGACCTGTCAGGACTCCGTCATTATGTCTTTCCACGGTTATCTCGACCCGTTCCAGCAGCGGACACGATACCAGCACGTGACGCAGCTCTCCCTCCAGATCCGGGCGCAGATCGAGGAGTGCGGCAACGAACATATCGCCCGCCACGCCCCCGAGCGGATCGATGTGGATCTCGGTCATCGTGTTTTTGCTTCGAAATGAGGTATGACGTATGGACCCTCCGGAATGATCGCTACAGAATTGTCGCCGCTCCGGATAATGCTACGTTGGATTGCCGCGCCGATGTCGTCGATCATCGTCACGCCCGTCATCGAACGATCCTCCCCGGCAAGGCCGCTGGAATAGAGTTCCACCCGTCCCAGCCGCATCGGCTTTAGCTGCATCTCTGTTTGCCATTCATCGATTTCCGCGAGCGATTTTGCCGTCAAGGTGGCCAGGAACCGCTCAGGACCCAATTCGATCAGCCGACCCTGTGCCTCGCGAAACTCATGTGAACCGAAACCCTCAGAACATTCCGACACCATGATCAATGTTCCACCGGGCTCCAGGATATCAAGCGGCGTGACCATGCCTTTAATGGTCTGGTAGTAGGTCTTGTCGAGTGGATAGCCAGCGGACGAGGTGACGACCGTTCGAAATTTTCGCGGCACCGCGACACGGGTGGCATCGCTGACAAAGCCAACAGCCGCAGCGTGGCTGGCAATGATCTCGCCGAACGTCACAAAGACGAGGTCACGATCTTCGTCGAGCACAGTGTTCAGTCCGTAGACTTCGCCGAGCAGCTTGACGATTTCGAGCTGCTCTTCATGCAGCGGATTGCCGATCAGATTGCATTGAACGGCCAGCGGATCCTCCATGAAACGCGCGGAGTGAAAAGTGCGGATCGTCTCATGATGGGCGACGCCCGGTGCGATTACCTTTCGACCACCCGACCATCCGGCCATGAAGTGCGGTTCGACGAGGCCGGTCGCAATGCGCAGGTCCGCCTCGACGAACAGCTTGTTGAGCTTGACGGGCGTGTGTCGCGTCGAGGTGAAGCCGAGATCGATATGGTCGTCTTCATTGCGGGCGAAGTGGTTCTCGACGCGAACCGTTTCCAGCACCCAGGGATCTCCAACCAATTCGGCAAGCTCTTCTCCAAGATTGGGCCGATGTAGTCCGGTGGCGACAAGGACGGTTATGTTAACGCGTGGAATCCCGGCCGACATCATGGTCTCGATCATCGGCCGCAGGAACAGCGCGTTCGGCACGGGCCGCGTGATGTCACAAATGAGGATGCAAGCGCTTTTGCGGCCTCTCGCAAGTTCGGAAAGCGACTGCGACCCGATCGGCTGCTCGAGAGCTTGCGCTACCGAGGCGTGGGTATCGGGTAGCTTCGGAAGAGGCTTTTTCCGAATGATTGTCGGCATCGTATCTGCCGGCAATTCCAGTGGGAGATGACCGCGTCCATAAGAGATCGAGGTTTGCTCAGGCATGTCTTTCTCACTTTTCAACAGGACTTGACCAACAGAGAGATTGGCCTTTCGTCGGACATTTATTTCACCACGGGTTTATTGCGGCGCCCGATGCAAATGACAGTTAGTGGTGCTAGCCTCATATTCGGCATTTCCACGCTGGGAAGTGCTCATCGTGCTGCTACTACAAAGGGCTTTTTGCCGGTTTTTATAGAGAATTTGCCCGTCAAGCGCCCCAACTCCGCAGCCTCATCGGCAAGGTGCTGGCTCGCCGATGTTGAGCGCTCTGCAATGGCAGCATTTTGCTGCGTCATCTGATCAAGGCTGTTCATCGCTTGGCTGACTTCCCGCAGTCCAACAGCCTGCTCTTGTGCACTTTCGGCAATGCCGACGACAACCGCGTTTATGTCGGCTACTTCGCTGGCGATGCGGTTCAAGACGCGGCCGGTTTCACCCACCATCTTGACGCCGTCGCTGACATGACCGCTCGACGCCGTTATCAAATCCTTGATCTCTTTCGCCGCATCCGAAGAACGTTGTGCGAGCGTCCTTACCTCCTGCGCGACGACCGCAAAACCTCGGCCAGCATCCCCTGCCCTGGAGGCCTCCACGCCAGCGTTCAAGGCCAAGAGATTGGTCTGGAACGCGATATCGTTGATGATCCCGATAATCTGAGAGATTTGCTCGGAAGATGCCTCTATCTGCGACATTGCCTCCAGAGAGCTGTTGACCACTTTCGTGCTGTGTTTGGCGTCCACCGTTGCCTGTTCGACGATCTTCCTGGCCCTGGCGGCGCCGTCCGCCGTGCGTTGGAGATTGGAAGTAATTTCGCTCAATGCGGCTGCGGTTTCCTCAAGGCTTGCTGCCTGTGTCTCCGAGCGTGCTGAAAGTTCGGAGGCAGCCGCGCTGATGTCTGAACTACCCTTTCTGATACTCGCAGTGCTTGAGACGATCAACGTTATGGTGTCGTTCAACGAGCCCACGGCGTTGTTGAAGTCCAGTTTAAGCTTCTGGTACTCGCCAGGAAATGCCGTGTCGATCTCGCAAACCAAGTCACCATTTGCAAGTTTCGCAAGGCAGATCCCAATACGATCGAGCACATGTTCGAGCTCCCGCGCGGCTTCCAACGTCTGCTCTGCACTCCGCTCCCGTTCCTGCTCTGCTAATTTCCTTTGATCGGCGACCTCCCGCTCGGCCTTAAGCTTTGCACTTGCACTCTCGCGGAAAATAGAGACAGATTTGGCTATTCCGCCCAATTCGTCGTGTTGGCTGCTTTCCTTTGCCGGCAACTCAAAATTCAGGTTCCCCTCCGCTAAAGCCGAGAGGGCCCTGTGGATCGATGAAAGACGTCTCAATAGGCTGTTTGCGACATACCCCCAAGCGATGCCAATGGAGGCTGCAATGCTGAACAAAGCCAGCAGAGCAAGATAGGAGCGCGTGTTGGTGACGGTTTCACCCGACTTTGATATCTGCAAGGCCGACGATGCCTGAGCTCCTTTGACGAGGCTTTCGATCTGGCTGGATAAAGCAATTATACCATCTTGGTTGGCCCGCAGGGTGTTGTTCAGGTCTTCGGTGAGCGTGATTTCTTCGTTTCGAATTGTGAAGATGTTCCGCTCCGCCATTCCAGGAGCAAGAAGCCTCTTCACGGCAGATTTTATGTCCTCGATCTGGAGTTCGGAGGGGAGAATCTCGATCGCCGCCGCAATGTTCTGGCTCGCTGATTTGAAACGGCCTTTCATCAACTTTGTTTCAGCCGGCGAGCGGGCGTCCGAGACCTCAGCGTAAAGCGCAATTATGCCGTTGGCCTCCGAGAACATTTGCCAACTGTTCTTGATCTGGATGAATTTCTGGTCGGAGTTCGCACCCGTCGATTTGTCAAACGGCGCTGAGGGATCAGTCGAAAACATCGATTGGAGCAGGAACTCGAGATCAGAGGCCGCGGATTCAGCAATCGGGCCCATGGAACCCGTTGCAGAAGCGTATGCCGCGCGGGCATCTCCGATCATCCGCGTCCGCTCTCCCCTTAAACCAAATTGCGCCTCCTTCAAGCGCAACAGATTTTGCGTATTGGCCCCGAGCGTTCCGAAGCTCTCACGAATAGCTGCGGCCGTTGACGGATCAACGCCGCTATCGATCAAAGCGCGCAATGTCTGATCGAGCACTCCGTTCTGTTCGGCGCTAATTGCGTCCTTGTCACCAAGTGCTGCCTGGTCATCCGCGGATGCGATGACCGGTATCCGCGCCGTGATCTCACTTGCGAACCGTGCAAGTGCAAGCGAATGATCGAGTTGTGGGAGGCTTTCGGACTGCAGTTGATGAAAGCCAGCATCTACGTTTTGGAAGGCGAGGAAACTGAGAAAGCTTCCAGCAACTGTTAAGAGCGTTACGATCGCAAAAGCCCCTATCAAGCGTCCTTTAACGCTCGTCAGGACAGCCATAGTCTTCCACTGCTTTACGATTTTCCGCTGCATCGACATCCAATCCCCTCAAAGTGACACCGTTGAGCAGGATCCAGCGCCTCATGGATCCCGCCCAACACCGGCGATCGCCGGCTATCCGTCAGCTCCCGAATCTTGGTTCCTCGACGCCCCTCACGCCCAATCCGCGGACGGCAAACAAGCTACCGCGAAGCTGCCCATCACCTGGGAAACGGGGAAGTGGGGGCTTTGCCATGGAGGTGACGTAGAGGACGTCGAGATCCGGGCCTCCAAACATGACGCTGGTCACCTTCTTCACCGGCATATCAATGATACGATCGACCGTGCCGTCTGGAGCATACCGAACAAGTCGACCATCATAGACAAGCGCGTTCCAGAGGCAGCCTTCGGCATCAACGGTAGAGCCATCGGCCGCGCCGCCTTTGGAAGTATCGACCTTGGCGAAGGTTCGACGGTTGGCGACCGACCCGGTCTCAATGTCATAATCATAGGCCCAGATTTCACCTGACCATGTGTCAGCGAAGTAAAATGTCCGATCGTCCGGGCTGAAACAGGGACCATTCGAACAGATGATACCGCTGTCGATTTTGGTGACGCTGAAGTCCGGATCCAAGCGGTAGAGCCCTCCATTTGGCCCTTCCTCGTTCGTATCCATGGATCCTGCGATAAAGCGTCCCCGACGATCCACTTTTCCATCATTCAGACGGTTGGCGGGCGCGTCCGGTTCCGGGTCATGGATGAACTCGACGTCACCGCTTTTGAAGTCGAGCGTGTGAAATCCGCGCTGGAGGGAGACGATAGCGCCCTCACCGTCCTTACGGATTGCCATAGATCCGATCTTCTGCGGCACGTCCCATGCCCGCAACTCGCGCCCGTCCATGGTCGAGCGGAAAACCCGACCATCGAAGCTGTCGATCCAGTACAGGCGTTGCTGCGACGCATCCCAAAGGGGGCCTTCGCCAAGCGTCGTCTTTACGTCAAGTACGACTTCAATCTTCATCTGCTTCCTCCCAGTGAGTCATCTATCTCAAAGGGGTGGCAAACCTTCCTTCTTGCCACCCGCTCGAGTAATTAGAAATTGACCTCGGATCCGCCTTTCAGCGACAGGATTTCGCGCGCCTCATCCGGCGTTGCGATGGACAGGCCCATGCCTTCGATCATTTTGCGGACCATGGTGACCTGTTCAGCGTTGGTTTCCGCGAGCTTTCCCTTGCCAGCCCAGATGCTATCTTCGATGCCGACACGGACATTGCCGCCAAGTGCCGCCGCCTGCGCTGCGATGCGAAGCTGGCTGGAGCCCGCACCCAGCACCGACCAGCGGAACTCGGAGCCGAACAACCTGTCGGCAGTGCGTTTCATATGCTGAACGTCTTCGGGATGGGTGCCGGTTCCACCCAGCAATCCGAACACCGACTGCACGAAGAACGGCGCCTTCACCAATCCGCGATCCGCGAAATGCGCGAGATTGTAGAGGTGCGACGTGTCGTAGCACTCGAATTCGAAACGGGTGCCGTTGCCGTAACAGGTCTCAAGCACATACTCGATATCCTTGAACGAGTTGCGGAAGACCAGATCACGCGACGCCTCAAGCTGTGGCTTTTCCCAGTCGAATTTCCACGTCTTGTACCGATCTGCGAGATGGAAGAGACCGAAATTCATCGATCCCATGTTCAGAGAGGCAACTTCGGGCTTAAACACCGCGGCTGGAAGGACGCGCTCCTCGACCTTCATGAATGGGCTGCCGCCGGTGGTGATGTTCAGGACGGCATTGGTGCTTTGCTTAATCCGCGAGAGGAACTTGGCAAAACCTTCCGGCGTCTGATCTGGCTTGCCGTTTTCCGGGTCGCGAGCATGAAGGTGCAAAATTGAAGCACCTGCCTCGGCGGCACCAATTGCGGCTGCTGTGATCTCGTCGGGCGTGATCGGCAGATAGGGCGTCATGGTCGGCGTGTGGATTGCGCCTGTCACCGCACAAGTGATGATGACTTTTCCGTTCGTTGCCATAGCAAAGCTATTCCTTTTATCGTGACAGCTCTTTGTCGACTTTGGATTTGTGGGCGCGCAACCGCATCAGCCGGCGGTCGCGCCAGACCTGGCGGTTGGCCAGATCGCTTTCGGGAAGTAGGCGGCGGCGCGATTCCAAGACGTCCCCCAAGACAGGGCCCTCCCAGTCGACGCGCTCGCGCATCTGCTCAAACATCCCGCTGTACATAGGCTGGTAGCGCTCGACGTAGTCGGCGATGCCACCCGGTGCATTGAGATCGATAGTCTCAAACGGGCCAATGAATGACCAACGCAAGGCCAAGCCATCTGCGATACCGCGATCGACATCTTCGGCGGAGGCATAACCGTTGGCGACAAGACGGAAGGCTTCCTCAAGAAGCGCTCCTTGCAAGCGGTTCATGATGAAGCCGTCGACCTCCTTCTTCATCATGATAGGCACCTGACCGATGCCAGTGAGGAACGCCTCAGCCTTCCTCATGACCTCCGGCGACGTCCATGACGCTGGCACAACCTCCGCGGCCGGAATGAGATAAGGCGGGTTGATAGGATGCGCGACCAGGCAACGCTGCCTTCCCTTCAGTCCCTCTGAAATCGCCGAGGGCAAAAGCGCCGAACTGGAGCTTGCGAGAATGGTGTCCGGGTGGCTGAGCTCGTCTAGTCGGGCGAACAGCGCCCGCTTGGCTTCGATCTTCTCGGGGCCACACTCCTGCACCCAGCCGGTGCCATCCAAGGCCTCCTCCAATGTCGCGCATGCTGTGATCAGAGCGAGGACTTCTGCTGGCTGCCGGCCGCCGAGCAGGTCGTTTTCCATGAGATCGTTAAGGACCGTCGCGATGAAATCCTTGGCCCGACTGCAGGCTTCGGTATCGGGATCCCAGAGTCGGACCTGGCGCCCTGCCCGTGCAAAGGTGATCGTCCATGCCCGCCCGATCAAACCGACGCCGACAACGGCCACTTGAAGTTCCGCTCCAGTATTCATCATAAAGTCTCCACATTCCCATCAACGCCAATCGACTGGCCGGAAATATTCCCGCCCGCCGACGACAACAAAAAAGCCACCGTCGTCGCCACATCTTCGGGTGTCACCATCCTGCGCATCGACACACGTTCCAGGTACCGGGTTTCCATCTCGGCATAGTCCACGCCGACCTGGGCCGCCCTGTCCCGGATCACGCCTTCCATCCTCGCTCCCGCCACGATGCCGGGCAAAATGGCGTTGACGCGGATGTTGTGTGGACCCAGTTCCTTGGCGAGGCTCTGCGTGAAACCAATGACGCCAAACTTGGCTGCCGAGTAAGGCGTGCGATAGGCGTAACCGTGACGACCTGCGGCCGACGACATGTTGACGATCGAACCACCGCCGGCGGCCTTGATTTTCGGCACGGCATAGTGCGTGCAGAGAAACTGGCCGGTCAGGCCAATCTCGACACAACGGCGCCAATCGGCCGGCGATATGTCTTCGACACCTCCGGTCGGCCCGGCTATTCCGGCATTGTTGATGAGCGCATCCAAACCGCCGAGTTTATCGCCTGCGGCTCTGAAAAACGCCTCCACTTCCTTATCGGCCGAAACATCGGCCTTCGTGACAAACGCCTCCGGCATCACGCGACGGGCGTCGTCAAGGGCGCTTTCGGAAACATCGAACAGGGCGATTTTGCAACCTTGCTCGTAAAGGAGCTTGGCAATCGCCAGACCTATGCCTCCGGCACCCGCGGAGATCGCAACGCGCTGCCCCTTGAGGCCGGAAAGAATAGAGCTGGATGAACCACTCATCTCAATTTGTCCTTTCGCGGAGTGCGACGACGGCAGCCAGCACGACGCAGCCGAAGATGATCGCTCTGAAGGCATAGGGCAGAGCCGTTCCTGCCAGCAGGGTCTGCAAAGCCGTCAGGAGAAGCGCGCCACCGACCATGCCGAGATAGTGGCCTCTGCCGCCGGTAATCAACGCGCCGCCGACCACGACAACGGCGATGGAAGGGAGCAGATAGTCGTCTCCCATGCCGAGGCTCGCCTGGCCCGAAAAGCCTGTGAGGAGTACGCCGACCACACCGGCGCAGACCGCCGAGAGCATATAGACGAGAATGGTGACGCGACCCGTCCGGACCCCTGACAGCCGGGCCGCGTCGACGCTGTTGCCAAGGGCGTAGACGCAACGGCCGAAGGTGGTCCTTCCCAAGAGAAGTACCCCGCCTGCGACGAATAGCACCAGGGCGTAGATCACCGGCGTCACGCCGAGTAGATGGCCGGTCATGAACCAGCGCAAACCTGCCGATGCGAACCCGGACGGCGTTCCGTTGGAGTAGAGCAATGCGATGCCCTGCAGGATGCCGTTCATGGCAAGGGTCACGAGGATCGGAGACAGGCCGAGGACGACGACGCCGAAGCCATTGAGGAACCCGAACAGGGCCGCCATCAGCAGCACCATCGGCACGGCATAGATAAGGGCTGTGTCGGAGCCCTGCACGACGCCCGCGAGCATGACGCCGGATAGGCCGATCATCCATGGAACCGACAGATCGAGCCCGCCGGTCAGGATCACAGAGCCTTGGCCGAGCGCCAGAATGGCAAGGAAGGCCGAAAGCACGAGCAGGGAATTCCAGTAGTTCCAGTTTCCGAACACACTGCCCAGCACGAGTTGCGTCGCGATCAGGACCAGAACGAGGCAAACATAGGCCGGGACCGCATAGCGTAGCGTTTCCGCGTGCCGCTTTAGCAAGCCCGGCCAGGCAGTCGGTGCGGCAATGTTTGAATTGCTCCTCGCGACGAAGGCCAAACGTTTATCGGTTTGGTCGCGCTGCGAAACGAGCTTTCCAGCGCGCCACGCAGCAATTGTCGCCGCAGCACCTTTGACCTGCTCAGTGAACACCGAATGACGCGACACGGAGGATAAAAGGACGGCGCAGATCAGCACGATGCCCTCGGCGATGGTGGAGAAATAGGCCGAAACATTGAGCGCCAGCAGGATGTTGACGATGATCATCAGCACCAAGGCGCCGAAGATCGTGCCGACCGGGCTACCTTTGCCACCGCCGAGCCTTGTCCCGCCAATGACGACTGCGGCAAAGATCGACAAGAGCAACGGATTGCCGACAGTCGGATCGCCGGAACCGGTCTGGGCGCTGACGAAGACGCCCGCCATCCCATAGAGCCCGCCGGCCAGAACATAGGTCGCGAACCGGATCCAAGGAACGCGCACGCCGAGTGCGGCGGCGGATGCGCGATCGCTGCCGACGGCATAAAGTGCAACGCCATAAGGGGTTCTCTTGAGCCAACCCCAGCCAAGCACCAGGCCGGCGAGCAGCAGAAGTGCGGACGGCAGGAGTTCGGGAATGGCATCGCCCATGTAGAAGGCGCCGAGCGACGGCGATACGAAGCCACCAGGCTGATCGAGCACCAGAAGCGTCGCGCCCTGGATGATGAACATCGTGGACAGCGTCACGACAATGGGTTGAAGGCGAAAGATCGCGATGAACAATCCGTTGAACGCGCCGACGCCCATGCCGGTCGCGATGCCGACCAGCGTCCACACAAAGACGGAGGCCTCCATGTCGGCCGGATCCATGTTGGCAGCGAGAACGGCATTGACCAATGAGATGACCGCGCCCGCCGACAGATCGAAGCCGCCCGAAAGAATGACGAGCGTTTGGCCGAACGCAGCCAAAGCCAACGGCGTGGCACCGCTTATCAGGAAGGATATGTCGAAATAGCTGATCGGGCCGGGACTGATGAAAGCCTGCAGCAGCAGCAGGCCGAAGAACACAATGATGGCGACCACCATACCGCGCGCCCGGCCGATGGAACGGCCGAACACGGCCGGCATGCGGCCGTTGGCACCATTGCCAAGTGCTTCTGTCGAAAGCGAGACGCTCATGCGCGCATCCTCCCCTGTGAATTCTCGTGGCTGCTGGCGTGCCTGCCGCCCAGTGCCGCCTCCATGATGGCGGTTTCGGATATGTCGTCGTCTTGCAATCGAAGGGCGACGCGGCCCTGATAGAGAACGGAGACGCGGTCGCAGAGATGGACGAGTTCAGGGACCTCCGTCGAATGGAACAGAATAGCCCCGCCGGCGTCCGTGAACTTGCGCATCAGGACATAGAGTTGATGCTTCGTGCCGACATCGATGCCGCGGGTCGGATCGAACAACAAAAGAATGCGGCTTTGGGCCAGGAACCACTTCGAGATCGCGATCTTCTGCTGATTACCACCGGAGAACGATCCAGCGGCCGTATAGAGCGCCCTATCGGCAACCTCGACCGCATCGAACACTGCGCGGGTCGCCGCTCTTTCGGTCTTGAGGTTGAGCAGCCCATATTGCGAAAACTGATCGACGACAGGAAGGCTGGCATTCGCGGTGCCATTCAGTTTGAGGAACAGGCCTTCCGTCTTGCGATCCTCGGGCACGAAGCCGATGCCGATCGAGGGAGAAAGCGCGTCGGACGGCGATCCGAGGTAAACTTCTTGGCCGTCGATCAGGATGGCCCCTCCCTTGACGGGAAGCGCACCAAAACAAGCGGAAAAGAGATCAAGCTGACCCATGCCCTGCAGGGCGGCAACACCGTGGATCTCGCCCGGCCGCAGGGTCAGATCGACACCGGCCAGTTTCTCTCCCGCTTCCAGTTGCCGGACTTCGAGCACGGGCTCACGCCCTTGCACGCCGGCAACTGGCCGCGGAGGAAAGGAATTCTCGATCGACCGTCCGATGATCTTCTCGACGACCTCGTCGTCAGTGACATCGGCGACATTGGCGGTGATGATGTGCTTGCCGTTGCGAAGGATCGTCAGCCGATCGCAGAACTGCCGGACTTCGGGCAGCCGGTGGGAAATGAAGACGATGGTGATGCCGGCACGCTTTGCGTTGGCGATGATCTCTCCCAACCAGAGCACATCCTTGCCTGAGAGCGCCGAGGTCGGCTCGTCGAGCAGCAACACTTCCGGCTTGCGATAAAGGGCCCGCGCAATCTCGATCTTCTGCTGGACGGACAGATCCAGTTCGCCGGCAATGGCATCGAGATCGACATCCAGTCCAATCGCCTTGAAATGCGTCGCGACGTCGCGCCTTGCTCTGGAACGGCGCAGCATGCCAAGCAGGCCGACCGGTGCGTTCGGCAAAAGCATGTTCTCCAGGACCGTGAGATCGTCAACCAGCGTCAATTCCTGGAACGCCGTCTGAATGCCGCAGCGATGCGCGTCGCGAGGCGACTTCAATGAAACAGGCTTTCCGTTTACATGCACCGTGCCGTGATCCGGCGACAAAAGCCCAGATAGCAGTTTCATCGTTGTCGATTTGCCCGCACCATTCTCGCCCAGAAGCGCGTGCACCGTGCCGCTTTCGACTTCGAACGTCGCGTGATCAATTGCCTTGGTCGCGCCAAACGATTTGGACACGCCCTCGATCGCCACGGCGAATGACGTCAGATGGTCTGTCATGATGCAAAACTCCGTTTCGGGAAATAGCCGGCGGTAAAACCGCCGGCTTCTCTTTCCTTATTCGTCAGGCTGGCCGACAAGTGCCGCCTGAAGCCCGAGACCTGGAAGTTCTGTCGAGTAAATCGACGCAAACCAGCCTGGATTTGAGACAAGAGCGGGCTGGAAGACGTTGCATCCGTTCTTGAGTTCTTCCCATTCGCCCGTTTCACAGAGCTTGATGGTTTCGTTGGTCACGATTGGGAGCGGCAGTGTCGTGTGCTGGGGTACCTTCTTGCCATCCAGCAAATCAACTGCCAGCTTCAGTGCCAAAGCGCCGGAATAGGGCGGAGATGCATAGGAAATGCGCGGAGCCGCCATCGGGATGTACGGGCTTGCAGCACCATCAACCTTTGTGTCTTTCGGAAGCATCTGGAGACGGCCACCGTTCGATCCTTCGCCGGCGCATGGCAAAAGTTGCTCAGGTGTCTTTCCGGCCTCGATTTGCATCGAATTCGCCGTGAAGCAGCCGACCTGCATCCACAAACCGTTGAGATCGTCCCACTTACGCGTCGAAAGCAGCTTGGAAAGTTCGGTACGGGCAACAGCCTGACTCCACATGCCGACGGCTTCGCCAACGATCTTGATATCGGGGTGCTTGGCAAAGACTTCCTTGGCAGCGGCAGTGCGCGCCGTATCGACGGAAGTGCCAGGTACGCCGGTTACCATGACGATGTTGCCTTTTCCGCCGATCTTGTCGACGAGCCATTCAGCGGTCTTGCGGCCGGCTTCAGCCTGATCGATCGTCACGTTGTAGGCGCAGGGCTCGGTAATCTCCGCATCATAGGCGATGATCTTGACGCCTTTCGCGCACGCGGCCTTGACAACCTGATTGAGTGCCGTGGGCGAGATCGGGTAGACGACGATGGCCTTAGCGCCGGCCTGAACCATGCCGTTGATCTGCTGGATCTGCTTCTGAGCGTTTGGACCGGCGACCTGCACTTTCAGATCGATCTTGTCGGCGTAGCCCTTCGACGCGGCAAGCGCCTTCACCATGTTCGCCGCCTCAGCCTGCCAGTCATTGCCAATATAGCTCATCGACAAGTAGACCTGTTGCTTTTCCTTGGCGTGGACGCCCGTGACAATTGCGCCAGCCATGGACAGCGCGAGCAGAGTTTTTCCCACAATATGCATTTGATCCTCCTCTTTACCGTCGGTAGGGCCTCCTCGCCCTTGTCAAACCGATCGGTTGGATCTAAGATTTCGGATAATTGATCAAAAGTCAAACGCTCTTTATTGGCAACGGAAAACCCGATACAGTTGCTCTCATTCGGACGTTAGGGAGAAAAAATGCACGGGATATCTGAACACGTGTTGCCTTTGAGGCGGGAGACTTTGGAGGACGGCGTTTATCGGCAGCTGTGTGAATTGATTTTGAAAGGCGGAATCGCTCCGGGCGAATCGATCACGGTGGCAAGCCTGGCAGACGCCTTCCAAGTTAGTCCGATGCCGGTCCGGAATGCTTTGACCCGGCTGACAAGTAGCGGCGCCCTGACGGTGATCTCGGGGCGTACAATTGGAATTCCAAAATTGACGCGCCAACGGCTGGAGGAAGTGATGCGCGTGCGGCTGACGGTCGAGCCCGCCGCAACCGCTTGGGCGGCCGAGAACACGCGTGGCACCGAAATTGATTTTCTAAGTGAGAAGTTTCAAGCGCTCATGGACAACGAGAAAGGCGGTTACACCAAGCTGTATCTCCAAGCCAATTATGACTTCCATTTCGAAGTATATCGCCTTGCACAGTCTCAGGTTATGATGTCAATCATAGAGACGCTATGGCTGCAAATTTCTCCATATTTTCATATGCTTACCGCTTCAGAAAATTTCCGTGTTTCACAACGCCATCACGAGGCCATCTTCACCAATATTGAACAAAGACGTCCACAAGAAGCGCACCAGGCGATGCACGCCGATATTGCCGATGCTTTCGAACTTTTAAAACGCTTCTTCTAGGTTGGCGTCGTAGCTGACCGCGGCGTCGTATGACGGCCACGGCGATGTCATCTGGTGTGGCTGCTCTCGGCAGACGATGTCTTGCAGCAACGACCCTCAACAGGGTGTGATAACTCCGAACTCTTGCTTCGTCTCTGCTCGATGTCATTTCTCGGGTCAGCCCTCAGGCGAAAGTCTCGGAGTTCCTGATGCACGGTAGGGAACTCTATGGAAACCCACCCAGTTGGTCCTGGTGCCCCGGATCTGACATCTCCCGAAGACAGCACTTCGCCCTTCGAAAACGACCGCGTGCAGAGATGCGGGGATCAGTTACCCTCTTCACGAGGGTGAACTACCTGCAGACGTTCATTGGATCACCGCTAGGAGCCCGCTGACGGACTTCCTCGCGTCGCCGTAAAACATGCGGGTGTTCTCCTTATAGAATAGCGGGTTTTCGATACCGGAATAGCCGGTTCCCTGACCGCGCTTGGAGACAAACACCTGCTTGGCCTTCCAGACCTCGAGCACTGGCATGCCGGCGATCGGGGAGTTCGGGTCTTCCTGGGCGGCCGGGTTGACGATGTCGTTGGAGCCGATGACGATGACGACGTCGGTATTCGGGAAGTCCTCATTGATCTCGTCCATTTCCAGAACGATGTCGTAAGGCACCTTGGCTTCGGCGAGCAGCACGTTCATGTGGCCCGGCAGGCGGCCAGCGACGGGGTGGATGGCGAAGCGCACCGTCTTGCCGGCGGCCCTGAGCTTGCGGGTAAGCTCCGAGACCGACTGCTGGGCCTGCGCCACCGCCATGCCGTAACCCGGCACGATGATGACACTGTCGGCATCGTTGAGGGCGGAAGCCACGCCATCCGCGTCGATAGCGATCTGCTCGCCCGAGATCTCCATCGCCGGTCCCGTGGTGCCCCCGAAGCCGCCGAGGATGACGGAGATGAAGGAGCGGTTCATCGCCTTGCACATGATGTAGGACAGGATTGCACCCGACGAGCCGACTAGCGCGCCGGTGACGATCAGGAGATCGTTGCCAAGCGTGAAGCCGATGGCGGCCGCCGCCCAGCCGGAATAGCTGTTCAGCATCGATACGACGACGGGCATGTCGGCGCCGCCGATGCCCATGATCAGGTGATAGCCGATGAAGAAGGCGAGCAGCGTCATGACGATGAGCGTCCAGGCGCCGGCGCCATTGGCGTACATCAACAGCAGCAGCAGCGACAGGATGGCGGCCGCGGCATTGAGGAAATGGCCGCCGGGCAGCTTCTTCGCCTTGCCGTCGACCTTGCCGGCCAGCTTGCCGAAGGCGACGACCGAGCCGGTGAAGGTGACAGCCCCGATGAACACGCCGAGGAAGACCTCAACCTTCATGATGGCCAGTTCGACCGGGGTCTTGTGGGCGAGAATGCCGGCAAAGCCCGACAGGGCAGACCGCGCCGCTTGATCGATGCCGGCAATGTTGGCCGCTTCGATATGGGCGTTGAAGCCGATGAACACGGCGGCAAGGCCGACGAACGAGTGCAGCGCCGCCACAAGCTGGGGCATCTCGGTCATCTGGACGCGACTTGCCACATAATATCCGAGCACCGAGCCGCCTGATATCATGAAGACGATGATGAACCAGTTGCCGACGCCGGGTCCGAAAACGGTCGGGAAGACAGCGAGCGCCATCCCGACAATGCCGTACCAGACGGCGCGCTTGGCACTTTCCTGGCCGGAGAGCCCGCCGAGGGACAGGATGAAGAGAACAGCCGCAGAGATGTAGGCGGCCGAAACGATACCGATGGTCATGGATTGGGCCTCTAACTCAGGACTTCTGGAACATGGCGAGCATGCGGCGCGTCACGAGGAACCCGCCGACAATGTTGATTGTGGCGACCAGCACCGACAAGGCAGCCAGCGTCACCACGGGCCAGTGGCCCGAACCGACCTGAAGCAGCGCACCGAGAATGACGATACCGGACACGGCGTTCGTCACGGCCATCAGCGGCGTATGAAGGGAATGGCTGACATTCCAGATCACCTGGAAGCCGACGAAGCAGGCGAGCACGAAGACCACGAAATGGCTCATGAAGCTCGCCGGCACCACGGCGCCCACCACCAGCAGGAGCGCGGTGGCCACGAACAGCAGGATACCCTGACTCTTCGTCTGCGTCTTGAAGGCGGCGACTTCCCTGGCCCGCTTCTCCTGTGGCGTCAATTCCTTCACCTTTTCCTTAGGCTTCTGCGCTGCGATCGCCTGGATCTTTGGCGGCGGCGGCGGATAGGTGATCTCGCCGGCCTTCGTCACCGTCGCGCCGCGAATGACATCGTCGTCCATGTTGTGGACGATGACACCGTCCTTGGCCGGCGTCAGGTCAGAGACCATATGACGGACGTTGGTGGCATAGAGCGTCGAGGCCTGGGCCGCCATTCGGCTCGGGAAATCGGTGTAACCGACGACGGTCACGCCGTTTTCAGAGACGATCTTCTGGTCGGGCACCGTCAGGTCGCAATTGCCGCCGCGTTCGGCCGCAAGGTCGACGACGACCGAGCCCGGCTTCATCGCCGCAACCATGTCGGCGAGCCACAGTTTCGGCGCATCGCGGCCGGGGATCAGCGCCGTGGTGATGACGATATCGATCTCAGGCGCAAGCTCGCGGAACTTGGCCAACTGCTTCTCGCGGAATTCCGGCGAGGACGGGGCGGCATAGCCACCAGTCGCGGCGCCATCCTGGCTCTGATCGGCGAAATCGAGATAGACGAACTGTGCGCCCATGCTTTCGATCTGCTCGGCCACTTCCGGCCGCACGTCGAAGGCATAGGTGATCGCACCGAGCGAGGTCGCCGTGCCGATGGCGGCCAGGCCGGCGACGCCGGCGCCGATAACCAGCACCTTGGCCGGCGGCACCTTGCCCGCCGCCGTCACCTGGCCGGTGAAGAAGCGACCGAAATTGTTGCCTGCCTCGATCACGGCGCGATAGCCGGCGATGTTGGCCATCGACGACAGCGCATCCATCTTCTGCGCGCGGCTGATGCGCGGCACCATGTCCATGGCGATGACGTTGGCGCCCTGCCTGCCACAGAGTTCAAGGAGTTCCTTGCTCTGCGCTGGATAAAAAAACGATACGAGCGTTTGCCCGTCGCGCAACTGCTCAGCTTCGGACTGTTCAGGCGGGCGCACCTTGGCCACCACATCGGCCGATGCCCAGAGTGCGGCGGCGGTCGGCACGACGTCTACGCCCACAGCCCGATAGGCATCGTCAAGGAAACCCGCGCAAACTCCAGCGCCTGTCTCGATTAAACACTTATACCCGAGCCGTTCCAGTTGCTGCGCGCTTTCCGGTGTCATCGCAACGCGCGATTCTCCGCGTATAGATTCTTTGGGAGTTCCAAGTATTAGCCCCATTTACAATCCGGCCTTAGCCGCCCTTTCGCAGACCCAGCGGCCCCCTTATCGAACCCCATGGGCGTTCGATGGTCCGCATTGACAGGTCTTTCATTGTTTTCCGCGAACGCTAACCGCCCGACGGTGAGTTAAAGATGCGGACATGTCTGGTGCCAACAGTCGGCGCCGACCCACGGGATGACCTCCCTCCCCCTCCAGATCGAACCGGTGATCGGATGGGAAGGGAAAGTGGTTCAGACAAGATTTCTGGTGATCGTGTCTTCACGGGCAACGAGTTCACTTTGTGCGCCCACGAGCGTGCGATTGAGATGCGGCTCGCGCCCCTCGGCCATATCGTAGATAGTCATAAAGTAGAAAGCTTGCTGGCCAAGCACTGTCGCGGTTTGGATCTCATCGGCTTGAAGACCGTTCTTCTCGCTCTCCGACAATGCCGTCCGGTGTTCGTAAAGATCGGTCTGATCGATTTCCCCGCTAATGAGTTTGGTGGACACGAAGGGATCGGTACAAAGCGGGCGTGCCAGCCCGATCAAGTCACATGTCCCATCGTTGAGAGCGCCGATCATCGACGCGCGGCTCCGGAAGCCTCCCGTCGACATCACAGGCATTTTCGCCACGGCGCGTGCCTCTGCCGCATAAACGGCAAAGTAGGCTTCGCGCGCCGCCGTCGTTGCGCGTGGCGGCTCGCGCTCGAACTGGTTATCATTATTGACGCCGAGGAGACTGAGGTGCTCATAGGTCCCCCCGGTCAACTCCAGCAGGTCGAGACCTTCCGAATTTAACCACTCGACGACCTGCATCGAATCGTCATGCGTGAACCCGCCCTTCTGGAAGTCGGCGGAATTCAGCTTAAGACCGACCGGAAAATCCGGGCCAACGGTGTTGCGGATCGCTCGCAGGACCTCAAGCAGGAAGCGCGCGCGCGCCTTCAGATCCCCACCCCATTTATCGGTGCGCAGGTTGACACGCGGACTCAGGAATTCGCTGATGAGATATCCGTGAGCGCCGTGGACCTGCACGCCCTTGAAACCTGCCCTTTTACAAACGAGAGCGGCGTGTCCAAACCGCCAAATGATATTTTCGATCTCGTCCTCGTTGAGAGCCCGGGGCGCTTGTTGCTGCCATCGAAGCATTGTCAAGGGAACAGAGGATGGCGCAACCGGCTCCGGACATGCGCCAGCAGGAGCTTGCCGGCCGGCATGGCCAATCTGCGCCCACATATGCGCGCCGTGCGCCTGACCCGCTTCGGCCATCGCGGTAAGCCGCCTCATCTGCTCGGCGTCCTGGTGCCCTTCGATCCGAATGTTTCCAGGTCTTTCCAACGACCGCCTGTCGACCTGGATGTTGCCCGTCATCAATAGCCCCGTCCCTCCCTGTCCCCATAGGCGGTAAACGCGCTCGTGATATTCGGTCGCCCGCCCCTGAGCGTCCGCGCAACCTTCGGTCATTGCGGATTTGCCAAGCCGGTTTGGCAGGGACGCGCCACAGGGCAGCGGGAGCGGTGTGTTCAGTTGAATAGCAGTCGGTGTCACGGAATCCTCCTTTGAATTGGCATCACGCAAAAGGCCCATGTCCCGCGAACGGAAATGCGGCCGCCCGGCGATGAATCTAGATCGATGGAAGTGCGCCCATATGTTGAGCCATCAGCAGGATTTGAGATTCCAGCATGGGCTTTCCAAGGAAAATCTCGCAGCCCCTGGAATGAGCAGCACTCAGTAGCGGTGTCATCGCCGGCTCCATGATCGCGTCTGCGACAAGATGCCTTGCACGGATGCTGGCGAAATCAACAGGATCAGCATCGGATGGCAGCATTCCGAGCGTACTGCCGTTGACGATGAGGTCGTGGTCGCCGATATCCGGGGCGTCGGTGCTCACCGAAAGACTGGGATATGCGGCTGCCAACCGTTTTGCCAATTCGAGCGCACGAGCGCTCGACCGGTTTGAAATGGTAATATGGCTGACTCCGGCGTCGGCAAGGCCGAACGCGATGGCGCTGGACGCTCCCCCTGCTCCGACCAGAAACACGCGCATGCCGGCAAGATCGACGCCGCGAGAACGCATAGCCTCGACGAAACCGATCCCGTCCAGCATCGTGCCGATCAGCCGGCCGTCGTCTTCCCGCCTGACACAGTTCACAGCGCCGATATGTCGCGCTGTGTCGGTCACCTCGTCGCACAGGTCCAGCATGGAAAGTTTGTGCGGGACGGTGGCAATGAACCCGCCAAAGTTCTGCATTCGCCGCAGTCCATCGACGAGAGCAGATAGCCCGGCCGTCGCGACATGGAACGGGACCAACACGCAGTCGAGTCCGTATTTGTCAAAAACGGCATTCATAGTCTGAGGCGTTTTCACATGGTATATGGGATCGGCCAGGATGGCGAATACACGTGTTTTTCCGGTGATTAGACGGATCTGCCCGACTGTCTTTTCTACTTCATATCGTTCCGAATTCATGCTTTTTCCTCCCGAAACCTTTAATTGATCGTCGATGCACTCAGGTCATTAGCAACCCGCCTGCCGCATCGATGGTCTGTCCGGTGACGAAACTGGCTTCCGCAGATGTGAGATAAAGTGCAAGGTCGGCGACCTCCTCGGACGTCCCGAGCCGGCCCATCGGCGTCATGCGCACCTGTTCCTCGTTCACTTCGCCAGCCACAGTTCGCACCATGGGTGTTTCGATACGGCCGGGTGCAATCGCGTTCACCCGAATTCCAAATGGCCCGAGCTCGCCTGCCAGGTGTCTTGTAAAGCCGACGATTGCGGATTTCGTGGCCGCATAGTGGCATGCCACAAGAGGCATGTAGGCCCTGCCGGCGACGGATGACATATTGACGATCCAACCGGCACCAGCCTTCCGCATCCCCGGCGAAAGCGCTCGGATTGTATTGAAGCTGCCGGACAGGTTAACCGCGATCACCTGGCCCCATTCCGCAGGGTCCATTTCCCAGACCTTGTGCGAAACGCCACCATGCTTGGGCGATATGCCGGCATTGTTGATGACGGTGTCGAACGGCCGTCCGATTGCGCTGGCGGCATGCGTCAGGCTGCTTTCGACCGCGCGGTAGTCGGACACATCCAGCTTCAGCGCCAGGCCAGCAGCTTGTCCTATTTCCGCAATCAGGCGGATCGTTTCATTGATGTCGTCTTCGTTCATATCGGCAACGCCAACCGTGGCGCCCCGCCTCGCAAAACCGAGCGCAATTGCGCGACCTATACCGCGACCTGCGCCAGTCACCAGGACATGGCGCCCTTTATGGCTCGCGCGGTTTGCAATTTCGGGGCGGTTTGTTTCTCGTTCCAGCATTTATGACCTCCAGCACCCAGGTCTGTTGCTTCCCGGGCGAATTTTCTGCTTGCGACAGCCTGAAGAGCTGACGCCAAGAGTACGCAATGCGGCTCAGGGCTGAGTGTAGGCAGTCTTGACGACTGTATAGAACTCGCGGGCATACGCGCCTTGCTCTCTCGAGCCATAGGACGACGACTTTCTGCCGCCGAACGGCACATGGTAATCGACGCCAGCGGTCGGCAAGTTGACCATCGCCATGCCCGCCCCGGAACGCCGCTTGAACTCGGACGAGTATTTCAGCGAGGTCGTGCATATGCCCGACGACAAACCAAATTCCGTGTCGTTGGCCGTGGTCATTGCCTCTTCGAAACTCTTGACGCGGATAACACTCGCGACCGGGCCGAAGATTTCCTCCCGGTTAATGCGCATATCGTTTGAGGTCTCGGTAAAGAGCGCCGGCGACATGTAGAATCCGGGATGTTCGCGCTTCAGTCTCGTGCCGCCGAAAGCGAGTTTCGCACCTTCATTTTGGCCGATGCGAACGTAGTCCAGATCCTGGTCCAACTGGCTCTGATTGACGACGGGACCGATCTGGCTGTCGTGCGCCAGCGCATGGCCAATCTTCAGGCCCTGAATCTTCTCGATGACGGCCTGAACAAATCGATCATGGATCCCGGACTGTACAATCAGCCGGCTCGATGCGGTGCATCGCTGCCCCGTCGAGAAGTACGCGCCGTTGACCGCGACATTGACGGCAACCTCAAGATCGGCGTCGTCCATGACGATGAGCGGGTTCTTTCCACCGAGTTCAAGCTGAACTTTCTTGCCTCGTTCGAAGCACGCTGCGCCGATACGACGGCCGGTCTCCACCGAACCTGTAAAGCTGATCCCCCTTACCTTCCTGGATTCGACGATCGCCTGTCCGACATCACGGCCCGGTCCGATCACGAGATTGAAGACACCTTCCGGCACTCCCGCCCGGACAATGATATCTGCCAGTGCCCAACCGCATCCCGGCACAAGTTCAGCGGGCTTGAAGACGACTGTGTTGCCATAGGCGAGAGCTGGGGCAATCTTCCACGCCGGGATAGCGATCGGAAAGTTCCACGGTGTGATGATCCCGATGACACCTTCCGGCTCGCGTAGAACCTCAATCTCCACGCCAGGCCGCACCGACGTTACGCGCTCTCCATTCAAACGAAGCGCTTCGCCGGCGAAAAATTTAAAAACCCGCCCCGCGCGCACGACTTCGCCGACGCCTTCGGAAAGTATCTTTCCCTCTTCGCGTGACAATAACTGCCCAAGTTCATCCTTGCGGGCCAGGATTTCCGTTCCGACTTTGTCGAGGATATCCGAACGGACTTCCGGGCTCATTGCGGCCCACGCAGGGAAAGCCTGATGCGCTGCGTCGATAGCCTCCTCAGCCGCGGCACGACCCGATGAAGCGTAGCTGCCGACCTGGTCGTTGGTATCGCTCGGGTTGATGTCATGGACAACCGATGCGCCGTCGACCCATCGACCGGCGATGTGGTTCTTATGAATAGTCATTTCTTTCTCCTGGATGTCATTGAAGCAGCCGATCGACAATCATCTTCCCAATCGGGATCGCCGAAGTTGCGGCTGGCGAAGGTGCGTTGCACACGTGGAGCATGTGCTCCGATTGGACGAACAGAAAATCGTGGACCAGCGTCCCGTCGGACAGAACTGCTTGCGCCCGAATTCCCGCGGCAGGCGTTGTGAGATCACTGAGGACCAACTGGGGGCAGTATTTGCGGCATCGTTCGAGATAACAGCGCCTTGAAAGGCTGCTCTTCAACTCATCAATGCCGGCATGAAAGTTTGTTGCGATTGTCCGCCAGAAGCCTGCAAATGTAACCATCTCGACAACATCGGCGATATCGACAGTGCCCTTGCGATAGCCTTCTCTGGCAAGGCCGAGAACCGCATTCGGCCCCAGGGTGATGTTTCCATCAATCATGCGCGTCAGATGAACACCAAGGAAGGGAAGATCCGGGTCGGGGATCGGATAAATCAAGTGCTTGACTATTTGCGAGCGTGCGCGAGGCAGCGTGTAGTACTCGCCTCTAAACGGAACAATGGAGTGATTGATTTTCAGTCCTGCCGCCTTGGCAATGCGGTCCGACTGCAAACCGGCACAGGCGATCAATTTGGATGCTCGCAGGCTTGTGTCGCCGATCTCAACCCAGACGCCGCCCTCGTCCTCTTTGATAGATGTAACCTTTGCATCGTATCGGATGACACATCCACGCGAAGCGATCTCGTCTGCAATGGCGGCACAGACCTGTCGATAGTCAACTATTCCGGTCGCTGGGACAAGAAGAGCGCCCAGGCCGGAAACGTCCGGTTCCAAAAGACCAAGCTGTGCTCGGTCGAGCTGGTGAAACTCGATATCATTTGCCTGCGCACGTTCTCGCAAACCGTCCATACGTTCGAGTTCGATGTCGCTGGTCGCGACTAGCAATTTGCCGCATACCTCGAAGGGAACGTTCTTCTTCGCGCAGAATTCCTTCGTCGCCTGCGCCCCTTCCCGACATAGTCGCGCCTTGAGCGATCCCGGCTGATAATAGATGCCGGCATGAATAACACCGCTATTGTGGCCGGTCTGGTGCTTTGCCAGCTCGCTTTCCTTTTCGAGAAGGATGACGTTCGCACCCCTCTCACGGTCTGTGAGAGCAAAGGCCGTCGCCAAGCCTATAATTCCGCCGCCGATGATGCAGTAGTCGACATCAGCTTGCACGGCGCACCTCGTCTGGTCCGTTGCCGCTGATTGCGAGCGTGATCTGCTCCAGCAGAACTTGTACAGGATGGCGAAGACGCACCTTTCCGAACCGGTTGGCTTGCGAACGGCATGAATAGCCGGTGGCCAGGAGTTCTTCTTCGGGTCGGGCTTCCTCGATAAGCCGGCGCCAACTCATGTCGAAAATGGCCCTGGACGTTCCGACATTGTGCGTCTCATGACCGTATGTACCTGCCATGCCACAGCATCCTGATGCGATGACGTTCAAGCTAAGGCCAAAGTTTGAGAAAATGGTGGCCCAGTCCTGCAGGCTGCGGAGGGCGGTCGCGCGCTCCGTGCAGTGTGGCAGGAGGACGTAGTTTTTATCGATCGCGGCAAGACGGGCGGGCAACCTTGTTGCCAGCCACTCCTGTAGAAGATGAACACGCGGGACCGCTCCGGCGCCAAGCGCCTCTACATACTCAGAGCGGAACGTCAGCGTCATGGACGGGTCGATCCCGACGAGTGGAATACCTGCCGCCGCACACTGGTTCAGTTGCTCGGCATGAGCTCGCGCAATCCTTTCAAACCGCTTCAAAAACCCGTGGACGTGCAAGGGCTTTCCGTTGGGCTGGTAAACCGTTAGGAACGGCTTGAAGCCGAGAGTTGACAAAAGTTCGAGCGTATCGAAAACCAGTTCGGTTTCGTAAAAGCTTGTAAACGCATCCTGCACGACCACGACTGAGCGCCGTTTCTCCTCGGCAGACATAGATTTCAATGCGTCCTGCGTAGCGTAGGCAAAACCTCTGGCCGCCATCTCCCGAGACAGGTCGGTAGCTGTCAGAAGCGGTAAGTCAACGAGCCCCAGAGCGCGCAAAGCGGCTGTGACGGGTGGCATCCTCAAGACAGTGTTCGTTAGCCTTGGTGTTTTGGCGAGAAGCGGAAGGATCCGTTCAAGGACTGCCACTAGCCTGTCCTTTGGCGGGCGCAGATAACGGCTGTGATAGAGCTCCAAAAACCTCGCCCGGAAACTCGGAACATTGACTTTGATCGGGCACCCACCGACGCACGACTTGCATGCAAGGCAGCCATCCATCGCTTCCTTGACGTCATGCGAAAAATCGGCGGTCCGCTGGCCGTTAAATGCCGAGTTCAGCACCTTGGCAGGAAAATCGCGCAAAGAATCAAGCGGGCGAATACGATTTCCTTCTGCCAACGGATCCGAGCCGTTGGCCGTCAGCCGTCTCAACCACTCCTTGGTGAGCATCGCTCTGCCCTTTGGCGAATGCCGGCGTTCTCGCGTTGCTTTCCAGGAAGGGCACATGGCCGTGTCTGGATCCCAGTCATAGCAGGCGCCATTACCGTTGCAGGCGACGACGTCGGTATAAACGGCGCGGACGGCTGGAGGGATCGCCCGGTCAGCCTGCCCGCGTGTCGGCACACCGTCGATCTTCAAAAGAGGCTGTTGGTCGGGGGATGCGATCTTGCCCGGGTTGAGCTGGTTCTTCGGATCGAACGCGCGCTTGACGGCCTGGATGACGGGATAGAGTGTACCGAAGAACAGTGGCGAATATTCCGAGCGCACGCCCTTCCCATGCTCACCCCACAGGAGGCCGCCATATTTCAGCGTTAAGTTTGCGACTTCGTCAGTAATGTCGCGAATAAGCTTTTCCTGTCCGGGTACCTTCATGTCGATGGCGGGGCGAACATGGAGAACGCCGGCGTCCACGTGGCCGAACATGCCGTAATCCAGTCCGCGGCGATCAAGAAGCGCGCGGAACTCCGCGATAAAGTCGGCGAGATTTTCCGGCGGCACCGCTGTATCCTCGACGAAGGCGATAGGTCGCTTATCGCCCTGCATATTGCCCAGCAACCCGACTGCCCGCTTTCGCATCTGCCAGATGCGCTGCACCGATGCCTCGCCGTCGGCGATGGTGAAGCCGAGGCGGCCGGCAACGCCGCCCTCCGCTTCGAGGGCGGCGACCAGAAGCGCCAGCGGCTTTTCAACCTCCTCGACGGTTGCCCCGACGAACTCGACGAGATTGACGCCGCGTGTAGGCTCCCCGTCGGACGTAGGGAAGAATGCCTTCACGCCCTCCCAGACGATGTCGTCCTGCGCCAGCGCTAGGACCTTCGAGTCCACCGTTTCGATGGATGCCGCACCATAGGTTATGAGCGAGCGCGCATCGCGCAGACATGCATCGAACGACTCGTAGCGGACATTGACCAGTACCGTGTGCTTCGGAATAGGCAGGATGCGGAGCTTCGCCTCTGCGATGACAGCAAGCGTCCCTTCGGAACCGCAGAGGACCGCATTGAGGTCGAAACGACCCTCGGCGTCCCGGATATGGGCGAGATCGTAGCCCGTCAGGCAACGATTGAGTTTGGGAAACTGCGCCTCGATCGCTGATGCGTTTTCCCGTTGGAGACGGTCGATAGACCGGTGGATGTCTCCGATGATGCCGGGCGCACGCTTGACCTGCGCTAGTGGCAGATCGGCAAGGGGCTGGGAGGAAAAGACTGACCCATCTGTAAACACGGAGGTCAACTCGAGGACGTGATCGCGAGTCTTGCCATAGAGGCAGGACCCTTGGCCGCTGGCATCCGTGTTGATCATCCCACCGATGGTCGCGCGGTTCGAGGTGCTGAGTTCCGGGGCAAAAAACATGCCGAAGGCCTTCAATGCGGCGTTCAGTTGGTCCTTTACGACGCCGGCCTGGACGCGAACCCAGCCCTGTTCCGCATTGATCTCCAGGATACCGGTCAGGTGCCGGGAAAGATCCAGGACGACGCTGTCGCTCAGCGACTGCCCGTTCGTACCCGTTCCGCCGCCGCGCGCTGCCAGGTTCACGTTCGCGAAAGCCGACCGCGCCATCACGGAGAGCGCGATCGAGATATCCTGCAGGCTGCGGGGAAATAGGACTGCCGCGGGCGTACGCTCGTAGATCGAGTTGTCCGTTGCAAAGACTACCTGTGTTGCGGGATCCGCCTTCACGTCTCCCCCAAACCCGGCCTTGTCCAGCGCGCGCAGATAGGCATCCACCAGGGTGGTATCATGCGGGTTTGGGGCAAGGCGCGGGATCATGCTTTTGGTGTCCATGGCTGTCAGTGGGATCGACAAGCGCCAGCCCCATCGGGCTTTCGCTTGCGACGACGTTAAATGCAGGATGTCCCTGCGTCTGGGGTCAGGCGTAGTAGTCGGGCGCCTTCTTAAAGTTCTTCCAGTTTTCCAGGTCATGCCCTGTGACGACGATCGCGCCTGTCTGCTCCGCGATCATCCGGAGCTTCTTGACACTTCGCACGGTATCAATCGCCGACGTCAGGAAGCCCGGCAGGCACTTCTCGTTCCAGTGATCGAGCGTGTAGGCTGCATCGATGACCAGCATGATCGGGCCGGTTTCCGGAAGTGTCACGACGAAGGACTGATGACCCGGCGAATGCCCGGGCGATGTGTAGAGCTTGATCACGCCGTCACCGTAGAGGTCGAACCCGTCCGTCTTGTCGCCTTCGAGGAAATGCCAGTTCAAGCCCGGCTTGTCGAAATCCTTGCGGATATATCCGCCGGCCGAAAACCAGTCGGCGTTGAACGCGTATTCATACTCGCTCCGCTGCACGACATAGGTCGCATTCGGGAACCGGCCGGTCGCCCCGGTATGATCGAGATGCAGATGGGAATGCAGGACGTATCTCACATCTTCGGCCTTGAACCCGGCCGCTTCCAGTTGATGGATGCAGGTCTCTTCCTCGGTCAGGAGCGGATAATAGACATCCGCTGTCGTTCCCCAATGGGCCTTGGGATCCTGCGCCGCTTCGAGCGCAATCCCGCCGTCGATGACGACGTTCCCCTTGGGATGCGTGATCAGGTACCAGGGAATGGGCGTGATGAACTCGTCCTGGCTCATCCCGAGCTTGATGTTCACTTCTTTCTGCCGGATATGCCCCGTCTGGAACATGTAAAGGCGTATATCAGTCAATGATCTTCCTCCTCGAAGTACGGGCTCATACCTGCCCGGATCGTTTTTGCTCTATGCGCTGATCGCCATGCCGGTCTTCGGCTGGGCATCCTTGCTGATGGTCATGGCCAGAAGTCCGTCCCGATCGACGGCTGATCGCGGGACATGCGCCGATACCGTACCATCGTGAACGACCATGATCGTCTCGCAGAGCGCCAGCAATTCCTTGACGGATGTCGAGATCACAATGACGGCTGCGCCGGACTCGGCCATTTTGAGAATGATTTCGTAGATCTGCCGGATTGCACCGACATCAACGCCAGAAGTCGGTTCGACGAAGACGTAAACCTTGGCCTTGCGTTCGAGCCATTTGCCGATCACCGCCTTTTGCTGGTTACCACCGGAGAAGTAACGGATCGGCCGATCCGGCGCGTTTGGATAGATCGCCAGACGCTCAATGATTCCTTTGGCGTAGTTCCGTTTTGCAGCACCATGCACGAGGCCGAATTGCGTGAGCTTTGACAGTGCTGGAAGGCTGACGTTTTCCGCCATCGACAGACTAGGAAACAGGGCCTGCTTTCGGCGCTCCTCCGGGATCAGGGCGATGCCGGCCTTCAGGGCATCACCCGGCTTGCGGATGATCTTGACAGCACCGTCGATGACGATCTCGCCGTCGTAGACAGAGAGGCCACCCAGGCATTTTTCTATCTGCTCCATGCCCGCGCCCAAGGGTCCGGTCACCCCGAGGATCTCGCCGGCCCGGACCGTTAGGGAAAGTGGCGCAAGTCGTGACGTCGAGAGCGATTTCAGCTCCAGCACAACTTTCTCCTGACGCAGGCCGCGGTTTTCAATCTGCAGGTCCGCCGAGCTCCGGTTGACCATCAACTGGGTCACGACGTCCTCGTCGATCTTGCCGCGTTCCAGTGTCCCAGAGACGCGGCCATCGCGAAGGATCGTGGCGCGGTCGCAGAGAAGCTTCACTTCATGCAGCCGGTGCGAGATATAGACGATCGTGATGCCGCTCTGCTTGAACGTCGCGATCATCTTGAAGAGAAGCTCACTCTCACCGGCCGAGAGGCGTGCTGTCGGCTCGTCCAGAATGATCAATTTGTAGCGCCGGTGAAACAGCGTCGCGAGGGTCACCATCTGCATCTGTGCGGCTGTCAAGGTCGATGCCTTGCGGTCCGGGTCGAGATCGAGGCCGATCTGACGCATGATCTCTGCTGCTTCCTGGCGGATCTTGCGTCTGTTGATCCAGACGCGGCTCGGCTCGTTTCCGAGCAGGATGTTTTCGGCGACCGTCATGCTTCCAGCCAACTCGGAATCTTGATAGACGGCACCTAAGCCATGCGAATGAGCATCGACAGGCCGGTGAACGTGGATCGGCTTGCCGTCGAGCAATATCTCTCCGCTGGAAGGTGAGTAGACACCCGTCAGGATCTTGATCAGCGTCGATTTGCCCGCCCCGTTCTCGCCCAGCAGCCCGTGGATTTCCCCGCGCTCGAAAGAGAGTGAAATTCCTTTCAGTACCTGGATGCCGGCGAAGTCCTTTGCCAGATCCTTAAGTTCGATCAATGGCGTTGCCATGGTCGCCTCCTCAAATGAACTTCAGGTGAATTTCTTCACGGTTTAGGGCGGCGTTCGCTCCAACGGCGGCCAACAGTACAAAACCGTTGAACAGCTGACGCGTGGCGAAAGAGATCCCGATCATGTTCATGCCGGAACTCACCATGTAGAGGAAGAAGACGCCAAGCAGAGTTCCGAGCACGTGCGGCTTGCCCTTGCCCAGAATGGTCGCGCCGAGGAACACGGCGGCGAATGCTTCCAGGAGATAGCCCTGGCCGCCGACCGGCTGCGCGGATGACGAGATCGAAGTCAGCAACACGCCGCCAATGCCGCTGAACAGTGCCGACAGGACGAAGCTTACAATGACCCAGCGGTACACGCTGATGCCCGAATAGTAGGCGGCCATTGGGTTATCGCCAACGGCACCGATGTAATGTCCGGCCTTGCTGCGCGTGGACAGGATATATCCACAGACGAAGACGGCGACCAGAATGATGACCGGAAAGGCGATCGGACCGACACGTCCCTGCCCCAGGAACCTGAATACGGCTTCGTTGTAGTCAACCGGGATCTGATAGCCGCCGGAGAGATAGGTGTTGACGCCGCCGAGAAGAAACATCACGCCGAGCGTCGTGACGATGCCGGAGAGCCGGCCGTAGGTGACAAGGATGCCGTTGATAGCGCCGATGAGGCAGGCGGCACCAAGGCCAACGACCGTGGCCCCGATCCAGCCAATGCTTGGGATGAGCAGAGCGGTGATAATGGATGTAGTTGTCACAACCGCGCCGATCGAGAGATCAAAACTGCCGGCGGCCACGACATAGGTCAACCCCATCGAAAGCAGTGCGCTGACAATCATCGAGAACAGGATGTTGTTGAAGTTTGAGACGGTGCCGAAATACGGGCTCATCAACGAGAAGAACACCCCAAAAAGAATGATCACCAGGATCGTTCCCCAACGTCGAAGGAAGGTGAGGATCGCGCTTGCGCCGCTTTCGGCTTGAATGTCTTTACGGGCCTTTGCGACGGCGCCTGTCGAGGATGTGGACATCGCGGATGTCTCCTTAGATGTGTGTTGAACCGGGTGCCGCGTTTCCATCTCGCGCCCTCGATTTTCCAGAATTGTCCCCGGTCTTACCGGGCCCGGAGAACTGTCTCCGGACCCGGTCCCTTGGGAGGGTTTATCAGCCGCCGTAGGTCTTCAGGAGTTCGATGGCCTTCTGGTCCATCGCTTTCAGTTCCTCCAGAGCACCCGCAGCTTCCGATTTTTCGATCGCCGTCACCGGGACGCGGTAGGTATGGTTCGGAACTTCCTGGCCCTGACCAAGCGCAAGGGCGATCTCGCCGATCTTGTCGCCAGCGGTATGGTAGGGAACGTCCGTCGAGAATGCGATCGGGCTATCCGGAGATGCCATTTCGCTGAGCAACTGATCCGAGAAGTAATGGTTCACGACCAGCGCCTTGCGCCCCATCTGGGTCAGGGCCTGCGATGCGCCAACGGTCAGAGGCCACCACCACGAAACGATCGCCTGCAGGCTTTCAGGATCTGGGTTCGACTGCAAAAGCGACAAGACATTCTCGCGGCCCTTGGAAATCTGGTCGGACGTCGACGTCGAGCCTGTCATGAATGGCAGCATCTTCATGCGCGGTTCGAATTTCGTCATGACTTCAAGCTGGTCGACCTCCTGGTCGAACGGCGTGTAGAAGCCGCGGTCTTCGGCAGTTTGAATGATGGTGCCCTGGCGCGAGAGTTTGTTTTGGAGCCAGTATCCCATTGCGGTGCCCGTAGCCCAGGTGTCTTCCTGGACGGACGGTGAATCCTTGACCGGCACCATAAAGCCCACCGTCTTGATACCGCGTCGGTGCGCTTCCTCGACGATGTAAGCGGTTTCCGATTCTTGGGAATAGATGCCAAGAACGAGGACATCGATACCCCGGTCCAAAAGCTGGCGAGCCGAGTCCTGTTCGCTCTGCTTGGAAGGCTCTCCACGAACGGTGACGAGCTCGCCGCCATTATCCAGAACCGTCTGTGCGATACGCCAGCATCCACGCCGCCAGGGCTGGTTGAAGGGGCCATAGCAAAGACCGAGTCCAACCTTCACCTTCTTCCCATTCGACACAAACTTCGGAATTTCACTTGTCAGTGCGTATGCGGATTGAGCTGTGGCCGCCAGCGCACCCGCAGCCGCGATCCCTGCTCCAAGGCCAGCCAGAATTTGCCGCCTGTTGAAGCCGATATGCTCCTTCATTTCTTCTTTCCAGAACCTAGTCATTTCGCATTCCTCTCCCTGGTTGATACCCTACTTCTCAGAGCACGCTGCCGATCATCGGTCAGGCTACCCTGTCCTCCCGGATCATGGCCGCACCCTTTTCAGCAATCATGAGAACTGCCGCCATCGTATTTCCGGAGACTTCAGTCGGCATGATCGATGCATCGATCACCCTCAATCCCTCGATTCCATGGACCCGAAGTCGATCGTCAACGACCGCCTTTGGTCCGGACCCCATGCCGCATGTGCCCACAGGGTGATAGATCGTCTGACCATTTTTGCGAGCGAACTCGAGCCACTGCTCATCGGTCTCGACGGTCGCGCCGGGGCTCATTTCATATGAAACAAACGGTTTCATCGCGTCTTGGCCGACAATATCCCGCGCTATTCTCATCCCGCGGATAAGGGTTTCCTGATCCTCTTTCGTTGCGAGAATATTCGGTCGAATTGCCGGCGACGCGAATGGATCAGGCGATTTCACATGGATCGTGCCTCGAGACTCAGGCCGCAATGGGGAAACACCGATCGTCATTCCCGGCTGGCGGTCGAGTTTTCGGTCAGCGGCATTTGCGTAGCTTGCGTGCATGAAGAAGTATTGGATATCTGGAGAGGACAGTCCGGGCCTAGTTCTGACGAAGCCGTGGGCCAGACCAGTTCCCAGCGTCAGAATGCCCTGCCGCGTCGCAAAATATCGCGCCACCGCCTTTAGGAGCGGAAGGCCTCTCGTTTGCTCGTTCAATGTGATTGGCTTGGTAACGCGCCAATTCATCCGTGTGCAGAAATGGTCTGCATAGTTGGCACCGACGCCTGGCAGAGCGTGGTGAACAGGAAGCCCGGCAGCTTTCAGGATCTCGGGATCACCAATCCCGGACAGTTCGAGGATCTGCGGAGATTGGACAGCTCCCGCTGCGAGCACGACCTGTTTTACATCTACTCGGCATTTCTGCCCGTTACGATAATACTCGATGCCGGCAACGCATCGATCCGAAAGAATGATACGTGTCACATGGGAATGCGTGTGAACTTCGAGATTGGGTCGGTTCCTCGCTGGACGAAGGTAGGCCGATGAGGCGCTCCAACGGCGACCATCGCGCTGATTGACCTGGTAGTAGCCAAAGCCATCCTGCTCAGAGCCGTTGTAGTCGGGATTCTCGGTGAAGCCGGCCTGTTTGGCCGCAGCGATGAACGCCTCGGAAAGAACGGGTCTTTCCTGCACACGGACAACGTCGAGAGGCCCTTCTCCACCACGCAATTCGCTAGAACCGTCCTCGAATTTCTCAAGGCTGCGGAAGTAGGGCAAGACGTCTTTGAAAGCCCACCCTCTATTTCCCAACTGCGCCCAGTGGTCGAAGTCCTGCGGCTGTCCCCTGACATAAATCATTCCGTTGATGAGAGAAGAACCGCCTAGGCCTTTACCCCTCGGGACAACGATCTTTCGCTGGAAAACGTTATCTTCGGGCTCCGTCCAAAAACGCCAGTTGAACCGCTCATTGACCAACAGCTTTCCGAAGCCCGCCGGAATATCGAGCCAGAACCCCTTGTCCTCGCCGCCCGCCTCGAGCAGGAGAACATTGCTGTTGGCATCTTCGGTCAGCCGGTTGGCTAAGACGCAACCGGCCGTACCTCCGCCGATGATGACGCAGTCGAAATTCATCAGAACACTCGCTTTTGAACTTAGGCAATTATTGCAGGACTAGCGCGAGCTAATCCACGCTACGCCATGGGACCGAGACCACTCTTGCCGGCTCCCGGCCGCAAGAGGTACAAATCGGTCAATCAGAATTTGGGAAAGCCATTACATCCTCCTCAGTCGGCGTCGGCCGTCAGTCTCGCGATAGCGAGCTGCCTCCAGACCGTTGCCTTTCATTAATGTTAAATAACCATGAAACCAAGTTGCCTGACAAGTGGGAATCTGCTTAAATCAAAAAAAAGTTTCGGAGACTTGGTTGCGTCAGCCTAGCCGTGGTACCGGAGGATGGCCGCGTCGGTGCAATTGGATGGTCACTTTAACCCTTGGGGGTTAATGCTCGGAAACACGCAGCGGCTTTCTGGCGCTTGGGGAGATATATCGATGGCGAGTACGAAGTTAATTAACCGAGGACCTTCTCTTGCGGATTCTGTTTCCGATAGCATTCGCATTGAGATTACCAACGGCACGTATGCAATTGGTGACAAGCTTCCTACTGAAAAGACGCTAGCGGATACCTACGGCGTGAGCCGGCCAATTGTTCGAGAGGCAATCAATTCGCTAAAGCGAGACGGCCTGGTTGTCACGAGACAAGGTCTGGGGGCGTTCGTCAGCGAAACGCGCGAGCAGAATTTTCGGTTTACAAGCTTCGACGTGAATGACGCGCTGGACATTCGCAACGTCATCGAGCTTCTGATGGCAGTAGAAGCCGCGGCAACCGCGCGGGCCGCGGAGCGCCGCACGGAGGAAGACATCAAGAAAATCGAGAGCCGCTTCAACGCAATGCAGACTGCAATTGATCTAGGTCAAAGTGGCGTAGACGAAGACATGGAATTTCATCGCGCAATTGTGGAAGCAGCGAGAAACCCATATTTTCGCGACATGTCGGACTTTCTTGATGCGAACGTCAGAAACTTTATTCGCAAAGCCCGCGAAAACACCGCGAGATTGAAGAGTGGCTTGGTCCAGGAGGTGCAAGGCGAGCACCGTATAATTCTCGAAGCGATTGCATCCGGCGATGCGCAAGCGGCCAGAAAAGCCGCGGAAGCTCACTTGATCGGAGCGGCGAAGCGGCTCGCGTTATACATAAAGCCTTAGCATAGCGAACCAATCGGACTGATGGTTCGTCGTGAAAGACGGTTCCCAGATTACCGGGACTGGGCGCGGGTTTCCTAACCGATGCAAAGCGCGGTCAGGGTTGCGCAGGCGTCCCCATGCTTGCGAGACCGACACCCGCAACGGCAAAACCGAGCAAACTGCACATCCGGGCCTTCGACAAGTTAAATCCCATTGCGGCGATCTGGGCGTATCCAAAGGCCGTCAGTGCCACGGCTGGAACCGTTGGCAAGCCGAAGCTCATCATGAAAAGAGAGCCGGTTGCCGGCGGCCGCTGAGCATGGCGGTGTCATTAGGGTGTTGTAGACCACGGCACAAGGCGCAAGACACCACGCCATTCCGAGCAGCAGCGCTGATGACGTCCTCAAGGCGACCCTCTGGCTGCGGTTGCGTAAGATCGAAAAGGCGTCGATCAGGCGACCGTTGAGACGTTGAAGACCGGGGATGATGCCGACCGGCGCTAGCCCTACCCCCACCAACCGCACTGCCGCGCCGGCACATGCAATTGTCGTTAGACATGCAGAGCGAAAGATCTCGGCATATCTTTTCATGCAGCAGGTCGCGTCGTCGGAAGTCGACAACCGCTTCGCCAAAAAATGCTGCGCCTACCTCGCTGTAACGACGCGCCAATGCCGCGCCCAGAGGTCGCCCTTGGCGGTATTGATTGGGAAAACGTCCGGATGCCACGCACCACAGGTGAGAATTCGCCCGCGGAGTTGCCTCGACGATTCCGCGTTGGCCGCCTCTGTCTCGGCTTGCTCCGCCAGCCGTCCGTCCCGAGCCTTTGAAAACGTTAGATGGAAGACGGAAATCCGGAAGTAGGGGCCATGGCCCCTACCGCCTTACGAAAATCAGCTCCACTTGGAGATGAATTCGATTGTATGAGCGTTGACTTCTGCGGGGTTCGTAGCGCTTAGAAAATGATTTCCGCCTTCGACGACTTTCAACTCGGCAGACTTGGAGTTCGTGAAGCCCGCGATCTCTTTTCGGGCGTTCGCAATGCTGTAAACCAAGTCCTCGGTGCCGTGCAGCCAAAGGACAGGGCATTCAACGTAATCCAAACGACCGTGAAGCCCATCGCGGTCACGCAGATTGATTGCACACATCCTGATACGCCGGCGTCCTTCGTCGCCCTTGTAATTTTCCCTGAGCTTTTTGGCCCAGAAGGCACGAGCCTCATCCGAGACATTCACCCCCAGACCGGATTCGGCCAGGCCATCGCAATATTCATCTGAGGGTACCCAATCGGGTCCGACCGGCTGGGTGAGATCGAGGATCAGGGGATTGCAGAAGTCATCCGCGAACCAGCAATCTAGCTCCCGGCTTGCGGCACTTTCATAATCTAGCGACGTGCCGAGCGGAATGATGCCCTTAATCTTGCCTGGGGCTAGTATTGCCATGCGGACTGCTATCCACCCGCCCTGCGAGGTACCCAGGACGAAAGCTGAATCGATGCCCAACTTTTCGAGGACTTGGAGGTTTGCGATTGCGGAGTCCCAATAGGTGAATTGTTCACTTCGGGTCCGGGTTACCCCGTGGCCGTAAGGCTCGATAGCGAGGAGGTTTACCTTGCTCATCAGAGCCTCGTCGGAGAATTGAGCGCGGTAAAGTTCCGACGATGTCGTGAATGAGTTTACAAGTACCAACGTCGGAAGTGCAGGGTTATACTCTGCGCCAAAGCGGTAGCCAATCTGTGAGCCACCAAGATGTGGCACATCGGCCGTTTGAATTGCTTGCATTGCTGCCTCCTTGTTTCAATGCGGAACGGTGCATTCCAATGGACCGCCCTCGGTTACTGAAGAAATGACTGACCCGATTATATCGAAAACGGGTCTGGGCGGCGACAACGTCCAGACGCGCGCCGCCCTTTCGTTTAGTTCGCGACGATCGGTTCGATCTTATACGGCTTATAGGCATCCGTCGGTGCATCGCACTTTTCGCAATTGATTCCCGGTGCGTTTGCCGCTTCCTTAACTTCTTTAGGAAGTGGTTGGATTGTGGCGCCATCGACGGCGGTGCCATCGATAGCGGATTTCATAGACAGCTCAGGAAGCATGACAGGATCCAAAACCTCGGTCACAAACGAGGACGGAACCTTGCTCTCCGGGAAGGCATTGCAGCCGTTTTCGAAACGGTCACCCTCACAGACTTTGATATTCTCAGCTAGAACCCAAGGAAGCGGATATTCGATATTCATGGGTTTGAGATCGCGTTTCTTGGTCAACACCTCCATCATAAGCTTGAAGGCATAGCCGGAAGTTGCTGGCGGTGATCCGGACGACACGCCTTTGAGGCCTTTGGCCTGCATTGCTGGATTCGACAGAGCGAGCCGGAACCCATTGGAGTTCTCGCCCGTGACTGGGACCAACTTATCGCCTCTGTCTAGTAGAGCTTGGATCGCTCCGTATTCGCCGGCCTGCGACCAGATGCCGTCAACGTCAGGATGTGCCGCAAGCGCTTTTGCGGTTTCTTGCTGCGTCGTGCGGTCATCCCAGAACGAGTAATATTCCGCAACAACTTTTATGCCCGGATATTTGTTGAAGACACTCATCGCCCCATCGGTGTGATGCTTGTCGACAGAATTTCCTGGAACGCCACGGCTCAGAAAAATATTGCCCTTCCCGCCAAGGATATTGACAAGAGCCTGCGCGGTGTTTTCACCGAAACCCGTCGTCAGATAGCTGACATTGTAGGCGCATTTCTCGGTGACGGTTGCGTCATACATAAAGAACAGAACGCCTTGGTCGCAGCCGCGCTTTATCGTGCGGTTCAGCGCGGTCGATGAAATTGGAAAGCTGATGATGCCATCGGCGCCATCGTCGACCATGCTTTCGTAGGCTGAGATCTGCGCCTGTGGATCGGTGCCTGAAATGACCTCTTTCAACTCCACCATGTCTTTATAGGGTGGGGTAGCCGCCAATGCCTTGACGATATTGGCAGTTTCCGATTGCCAGGCGTTGCCAGAATAGCTCAGGCTCAAGTAGATCTTGAATTTCTTATCCTGTGCTACCGCAGGCTGGGCAAGCATCGTCCCGGTCGCAAGCAGCGACACGGCCGCGAGCGTCATTTTCATTGTTTTGTTAAGCATTGGCTTCTCCTCCTCAAGATGCCTTATAGGGACGGCCCCCCTTCAATGCGGGCTCAGGGTTTCCTGAATCCACGCAGCCGTTCGAAGAACTCATCGCGCAGCACAAGCAGTGCGATGAGGATGATTGAACCCTCGATGATTGTGCGAAGGCCAAAATTCAGTCCGATTGCAGAAATGACGGTGCCAAGTGTCGTCAGCAGAATCGCACCACCGACGGTTCCCAGGAATGTTCCCCTTCCGCCAAGAATCGAGGAACCGCCGATAACCACTGCTGCGATTGACGGAAGCAGATAATTGTCTCCCATGCGGAGCGTCGCGCCGTTCGAATAACCGACCAGCATCATTCCGACGAAGCCCGCGCAAACGGCGCTTATCACGTACGGAAGAAACTGAGTGAGGGTCACAGGTATGCCCGCAATCCGCGCAGCTTGGACATTGGTGCCAACGGCATAAACGTGCCGGCCGAAGACGCTACGCGCTTGCACGATCCATCCAAGAAAGACGAAAGCCAGCAGAAGGAGAATGGACGCGGGTACTCCTGCGATTTGGCTTTTCATCAGATCCGCCAGCAGTTCAGGTGCCGCTCCGCGTGTAGTTCCATTCGTCATACCTAAGGTCGCCGACGCGACCATGATGGAGGTGGCCATGGACATGATAAACGGAGGAACTTTCAGCCAAACAACACCAACCGCTGTGAATGATCCTACAAGGCCGCATCCAACAAGGACGAGAGGCAGGAGAAACAGAGCATCCGGATTCCCTGCTCCAACCCAGGCTGTTGACAAAACACCACCCAGTGTGATGAGCGCGGGCAGCGAAAGGTCGAGTCCTCCTGACAGTACCACCAGTCCCTGGCCAAAAGAGAGAACAACCAGGAATGATCCTAGTGTCAGAACTGTCTCGACCTGGCTCCACGACCCGAGCGATGGACTGATGAAACGAGAACCCAGAAGCATAACGACACAGAGAACGGCAACGGAGAAAGCGCTGATGGTTTCTCTGCTGACCTTTGCGTTGCCGCGCTTGTCCTGCACGGCGATGTATGAGGTGTTTTGGGCGCGACTGGTCATTTGCTTTTCCTTTCACCCAAACGGGTTAGCAGCGCACTGAACATGACCGCGAAGATAAGAACCGCCCCTTGGAAGATTCCGGTGTAGAAAGAAGACACGCCGCTTGAAAACAGGACTTTCTGAAGCAGCATCAAGGTCGCGGCTCCCATGACAGAAGCGAACAGCCCCCCTTTTCCCCCAGACAGCGACGTGCCGCCAAGCGCGACCGCCGCGAACGAAAGCATGAGAAGCGGTTCGCCGGCCGTCGGGCTTCCGGTTGCGGTTTGCGCACTTAGCATGTAGCCCGCCAATCCATAGATCATGCCGGCGAGGACGAACGCGAAGAAGCGAACCTTCAAGACAGGGACACCCGACAACCTGGCAGCATGTTCATCGGCGCCAATGGCGTAGAGCGCTACGCCAAAATCTGTCTTCCTTGCCAACAGCCAGAGGCATACAACCGAGCCAAGGATCAGCCCGGACACCGGGATAAAATTGAAGATCCGATCCGTGAGTTCATAACTGACCCACTCCGCAACCGCCCCGCCGGGCGCGTCCAGGATAAGAAGCGCAACGCCCTGACAAACGATCATTGTGGCGAGGGTCGCGGCTATCGCTTGAATGCGTAGATAAGCGACCAACCAGCCGTTTACAGCTCCGACGACGCCCCCTATCGCAAGGCAGATCGCGAGCGAGACAAGGGCTCCGCCTGGACCCTCGAGCGGATAAACCGCCATGACGACGTTCGTAATCGAAACAACGCCCGCAAGCGAAAGATCAAAGCCGCGGCTAAGAACAACAATTGCCTGACCGGCGCTCGCAAGAGCGAGCGGTACTGTGTTGTTGACGAGGCTGGCGATCGCTCCAGCACCGAGTGCGCGTGGTTGCTGAACCGCGTAAACGACATAGAGCGCAATGTAGAGCGCCAGTATGATGAAGGACCCGCGCAGCAGAACGCTCTTCATCGAGCGCTTGGGATGGACGACACCGATCTTGCTCATTGCGTCGCCCTCAACGGGGCGGTGGCGCGGTGTCCGATCATCGCCGCGACCAGACCTTGCTCATCTATTGCCGTGTCCTCGAACGTTTCGACAATTTTGCCCTGATAGAGAACCATGCAGCGATCAGCCAATTGAACGATCTCCGGCAATTCCGATGAATAGAAGAGAACAGAACCGCCGTTGGCAGCAAATGCTCTAATTGCGCCATAGATCGCCTGCTTCGTTCCAACATCGACCCCCCGCGTTGGGTCAAATAGCAGCAGGGTACGCGCACCGGTGGCCAAAGTCCTTGCAATCAGGGCCTTCTGCTGATTGCCGCCGGAAAGATCGCCAATTGCGAATGATAGATAACGTTCGTTGAGTTCAACCTTCGCCCCCTCGGGGCCAGCCGCTTCGGCTTCGGCTTTCTGTCCTACCAACCTCGCCGTGGAAATTCTCGACAGGATGGGGACGACGATGTTGGTTGCCGCGCTCAGCCCGGCAAGAATCCCTTCTGTTTTGCGCTCTTCGGGAAGATATGCGATGCCGCTACCGGCTTTGAGCGCTTTGCGTGGACTCGAGATAGAGTGCTCGCGGCCATCAATTTCTATCGAGCCTGACTTTGCAGGCTCCAACCCGGCGAGACACCGGAACAACGACCTTTGGCCCTGCCCCTCCAATGCCGCTACAGCAAGAATTTCGCCTGGCCGCACGTTGAATGACGCATCTACCAAAACACCGTTGCTGAGGGAATGTACGCTCAGACGCGGTGCCGCGTCTTTAAGGGCACTGCTTGCATGTTTTCTGACATGATCGTCGCGACGACCGACCATCATTTCAAAAATGTCGTCGTTGCTTGCCTCGTTCAAAGAGACGCTTGCTATTGTGCGGCCGTTGCGCAGCACCGTTGCGCGCTGGCAGATCTCGCGAACCTCCGCCAGTCGATGCGAAATATATAAAACCGCCACGCCACGATCTGTTGCATGTCGTATCTGGCCGAACAGCCAATCGGTTTCCGCAAGCGACGCGGTTGGTTCGTCCAGGATCAACACTCGCCGAGCATTTTCCAGTGCTCTGACGATCTCAAGACGTTGCCGCTCAGCCAGAGGAAGTGAAGCAACTTCAGCGGCGGGGTCAAGGCGTTCAAGGTCATATCGCGCCAAAATTGATGACGCCCTTCGCATCGTCTCGGCCGCTGACAAGATAAAGAAAACACTCTTTGGGATCCGAGGCAGCATTAAATTCTGCGCTACCGACAAGTTGGGTACGAGGCTCAGTTCCTGGAAAGCCGTGGATACCCCCTGGTGCCGCGCTTCCGTAATCGATGTAGGCCGATACGGCTCGCCGTGGAGGTTCATCGCGCCACAGTCCGGTACGACAGCACCTGCCAATATTCGAACCAGAGTTGATTTCCCGGCGCCGTTCTCTCCGAGAAGCGAATGGACCTCGCCTGCGCGCAAATTGATGTCAGCCTGTTCCAAGGCGACTGTCGCACCGTATGATTTTCCCACCCGAGTGACAGACAGTTCTAGCCCATCTGATACGGCAGGCACGCAAGCCCCTGAGATCGACATATTTCCTCCTCCCTCTGTGCAGTAATCCCAACTTTGGGGACCTCGCAGCCCAAATGGGCAATCTCCGTCTTCTGCTCCCCCAGAAGACGCTGCGTTCCTCATGAACCAACGCAGCGATATAAACTAACCATGAAACCAGGTTGCCTTACAAGTGTTATTTTAATAATTCTCTACACACTTGCGCTTGCCACAATTCTTGTCGGTACTCGGCGGTGCGTACTTCGCTCCAGCGGCCGGCTACGCCTCAGAACCCTCTAAATCAGTTCGTTAAGGTGCTTCGAATCAAATCCTGCCAAACCAGCGTCGTCGCCTTCGCGTATTTTGATGACCCAATCGGGATCACTTATCAGAGCGCGTCCAACCGCGATCAAATCAAACTCATTTCGTTCCATACGTTGAATCAGATTATCGATACCAACGCTCGTCGAACTCTGTCCTGCGAATGCAGCAACAAACTCGCCTGACAGTCCCACCGATCCAACGCTGATGGTTGTTGCGCCAGTCAACTTCTTTGCCCATCCTGCAAAATTGAGACCATTCAGCCCGTCAATCGATGGGAATTCCGGCTCCCAGAACCGTCGTTGAGAACAATGCAGGACATTGACACCAGCTTCTACGAGCGGCTGGAGCCACTCAGCCATTTCAGCAGGGGTAGTGACCACGCGCGCCTTGTAGTCCTGCTGTTTCCATTGGCTAACACGAAGTATGATTGGAAAGTCCGGCCCGACCGCTGACCGAACCGCCGCTATCAGTTCTCGGGCAAAACGAGAACGCTCGGCTATAGTATTGCCGCCATATCGATCTGTGCGCTGATTGGTGCCGCTCCAGAAGAACTGGTCAATGAGATAGCCATGAGCGCCGTGCAATTCCAGCGTATCGAAGCCCAGCTGTTTCGCCGCCACGGCAGCTCTAACAAAAGCGTCAATTGTGTCGGCGATCGCCTCCTCATTCATCGGTTCGCCGCGAGGGCAGTCGGGCGCCTCTATGCCGGAAGGGCTTTCGATTTGGCCGTCGGGCTCCCAATCGGTCAGTGAGGTTTTGCTCGCTCCAGTATGCCAAAGTTGAGGCCCCATCCGGCCCCCTCCAGCATGAACGGCGTCGATGACCTTCTTCCACCCCAGGAGCGGTCTCTCCCCGTGAAAAAATGGAACTCCGGGGTCGTTGCGAGATGCGGGTCGATCCACCACCGTACCCTCAGAGAGGATCAACCCAACCCCGCCTTCCGCTCGCCTGCGATAGTAATTCGCGTTGATGTCGCCTGGGACACCATCTTGGGCGAGGGCCCGCGTCATTGGGGCCATAACGATGCGGTTGGGAAGCGTCATCGAACCGATCGATAGCGGTTCGAAAAGGATCTCGCGGTTCATTTGACTTCCACCCGTCATTATTTGGCAGTCGAGTCAATTGCCCTGCCAAGGAAGGCTGCGGCGTTTGCGATCGCCTCTCTACCTTCGGCAAGTTCAGCCTGAAACATGTGCCAGACATGGAACATCTTCGGCCAGACTTCCAACGTGACGCGAACGCGATTTTCGCCAAGATGTGATGCAAGGCGAATTGCATCGCTCAACATCAGTTCAGCTTCACCTATCTGGACCAGTATGGGCGGTAAGCCTCGAACATCTGCAAATACAGGCGAGGCTTCCGGGCTATTCGGCAGCGCCTCTCCGAGGAAAGTGCGAGCCATCAGGTCAAGGCCGGCCTTCGTGTTCAGGGGGTCTAAGCCTTCACGATTGAACATTGATGGCCCGGTATGCTCCAGATTAGCCCAAGGTGACAAGGCAGCCCCCCCCGCTGGCAGCGGCAGGCCGGCATTACGGGCCATGACCATGACCGACACCACCATCGATCCGCCTGCAGAGTCGCCGGCGAACGTTACCGAGCGCGGGTCTTGACCCTTTTCGACCAGCCAACGGTATGCAGCAAAAGTGTCTTCGATTGGCACCGGGAAAGGATATTCCGGCGCTAGCCGGTAGTCGGGCAGATAGACCCTCGCTTTCATCGCCACCGCAAACGCAGCAGCTAAGCCATGATATCCGCCAGGTCCGCCAACGATATAAGCGCCGCCATGAATATAGAAAAGCACCCTGTCGCCCAATACAGTCTCGGGCGTGATCAACGTTCCTGGCACGCCACCCATATCAATGGCCTCGACCCGCACGTCTTCAACTACGGGATGTTCTGCCATCTTGGAGATGTAAGATTTGCGGATCTCCTCAATTGTCACATCCTTGTTTTGGCCAAGGATGACAGGGCCGAGATCTTGTAGACTATTGGCCCACTGATCGAGCCGACGGGTTACGATTTCATTGAAAGCCATTGTGAACGTCCTTGATGATGCGGATCTTTCCTGTCACCTATAAGCCAATTATTGGCGAATTGGCGTCAACACTGCGAGGACGGACGAGCTGAAATGACCTTGGGACACATCAACGATATCGCGGCCTTTGTCGCGGCGGCGGAGACTGGAAGCTTCGTCGCCGCAGCACGCGTCCGCGCGATGACCAGATCAGGTATTGCAAAGAGCGTCTCACGACTTGAGAATCGCCTTGGGGTCAGGCTCTTTAATCGAACAACCCGCAGCCTCGGATTGACAGACAGCGGCTCCGCGTTCTTTGAACGATACTCAGAAATCCTCTCCGACCTTGAGGAGGCAGAGTTCTCGTTATCAAGCGGATATGGAGAACCGCAAGGGATGTTCAGATTGACCGCGCCTGCGACGTTCGGTCGAGTTATGATACTTCCGCTGCTCAACCAGTTTCTCAACGACTGGCCACGACTTAGGGCTGAGGCAAGCCTGACAGATAGGGTGAACGACATCATTGCAGATGGCTTTGATCTAGCGATCCGCATCGGAGAGATACGTGAAAACACGAGCCTTATTTCCAGAACAATAGCCACTCAGCGCGATATTGTCGTGGGAAGCCCTGCGTATCTGGATCGCAGGCAACCGCCGCGAGCTCCGGAAGATCTCGCGCAGCACAACTGCCTTAGCTACGTTAACGCGGGCCAACATCGCGCATGGCGATTTTCTGTGAGCGGAGAGGTCATTTTTATAAGGCCTAAGGCGCGACTCGCTCTTGATGGCGGCGAAGTACTGCGAGATGCAGCCATCTCTGGAGCCGGGCTAGCCTTCCTCCCGACCTATCTCGTAAATGAGGATATCGCTGCAGGTCGCCTCCATGAGGTACTTGCAGATTTCGCAGCACCGCCGATTCCAATCAGTGCAATTTATCCCAGTCGTCGCCATCTCGCTCCCAAAGTACGTAAGTTCATTGATCTGGTAACCATGAACAGATGAGCGAGCTGTGATGGTTTTGCGGTGATGGGCTCTAGGGTTCAAGGCCTCGGCTTCCGCACCTTCTACATAAGTGCAAGCCATTGTTGTTCACAAATGGTAGTGAGCGACAACAGCAACATCGTCATTTCCTGGAATGCCATAGCTTGGGCAACACTGCGCCGGTGAGAAAGCTTGGGCCGAAGCGGTGTTCTATCTTCTGGACTATTTCACCATTACAAATTCAAGGTCTCCCAGGATGATGCTGCATTGGAGCGTACGGCCGCCTCGATGAACGCCAGCCCGGCGATGCCTTCGCGAATGCCAGGATAGATCACGTCCGAGGCGAGTTTTGCACCGGTTCGGACTGCCATGATCGCGTCTGCGGCCTCGCAATAGATGGTTGCAAATCCCTCAAGGTAACCTTCCGGATGCCCCGCCGGCAAGCGGCTGACGCGGGCCGCGGACGGGCCGCTGCCGGCCCCGTTGCGGGTGATGATCCGCGTCGGTTCGCCATAGGGCGTGTAGCTCATCTGATTGAGCGTCGCGTGGCTCCACTCAATCCCCGCCTTGTCGCCATAAACGCGCAACGTCAAGGTATTCTCGTTGCCGATGGCAACCTGGCTTGCCCAGAGCATGCCCTTGGCACCGCTGGCATAACGAAGCAGAATGTTGGCGCTGTCGTCGAGCTTGCGGCCGGGAACAAAGGACGTCAGGTCCGCGAGCAGACGGTCCGGCGTTTCACGGGTGACGAAGGCAGCCAGATTGAACGCATGCGTGCCGATATCCCCGATTGATCCTCCGGCGCCGGACCGCGCAGGGTCCGTCCGCCATTCCGCACCCTTGGCGCCGGTGCTTTCAGCAGCTTCCGTCAACCAATCCTGAGCATATTCGACCTGCACGTGGCGTAGTTTGCCGAGTGCCCCGGCAGCGACCATGTCGCGCATCTGCCGGATCATCGGATAGCCCGTATAGTTGTGCGTGAGCACGAAAATCCGGCCGCTCCTTTCGACGATGCCCGCGAGCGCTCTTGCCTCACCAAGCGTTGTCGTGACCGGCTTGTCGCAGATCACGTGAAAGCCGGCTTCAAGGAAGGTGCGGGCCGGACCGAAATGCATATGGTTGGGCGTGACAATCGCGACCACCTCAATACCGTCTTCACGAGCGCTTTCGCGTGCGGCCATCTCTTCGAACGAGGCGTAACAACGATCGTCCGCCAATCCCATCGTCGATGGAGTGGACGTCGTCCCGAGGCATCGCAATGTCACTGACTGAATGTTCGCCAGATCTTCATTGAGGACTTGCGGTCTGAGCCCTGCGAAGCGGGAGCCGATTGGCCTGATCTCCCTCCCGGACGCGGGCTCGATTCGCCTTTGACAATGTTCATTAATAGTACGTAAAGCACTTTCGCCTAGGTTGCCTGACAACCATGTAACCAATTCAATCTCGTAATGATGGATTCTCTAGCAACATTCCGACCCTCCCGGTCAGAGGTGAGAGTTTCAACGGCCATCTGATTTAGGCCGTCGGCTGCAACAACCGAGGCAAAACAGAAAATGTCTTATGTACCGAAATCGATCAATTCTAAATTGGCAGCAATTGTGTGCGCCGGTATGCTTTTGGCGACCGTGCCGACAGCCGTATACAATTGGCAAATCTCAAAAGAAACGACCCTTGGGATGACGCGCCAAATCATGATCGGAGAAGCCAACCAAGCTGCCTCCTTCGTAAGCTCTATTATCGCTGAGTATGGCGGCGCAGCACATGCGACATCCGCCTTGCTTGCTGAGCGGTACGCTGAGGGTAAACTGGATCGGCCTTCGCTGCTGCGCGCTATGCGCGCGAAACTCGAAGCATTTCCTCAGGGCTTTAACTCATGGTTCATAGAGCAGCCGAAAGCCCTTGACGGGCGTCAGGAAGAATTGCGAAACGATGCTGCTTTGAGCACCAACAATGAAGGTTTATTCGCAGTTGGGTATAGTCGTGGATCGGATGGCACTATTTCTCACGGAACCTATGAAAGAATCGAAGATTCAGAATGGTACCGCCTGCCGATCGATACTGGAAAAGGCGCTCTGACAAACCCGTTCATTTACGGCGTCGGCGACAACCCTCCCCTCATTGCAACGGTGGCCTATCCAGTTAAGTCTGGTGACAAACTCATTGCTCTCACAGGCAACGCCGTGGATCTTACAAGTCTGTCCGCGGCACTAAGCACTGTACACCCTATGGGAACAGGGCGGGTGACACTCCTGTCGGCCAAAGGGGACTGGGTTGTTAACCCCGACAAGTCCAAATTGGCGACACCGTATGGAACCGATGTAGGCAGCGCAGAGTTGAAGGAATCAATCGCGGCACACACAGCGCAGATCGTTCCGACGATGTCGTGGGCGGATGGTACGGACGTGCAACGGATTTTCTTGCCGTTCAAGGTGGCGCGGTTCGACACGACCTGGATTGCAGTGGTTGATGTTCCCTTGGACACGATAAACGCCCCGCTCAATCGGCAGTTCATGGCAATCTTGATCGGACTGTGTCTCGTCTTGCTTCTTGTCATTTGCATCGGCTGGCTTGTATCTCGTATTGTTGGCCGCCCGATACGGCGTTTGGCTGTCACGATGGATGCTCTGGCAAATGGCGACCTGGCTACGACGGTTGCCGGAACTGCGAGAACGGACGAAATCGGAGCGATGGCCAAGGCCGTTCAGGTCTTTAAAGACAATGGACTACGGGCGGCCGCACTTGAGCAGGAAGCCGTCGCCAACCGAAGTCTGTCTGAACAAGAACGTCGGCGGACGGCTGATGCTGATCGTCTTCGTGCAGAGGAAATGGCGCAGGCGACGATGGGGCTGGGCGAAGGCCTGAAGCATCTGGCCGGGGGCGATTTGACCTTTCAGTTAGACAAGCCGTTCGCACCTGATTTCGAAACGCTGCGCGTCGACTTTAATGCCGCCGTCTCGCAACTGTCCGAAACGTTACGCGCCGTGGCCGACGCCACCGGCGGCATCGACAATGGTAGCCGCGAGGTCAGCGCCAGCGCCGACGACCTTTCCAAACGCACAGAACAGCAGGCGGCAGCTTTGGAAGAAACGGCGGCGGCCCTCGACCAGATCACCGTCAATGTCGCCAACTCCTCCAAGCGCGCAGACGAGGCTCGCAAGGTCGCGGTGCTGGCCAATGAAAGCGCTGCTGAGTCGGGTAGGGTCGTCGCCAATGCGGTCGATGCCATGCAGAAGATCGAACAGTCTTCCAACGAGATCTCCAACATCATCGGTGTTATCGACGAGATCGCGTTCCAAACCAACCTTCTCGCGCTGAATGCCGGAGTGGAAGCTGCCAGAGCTGGAGATGCCGGCAAGGGTTTCGCCGTCGTTGCCCAGGAAGTCCGCGAGCTTGCCCAGCGATCCGCCAAGGCCGCCAAGGAGATCAAGGACCTGATCCGCAATTCCTCCGTCGAAGTTCATAGCGGCGTCAAGCTGGTGAGCGACACGGGCGAAGCGCTCAAGACGATCGAGGGCTACATTGTCGCGGTTAACCAGCACATGGACGCGATCGCCACATCGGCAAAAGAACAGTCCGTTGGTCTTGCGGAGGTCAACACCGCGGTCAATCAGATGGACCAAGTGACCCAGCAGAACGCGGCGATGGTCGAAGAAACCAGCGCGGCCGGTGCGACGCTCGCCAATGAGAGCGGCCGATTGCGTGAACTGGTCTCGCAGTTCCAGCTCGGCGGCGCGCTGCGACAGACGGCGTTCGTGATGTCGGCCGGTGCCAGCCGTCACCCGGTCCAGTCGCCGGTTACAAGGCTGGCGGGGAAAATTGCGAAGGCCTTTTCCGGCAACGCGGCCATCAAGGAAAGCTGGGAGGAGTACTGATCTCCCGTTTTTCATCCGGCATGACGCACGAATTTTGGCCGGCTTGCCGTTTGCTGGGCGTGTGAGGGGTGCATCCGGTTGGCAGTTATCGCTTGATCCGGCCGGCGCGCCTTCTCCGGGTCTTGCGTATCGCTGCCCGCTCCCTACCAATGGCTAGGAGGCGAGCAGGCTTTTAGGCGCGATAGCGTCCCATGGCAGATGCTCCGTGATCCCCAGACCCACGACATCGGCGACATTTCCGATATCGTCTAGCAGGCAAACAACCCGACCGCTCATCATCCTGGCCACGGGGAAATCGCCTCTATTCTCGCATGTCGCCAGGTCGCGCGACAGATACTTGTGGAAGCGAAGGCCCGACCACGAAAGATGCGATGTCACCGAAAACAGTTTTGATGATTTTGTCAGTCATCAAAGCCCGTTTCCAGGCTTTGAGTATAATTCGTGTAATTTCCCTTGCCGGCACAATAATGGTTAAGTCGAACCTATCGAACAAACTTGTTTGCATACTCAGCACCGAGACCGATGTCTTCGTAATGCTTGCGCGCGTTGTCGAGCTTGGTGAAGACATCCTCATATCCGAGCGCTATTCCGTAAGGATCGACATAAGTATAGCCTCCGGTAACATGAAAAAGTGTTGCCATTTCGGTAACATCATCCGGAACCACAAGCGTGTGGGTTTCGCCAGGTGGCTCGAAGGCGTAATCGCCTTCGCTGGCAATCCAGTCATGCTCGAGATAGTGCCATCTGCCCCGCAACGTTAACGCGTGCACCGGGCCGCTATGACGATGTCGCGACAGCACGCCCGAACAACGTACGCGCAGGATGTTGACGTAGTAGCCTTGGCTCACATTCAGGACAATCGGCTTGAACGAGACATCGGCAGACTGGGGAACCCAGTCGCGCTCGTCGCCGTCGAGATTGAGCAGGTTGCTTATGAAGATGTCGCTGACCATACCTGTCGGCTGGGGCAATTGATAAGGAACCTTGCTGATATCAGGCCGAGGCTGCTCTGCGGGCTTTACTATTTCTGTAGCTTTGGTCATGTGAATCTCCCTTGGTAGAATTGGTGTGGAACTTAACATCCTGCCGCGCTTGATCTAGACGGGAGCGGGACTAGCATCTATGAACGACATTCACAGATCGTGGAGCCCCAAATGGACGCCAACGACATTTGCATATTCGTAAACGTTGTTAAGCACGGCGATTTTTCCTCGACGGCGCGGTTCATGTCGATGAGCCCGTCAGCAATCAGTAAGGCAATATGCCGACTGGAAAACGATCTCGGACGTCGGCTCTTCCAGCGCTCTTCCCGATCGATACACCTCACCGATGAAGGGCACGAATTCCTGGTGGCGGCCAACCGGGTTGTCGAGGCTCTAATTGACGCTCAATCCATCGGCTCGGCTGAACCGACGGGAACGCTGAGAATACGTTGCCTCCCAACATTCGCAAAATATGCGATTGCGCCGCGCATACCCGCATTCATGCACGACTATCCAAAAATTCGGCTTGAGTTCAATCTTACCAACGAAAGGACGGACCGACTGGATGACGGCGCCGACATCGCAATATTCAGTGGTGAACTTTCCAACTCCAGTCTCGTCGCGCGGCGGTTCGCAATGAGCAGATGGATTATCTGTGCCTCGCCTTCATATCTGAAGGCGCGTGGCGTTCCTCAAGATCACAGCGAGCTTCGGCAGCATTCTTGCCTCAATTTCTCGATGAGCACCAAGTGGAACCAGTGGTCCGAGGATGGCCCCAGCGGGCGAAATATAGGAACCGGAAGCCGGATCGTGGCAAATCAGGGTGATATGCTGCTTGCTCTGGCCCGCGCAGGCGCGGGTATAGTTAGGCTTGCCGAATTCCATGTCTTCGAAGACCTTCGATCAGGTGCCCTGGTCCCAATCCTTGAAGACGAAAGCAATCTCGTTGAACCCATCTATGCTATATACCAGGACAGACGAAACCTTAGCCACCGGATCAGAGTTTTTATCGATTTCCTCGCCGCATCTTTTAAAGAGCAGTATTGGGTTTGAGGTCTCGGCGAGGACCTAGACGGTGACCGTCGCGGCAGGGTCGCGACCTTGGAGCCGATATCGGGCGCCACGCCGATCCCGAGGCCCAGGAAGCGGGTTTCTATCGCGGCTTTCAGGGTGGCGGAGTCCTTGGTCTTGGTCAATGCTTCCTCGAAAGCCTTCTGTTATGCGATCGTATAGCCGACGGCGGAAAGATCAGTCTTGGAGTCCGTCGACTTATGAACAGCCACCACGACCGCCGGCTTGCGCGCCGCGATCCTATTAAGATTGGCAACCCACGCGGCGCGTAGCGCCCATATTGGTGTCTATTGCCCAGACATAGACGCCGTTGAAAATCAACACACCGCCGAACAGGTCGTTGAGAGACGGCGCGAAGAGATAGCGCCGGTTTTGGCTGGTGTCCCCTGAGCACTGCTTGAGCGGGCCGATCACCCATCGCCCCGCTGGGCCGGGTGGATCGTCCATTCGGTAAACACCGCGTTGTTCTTCGTCTTGATGACGAGTTTGCCTACTATATTGGCGCCGCGGCTCGAATCCGCGATTGCCGTTGTCACCTGCCCAGGCGCCGCTGCCTTTTCCTCGACGGAAGCAGCCTGCTGTGCAGTTCGTCTTGCTAAACTGCCAACGGCCGCACACTGTGCTTTGCGCGGGTAGCGCAAGTGCGGTAGTTGCACATCCCTTTTCGCTGGCGTGATGCCGATGTAAACAGCCGTTCGTCTGAATAGAAAGCCAAGGAAAGACCGTGATCTCACCAATCAAAATAGCCGTCGCCGGCGTGAACGGCCGCATGGGGCGCGCCATCCTGCCGCTGCTAGCGGCCGAACCAGATTTCGCGTTCGTCGGCGGCATCGGCCGTGGTGGCTCGATGGGCTCCGAGCTGATCGACCGGTCGGCCGCAATTAAGGCGGCTGACGTGATCCTGGATTTCACGACGGGAAGTGCCGCAGCCGAACTTGCCGGCTTGTGTGCTTCGGCCGGTGGACCGGCGCTGGTGATTGGGGCGACGGGTTTCGAGCCGGATGAGGTCGAACGGATCGCAGAGGCCGCCCGCGCGATTCCAATCTTGCGCTCCGGCAATTTCTCCATCGGCGTCAACATGCTTGTTAGTCTCGTCGCCCAGGTGGCCCGCGCCCTTCCCGCGCATAGCTGGGATATCGAAATCCTCGAGGCCCATCACAACAGCAAGATCGATGCGCCGTCCGGCACGGCGCTGATGCTCGGCGAGGCAGCCGCCGAAGGCCGTGGAGTTTCCCTCGCATCCGTCGAGCGGCGCGAGCGTGACGGCATCACCGGCGAGCGCCCGAACGGAGAGATCGGTTTTGCCGTGTTGCGCGCCGGCGGGATCGTTGGAGAACATAGCGTGCTCTTTGCCGCCGCCGAGGAGGTTTTGACGCTTTCCCATTCGGCTCTCGATCGCGGCATGTTCGCCCGCGGCGCGCTTACCGCCGCTCGCTGGATCGCAGGGCGCACACCCGGCGAATACGCAATGGGAGATGTTCTCGGGCTGGCGTGAGAAACTGGCTTACAAGATATCAAGGATTGCCGAGGCGGCGACGACTTCGGTTCGGGCCAGCCCGGCGGAGCAAAACCGCGTCATATCCTCGGGCGATCCCCGACCGGCCGCTTTACCGGCAAATGATATCTGCAAGGTCGGCCATGCGACGCTCATTGCCGGAGCCGGCCAGGAAAAGCCACGCAAATGTCGTGCGGGATCTTACCGCTGACTGGCATGGAACGAGTAACTCCTTGATCTATGCGTTAACTTGACGATGCCATGCCGACGACAGTGGTGCCGGCAATCTCGCTCAACCCTAGAGATTCCGACAGAAATTTGCGTGTCGTTCGGTAATGCCGAATTTCACGGGGACAAGGACTTCTATTTCGACTTCTAGTTAGTCTCGCATTTGTGGGAGGGCCGATAGCGTCAAATGCGGGAGGTTGCTCAGGCATGCTTTGAGCGTCGTAACTGAACTAGGGAGGAAATATGTCCAATTTGAAAATGACCGCTCTTAATGTGGGACCGCTGGACTGCGACAAGAATCTCTTGGCTGCCTTTGCGCCGGGCAGAGTGGAAGTGCCGACGACGGCCGCGGTCATCGTCCATCCAGTCCATGGTATTATTGTCTGGGACACAGGCATAAACGACGCGGTCGCCGATCCTGACCGCGAGTATTGGGGCCCTGGCCTGAAGCAAGCGTTTGGCACGCATGGCTTCACAAGGGGCCACGCGATAGATGCTCAGTTGGACGGGCTGGGTATCAAGCCAAGTGACGTGAAGTATGTCATCTATTCGCATCTTCATCTCGATCACGCGGGCGGAATGTCGTACTTCCCGAACGCGACACACGTCGTTCAACGTGACGAAATCCGCTATGCGCTTTGGCCCGATGCCTGGACGCGGCCTGTGTATTGTCAAAATGATTTCAAGGATATCCACAAGCTCAATTTCTTCGAGCTGGAAGGTGACTGCGATCTGTTCAGCGATGGCAGCTTGTATCTGATGCGAGCGCCGGGGCATTCCCCGGGGCAGCAGGTGCTCATCGTGAATCTCCAAAATCGCGGCAAGATCTGCCTGGGGGCGGACACCGGCCATCAGCGCGATGCCTATGAAAACATGGTGCCCATGCCCTGGGATTGGAGCGCAAGCGCAGTCTCGACCACGCGTTCGCGCATGAAGCAACTCGAGCGCAGCGGCGTTCCCTTGTTCTTCTGCCATGACGCCGACGATTTTTCGAAGCTTCCCCAAGCCGGGCAATTTTGGGATTGAAACTCTCCGCCTGTCGGCTGCGCCCTTGATCGCCCCGCGACAACCGCGCAGCCGCACAAACTCACCGCAGATGTCAATCGAGGATAGGATGACGCAAGGTTTGAAACGCCGTACCGTGCGCGTTAACGGCATACGCATGCATTTCGCCGAGGCCGGTGACGGGCCTCCTGTTGTTCTGCTTCACGGATACCCGGAAACGCACCATGCCTGGCGCGACCAGTGGCCGGAACTGGCGCGCGACTATCATGTCATCATGCCGGACCTGAGAGGCTACGGCGAGACCGACAAACCCGATCAGGGATATGACAAGCGAAACATGGCCGAGGACGTGCGACAGCTTGTTGCCCACCTTGGCTACGAGCGCATTGCCCTTGTCGGACACGACCGTGGCGCACGGGTCGCGACCCGTTTCGCCAAGGATCATCGTGCGATGGTCGATCGGCTTGTGGTCCTCGATAACATTCCGACGCGCGTGGTGTTTGAGACGACGGACGCCAAAATCGCGAAACTCTACTGGTTTTTCTATTTTCAACAGGTTCCCCATCTTCCCGAAGCGCTGGTGCAGGGGCGAGAAGAGATGTTCCTGCGGCATTTTTTCACGACGTGGTGCTACGATCCGGCCGCGATAAACGAAGACGCAATCAAAGAATATCTGCGGGCCTACAGCGCTCCAGGTGCGTTCAAGGGCGCTTTCAACGACTACAGGGCCGGCCCGATCGATCTACAGCAAGATCAGGAAGACAGCGACCATTTGATCGAATGCCCAGTCCTTGTCATGTGGGGGCGTGATTTTGAACTCGTCGGCGGCTTGTACGACGTCCTCGCAGTTTGGCAGGGAATGGCCAACGATGTCAGGGGCCTAGCAATACCCGAATGTGGCCATCTCCCTCAGGAAGAGCAGCCTCAACGCGTCAATCAGGAATTGCGCGAATTTTTGCGCGGCTGGAAAGGCTAGTGAAATGAAGTTGATGAACTTTTATGTGGACGGCGCTGTCCATGCCGGTTTAGCCGGCCCCTTAGGTGTTCATGACCTCGCCGAAGCCGGCGTTTGGGATGGCCCTGCCCCGGTCTCGCTTACCGAAATAGATCTCCTGAAATCCCATCTCGTCGGGAAAGGTCTGTCAAATCCCGTCACGCTCGATGAGCTTCATGCAGCTCCGGTCAGTTTGAAGCCCGAAAAAGTCATTTGTGTCGGGCTGAACTACCGTCGCCATGCCATGGAGGCAAATATGGCGATCCCGACGACACCGGTGATTTTTGCCAAGTATGCGAACGCCCTCTCAGGACACAGGGCAGAGATCGCGCTACCGACGGTCGACTACAAATTCGACTACGAAGCCGAGCTCGGTGTCGTAATCGGACGTGTCGCCGGGAACGTCGGTGTGGAAGAAGCGCTAAACTATGTGGCGGGCTATTGCTGCGCGAACGATCTGTCTGCCCGCGGAGTTCAACTTGCGACTAGCCAGTGGACAATGGGCAAGACATTTGACGGTTTCCTGCCCCTTGGCCCCTATCTCGTGACAGCCGACGAAGTTCCAGATCCGCAGGCCCTCGGCATCCGCTCTTTCGTCAATGGGGAACTCCGCCAGAATTCGACAACCAAGGACATGATCTTCACGGTGGCGGAAATCATAAGTTTTCTGTCCCGGCATGCCACGCTGAAACCTGGCGACGTCATCATCACGGGGACACCCGAAGGTGTCCTCATGGGCTTTGAAAATCCGGCGTGGCTGAAGCCGTCCGACCGCCTTGTTGTCGAAATCGACCGGCTCGGCGCCCTCGAATGCACGCTGACGGGGAGTGTTTTCTGATGAACTCAATTCTGATCACTGATCACGTCTTTCCAAACCTGCAACCCGAAGAAACCATTCTCGGTGACATTGGAAAGATAGTCTTTGCAGGCGCGGCATCCGACGAAGAGTTGCGTAAACTCGTAAGGGATGCGGATGCCATCCTGAATTGTTATCGGCCGCTGTCCGTCGACATGATCAATGCCATGGAGAAATGTAAGATCATTGCGCGCTATGGAATTGGAGTCGATACAATCCCCTTGGCCGCAGCGCATGCCCGCGGCATCGTCGTGACCAATGTGCCAGACTATTGCATAGAGGAAGTCGCTGACCACGCCCTCGCGCTGATGCTGGCCCTGACACGCGGGATCTTGCGCGGCGTTGATCAAACACGGACCGGTCAATGGGACATTACCGCGCTGCGCCCACTGCACCGCCAGCGCGGCCGCACGGTCGGTCTGATCGGGTTTGGCCGCATTGCCAAAGCGTTTGGCGAGCGGGTCAAGTCATTGGGATACAATGTGGTCGCCCATGATCCCTATGTCAGCGAAGAGGTGTTCGCAAAGGCCGGCGTCCAGTCTATGCGGCTTGAAACCGTATTTGAATGTGCCGATGTCGTGTCTTTGCATGCTCCCTTGACAGCTACGTCACGGCATCTAGTCAACTCCGCACGGCTCGCCACCATGAAATCCGATGCCATCATCATCAATACGTCGCGAGGTGGGTTGATTGACTTTGAGGCTCTCGCTGGCGCGCTCAAGACCGGAGTGCTTGGCGCAGCTGGTCTGGATGTCCTGGAAATCGAGCCGCCCACATCCCAGTCCACTCCCATCGCGGATGTGCCCAACCTGATTGTCACTCCACATCTTGGATTTTATTCCGAACAGGCAATGGTGGAACTGCAGACGAAGGCGGCGCTGCAGGTCAAGCTCGTCCTGCAAGGGGCGCAGCCCGACTATTCCGTCAGGATGTAGCCGCGGATGCACCGCAGGCGGCTTGGTGCGCGGCAATTTGTATGAGAAGCTTAATTCGCCGCATTTATGTCTATCAGTCCGCCCAAGATGGCTCGGTGGCAGGTAGGACAGGTCGGCGACAATTCTGTGCGGTGTTGGTTGACGCCGCGATGGGGGGCTATGATGCGCAAGAGGCTGTTGGGTTCGGTGATCCATGCCGGTGCGGTCCTGGATCTTTTCACTCCCCAAATGAGACAATGGGGTATCACAGAGATAGCCGCCGAGCTGGGCATCTCAAAATCGTCGACCCATGCCTTGGTGACGTCATTAACTGAAATCGGCCTCTTGGAACGCGAGGATAGTCGCCGGGTCCGACTTGGCCATAAAATGCTTGGCTTCGGCGAGACCGTGCTCGCAGGAAGCGAAGTCTTCAATTCGATGCGGGATTTGCTGAACGAACTCATGCAGAAAATGGGCCGGTCGGTCTATCTCGCAGTGAAGGAAGGTAAGAATATCGTTTATGTGAACCGTCTGCAGGGATCCAGCGCGGTACCGGCTTCGCTTGGCAGTGCCACGTCAACCCTCCCGCCCCATGCCAGCGCTGCGGGAAAAATCCTGCTCGCGCACCAGACACAGGACGATATTCGCCGAATTGTCGATTCACAGGGTCTCAAACGCTTCACGAAGATGACCCTGACCAGCGAGCTAGCACTCGCGCAAGAGCTTAATGTCGTGAAAAGACAGGGATACGCTCTCAGCAATGGCGAATTTGTCTCTGACTTGTATTGTGTGGCTGCGCCTGTTCGCGACCACAACAACCAGGTGGTCGCCGCAATGGGTATAGGTGCCACAGCAGCCGATTTCGAATTCAGTCAAGCGGCATTGATAAAAGAGGTCGTCCGCGCTGCCAATGTGGCGTCTCGAGCGCAAGGGTGGCACCCATGAGAGTTTGTTCCGGTTTAGGGGCGAGGTTTTCGTACAAGACGACCATTTTATCGCAAAAGCGTTTCCCAAAAGCCCAGCGGTCTAAACACCGACAGCGCCCCGACACGGTCAATGGACCATGTCGGGGTAGCTAGAGGCAGTCTATGGCTGTCTGTCAGCCAGCGTCTAGCGCCTGCATAACCATATGGCTGTCGACATACTGGGTCATGTGGGCGATTTTGCCGTTTCGGACTTCATAGAGATGGGCGAAGGTTGCGCGCATCGACTTGCCCGTTGCCTTGTAGGTGCCCGAATAGACACCGAACGCCGCAACGCGATTACCGTCCTCCATGAAGGTATGGACTTTGGCGCTGTAGCCACTCCACTCGGTGCCAAGCCTGTGGAAGACGCCGGCGATGATGGCATCCACTCCGACATAGGTGCCCGCATAGGGAAAACCTTCGGCTTCCGTCCAGGTCGCATCGGGTGCCAGAGCCGCAACCAGGTTGCGACCGTTATCTTCCGACGAGCCCTCGTAGGTGGCCCGGATGAGATCGAGATTGGCGCCCATGACCGCTCAGCCCCACTTCATTTCACCGGTGGCGACCTTAGAGCCGATGTCGAGCGCGATGCCCATACCGAGACCCGGGAAACGGGCTTCCATGGCAGCCTTGAGCGCGGCCGAGTCCTTGTTCTTGGCCAATTCCTCTTCGAAGGCTTTCAGGTAGGCGATGGTATGCTCGACACCGGAAAGGTCGGTCGGCGCGTCAGGAGTCATGTGGCCGGCAACAACAATCGCCGGCTTGCGCGCCGCGATCTTTTCGAGATTGGTGACCCAGGCGGCCCGCAGTTCTGCGCTGTTGGTATCCGCGGTCCATACATGGACGCCATTGAAGATCAGCACGCCGCCAAAGACTGCGTTCAGGGACGGAACGAAGAGATAGCGGCGATTGGCCAAGCCTTCGGCGTCCACGATTTCGATGGTTTCACCGTCAACAGTCAGCGTCTTTTCGTCGAAGGCTTCCGGAATGACGACATCGGCCAGCGTCTGCGGGCCATTTTCCTTGAGCTGCGGACCCCAGACGGCGAGCTTCTTTTCGACACTGCCGTTGATGGCGTCGACCGTAGCTGAAGCAGCGATGACCTTGGCATCCGGGAAGGCAGCCTTGATCGGGCCGAGGCTGAAGTAATAATCCGGGTCGGACTGGCTGATGTAGATGGTCGTCAGCGTCTTGCCGGTCGCCTTGATCGCGTCCGCAACAGTTTTTCCGTCGGGAAGCGTAAAGCCACCATCGATCAGAACCGCTTCCTTCGCTCCGAATACCAGAACGGGAGCGCGGAAAAAGCCGTTCTGTCCAGCGGGAAAATGTTTCCAGGTGAGGCTTCCGGCTGCATGGCCAAGCCCTGCAGGGGCAAAAACGGCAGTGGCACCGGCGGCGAGAGTGGTTTTCATGATGGTTCTCCTTGTAAACATTGCTGTCTCCTGGTGGTTGGGTCGAAGTTTTCGGGTTTCGAAGTGTTAAGTGCGGGCTGCGAGCCCGATCGTGCAGCTCGCCTGCAAAATGCCGATGTCCAGCGTCTCGACGTCGAAGGTGATTTTTTTGACGTCGGACCTCGAAAAAACGAAATCGCGATCGTTCATCGTGTCTCGCGGCTGCCTGTCCGCGTAATCGGCATGCTGGCCGTAGATGATGTCATTGAGAGCATCATCGAACAGAAGCTGCGATATCAGCAGTTCGTGATCATCGACGAGAACGCGCAGGTGGATATGGGGCGCGCGTCCCCCGTACCAGCCGGGATAGACGGTAAGGAAGTTCGCAACGCCATCGCTATCGGTCATCTGCCTGCCCCGCAGAAACCCGGCATTCCTGACCGTCTCGTCATCCGGATTGCACACCGCTAACGTCGGCATGCCAGATCTCTACGTCCGCATTCTCGATCGGCTTGCAGCCGTTCGCGTCGACGACCCGCAGGCTGACGCGCATCGGCAGACCGGTCACGCCCTCGGTGACATCATCCCGGATCGGCACGTCATTCGTGTGGCAGGGGCCGAGCATCTTGTTCAGCGTCACCGCGCATTGCGGCTCGGGTCGAAACACCGGCGCCGACAAGGCGTCCGGCACACCGGCCGTTCCGCCGGAGGTAAGATCGGAGACCGGCCGTTCCTGGAACCGACCGGCGAGCGGCTGCGCCATGCCTCGGCGTGCGAAGGGCATGGGGACGATCGTCGAGGCCAACATGGCCGCCCCCTGGAGAACGACGGTTCTGCGCTTCATGACGGCTTCCTCCCAGCCTTGCGGATATCCTGTGCATGACAATCGACCGGACCCGTCTCAGGGCTGCAGCCCGGCTGCGCCGGAATTGGCAACCGCACCGTCGTCGGTCGGCATGCCACCGCTGGCACCGATCGCGCCAATCACCTGATTGCCGACAATCAGGGGCACCCCGCCCTCCACCGGAAACGCGCCTGGCACGCCGAGCAGGTTGCTCTGGTTGTTGTTGATGATCAGATCCCCGATGACCTTGGTCGGTGCCTTGATCCCATTGGCAGCCTTGGCCTTTCCGATCGCCGCATCGATGGTACCGATGCCCGCCTGGTCAGAGCGCTCAAGGTAGATAAGGTTGCTCCCGGAATCGACGATCGCGATGGTCATCTCCATCTTGCGCCTGCGCATTTCTGCGATGGCGGCGAAGGCAGCCTGTTTGGCACGGTCAATGGTAATCGGTGCGCCGTAGGGCGGCGCGCTCTGGGCAAAGACCATGGTTGGCGCGACGGTCGACAGCATGGACAGTGCAAGAGCGACGCAGGTCATTCGTCTTATCGTCATCATAGCGTCCTATCGTGAGGAATGGTCCCAGCCTTCAGGAATGGTTCTGGCGGACGGCATCGGCAGAAAAGGCGCCGACGCCCGCGAGCTTGGCGACAAGATCGGCGTTACCGAACAGTTCCTGCGCCCTGATCGTGCTACGACGCTGGCCGTCATCGACAATCAATACCGGCACGCCATCGGCCCGGAATTGCTTCATCAGCACGCGCGCCGCTTCTACCCGCTGCCGGTTTGCCGAGAGCAGATCCGCATCCGGCGCCACAAGGCGGTTGGAAGCGGGATTGAGGCTGGCGCTCTCCAGAATCTCCCTGACTTCGCGCATATCGGTGACATCGCGACCCGATACATAACGGGCTTCCTGAATAAGCTTGAGCGCATCCAGTTCACGCAGCGGGTTCGTCAAGGCGACGGCCGTCAAGGCCAGTGTCGCCGGACCGGAATCCAACACACCACCTTTGCCCAGCACATTGTTGCGATAGTCATCGGTGAAACGCTGTCCCGACAAGCTGGCAATACGCTCGTCGTTGGACCAGGCAAATGCGGCGAACTGCGCGTTCATCGGGCGTGCGCCCGCTCCCGAGAACAAACCGGTTGGCGCAAGCGCGACCGTCAGGTTCGGATGTGTCGCGATCCCGCCGAGGACATGTGATGCGCCGTAGCACCAGCCGCAGAGGGGATCGAAAAGATAGGTGATGTTGACCTTGTCGCTCATTTGCTCGCTCCTTGTGACACAAAAGATGGCATGGCGGGATTAAAACGAGAAGACTGACAAACGGTACAGACTATATGCTAGAAGCTGACAATCAATCGGAGCGCCCTTCATGCAGGCGGCAACAAATCTCAATCGGCTCGCCTATTTCGTCGCCGTCGTCGATGCCGGATCCTTCACCCGGGCAGCCGAGTATCTCGGCATCACCAAGGCGGTGGTCAGCCAGCAGGTCGCGCGACTGGAAAAGGAAGTCGGCACGACATTGCTGATGCGCACGACACGACGGCTGCAGCCAACCGAAGCGGGGCGGATGTTTCATGCGCGCTGCGTGTCGATCCTGCGCGAGGCCGAGGATGCCCTGGGCGAACTGGCACAAGGCAGGACAGCACCTCAAGGTCTGCTCAGGATCACGGCACCTTACGACTACGGCACTTCGGTCGTCGTGCCGGTGGTGACTGCGTTCACCTCCCGTTACTCCGATTGCCAGGTGCAGCTGAACCTTAGCGACAAGACGGTCGATCTGGTCGCTGACAACATGGACCTTGCTGTGCGCGTCGGCTGGCTGACCGACTCAAGCATGCAGGCACGACGGATCGGCTCGTTTCGGCAGTACCTGGTCGGCCCGCCCCAGCTTGCAGGCAAAATAGCCGCTTTGACCGAACCTGCCGAACTGCCGTCACTTCCCTTTGTTGCCAACACCGCGCTGCGTGAGCCTTTGGAATGGACGTTCACGCGAGGCGAAAGCCAGACGCAGACCGTGCGTTTCAAGGCGGATATCGCCATCAACACCACGCCGGCGGTTATGGTGGCCGTCAGGCAAGGCGGCGGACTGTCGGTCCTGCCGGATTTCCTCGCCAACGCCGACATTTTAAACGGACGCCTGATCCGCGCTTTGCCGGATTGGCATCTTCCCTCCGGCGGCGTGTACACAGTCTACCCGGCGGCACGGTTTCGCCCCCCTAAAGTATCCTCATTTGTCGACATGTTGGCTGAGGCGCTTAAGCGATAGCTGGAGTTTTTATGGCTGGAGGGAGCAGCAGAGGAGGAAGTCGCTTACGCGCCTCCCTCCAGCCAGACATCGGTCCGTCAGATCTTGACGAAGTTATGCGCGGAAAGCGAACCGAAAGGCAGTGACGCGAGCGGGCCGCCGACGTCCAGAGCGCCGAGATCGACTGCGAAGAAGCCGGCATCCTCGATGATCTTACGAACATCGGCCTTGGCCGCAGCGTCATCACCCGAATAGAATAGCACACGCTTGCCACCGGAGACCTCAGGCTCCGGCAGGACGTTGACGTCCAGATGGTTGAAGGCCTTCACAACCCGTGCACCCGGAACAAACTGTTTGAAGACTTCGCTCGAATATTTTCCGCCAAGATCGACGGCCTTGATGCCATAGGCTGCCAGCGGATTGCTTGGATCGTTGGCATCTGGCGAATTGGGATCGAGGAACTCGACCGGGTTGGTACCGTCGACGACGATCCGGCCGTCCCAAGCCGGAAGGGAGCCGAAGACCTTCTCGGCATCCACCCAGCGGACGGCGGCAAAAACGATGTCGGCACTTGCTGCCTCTTCCACGGTGCCTGCGGTGATGGACGGGCCAAGTTCTTCAACCAGCGATGCGAGCGAAGCAGGTCCGCGGCTGTTCGAGATCGTCGCGGCGATACCGCTTTTGGCTAGGATGCGCGCAAGATTGGAGCCGAGGGCGCCGGAACCGATAATACCAATGGTCATAATTCACTCCTGTTGATGTATGGGGCCGAAAACATTAGAACCGTCAGCGCCCCGAAGGCTGTGCAGTTCCGAATGTCGATGTCAGCCACGATTGGCTGAAATGACAATGTGTCTATGTCACTATGACATTTATCTACAAATGTTCACCAGACAAGCGGAATGGAGAACTTTCCGAGGCGAGCAACCTCTGCTGCGATATCCGCAACCGTCGTTTTGGCCAATTCGGTTTCAAGCGCCGTGCGCGCCCTTGTTAGGACAGGCTGCATGGCTTCGAGAATATTGCCCCCAACCGCGCAGTTCTCGCAGGGTGGTGTCCGATGCAAGGAAAACAGCTCCGTGTCTTCCACGGCCTCATAGACATCCAGCAACCTTATCTTTTCCGCAGGCTTGGCCAGGAGGGCGCCGCCTCCTGCTCCCAGTTGCGAACGCGTCAGCCCTGCATCGATCAGCCGTGACAACAGCCCGCGGATAACGACGGCACCCGTATTTGCCGAGTAAGCCAGGTCTTCAGACCGCAGTGGCTTGCCGTCGCTTACGGCTAGAGCGGTTAGGATATGTACGGCGACGGCGAAACGTGTGCTGGTAGGCATAACAACCTCCGTTGATGTGTCATCATCACTATTACACACTTGAATGACTGTCAACAGACAATTTTTCGATTTTCGCCTGAGCACTGTTTGAGACGATCGATCATCCACCGGCCTGCGGGACCGGGAGGCGCATCCACTCTGTAAACCGCTGACATCGGCAACTTCAATCCTCCGGGCGGAATATCCTGGATCGACAGTTCGATCAGCCGCCCTTCGGCGATGTCTTTTGCGACGGCATGGAGTGGCATACCTCCCCAACCCAGCCCACTGACTAGAAAGGCATGCTTGGCAAAAAGGTCTGCCAATCGCCATGTCGATGGCGACATGACACCGAACTCCCGCCCGGCTGAAAGATCGGATCGGTCGGTCAGCACCAATTGAACGTGACGTGCAAGTTCCTCGCGTGGAATCAGCCCTTGATGCTCGGCGAGCGGGTGCCGGGCAGCTGCGACCATGACGAACTCGACGCTTGTGATCCGCTCCGCCACCAGTCCGTCCGGCAATGTAGGCAACGATCCCACCAGGCCGAAGCTCGTCCTGCCATCGATCACCGGCTGTACCGCCGCTCCCAATGCCTCGACATAAAGCCGCAAGGGAATGCCCGGGAATTCCGCCCGAAACTCGTACGAAACATCAGCGATGGTCGCGATGGGAAAGAACACGTCGATGACCGCGGCGAGTTCAGGCTCAAGGCCGCCTGCGATTCCCTTTGCGCGGGCCTTCATGGAATCGACAGCACCGACCACTGTCCGTGCGTCTGCCAGAAGCACAATTCCTTGCGTTGTCAGCTGCGGATAGCGCGCCGAGCGGTCAAAGAGCGTCACGGCAAGCTGGGCCTCAAGATTGGCTATGCTCTCGCTTACGGCGGACTGGGTTCGCTTCAGACGCCGGGCGGCGGCTGAAAAACTGCCTTCATCTGCCGCAGCCACAAATGTTCGCAACTGATCAAGCGAGACGCCGTCAAGCATATCCATCCAATCCTATCGGCCAAACCTATGGGTTCCATCGAACAATACAGGCTACTCCTGTTTATGCAAGTATGGCACTGACACATCGTTGCTTCTTGAGGAGGATGACATGACAGGTGCGGCGACATCTTATGAGCGTCACTCGTTTGACCAGATCCAATCGTGATATCGGCGCCATCGTCGTTCTCGATCCGGCGTCTTGCGGTGCGACCGTCGCCTCTGTCGATTTACGGCTGCCAGCCAACGGTGATGATGCCATGCGATCCGAGCTTATTCCATCTTGACCGGGCATTATCGCTACCCGCTTGATGAACCGGGCGGGAGCCGCAGCAACGGCATTTACCCTTCTTCCTTTGAGCAGAGATCAATGGATATGACCGATAAAAATCAACAGGACAGCGGACATTTCGATATCGTTATCGTGGGCGGGGGTTCGGCCGGTGCGGTCCTTGCCAACCGGTTGAGCGCGGATTCCTCGCGTCGCGTGCTCCTGATCGAAGCGGGCAAGGCGTACCCAACCGATGCCTATCCCGACGCAGTCCGGCGGCAGGATCTCGTCGGTGGCGATCCGCAGCATGACTGGGGTTTTCATAGCGAGCCAGGAGTCCTTGGCCGGCAAATCCCGCTTAATCGCGGCAAGGTGCTTGGCGGCAGCTCTGCGATCAATGGCGCGGTGGCGATGCGCCTGCCGAAGTCCGACCATGAGCGCTGGGCCAGGAACCATGGTCTCGGCGCACTGAACTGGGAAGCCGCGCAACCGTTTTATACGTCCCTCGAGCGGACATCCGGAACGGGCGGTCTCGGGAAAGACGGCCCCTTTCCGATACACCAGCTCGGCGACGAAGAAGTTTCCGATCAGCATCGCGCCTTCATCGCCGCCGCCGTTGCCGCTGGCTATCAACGAACGGCAGGTTTCAACACCGAACATACGTTGGGCGTTGGCCCCTATGTGATGAACACACGCATGGGCGTGCGGCTCAATACCGGCATGACGTTGCTGACCGACGAGGTGCGGGCACGCGGGAACCTGACGATCCGCGACGAGACTGTGGTCGACAGGGTCATTGTCGAGGACGGTCGCGCGACCAGAGTGCGGCTGGCGGGTGGAGAAGAGATCGCAGCCGGCGAAATCATCCTGTCCGGTGGCACCTATGCGAGCCCTGCGATCCTGATGCGATCGGGAATAGGACCGGCGGAAACATCGCGTCGTCTCGATATTCCGGTCGTTACCGATCTGCCGGTCGGCCGCAGGCTGCAGGATCATCCAGTTTTCCCGACGGTCTGGTCGATCGGCAAGGAGTCGGTGGGACTGGCTTACCCACCCATCGGCGCGATGCTCTGGGGCCGGTCGCGCCATGCGGTCGGCGACGAGGCCGATCTGAATATCAGCACCGCCGCACTTCCGGACGGCGGCCAGTCCCCGACCGGCGCGATGTTCCTGCTGTTCGCCGCCCTGGTCCGCCCCCGTTCGGTCGGGTCGCTTACGATCGCAAGCCGCGATCCGCACACCGCTCCGGTGATCGATTTGGGCTTCCTGAAGGATCCTGAGGACAGGGCCCGGCTGGTCGATGGCGTGGAAATGATCCGCGAGATTGCGCGCCACACGCCATTTTCCGAGATGATCGGCGCGGAGATGGCGCCGGGCGCCGGCGCGGGTGATCGCGCCTCCATCGACGCCGCGCTGACATCCTCCGTCGTTACCTACCAGCATCCGACCTCCACCGTGCCGATGGGCGGCGACCGCGATCCAGATGCCGTCGTCGATGTGGAGGGCCGCGTTCGCGGCGTCAGCGGGCTACGTGTGGTCGATGCATCTCTGTGGCCGGACGTCCCTTCGGTGGCAACCGCGTTCCCCACGATGATGCTGGCGGAAAGCATTGCGGCAAGGATGGTTTAAGACCCGGCGCGCCTGTTCGCGTTGTCGATATCTCTCGTTCAACACCTGAAGCACTGGAACACATCATGAGCAACACAACAACTGCCGTCGATCTGCTGCGCCGCAGCCTGGACCGCTTCCTGGCCAAGGACATGAAAGGCTGGTCCGACCTCTGCGCCGAGGACGTCGTGGCGGAGTTTCCGTTCGCCCCGCCGGGCTCGCCGGCGCGGATCGAAGGTCGCCCGGCTCTCTACGAATATCTGCGCAACTATCCGGACGCGATCGATATCCGGTCACTCCCGACGCTGCGCACCTATGCGACCGATGACCCCAATGTCGCCATTGCCGAATGGAGCGCGTCCGGCCTCGTCGTGAGCAACGGCAATCCCTACGAAATGAGCTACGCCACCTTCGTGACGTTCCGCGACGGGCTCATCGTCAACTATCGCGAATACTGGAACCCGCAAGCCTTCCTGAAAGCGATGGGCGGCGGCGGCTTCTGAGCCCGTCACCCTCAGACTTTGGAAAGTCATCATGACCAAACGATTGCAGAACAAGGTCTGTGTCATCACTGGCACTGGCGGCAGCACCGCGCAGCGGCACTTCGCTTCGCCGAAGAAGGCGCGCTGGTCGTCGGCTGCGACACCAACGCGATCACCGGACAGGAGACCGTCGATCTGGTGCAGGCTGAGGGTTTCGAGATGATCTCGCTTCATCCCGCGGATCTCGGAACCATGGCCGGCTGTCAGACGCTCGTCGATCTAACCGTCCGTAAACACGGTCGCATCGATGTGCTCTTCAACAACGCCGCGATGGCCCATTTCAACTGGATCGAGGACATCACCGAGGAAGAATGGCGCCTCAACACCCGCGATGAGGTCGATCTCGTATTCTTCCTGACCAAATGCGCCTGGCCGCATCTGAAGGCGAGCGGCGGGACGATCGTCAATACGGCATCTTTGACCGGATGGCGCGTGTTTCGCACGTTGGGCGGCCTTGCCCATGCGACCGCCAAGATGGGGATCGTCGGGATGACCAAACATCTGGCCATGGAGGGGCGTGAATACGGCATGCGCGCCAACTCGATCTCGCCCGGCGTGATCGAGACCAGCCAGACGGTGGAACAGCTGAAAGACAAGGAATGGGCCGACTACATGCTCGGCAAGACGTTGGTCGGCCGCCTTGGCAAGCCGCAGGAGGTCGCCAATGTCGCCCTGTTCCTCGCGTCCGATGAAAGCTCGTTCGTCACGGGCGTAGATATAAAAGTCGATGGCGGCATGGCCGTCTGGTAACAGCGAGAGAAGACATAATGACATCCCAAAACAAAATCGCCCTCATCACCGGAGGCAGCCGCGGCCTCGGCCGCAACACCGCACTGGCGCTTGCCAAAGCAGGCGTCGATGTCGTGATAACCTATCAAAGCCAGGAGGCCCGTGCCACCGAGGTCGTCGCCGCCATCGAAGCGCTCGGCGGGAAAGCGACGGCACTCCGGCTCGACACCGCGGACGTGTCCTCCTTTAAAGGTTTCGTCGAAACCCTGCGGGGCAAGCTCGGCGCACTCTGGTCGCGGGATCGGATCGACTTCCTCGTGAACAATGCCGGCTTCGGTGCGCATGCCGCGATAGACGCGACCACCGAGGAGACCTTCGACAAGCTCATGGCCGTCCATCTCAAGGGCGTCTTCTTCCTGACCCAGTCCCTTCTGCCTGTCATCGCGGATGGCGGCCGCATCGTGAACCTGTCGAGCGGGCTGACCCGGTTCTCGCTTCCCGGTTATGCGGCCTACGCCATGATGAAAGGCGGCATCGAGGTATTCACACGCTACCTCGCCAAGGAGCTGGGGCCGCGCGGTATCGCCGTCAACACCGTTGCTCCCGGCGCAATCGAGACCGATTTCGGCGGAGGAGTCGTACGCGACAATGCCGGGCTCAACAAGATGATCGCCGGACAGACGGCACTCGGCCGCGTCGGCCTGCCCGACGATATCGGCCCGGTGATCGCATCGCTGCTCGCCGATGCAACCGGATGGGTCAATGCGCAGCGTATAGAGGCGTCCGGCGGCATGTTCCTGTGAACTTGCTGCAGATGTGAAGGAGAGCAAGTGATGAACGTTATCAAACCGAGCCACGAAGGCCGCGTGGCCCTCGTTACCGGGGCCGCACGCGGTATAGGTCACGCCATTGCCTTGAAGCTTGCCGCGCGTGGCGCCAGACTTGTCCTCCTCGATATGGAGGAATCGCGCGAGACCGCAAATATGATCGAGGCGGAGACCCTGATCGTGACCGGCGACGTCTCCAGTGCGGCGGACTGGGACCGCATCGACAAGGCGATCCAGAAGCGTTTCGGCGGCACCGACATCGTCGTGAACAACGCCGGAATCGGGAGCCCGAAATCCATTGACGATCTCGACATCGATTTCTGGAGAAAGACATTCTCCATCAATCTGGAGGCGCACTTTTTCAGCGCCAAGCAGTTCATACCCCAGATGCGAGCGAAGAACTGGGGCCGCTTCGTCAACATATCTTCGAACTCGATCGGATTGGCGATCCCCGGCATGAGCCACTACATGGCGTCAAAAATGGGCGTGATCGGCTTCGTGCGCGGACTGGCCAACGATGTCGCTGACTGGGGCATCACCGTGAATGCGGTTCTCCCATCCCTTACAAATACCAAGCTGACACAGGATATGCCGGAGGAAGCCAAGCGCCAGACCTGGCAGAGCCAGGCCATCAAGCGTTTTGCGGAGCCATCCGACATTGCAGGCGCCATTTGCTTTCTCACGAGCGACGATGCCGCGTTTATCACGGGGCAGGCTCTTCCGGTCGATGGAGGACAATACAAGATTTCCTGACTGTCTCCTCGACGGCGGCGTCCCTGACGGGACGCCGCCGTGACATCGAAAACTGCACACATCCGTTCGGGATGGACCCGCACATTTGCGGTCGACGGGACATCCCTCCCCCAAGGAAAGCCGATATGACAACTACCGAGCGCGCCAACGACGCGATAACCTCCGACATCCTTTTCCAGCCCGGACGCATAGGATCTCTTGGGGTCAGGAACCGGATCGTCATGGCACCCATGACGCGTTCCCTTTCGCCCAACGGCGTGCCCGGCCCGGAGGTCGCCGCCTATTATCGCCGGCGGGCGGAAGGTGGCGTCGGCCTGATCGTGACGGAAGGCACCTGGGTGCCACACTGGAGCGCATCCGACGATCCAGCAGCGCCACGGTTTTATGGCGACGATGCCCTTGCCGGCTGGAAGCATGTCGTCGATGAGGTTCACGCTGGCGGCGGGCTGATCATGCCGCAACTCTGGCATGTGGGACAGATTTTCGAAGAGAAAACAGGAGCCTCGCGCGGTCATCTCGTCGGCCCGTCTGGCCTGACAGGCGGCTTCGGCATCATGCCGACCCCGTCGGACGAACCGGCAACGCAGCAGGAAATCGACGAGGTGATCGACGCCTATGCCAAAGCGGCGCTTTCGGCAAAACAACTGGGCTTCGATGGTGTCGAGCTTCATGCCGGGCACGGTTATCTTCTCGATCAGTTCTTCTGGGAGACGTCCAATACCAGAACGGATCGTTATGGCGGAAGCCTGGTCGAGCGGACGCGGATCGCCGTCGAAATCGTCGAAGAAATCAAGCGGCGCACCGGTGCCGATTTCCCCGTCATGCTGCGGTTCTCGCAGTGGAAGATGCATGATTTCACGGCAAAGCTGTTCTCGACGCCTGCAGAGATGGAAACGTTTCTCAATCCCCTTATGGAAGCGGGTGTCGATGCGTTTCACGCTTCGCAGCGGCGGTTCTGGGAGGGTGAGTTCGGCACGGATCTCAATCTCGCCGGCTGGGCACAAAAGCTCTCCGGAAAACCGGGCATCACCGTCGGATCGGTGACACTCAAGCGCGACCTCATCGAGAGCTTTTCAGGCCCCGGCAGCGAGTCGGCCGACAATCTTCCTTTGCTTCGCGAAAGAATGTCGCGCGGTGATTTCGATTTCGTGGCCGTAGGACGAGCGCTCATCGCCAACCCGGACTGGCCGCACTTGGTGCGCAGCGGCCAGCCCCTGCGATCATACGAAACTAGCACCCTGTCACAACTCGTCTGATCAGGCGTCACAAGGCTTTCGAGGCCATCCATCACTTCTACCGATGGATAGCATCGAAACATACAGGCTATTTTGGACGGATAAGGCGTGGCATTCAGATCGTCATGATCAAAGCTCTCCGAGACTTTCTCACCCGCATCCGCACCGGCCTTTCGGTCAAACAACTGGGGACACCTGCCATGACAACCATTCTGCATATCGATTCCAGCATCCTTGGCGGTTATTCGGTGAGCCGCACGCTCACCGCCGGGATCGTCGCAAAGCAAGAGGCGCTGCATCCCGGCGCCCGCGTCATCCGTCGCGATCTCGTCGTCGATGCGGCGATGCATCTGTCGGACGCTCACATGGCCGTCTTTCAGGGCGGTGAAGTCGGTAATGCGGCGCTCGGCCAGGACCTGGCGACGGGCGGGGCCTATATCGACGATCTGTTTGCCGCAGACATCATCGTCATCGGCGCGCCGATGTACAACTTCACGATCCCGACGCAATTGAAAGGCTGGATCGACCGGGTTTGCGTCGCCGGCCGGACTTTCCAGTATGGCGCTAACGGACCTGAAGGTTTGGTCAAGGGCAAGAAAGTCTTCGTGGCCTCGGCGCGCGGTGGCGTCTACACCGGTGACAGCCCTGCTGCAGGCCTCGATCATCAGGAGACATATCTGCTCGGCGTACTCGCCTTCATCGGCTTGACCGACGTGACGATCATCCGTGCGGAAGGTCTTGCTCTTGGCGAAGACGCCAAGGCTGCAGCCGTCTCAGGTGCAAAGTCGCAGATCGAAGCCCTAGCCGCTTAATCCTCTCTTTTCGCAATCCTACAAGATCAAGGACCTACTAATGTCCCAGACCAACTACATTGCGGCTGTTGGCCGCCTTCTCCTCGCCATCATGTTCATCATCAGCGGCTTCGGCAAAATCATGGCGCCCGAAGCCACACAAGGTTACATCGCATCGGTTGGCCTGCCCTTGCCGCTTCTGTCGTACCTGCTTGCAATCGCTGTCGAGTTGGGCGGCGGTATCCTGCTGATTGTTGGGTATCAAACCCGCATCGTGAGTCTTGCTGTTGCAGCCTTCACCCTAGTCACCGCCTTGGTCTTTCATAACGACTTTGCCGACCAGAACCAGATGATCCACTTTCTGAAGAACATCTCCATCACCGGAGGCCTTCTCCAAGTGACGGCATTCGGAGCGGGCGCGCTCAGCCTCGACGGCCGCCGTCTGCGGACGGCGTAAAACGAAGGTGGGCCGATCCCCGACGAGGACTGGCCCACCCTGATCTTCCACGCAACACGACACTGGAATGAAAAATGGAAATCGGCATCGACAGTTTCGCGGCGACAATTCCCAATCCTGCAACCGGCCTAACGGTGCCGCCTGCAGACCGGATGGAAGCCCTGCTTGCAGAGGTGGAGACTGCGGATCGCGTCGGTCTGGACATCTTCGGCATCGGCGAACATCATCGCAGGGAATTTCTCGATTCCGCGCCGGCCATCATTCTGTCAGCCGCTGCGGCTCGCACCAAACGCATCCGGCTCGCGAGCGCCGTGACCGTTCTGAGTGCTGCCGATCCTGTCCGGGTCTTTCAGGATTTCGCGACGATCGACCTGATTTCGAAAGGTCGCGCCGAGATCGTCGTCGGACGTGGTTCCTTCGGCGAAGCCTATCCCCTCTATGGCTTTGCCATGAACGACTATGACGCCCTCTTCGTCGAGAAGCTCGACCTTCTTCTCAAATTGCGGGAAGAAACCAATGTGACCTGGCGCGGCCGCTTCCGGCCCGCGCTCACCGGTCAAGGCGTTTATCCGCGCCCCCATCAGGCCAAAATGCCGATCTGGCTCGGCGTAGGCGGCACACCTCAATCGTTCGCGCGGGCAGGAACCCTTGGTCTTCCCCTCATGGTGGCGATCATCGGCGGCAGCTTCGACCGGTTCCGGCCGCTCGTGGACCTTTATCGTGATGCGGGCCACCGCGCAGGCCACGCGCCGGAAACACTCAAGGTCGGAGTGCATGCGATGGGTTTCGTCGGCGACACCGACCAGAGTGCAGCCGATGCCTTCTTTCCGGGCTGGGCCTATATGTTCACCGAAATCGGCCGCGAACGCGGTTGGTCGACGGCGACACGCGCCCAGTTCGACGTGATGCGCGGTCCGCAGGGCGCCTTCCTGATCGGCAACCAGCAGACGGTGCGCGACAAGATCCTCGCGGCGGACAAGGCCCTTGGCGGTCTCTCCCGCATCACCTTCCAGATGAGTTCCGCCATGCTCGAAACCAAGGCGATGCAGCGCTCGATCGAACTGCTCGGGAGCGAGGTCTCCCCGGCGGTGAAGGCGGCTCTGGCTAAGGGACCACATCATGGGTGAGTTGATCGCGGGCACTTGGCAGCGTAGCGGCATGGAGCGCGTGCTGACCGACGGGAAATTGCGTCGTCCACCCTCCGTGTTTCGCGACTGGATCACCGCCGAGCCAAGCAGCCCGTTCGAGGCCGAGCCTGGCCGATACCACCTCTATGTCTCGCTGGCCTGCCCGTGGGCGCATCGCACCCTGATCATGCGCAATCTGAAAGGCCTTGACGAACTGATCGACGTATCGGTCGTTCACTGGCTGATGGGCGAAGACGGCTGGACGTTCGATCCCGATCTTGGCGTAATCCCAGATGCGGTGAATGGGGCAACATTCCTGCACGAGATCTATACGCTTTCTGATCCAGTATGTACGTCGCGAGTCACTGTGCCCGTCCTCTGGGACAAGCTTAATCGCCGGATCGTCTCGAACGAATCCGCCGACATCCTGCGTATGTTCAACTCCGCGTTTGATGGCTGCGGTGCGGCAGCCGGCGATTATTACCCCGCCGAACATCGGGACGAAATCGATGACGTCAACGCGCGTGTCTACGCAACCCTGAACAATGGCGTCTACCGATCCGGCTTCGCCACGACACAGGCCGCCTATGAGGAAGCCGTTGGCGAAGTGTTCGAAACGCTCGACTGGCTGGAACAGCGCCTCGCTCGACAACGCTATCTCGTCGGAGGCAGGTTGACGGAAGCCGATATCCGGCTGTTCACGACGCTCGTGCGCTTTGATCCTGTTTATCATGGTCATTTCAAATGCAACGTGCGGGCACTGGTCGATTACCCGGCGCTCTGGGCTTACACGCGCGATCTCTTTGGGCATCCGGCGATCCGCCCGACTGTCGATTTCGATCATATCAAGGGCCACTATTACGGCAGCCATCCCTGGCTCAACCCGAGCAGTATTGTTCCCGTCGGCCCAGATTGCGACTTCGACTTCCCATCCGGACGCGAGACGCTGGCATGAGCAGGATTTCCATCATCGGGTCCGGCAAGATCGGATCGGCACTGGCAGCGCGTTTCGATTCAGCCGGAATTGCCGCGGTCATCGCCAATAGCCGCGGCCCCGCATCGCTGGTCGATTTCACGGCCCGTTTTAGAGAGAACATCAAAGCCGTCGAAGCCGAGGAAGCGCTTGGTGCCGATATCGTCATCCTCGCGATGCATTTCGATTCGGTGGCGGCCGCGGTCAGTGATCGGGGAGACTGGGGCGGCCGTATTGTTGTCGATGCCACGAACGCTATCAACTTTCCGGACTTCACACCTCGCGACCTTAATGGCAGGCTTTCCACCGAAGTCATATCTGAACTGGTGCCAGGCGCTCGGATCGTCAAGGCATTCAACACGCTTCAGGCACCCATACTTGCTGCCGATCCTGACACAGGCGCCGGCCGGCGTGTCCTCTTCCTGTCCGGTGACCATGCGGACGCGAACCGGGCCATCGAGGACCTGATCCACCAACTCGGCTTCTTTCCGATCGACCTTGGCCCGCTCTCAGCAGGGGCTCCGATGCAGCAGTTCGCTGGTCCCCTTGCGAAAATGAACCTTGTGAAGGATTGATATCTTTAGAGTATCCATGAGCGCATCATCGTCCGGCGACACATCACGGCGCGATGGCTGGCCGGGATTTTGCGGGCTTTAAACGAACCTCATGCGACCAGGTGATACGCACTGCAGAGACCCCAGTATATTGTGCAGCGCAGCCGGGCCGGTGCAAGTTTCGCCGTACAGGCTCCATCCTGCCGATGGCCTGTCACAGACATTTCCCACGCTGAGGCCCAGCGGATGACCCAGGAGATCATGGTCGTTCCCCGCTCGATTGCCATTATCTCCGACGCAGAGGATGCCGGCTCCGGATGGCAGTCTCGATGCTACGGTATCGAAGACCCGCTTCTTGGAGGCGCCGATGTGGACAAAATCGAACCATGCCCCCGAGCACAGGATTTTCAACGGCGACGCCACACCGAAGCTCGAGAGGATGAATTCGCGCCTGAAGGCTTCTGGATCGACGAGATCGCCGCGTTCGAACGTCAATTGGACACCGTGATCGACCGGCCTGAAATTCTTGAAAAGATCGGGTGTCCGCGAGAGTCTTTCTACTAGGGCTTGAATCTCCGCCGTCTTCGCGGGCGGCTCCCGCGAGATGTCCACCGACAGCGGCTTTAGATAGCTGCCATTGTAGTATCCGACGATGATATCGTCCCAGCAGGATTGCGGCAGTAGGGGCCTCAGGGCATCACCGAGCGACGGTCCCCTGCCCGTCGCGATGGCGACCGTGAGACCGTTCTCCAGAAGCCGCACGATATCCGCGATCGTTTCGGCTGCGGGAAGCGTCTCCGGGTCGTCAGGTGGGATAATGGTGCCGTCGTAATCCAGGACGACGGCCTGAATGTCCTCGAGCGCCAATCCATCGCGGAACGTATCGAAAGCGGCAGGCCAGACGACATCCTGAAACGCGGGATGATCCCTCCTGTCATGTGCGGCCTGCTTCTGTCGCACCGCAGGTCCCCTCCGACGCACGGTGGAAAGCAGGTCGTCTTCCCCTGAAAGTGGCGCTCGAAATGCTGGATATTCACAGCAGGACCGCGCCAAGTGCTCTTCGGAGGAAACCGCATGAACAAGGACCACGGCATCGAGAATGGCAAGGAAGGTCTGCAAGCGACCGCAGTCCTTGTAGTCGTATGCGATGCTTTCGCGAGAGCCCGCCGACTCGACAAACCGGTGCCGTGTGTTGAAGCCGCTGAACAACAAAAAGGACGTTTCGCCCGACACCTGCCGGGCGGCCTCCCTGTCTGGCGAAATGAACGTGATCACGGTCGGCTCCATGCAATCGCGAAAGACGACCGACACCGCCCGCAGACCCGGATCCACGAGGAGCGACAGGTGGCACCTCTCAGCCTCTCTTCCGATCTTGCCCTTCACAATCTTGCCCATCACGAGAGCGAGGTGAGCGGCGGAAAATCTCGTCTCTGCAGCCTTGCTTGCGAAGACGCGAACAGCTGCATCCAGCTCCGGATCACCATTCTGCAGTGACGCGGCGATGAGAAGAGCCGCAAGCGTGGCAAGGAGAGCGGCCATCACGCTGGAATGTAAAGAGGACGATGCCGGAACGACGATGGTGGCGACGCCCGGTATCGCTGCAACGGTCTTTGCGGCGAACGAACCCGGCTCGGTCGTCAGGAAGCAGACGCGCCGCGCGCCCCTGGCAAGCGCATCTTCGATCACGGCGAGGTCGTCGGTTCCCTCCCCCCCGTCGAAGACCCAGACATCGCAGTCGCGGATCTGCGAACAGTCAGAGACGAATGCGAGAGGCGACGTCACCAAGGTCGGGGGATAGCCCAACGTTTGCCGGCACTTGGCAAGAAATTCTGCAGCGACTGTGTACAGCCCTCGTCCAACGGCATAGGTCATCGCGTCGCGCCCGAGGCCAAAGGCGCTCGCCAACACCGGATGCTCCGCATGGAGCGTGTCTTCGATGATGACGCGGTTGCCTTCGAGACGTTCGGGTCTGTTCGCAGATGTTGGCGTGGGCACTGACGTCACCTCTTTACCCCTTTGGTTTCACGCAAGCTTGCCGGTCGTTCCCGGTCTTGCGCGGCATCACTGAGCAAAGAAGGCGTAGGACTGCCTGCTGAGATACACATCCCCCGGCCGTAGCGCCGCACTTGGGAAATGCGGCACGTTCGGCGCGTCCGGAAAATTCTGCGGCTCCAGCGTGAGACCGGAATAGCGTCCATAGGGACGGCCGCTCTTGCCCGGAATGGGCTCGTCCAGATAGGCGGCGGTGTAGAATTGCAGGCTCGGCTCCGTGGTGGACAGGACAAAGCCCCGCCCCGATTTGGGATCGACCACCTTTGCGGCCCATTTCATCGTGCGATCCGTCGACAGCACCCAAGTCGCGTCATATCCACCAAGGTTGGCAGCGTCGTTCCTGTAGCCGAGCTTGCCTTCCTCTCGCACACCCATATCGCGGCCGATCGCCTTCGGGTGCGTGAAATCGAATTTGCTCTGCCGCGTCGATCGTACTTCTCCCGTGGGAATAACCTCGGAGTTCGTCGGGATATAGTGGTCCGCATTCAGTGTGAGAACATGACCGGTGATATCGCCCCGCCCCTCGCCGGCCAAGTTCCAGTAGGAATGGTTGATCAGGCTGACGACGGTCGCCCGGTCCGTGACCGCGTGATAGGTGACGTCGAGACGGTTGTCCTCCCGCAAGGCGTAGGTGACGGTCGCGGTCAGATTTCCGGGAAAGCCCTCCTCTCCATCGGGCGAGACCGTACGGAACGACACGGCGTTGCCGTCAGGGTCGGGCGTTCCGATCCATATCTTGCGATCGAACCCTTGAAAGCCGCCGTGAAGATGATTGTCACCGTCATTCCTGGACAGCGCATGCGTTTCTCCGTCGAGGACGAACGTCGCGCCGCCGATCCGGTTTCCGTACCGGCCGCAGATGGCGCCGTGATAGGCTTCCGACGTCCTGTATGCGTCGAGAGTGTCGAACCCGAGGACGATGTCCTCGAGGTTGCCATCTCGATCGGGAACGAGAAGCTGCACGATCCGCGCTCCGTAGGACATGAGCGTCACCGACATTCCCGACGAATTTGACATCGTGAACCCCTTGATCTCAAGACCGTCCAACGTGCCGTAACTGAAGATTTCCATGGCAGTGTTCCTTCGGTTGAGGTGGTCAGGCGGCTGTCTTGGTGCTTCCCGCAAAGGGCGCTGGCAAGGCCAGCCCGTGCGTGTCGAAGACATTTGCCCAGGACGTATCCACCGAAAGCGAGATGCGCTTCCCGATGTCGACGTCCGATGCTTCCGGCAGCTTGGCGACCAGCGTCTGGCCGTTGGCAATCGTGACATAGACGAGCAGGACGTCGCCCAGATGCTCGACCACGTCAACCGTGCCGGAAATATCCCCGGTTTTGTTCAGCGACAGGACTTCCGGCCGAATGCCGATCGTCACCTCGGAGCCGACGTCCAGCGACCCATGCGGCACCGTCATCCTGTCGCCTTCGCCGATCTTCAGTATCGATCCGGCGGCGTCTGACGACGCGACTGTAGCCGATATCAGGTTGATAGCGGGAGAGCCGAGAAAGCCCGCAACGAAGATATTCCTGGGGTGCCTGTAAAGCTCCAACGGCGTCCCGACCTGCTCGATCCGCCCCTGGTTGAGAACCACGATCCGGTCGGCCATCGTCATCGCCTCCACCTGATCGTGCGTTACATAGATCATCGTGGCGTCCAACTGGCGGTGGAGCTTGATGAGTTCCCCGCGCATCCTCACGCGGAGCGATGCGTCGAGATTAGACAGAGGCTCATCGAAAAGGAACACTTTCGGGTTCCGGACGATGGCGCGGCCGATAGCCACGCGCTGTCGCTGTCCACCGGACAGGTCCTTCGGCTTGCGCGCCAGCAACGGCGTCAGTTGAAGCGTTTCGGCGACGGTCTGCACCTGCTCCCTCCGCTTTTGCTCGGGAACGCCGGCAAGCTTCAGCGCGAAGCCCATGTTGTCCTCCACGGTCATGTGCGGGTACAGGGCATAGCTCTGGAAGACCATCGCCAGCCCGCGCCGATCGGGCGGGATGTCGTTGCAGCGCTCGCCATCGATCATCAGATCGCCGCCGTCGATGTCTTCAAGCCCCGCGATCATGCGCAGCAGCGTGGATTTCCCGCAGCCGGACGGTCCGACGAACACGACGAATTCGCGGTCGTTGATGGAGAGATCCACGCTGCGGATGACCTCGTGAATGCCGTAGGCCTTGCGAACGGATTTCAGTGTGATGTTGGCCATGATTTGACTTCCTGGTTATTTGACGGCGCCGAACGTCAGCCCGCGAACGAGCTGCTTCTGCGTGATCCACCCAAAGAGAATGATCGGAGCGACGGCCAGACTGGAAACCGCTGACAGCTTCGCCCAGAACAATCCTTCGGGGCTCGAGAAGGACGCGACGAGGCTCGTGAGGGGGGCCGCCGCCGTCGATGTCAGGTTGATGCTCCAGAACGCCTCGTTCCAGCAGAGGATTATCGACAGCAAGCCTGTGGACGCGATCCCCGAAAGGGTGAGCGGAAAGAGAATGAGGCGGATCTGCTGCAGCGTCGTCGCACCGTCCATGCGCGAGGCTTCGATGATCTCCCCGGGCACGTCCTTGAAGAACGAGTAGAGCATCCAGACGACGATCGGCAGATTGGCGAATGTGTAGACGATGATAAGGGCTGTTTTCGAGTCGATCAGGTGAACCGACTTGAACATCAGATAGATGGGCACGAGAACCCCGACCGGCGGAAGCATCTTGGTCGACAGGATCCACATCAGGACATCCTTCGTCCTGTGCGTGGGAAAGAAAACCATCGAATAGACGGTGGGGAGAGCGATGGCCAATGCGAGCATCGTGGCGGTAAACGAAACGACGATGCTGTTCAGGAGAAAAGAGGCATAGTTCGCCCTCTCGTTGATAGCGGTGTAGTTCTCCAGGGTCGGCACGAAGAACAGAGACTTCATTCCGCTGATCGCTTCGGCTTCGGTCTTGAAGCTTGTGACCACCATCCAGAAGATGGGAAAGAAGAGACAGAGAGCCAACGTCCATCCGGCGATGCCGGAATAGAGCGTCGTGCGCTGACGGGCAGACAACATGTCGATCTCCTATTTCGCGAAGTTTCGTGCGACGGTCGCGACGAGGATGAAGGCCACGACATTGGCAACAACGATCGAGACGATGCCCGCAGCGCTTGCCCCTCCGATGTTCCATTCGAGAATGGCCTTGATGTAGATCAGATAGGTCAGGTTGGTGGTTTCCAATCCGGGACCGCCGCCCGTGGTCACCAAAATCTCGGCAAAGACGGAGAAGAGGAAGATCGTTTCGATCAGCACGACGATGGCGATAGGGCGGGCGAGGAACGGGAGGACGATGTAACGGAACGCGACGATGCCGCGTGCGCCGTCCATCCGCGCCGCTTCCATCTGTTCGCCGTCGAGAGACTGCATCGCCGTGATGAGGATCAGGGCCGCGAACGGGATCCACTGCCAGGATACGATGATCACGACGGACAATAGCGGCCATTGCGTGAACCAGTCCACCGGCGCGAGACCGATGCTGTTCGCGATGGATGCAAAGACCCCGTAGATCGGGTGCATCAGCAAATTTTTCCAGATCAGCGCCGCAACGGTCGGCATCACGAAGAAGGGCGAGATCGCGAGAACGCGGGCGATGTTGCGTCCGGGAAAATCCTGATCGAACAGAACGGCCAGGAGCGTGCCAACCGCGATCGTAACGAACACGACGGAGCCGACCAGGATCAGCGTATTGGCGATGGCGGCGTAGAGAGCCGGATCGGTGAAGAGATAGGTGTAGTTCTCGATACCTGCTGAGCCTGTCACCATCGGGTTGAGCAGGTTGTAGCGCTGAAACGAGTAGTAGATCGTTGTGAGGAGCGGAAACGTCGTCCAGATGAACAGCAATCCGATGCATGGCATGACGAGCAGCCATTTTGGCATCTGGAATGAAATCCGCCGCGATTCGTTCAGCCCCTGCGATAGGTGTATGAGTGACATCCTGGATCCCGCAAGGTTGTCGTCGGCCCGCTTGCACCTTCGCGCAAGCGGGCTTTCGATGCTCAGTTGTTGTAATAGCCGGCCTGCTGCATCATGCGCTCCGTTGATGCCTGAGCCTGATCCAGCGCCCCATCCACGGTGGAACCGCCTGTCAAGGCTCCGGCGATCATCTGACCCAGTGTCGATCCGATGGCCTGGAATTCGGGAATGACGACGTAATGCGCACCGATGTAGGGGACCGGCCGATAGTTCGGCTTGGTGGTGTCCACGGACAGGATGGCTTTCAGCGTCGGCTCGGCGAATGGAGCAGCCGCGAGATATTCCGGCAGCTTGTAGGTAGAGAACCGCGTGCCCGGCGGGATCGCGACCCAGCCCTCGCTTGCAGCGACCCGCTTGATGTAGTCCTTTGACGTCGCCCAGATGATGAACTTCTTGGCAAGCTCGACCTTTTTTGACGAAGCCGGAATGCCAAGGCCCCACGACCAGAAGCTGCGCGCTCCCTCGACGTGATCCTGCACGGGAGACTGGACATAGCCGACCTCCTTGGAGACGCTCGATTTGTTCGGATCGAACAGCATTCCAGCCGCCACCGTCGCATCGATCCACATGGCGCAATGCCCGGTGGAGAAGAGCGCCAGATTTTCGTTGAAGCCATTCGACGAAGCGCCGGGAGGACCATATTTCTGCAACAGATCGACGTAGAAACCGACAGCCTTCTTCCAGGGCTCGGAGTTCAGTTCGGGCTTCCAGGCTTCGTCGAACCACCTGCCGCCGAACGTGTTGATGACGGCCCCCAGATAGGACACATTTTCGCCGACGCCGGCCTTGCCGCGCAGGCAGATCCCGTAGACGCCATTGGCCTTGTCGTCCACTTTCGCGGCAAACTCGGCGATCTGCGTGTAGGTCGGCTGCTCCGGCATGGTCAGGCCGGCCTTTTCGAACAGATCCTTCCGGTAGAACGTGAACGAGCTTTCCGCATAGAACGGCGAAGCATACATCTTCCCATCGACCGACAGCGCGGTCTTCACGGTCGGAAGAACGTCATCCGTATCATAGTCGGGACCGAGATCGGTGAGGTCGGCGAGCCAGCCAAGCTTGCCCCAGATCGGCGTCGTGTAAGCGCCGATGGTGACAACGTCGAACTGTCCGCTGCCCGTCGCGACATCCGTGGTGACACGCTGGTTGAGGACGTTTTCTTCCAACACGACCCAGGAAAGATCGATACCCGTCTCTGCGGTGAACTGCGACGACAGCTTTTGCATGACGACCATGTCGCCATTGTTTACCGTGGCGATCGTCAGCGATTCCGCCATTGCGGAATTGGCGAAGGCCATTCCCGCAAGGAACGTGGAAAGCAGGCCTACCTTGAGTAGCTTTTGCATTTAATTCCCCTTTTTGTTTGATCACGTCAACACTCGGCTATTTAGTGTGAATGTCGGAATAAATGCTAGGAGCAAAAATTAAACATGTCAATCGGGCCGCACAAAAAATGCTAATCAACGTTTTCTTGATGCGAAATCGATGTTTTCGCGCAAAAAATAGGACAAATACCTACCTCTAGAGTTGACCTGGCACTATTGGCACGATAATTAGTCTTTATATAAGAAAAAATGGAGTCTGACGTGCACGCAAGGGATTTGAGGCAGATGCATGCTTCTCAGATATTCTATGCCCTGCTGGTAGAGCCCGGCATTTCGCAGCGTGAAGTCTGCGAACGCACAGGCTACGACAAATCGACGGTGTCGTTGATCGTCAACCGCCTTCAGGAGCTGTCAATCATCGAGAGAAGCCAGGCGAAGAAAAGCGGGCAGCGTGGAAGGCCGATGGAAAGCCTTCGCATTTCCGAGGAAGGCGGTCTCCTCGTTGGCGTCCACATGGAATTCGACTGCATCCGCTTTGTCAGCTCCAGCCTTGGCGGGGCTGTCGTCCATTCGAAGGATTTTCCGCTTCCCAAAGGCCCCGACTCCACAGGCGAAACGATCCGGAAGGGTCTTGCGCTATTTTGCGACGGGATCGGAAGGGACGTTTCGGAAATTCAGTCCGTGGGGGTCTCGATTCCAGGACAGTTGGACAACGACGGCAAGCTTGTCTACTCGCCGAATCTCCATTGGCGCGACGTCGATCTCGGCGCACAGCTGCATGCGCAGATCGATGGTCCGCTCTTTCTTGGAAATGACACCAAGGCTGCGGCCCTTGCCGAACATTACTTCGGGGTTGCACGTGGCATCGACGATTTCCTGATGGTGAGCGGCGGCGTGGGATTTGGTGGCGCGCTGTTCCTGGACGGTGAAATTTATAGGGGCTCAAGCGGCTTTGCAGGCGAAATCGGCCATACCAAGGTTGTCCGAAATGGGCGGCTTTGCGGATGCGGGGCAGAAGGATGCGTCGCAGCCTACATGACGCTCCCCGCCCTTCTGGAGCGCGCGGGCGCCGTCGATCAGGCAGTGGTGACATTGGAGGCGATCGAAGCGCGCGCGAAACAGGGAGACGAGCAGATGCTGGACCTTCTCCACGAATCCGGGGAACTTGTCGGGGTGGCCGTCTCCAACGCCGTGAACACGCTCAATCCTCCGGTTGTCATACTTGCGGGGACGCTCGTCAAACTTTGGCCTTTCCTCGAACGGGGATTCCACAAGGCGCTACGGGCCAATACGTTGTCCGCGCCTTTTGCCCAAACCGCGATCCGGTTGTCCACGCTGGGTCTGGATCCCCTGCCCCGTGGCGGCGTCGCACTTGCGCTTCAGGGGCTGATCAGCCTCGCCGGACCCACCGGGCTCCCCTCCACTCAGGGCGATTGAACGCCCTTCCTGTCTGCCCAAACTCAATAATGCGAAGGAAGTCCTCCATGGCCGTAAGTCTCAAGTCCATCAAGCTGCCGACGTTCGGGGTGCCGCTGGCCCTGCCGACCGTGCCCGCGGACGTCTATGAAAAACGTGTGAACCAGTTGATCGAAAGGAGCGAAGCCGACTGGGTGGTCGTTTACGCCGATCGCGAACACCATGCCAACCTGGCGTTTCTCACCGGGTTCGAGCCTCGCTTCGAAGAGGCGCTTCTGGTTCTCGGCCCGAACCGGGAACGGATCCTCGTCGTCGGCAATGAAAGCCAGAGCTACGCGCCGCTGGCGGGCCTGCCCGGCATCAGTATCGTTCTCAATCAAAGCATGAGCCTGCTGGGCCAGGACAGAACCCTGCATCCGTCCCTTGTCGATACGCTGAAGCAGCTGGGCATGGCGAAAGGATCGAAGGTCGGCATTGCCGGATGGAAATATCTGACCGCTCCCGAATGGGACGGCGCGCTCCCGTCTTTCTTCGTCTCCGCATACCTGATTGACGCGCTCGTCCGCGTCGTCGGCGACCGGACGCTGCTCAGCGACGTCACACCTGTTCTCATGCATCCGCAGGACGGCTTGCGCTGCGTTGTTGACGTTCACCAGATTGCGATTAACGAATGGGGCGCATCGCGTTCCTCCGACGCCGTATGGCGCGTCCTCGAAGGTGCGGCAGAAGGCGAAACCGAGTTCGCGATTGCGGCCCGCATGGGGTATGCGGGTGAAGTTTTGACCGCACACATGATGATGGCGTCAAGCAGCACTGGACATCCCGTCGTCGGACTTCGCAGTCCGACCAGCCGCATCGTCGGCTATGGTGATGGCGTCACCACGGCGGTCAGCTATTGGGGCGGTCTCTCGTCGCGCGCAGGACTGCTCAGCCGTGGCGACGATGGCTTCCTTGAGATCGCCAAGGCCTATTTCAAGGGGCTCGTCGCCTGGTACCAGACAACCGATATCGGCGTCGAAGGCGGGACCATCAACGACGCGGTGGAGGCAGCGCTTGCCCACAACAATTTGAAGCCGGCGCTCAACCCAGGCCATCTCGTCGGCTATGATGAATGGGTCAGCACCCCCATCCGTCCTGGTTCGACCGACACGATCGTGTCCGGCATGCCTTTTCAGGTGGACATCATCCCCACCCCTGTGCGGGACGGACAGGCGCTCAATTGCGAGGATGCGGTCGTCCTCGCCGACGAAGGTCTCCGCGATCTCCTGCGCCACGAATATCCCGATGTCGCCAGGAGAATCGACGACCGACGCGCATTCATGCGCGACAGCCTCGGCGTCGATCTGAAGGCGTCCATCCTTCCGTTATCCAATACACCCCTCGCACTGCCGCCGTTCTGGCTCGCGCCCGACCAGTTGCTCACGCTGGTCTGATCACAGCGGCTTGAAACGCAACTGTCGGGCCTGACCGGCCGGACAGTTGCACGAGACGATCAATTTTTGCATGCGCGAAATCCGCTTCAACAGGCGGAGAATGCCGCATGTCACCAAGGTCCGTTAAAATGCTTGCCCATGCCCCCAGATTCCCGCTCCATGCCATGTTCATCCACCCGCTGAAGTCGGGCACTCCGCAGAGTGTGGAAACGCTGAACGTATTCCTGGACGGCATCGAACTGGACAGGCGGCTCATGGTCGTCGATGGAAACAACCGTTTCCTGACCGCAAGGGAAATGCCGGAACTGTTCGCGGTAAAGTGCGTCGTCATCGAAGGAGGTTACGTCTTTCTGGCTCCCGGCATGCGCCCCATCGAGATCTGCCGCACGGCCATAGAAGCCACTGATGCGACGGTCTGGCAGGACACGGTGAAGGCCGGATCCTTCGGGCGCGACATAGATGACTGGCTTTCCAGCTACCTGAAACGGGAAGCCCATCTGGTCTCGATGACGGAGCAAACCCACCGCCCGCTTCGCATGACGCCGGGACGCAGCTACACCTTCTCTGACACGGGACCGGTCCTGCTGACGTCGCAGGCATCGCTGGACGAACTCAACGAGCGCCTCGACACGCCAATCACCATGCAACAGTTCCGACCGAACATCGTGGTCAAGACGGCCATTGCATGGGAGGAGGACAATTGGGACAGGATCCGCATCGGCGAGGTCGAGTTCGATGTCGGCGCGGCCTGTGACAGATGCGCGATGATCACCATTGACCCTACGACGCGAAAGCGTTCGCCGATCGCCGAGCCGCTCAAAACCCTGTCGACGTACCGGAAGGTCGAAAACAACCACGTCTACTTCGGCCTTTACCTGGTTCCAAGGAATGCGGGGCGTGTCTTTCTGTCGGACGAACTGGAGGTTACGAAATACAAACCGAAACCCCATTTCGTGAATGTTGTCCCTCCGACACCAAAATTGATCGGGACCGGACTCCTGGAAAGCCACGGCATTTCAACGCAACCGGCTCCGGTGAAGACGCTGGCGCTCGATTGCGTGGCCGTGATCGAGGAGCCGGGAGATGTCAGAACGTTCCGCTTCCGCACCGATCCACCGCAGCCGATGGCTTACTTCGCCGGCCAGTTCATCACTGTCGAAATCCCGCATGCCGATGGCAAGACGGTCCGCTCCTACTCGATCTCATCCTCTCCCAGCCGGCCACACGATCTCAGCATATCGGTGAAGCGTATCGAAGGCGGCGTCGGCTCCGGCTGGCTGCACGACAATCTGCGTGTCGGCATGCGATTGAACGCCTCCGGTCCAGTCGGCCAGTTTCACTTCCTCAAACGTCCCGGCCGCAAAGTCCTCCTTCTGGGAGCGGGCAGCGGCATGACGCCGATGATCTCCATGCTCCGGTGGATTGTCGATCGGCATGTGCCGACGGATGTCCTCCTGCACCAGACCGCGCGTTCGGGCTCGAGCCTCCTGTTTACGGCCGAGATGGACCTCCTCGCCCGTGTTGCATCGATACCGGTCCGTATCTCCTACAGTCTGACAAAGGACAGTGAATGCGATCCCGCGCTAAAGGGCCGTCTGGATGACGAGATGCTGGAACGGATTTGCCCGGATGTCGATGAACGCATTGTTTTCTGCTGCGGCCCCGACCCGTACAGAAGCGCCGTCAAAGCCATGCTTGGCAGGCGGAAGCATTTCAACAGGATCAACTTCCTTGAGGAATCGTTCGGCGGGGCGGTGCCTTTCGAGAATGGTGCGGCCGGTTCCGGACCGGGTACGGTTGCCGATGCGGATGTCTCCATCGGATTTCCGGGTGCGAATCGTTCGGTGACCGCACGGACGACCGACACGCTGCTGACCGTCATTCGCGCTGCGGGACTGGAGATCGCATCAGGATGCCAGGCAGGGCTGTGCGGCGCCTGCAAATGCAAGGTGATCTCGGGCGAATGGACATTGTCTCCCAGCAATGTCGATCCCGACATGTCCTGCTTGCCGGACGCCGAAAAGGCAGCGGGCTACGTCCTCGCCTGCAGTTGCCGCCCCGCTGGCGACATGCAGATCGCGCTTGCCTGACGAACCGCCGCGGAGATCGCCGTTCGCTTAACCGAAACCTATTAAAGCACCCAGCAAGGAAACGTCTCAGCAATGGCCATCGGTCTTCATATCCCTGCACATTACCGGGTCTTTGCCGGGTTCGCGCTCCACGCCATGGCGATGGGCAGCATCTTTCCCCGCCTTCCCGATCTGAAGCATGATCTGGGCATTGGTGATGGTGTGCTCGGCCTGAGCCTGATCGGCACAGCGCTCGGCACCCTGACGTCCCTGACGCTTGCCTCGCCGCTTCTCGAGCGCATCGGCTATAGGGCGGCCCTGTTCGCGACGATTCCCCTGACCACGCTCGCCTATGCCATTGCGGTTCACGCGCCGAGCCCTCTCTTTCTATTTCTGCTGTTCTATCCCGTGGGGCTGGCCATCGGCTGTTCGGAGATCCTGCTGAATGTCGAGGCGGACCGGACCGAAGCACTTCTGGGACGCCGGATCATGAACCGCGCCCATTCCTTCTGGAGCATCGGCTTCTTCGTCACCGGCATCATCGGCAGCACTTTTGCATATCTCGGTATCTCGACGCAGATGCATCTCGCCTTGATGGTGCCCATCATCGGACTGTCGCTCATTCTCCTTCTCGGGCGTTTCACCCCCGCTCCTGCGAGAGAGACGAACTCTGCGGCTCCCGACGGAAAGTTCACGCGTCCGACAGGCGCCATCCTCGTCCTCGTCGCCGTCACGCTTTCGGCGATGCTGATGGAGGGGGCCGGCCAGGACTGGTCCGCGATCTACATGCGGCAGATCTTCCAGTCGAACCCTTTCGTCGCCGGCGTCGCCGTGGCCGTCGTCATGCTGGCGCAGGCGGTCGCGCGGTTCTTTGCCGACAGTTTCGTCGAACGATATTCGCCAAGCTCGGTCGCCCGTTTCCTGCTGGCCTGCATGGCGGCGGGATTGGTCATCCTGCTCTTCCACCCCTCCCCCGTCGCGGCGCTCATCGGGTTCGGACTTGTAGGGATCGGGGGCAGCGTGATCTTTCCTCTTGCGATGTCCGCAGCCGCCCAGAGAACCGACCGTTCCGCAGCGGCGAATGTGGCCTCGCTGGCGCAGATCTCTTTCAGTATTTTTCTGGTCGGCCCGCCCCTCCTGGGATTGGTGTCCGAGCGCTGGGGAATTCAATGGGTTTTCGGACTGGGGATACCCTTCACGCTGCTGAGCATTGCTCTTGCAGGAAAATTGGGAAGAAAATCGGGAGAAAGAGCCGCCCTTGCCGATCCTGCTTGTTGAGCACGCTACCTGCTGCAAGTCCGCCGCTGGCCGAATCGCCGAGGTGGCCGAGCGAGCCTGCCTCAAACCCATCTGCCAGCAACGTTTCCCAAACAGTCACGACCTGATCGGTGACCGTCTGCCCGCCCTGCGCGCCAGCGTATGGTCGATCGAGGTGACCTCATCGCCGGTCGCAACAGCTTGATTGGTGCAAGCGGCAGGGAGGCTGTCTCCGGCGCCTAGAAACGGAGGGATACGCCTGGAGTTTCTGACGGTTTCACTGTCATTGCGATATCCTCTGCGTTGGTTTCTATCGCGGCGATCTCCTTGCGTAATCGTCAGCCCACGCCCGAGGCGATGGCCCCGAGGCGCGGCGTGGTCGCGATGGTCAGGCAGTTAGCGTCGGATAGTCCGTGTAGCCGCGTTCCTCGCCCTGATAAAAGGTTGCAGGATCAGGCTGATTGAGCGGCGTGCCGGTGCGGAAACGCTCGATCAAATCCGGGTTGGCTAGGAATTTCGTGCCGAAGGCGACGAGGTCGGCCGCGCCACTGGTGATGGCGACCTCGGCGCTGTCGGCGTCAAAGCCGCCATTGGCGATGTAGACACCGCCGAACGCTCGCTTGATTGCGGTGTAATCGAAGGCCGGATCGCCGAGTTGCACGACGTGCAGATATCCCAGCCCGTAACGGCTGAGTGTTTCGGCCGCATGGCCGAACGTGGCCGCCGGATCGCTGTCGCTCACCGAGAAGATCGGAAGGGCGGGCGACAGGCGCACGCCGATACGACCCGCGCCGAACACCGGGATGACGGCTTCCACAATTTCCTTCAGGAACCGGACCCGGTTCTCGGCGGAACCGCCATAGGCATCCGTGCGCTGGTTGGCGCCGTCACGCAGGAATTGATCGATAAGGTAACCATTCGCGCCGTGCAGTTCGACACCATCGAAACCAGCGCGTTTGGCGTTTTCGGCAGCTCGCCGGAAATCGTCCACGATGCCCGGAATCTCCCCCAGGCCCAGCGCCCGTGGCGTCTCATAGGGCTGAAGCCCTGTGGCAGTGTAGATCTCACCCTCGGGGGCGATCGCGGAAGAGGAAACCGGCAACCCGCCCTTCTGTTGCATCGTCGAGTGTGATAGGCGGCCGACATGCCAGAGTTGCAGGAAGATAAGACCGCCTTCTGCATGAACCGCTCTTGTAACCTGTTCCCAGCCGGCGGCCTGCGCGTCGCTGAAGATACCGGGCGTGCGTGGGTAACCCTTGCCCTGCGGCGATATCTGCGAGCCCTCAGTGACGATCAGGCCGGCCGTCGCGCGTTGACGATAATATTCCACCGCAAGCGACGTCGGCGCGTCGCCGTCGCCCGCGCGGCTGCGCGTAAGCGGCGCCATGACAGTGCGGTTGCGCAGCGTGTAGGGTCCAAGCTGGATTGGCGATAGCAACGTCTCGGGTGCAGGCATCGGTCAGTGTCCTTTTGCGGTGTGTTTCAACATTCGGGCCGTTCATGCTCCCGGCCCATGGAGCGTTTGAAGGCCGCCAGAGAGCAAAGCCCTGACGGTTTTCGGCGGGGCCAAAAGAAGCCCGGTGCCGTTGGATGTCTTGATGCCGAGCGCAAGCCACGGTGCGGCAATGGCGTCCCTCTACCTCGGGCACCTCCTAATGTTCGATTGCGCATCCGTCCGAGTTCTCTTTAAAGAATTATCGCTGCTTTGCGGCATTCAGGGCTGTTCTTATGGAATACCGATTGCCCTCGCCTTCGACGTGTCGAAGACAGGACGTGGCGACAGCATCGAGCGCAAGTTTATGCAGCCGGTGGATCGAGGAAGACGTAGAGCTTGGTGATCTTGCCATCCACGATCTCCACCACGTCCAGTCCGGTTACAACGGGCGGCGCGCCCTCCGGGCCGAAGTGCCAGCGCAATCGACCTGTACCGTGATGGCCGACGGCCGGTCCGAACGTGCCGAAGACAAAACTCGGCGGCGCCTTCGACAGGATTGCATCGACCGTGTGATCGATACCGTCATGGCCCGTCGCCTCGGCGCCAGGTTCAAAGACCGAGACCGTTTCGGCATAGAGTTCGCGGATCGCCGCGCGGCGCTTTTTCGCATCGCGCTCGGCGAAAACACCATAGAGATGCGCCTGCATGAGACCGTCGTAGTCGATGGCCGGGCCTGTCTGTTGATTGCTCATGTTTCACCTTGTGACATTGAATAGCGACGGAACTGGCGTTTCGCCGCCCCATACGGCTTTACGAGAGACGTATTAGCCGCTGATCACTGGTCGAGCTGGACGAGGTTGATGATGGACAGCGGGCCACCAGGAAACTGCACGAGACGGCTCTGTTCCAAGCCTCCAAGGTCGATCGCCACATAGCCCACCCTTACGGCCAGATCGCTGACAGCCTTCTTGGCATCAGCATCCTCACCGGCAACGAAGAGCACCCGGCGGCCCCCGTCCACTTTCGGATCAGCTTCCAGAAAGGGCGCGACCAGATGATTGAAAGCCTTGACGACGCGCGCACCGGGAGCCCATTCGGCCACAGCCTGGCTCGACGCCCGACCGCCAAGATCGACGGGCTGATAAGACGGCACCTCGACGGCATTGTTGGCATCGACGAGAATTCGGCCGTTCCACGGACCGAGATCCTTCAATGCGCCTTCCAGCCGATCCCAGTTGATAGCCACGAATACGATGTCGGCCTGCGCAGCCTCCTCGAGGCTAACCGCCTTCACCTGCGGGCCGAGTTCACCGACCAGTGTCTGAAGCGTTTCCGGACCACGGCTGTTAGCAATCGACACCTCGATGCCGTTACGGGCGAATTTGCGGGCAATGGCCGAACCGATGGCGCCGGCACCGATGATGGAGATGCTCATGATGTTTTCCTTTCAAAGGGACGAATGATTTCGTTGAAAAGGATTTATGCCCATCCGGATGATAGTACTAGTTGGCATCGGATTGTATCTGTTTCAAACATTCGTTACGACTGGCCTCTATGGAAACACTCGCCAATCTGGAATCATTCGTGCGAAGCGCCGAAAGCGGTAGCTTCTCATTGGCAGCGCGGCGGCTGACGCTCACGCCTGCCGCCGTCAGCCGCAACGTCGCGCAACTCGAGCGCAATCTGGGCGTCAGGCTGTTTCAGCGCAGCACGCGCGGCCTGACGCTGACCGAGGCGGGCGACCGGTTTCTGCAATCGGTGCGGGGCGGTCTTGACAGCATTCAGGGCGCGATTGCGGACGTCTCTCTCAACGCCGGCCAGCCGGCCGGCATCCTCAAACTCAGCGCACCGGCCGGTTTCGGAACACAATACCTCCTGCCCTTGATGCCCGCCTTCCTCGAACGCTATCCGGCAGTGATACCGGACTGGTATCTCGACAATCGTCCGCTCGATTTGATTTCCGGCGGATTCGACGCGGCCATCGGCGGCGGCTTCGACCTGCCCGATGGCATGGTGGCGCGGGAGTTGGGGCGGATTCATCTGATCGCGGTGGCCTCTCCTGCGTTCCTTGCGAGCAGGAACCAGCCCGAAGATCCGGCTGGGCTCGCGCATCTTCCCTGCGTGGCCATGCGCTCGCCGCTCAACCTTCGCCTACGCACCTGGTTGATGCGAAACTCAGCCGGCGCAGAGATGACGGCTGTCGAAAAGCCAGTGATGATGGTCAACGATCCCGACGCCTTGTGTGCGGCGACCCTCATGGGTATCGGCGTCGGTCTGGTCGCGCTCCCGCTTGCCGCCCCGCACCTGGAAAGCGGTGCGTTGGAACGATTGCTCCCGGACTGGCACGTCGATGTTGGGTCAATGTCGGTGTATTTCACCAGCCAGAAACTGCTTCCCGCCAAGACACGCGCCTTCGTCGATTTCATTACCGACGCATTCCGCAACAAGCGAATGCAGCAGGTTGTGCCAGTTAAGCCTGTCGCCGGCAAGGGAGCCCGTTGACAAGCGGGCAGCATGATGCGTCTGGGCCGTATAGTACGACTTGAACCCGACAAGAAAGGCGGGACTGAGTTACCGGCACGCAGCTTCCGTCCCGACTTCGGCGAGTTCAGCCATCGGTTAATCCGATATTTTGTATCGTAACATACCGGCTTTCCACGGATACGTGCGCGTGGCACTTAACACCCCTTATTCTGCGCGATTAAGCGCCCCCTTTTCCGCACCGTTCAAATCCACGGGATCGGCCGAGGAGAGGACAGCCCGTTCATGACAATTCAGCAGATCGATTCCAGCATTCGTGGGCGCTATTCGGTGATCCTCGGAGATTGGCACAGGAGGTTATTGTGACTGATACGAAGCAACGCACGGCAGCAGTGACGGGAGCGGGCAGCGGGCTCGGGCGAGATATCGCGCTAGGTCTTGCCGCCAGGAACTATCGCGTGTTCGGAACGGCTTTTACTCCGGATGAAATCGAAGACCTCAATCGAGCGTCTGGTGGAGCTGTAACGCTGACCGTCTGTGACATTACGGACGCGGTCGCAGTCAAGAATTGGGCACATGACGTTGCGACCCACACTGAAGGCAGACTCGATCTTCTCATCAACAACGCCGGAATCCTGACCCCTGGCCCCCTGGAAATTCTGCCGCTCGATGCTATCCGGCACGAGTTTGAGGTGAATGTGTTCGGTGCCTTGTCCGTTATGAACGCTTTCCTTCCGGCGCTTCGGAAGGCACATGGACGCATCGTTCAGATCAGCACCTTTACCGCCAGCTTGCCGCTTCCCTTCAATGGAGCTTCCGGCGCATCGAAAGCCGCCACCGAGGTGTTTGCAGCTGTTTACCGGGCAGAGTTGAAACATCTCGGGGTGGACGTCGTGGTCGTTCCGGCAGGCATCATGAGGACCGGTGGACCGGCGAAAACGGATGCAGCCGTTGCGCGGGTTGCAGCCGGAATGACACCGGAACAACGCGAATTGTACGGGCAAACGTTCGCAATCTTTGCGGAGGGTCTCAGCGCCATGCAGAAAGGAGGACTTGATTCTGCCTCTGCCGCGAGACGGGTCATTGAAATCGCCGAACAGACACCTGCGCCGAGCCGCGCTGCTGTCGGCGAAGACGCGGAAGAGATCCTCCGGTTCGTTCGTGAAAAATCCGACACCGAACAGGTGGAGTTGCCCCTTAAAAACCGGACAGGATCAGGTTTCTGTTTGACGGTTTAAGAACTCACGAGGCGAGCGATACCCCAATGCCTTATGCGGGTGAAGGGTATTGTAGTGTTCGAACCATGAGGGCA
>Ga0102590_1000405_pt1 | contig 100728 bp, 76 predicted proteins | sample AraplaMF_Col_mMF_FD_76859 | JGI IMG/M metagenome (GOLD analysis project Ga0102590, IMG submission 76859) | Arabidopsis root microbial communities from the University of North Carolina, USA - plate scrape MF_Col_mMF | ecosystem: Host-associated > Plants > Roots > Endosphere | place: USA... | reverse complement strand
GGCTCGCAGAACATGCCGGGCAGCTTGGGGATCACCGCCAGCGCATCGTCGGGCCGCACGTACAGCTCGGTGTGCTCTGTGCCCAGGTGCGCGGCCACCGCCTTGGCATGCGTGGCTTCGTCGTAGCCGTCCTCGCCGAAACCGATGGTGAAGGTCTTTACCGGGCGGCTGCTCTGCTTCTGCATCAGCGCGACGATGGTGCTGCTGTCGATGCCGCCGCTCAGGAAGGCGCCCAGCGGCACGTCCGCCAGCATCTGCGCGCGCACGCTCTGCGCGATCTGCGACTCCAGCGCGTCCACGGCCTCCTGCTCGCTGCCGAAGAACGGCTCGGCTATGCCTTCGGCGACCACGTCGTTGTAGCGCCAGTACGGCTGCGGCTCCGCTTCGCGCGGACCGCCCGCCTGCAGCCGCAGCACATGGCCCGGCCGCAGCTTGGCCACGCCGCGGTAGATGCTGTACGGCGCCGGCACGCAGTTGTGGCGCAGCAGCAGGGTGAGCGCGTCGCGGTCGACGTCGGGGCGGAAACCCTCGTACGCCTTCAGCGCCTTCAGCTCGGAACCGAACACCAGCGCCTCGCCCTGCCAGCCGTAGTACAGCGGCTTCTCGCCCAGGCGGTCGCGCGCCAGCGCGAGGCTGCGGTCGCGGCGGTCCCACAGTGCCAGCGCGAACATGCCGATGCAGGCCTTGAGCGCGGCTTCCAGTCCCCACGCGGCGATGCAGGCCACCAGGGTTTCGGTGTCCGAGTGGCCACGCCATGCCGGCGCGTTGCCTTCGGCGGCCAGGCGTGCGCGCAGGTCGAGATGGTTGTAGATCTCGCCGTTGAACACCGCCGTATAGCGGCCGCAGGCCGAATGCATCGGCTGATGCCCGGCCGGCGAGAGATCGATGATCGCCAGGCGCCGCTGCGCCAATGCGATGCCGGAAGCCTCATCGGCCCACACGCCGCCGTCGTCCGGGCCACGATGCAGCAGGCGCGCGGTCATCGCCAGCGCCTGGCGCTCCAGCCGCCCGCGCGGCGCGCCGGCGGGTATCCACAATCCGGCGATGCCGCACATCAGCGTGCCTCCGCGTTGCGCAGCACGTCGGCCAGGCGCGGGGCCTGCGAGGCGAGGCTGTAATGGTCTTCCACCCGGTGGCGGCCGGCGCGGCCCTGGCGCGCGCGCAGCTCGGGGCTGCCGATCAGCTGGCGCAGGCCCTGGCGCCAGTCCTCATCGTTGGAGGCGAGAAAGCCGTTGTCGCCGTGCCGCACGATGTCCGCGTTGACGCCTACGGGCGAGGCGACCACCGGCAATCCGCAGGCCATGTACTGGATGATCTTGTAGCCGCACTTGCCGCGTTCCCACGGTCCGTCGCGCAGCGGCATGATGCCGACGTCCATATGGGCGATCAGCTCGGCTTCGGTTTCCTCGGACCAGGGCAGCACGTCCACCGCCACGCCCTCGAACTGCGCCGCCACTTCGGGCCGCGCGCCGACCAGCAGCACGCGTGCCGCGCCGCCGGCGCACACGTCCATCAGCACGTCGCGCAGGTCCAGGGCGTAATGCTCGGTGGCCGGCGAGCCGATCCAGCCGATCACCGGCTGCGCGCGGCCGCCATGCTCCACCGTGTCGTAGCGCAATTCGTCCACCACCGTGGGGATGATCTCCACCCGGCCCGCCTTGGCCTGCTCGGCGCGCGCGGCGAGGTACGGATTGCCGGCGATCACGCAGGCGGAGCGCGCCATCACGCGGTCGATCTTGCGGCCGAGCACGCGGCGCACCACGGGGCTGGGCGAGAGATCGTACTTGTGGAACAGCGCGTCGTCGTAGTCCACCACGTAGGGCCGCGCATGGCGCGACAACAGCGCTTCCAGGCCGTAGGGCAGGTACGGAAACAGCTCACCCTCGATCCAGGCCAGGTCGTGGTCGCTGTTGCGCATCAGCTCGGCGATGCGCCGGCCGTAATAGCGCCACGCGGTGTACCTGGTCGCCTGCGGGCGCCCGCCGTAGAGGCCTTCCAGATACGAATCCGGAAACAGCTCGTGCACGTCCACGTCGATGCCCCGACGTTCCAGCTCTTCCAGGTACTGCAGGCTGCGCAGGCGCGTGCTGGGCCCCAGCCTGGAGTAACGGGCGAACAGGATCACCTTCAGACGCTTCATGCAGGCACGCGCTCCACCCCGGCGGGGTATTCCACGAACAGCGCCACCAACGGGATGGTGTACATCCACTGGAACGCGAACGCTTCGATATAGGGATTGGTATTGGAGGCGATGAACGCGGCCACGAAGGCGCTGAACAGGAACTTGTGGTGCGGCGGCAGCTGCCTGGCCGCGGCCAGGCGCAGCACGCGCACGATATAGACCAGGAACGGAAACGCGTACACCGCCGCGCCGAGCAGGCCGACGCGATAGATGGTCGCCAGCCAGACCAGCTCGTAGCGCCACGGATATTCCGCGCTGCTGACGAAGCTCACGCCCTTGCCGTGGCCGGCGCCGATGCCGCCGTTGTCGAGGATGCCCTGGAACAGCGAGCCGGCCATGCCCACGCGCGAGCTGCCGCCGCCGGAACTGAGCTTGTCGGCGAAGCTGTCGTAGATCACGTCCAGGCGCACGCTGGTATAGGTCTGCAGCAGGATCACCACCGCCACCATGCCCACCGCCATCGGCAGGCCCACCTTCACCAGCCGCGTGAGCGGCGAACGCAGGCTGCGCTGGAAACCCACCGTGCGCGAGGCCAGCAGGCGGCCCAGCACCCAGCCCACCGGAATCGCCAGGATCAGCGCCGAGCGGCCCGAGGTCACCGCGCAGACGAAGATCATCGCCAGCACCGCCATGCGCAGCAGGCGGCTGCGGATCAGTTCCGGCGAACTGAAGAAGCCGCCGGCCAGGAAGATCAGCGAGCCGTACACGTGCATGATGGCGCCGGCAAAACCGCCCTGCAGGTTGATGTTGGCCTGCCCCTTGAAGAAGAACGACACGGCGTCGGCGCCGTAGCGGAAGTACAGATAGAAGTACAAGGCCACGCTGGCGCAGGCGAACACGGTCAGCACGGCGAACCAGTCGACCAGGCGCTGCGGCCCCGGCGCGCGCATCAGGCCTGCCGCCACCAGCATCCACAGCAGCGGCGAGAGGATGTAGATCACCAGCATCTGCGCCGCGGCTTCCGGCGGCGCATCGTTGAGATAGCCGATGGCGGTATAGATCACCGTGACCATCGCCGTGCACATGTACAGCGCCAGCAGCTTCTTGAAGCCCAGGCCGAAGCGGAAGCCCGGCAGCGCGAGGACGGCCGTCACGCCGAGCATCGCCGCGGTGGGCACCGGCAGCGAATTGGGGATCACCACCGCCAGGAACAGCAGGCCGATGGCCGCCAGCAGGAACAGGTGCCGGCGCGTGATGCTGCGCTCGCTCATCGGCACCGGGCCGGGCACGCCATGCATCGAAGGATTCGCGGACGGATTCATAAGGCCACCATGTCGGCGATCCAGCGATCCAGCACGCCGGCCTGCGCCACCTTGCTGTAGGCGCCGATCTCGCGGCGTCCTTCCGCCGGCGCGGCGATCATCCGGCGCAGGGCTTCGGCGCTCTCGCCGCCGCCTTGCGTCACCAGGGTCTGGCCGGCGCCGGTCTCGGCCAGGATCGACGAGGCCGCGTTCTCGACGCCGGATACGCACACCACCGGCACGCCCGAGGCCAGGTACTCGAACACCTTGCCGGTGGCGCAGCACACGCGATTGCCGGTGAGCAGCAGCAGGCGGTCGCAGCGCTTCATCAGCTGCAATGCCAGGCCGCGCCGCACCGGCTTGAGCGTGGTGACGCCGAAGCGCGCGCGCTCCAGCGATTGCTTCTCGCGCGCGGTCAGCTCGCCGACGAACAGCACGTGGCGGCGCGCGTGGCCGTCCTCGATGGCGTTCATCAGCGACACGAAGCGGTCCAGGCTGTCCGACGCGGAAGCATCGCTGGCGCCGACGCGGCCGAAGTGGCCGATCAACTGCGCGCCTTCCGGAATCTGCCGCGCCAGCAGCGCGGCCGCCTCCTGGGCATCCTCGTCCAGGTGCGCGGCGAAGTCGTCCGGATCGAAGCCGTTCGGCAGCAGGCCGACGCGCTTGCCCGGATAGCGGCGCGCGAAATCCTCCACCAGCGCGGGGCTGACCGAGGTGACCAGGCTGGCCGCGTCGATCACGCGCGCCTCGATCAGGCGGCGCGCGGTGTCGGCGAGCCTGCCGGCACGGCCCAGCGGCTCGAACACCAGCCCGTCGCGGAAATCCTGGATGCACGGCAGGCCATGGCGCGAGGCCAGGCTGGCGGCGGCGATCAGGGCATCGATCGGCGAATACGTGCCGACCGCGACGCAGCGTTCGCCCGCGGCCAGGCGCTCGCTGCAGCGCCGGTCCGCTTCGGCCAACGCATTGACCAGCCAGGGACGCGTGGCCGCGTCGCCTCGTGCAGCGGCCGAGAACGGCAGCGAAGGCACGAAGGCCGAAGCCATGCTCAGCAGCGACGACGCCAGCGACGACTCGCTGCCCACGCAATGGCCGGGCAAGGGAATCACTTCCACCGCGGGCGACACCGGCAGATTCGATGCCGCGCCGTGCTCGCGCGCGAGCACGTGCACGCGGTAGCGGTCCGCGTCCAGGTATTTCACCAGGCCCTTGAAGCGCTGCGCCGCGACGTTGCCGGTCGCATGATGGGCGGCGAACAGGAAGAGATTGACCTTGCTCATTGCACTCCATTCCTGCGCAGTCCCGGCGACAGACCCGTCGCCCGCAACCGCACACCTTGCATGGCCTTCGCGCAGGCTCGCGCCGCCAGCGAAAGCGAAGAGCGGAACCAGGCCAGCGACAGCAGCCCGAGGCCGGCCCACATCAAAAGAAACAGGCCGCGATGGCGCTCGCCGTACAGCACGAAGGCCACCGCCAGCGCCGTCACTGCGGTCGTCGCCAGATAAAGGCGCACGCGCGGCACCGGGCGCCAGACGCGGCAGGAGAACTCGGTGCGCACGACCAGGAACAGCAGGAACGACACCGCCGTGGAGATCGCCGCGCCACCCGCGCCCAGGCGCGGCACCAGCAGGTAATTGCCGGCGACATTCGCCGCCGCCGCGAGGAACGACGCCGCCATCGAGTACATGCTGCGCCGCGCGAGGCTGATGCCGACCGCCGCGCACTCGGACAGCGCATACAGCAACGGCGGCGCCAGGCTGGCCGCGACGATGTATTGCACGCGGTCGTAGGTCGCCGGCAGCACCAGCGCCAGCACCCAGGACAGCAGGCCGGTGGCGACGAAGATCAGCACCACCGCAGCCAGTAGATGGTCGGTGACCGCATCGATCTTCGCCTGCGCATCGCCCTCGGCGGCCCAGCGGTACACGGTCGGCGCCCACACGGTGGAGAAAATGCTGGAGACGATGCCCGCCGCCGCCGCGATGCTCGCCGCCACCGAGAACACACCCAGCTCGGTCAGCGTCGACAGCTGGCGCAGGAACACCCGGTCCATCGCCATCAGCGCCCACGAGGCCACGCCGCCGAAGATCAGCGGGAAACCGAACGCAACCAGGTGGCGCAGGCGCCGCCGGTCCAGCCGCGCCGCCAGCGCCGGCACCCAGGCATGGCGGGTGTTCCAGGCGTAGGCGAACATCACCGCGACGATGGAAACGGTGTAGGCGGCCACCAGCATGAGGAAGGTGCGCCCGGGCACCGCCAGCGCATAGGCCACGACCAGGGCGAGGAACAGCAGCTTGGGCAGCACCTGGCTCATGGAGAAGGCGAAGCCCTTCTCTTCCATGCGCAGGATCACCGAGAGGAAGCGCGAGACGAAGGTAGCCAGGATCGAAGCGGCCGCGATCGCGCTCAGCGTGCCGTCGTCCACCGCGAACAAGGCCTGCGACAGCAGCCCCGGCTTGAGCGCCAGCAACGCCAGCAGCAGCACGGCCAGCGTCGCCAGCCCCGGCAGCGTCGCCGCCTTCAGCAGCGCCGGCTTGTCGGCGGTCTCGTGGTACTCGCGCGCATAGCTCTGGTCCAGCCCGAAGGTGAACAGGATCACCGCGAAATTGGTCGCCACCTGCAGCATGGCGATGCGGCCGATATCCTCGGCGCTGAAGAACCAGGCCAGCATCGGCAGCGTGACGAAGCCGATCGCCGCCGAACCGAGCGGACCGAGGGCGAAGCCGAACAGCTTGCTCTTGTTCATTGGCCGGCCGCCTGGCGCAGCGGAACGACCGTGCGCTCCCTTGCCTGGCACGGCGCGCGCCCCGCCACTGTTTCGTAGGTGTCGCGCAGCCGCGCGACCACCGCGCCTTCGCCGAAGCGTTCCAGGCAGGCCAGGCGAATGGCGGCCGCGTCGTAGCGATCGATATGCTCGCGCAGTTCGCGCATCGCGCGTGCCAGCGCCTCGATATCGTCCACCGGCACGAGCAGGCCGTCGCGTGCGGTGACGATGCCTTCGGGACCGCCGCAGCGCGTGGCCACCACCGGCCGGCCCATGGCCAGCGCTTCCACGATGGCGACACCGAAGGTTTCGTAGCGGCTGGGATGCACCAGCGCCTGCGCGCGGGCCAGTTCCTCGGCCACCTGCTGGCGTGTCAGCGCGCCCAGGAAGGTCACGCGGTCGGCGATGCCCAGTTGCACGGCGAGCCGCTCCAGCCGCGCGCGCTCCGGACCGTGACCGCCGATGCGCAGGCTCACACCCGGCTGGTCGGCGAAGCCGCGCGCAAACGCCTCGAACAGCAGGTGGATGCCTTTGTTCTCGTTGAGGCCACCCACCGTGAGGAAGGCAAAGCGGCCTTCGGTGGCCGGCTCGCCCAGCGGACGCTCGCCGAATGATGCGTCGACGATGTTCGGCATCACTTCCCACGATCCAACGTCGGCGCCGAAATAGCCTTCGAGGAAAGCGCCGAACGATGCGCTCACCGCGAACCGGCGCCGTGCATCGCGCGCCGCCTCGCGGGCGATGCGTGCCTGCACACGGCTCACCCGGCCGCGCGGATACATCGAGCTGTGCTCGGTCAGCACGTAGGGCACGCCATCGCGCAACCACAGTTGCCGCGCCAGCGCGCCGCCATACAGGGAAGCATGGGCGTGCACCACGTCCGGCCGGCCGAACTCGGCCACGTACAGCCGGTACAGCTTCAGGCCATGGCGCACCCACCAGCGACAGGCGGCGCCATGGAACAGCGGGAACGGATTGACGCCCGGCGAGCGCAGCACCGGCATGCCCTGGTCGAATTCGCGCCGCACGCCGCGCTCGCTGCCGGCCAGGCCGCGCCAGTGGCGCAGCGAACGCAGCTGCGGATAGATCACGCCCAGCTGGCAGCCATGCCAGTGCAGCGCCAGCGCCTGCTCGCGGAAGAAGCTGCCGCTGATGTCGCCGGGCCGGGCCGGATACCAGGACGGTATGACCAGCACGTGGATGTCGTCGCGGTGGGCGGGCGCGTGCATCGTCAGCGCTCCCGGATGACCCGCGCCGGGATGCCGGCGATGACCTGGTTGCCGGCGAACGACCGGGTCACCACCGAGTTGGCGCCGACGATGATGCGGTCGCCCAGCACCACGCCGTCGCGGATGAAGACGTTGTCGCCGATCCAGCAGTCGTCGCCGATCACGATATCGCGCTCCACATGCCGCAAGGGACCGTCCGCATTGGTGGTCGGCTTGGCCGGATCGTGGGTCAGCGCCTTGATCGACACGTTGTAGCCGATCGCGCAGCCGCGACCGATCACCACGCGCGAGCCCGGCCCGCAGGACAGGTGCGCCTGGTTGAGATAGCTGTGCTCGCCGATGCGGAAGTTCTCGCGCGGCCCGATCAGCTTGCTGCCCAGCCCCACCGTCGCCGAGGCGGCGACGCCGGGATAGTCGCGCAACCGCCGCGAGTGGCTGCGGCGCTGCGCCCAGTCCACTGAGCCGCTGATGCATCGGGCGAGCAAATCGAGCACGGCCGCTTACCTCGCCGGCACCGTGGCGAGACCGTCGACCACCATGGCGATCTGTGCATCGGACAGATACGGATGCATGGGCAGGCTGAGCACTTCGCGCGCGGCCCGGTCACCCACCGGCAGCTGCGCGTTCTCGTCCGCCACGGCGGGCTGGCGGTTCAGCGGCAGCGGATAGTGCACCGCGGTCGGCACGCCGGCCTCCTTCAAGCGGGCCTGCACGGCCTCGCGGTCCTCCACGCGGATGGTGTACTGCGCATACACGCTGAGGTTGTGCGCCTCGACCGTCGGTGGCTCCACGCCGGCCTCGGCCAGATGTCGCGCATACGCCGCCGCGACTTGCTGGCGCTGGCTGATCTCCTCGTCCAGGATCGCCAGCTTGGGCAGCAGGATTGCCGCCTGCAACGTGTCCAGGCGGCTGTTCATGCCCACCCGCACGTGGTGGTAGCGGCGATCCTGGCCATGCCGCGCGATCTGGCGCATGGCGGTGGCCAGCGCATCGTCGTCGGTGAACATCGCGCCGCCGTCGCCATAGCAGCCCAGCGGCTTGCTCGGGAAGAAACTGGTGCAGGCGATGGTGCTGAGATGGCCGGAGCGCCGGCCCTTGTAGGTGGCGCCGAAGCTCTGCGCGGCGTCCTCGATCACCGGAATGCCGTGGCGCACGGCGATCGCGTTGATCGCGTCGGCATCCGCGCACTGGCCGTACAGCGAGACCGGCACGATCGCGCGGGTGCGCGGCGTGATAGCCGCTTCCAGCAGCGCCGGATCCAGCAGGAAGGTGCGCGGATCGATGTCCACGTACACCGGCTTCGCATGCAGGATCGCCGCCGTCTCGGCGGTGGCGATGTAGGTGAAGCCGGGCATGATCACTTCGTCGCCGGGGCTCACGCCCAGCGCCATCAGCGCGATCTGCAGCGCATCGGTGCCGTTGGCGCAGCTGATGCAATGCTTCGCGCCCACATAGGCGGCGAGCTTCTCTTCCAGCTCCGCCACCTCGGGACCGAGGATGAACTGCCCGTGCGCGAGCACACGTTGGATGCCTTCGTCGATGTGCGCCTTGATGCGTGCCTGCTGCGCCTTGAGGTCGATGAAGTCGATCACGCGGTCACCTCCTCGCGGCGAACACGCCCGTCGCGCAGCACGTAGCGCATGCCGGTGTGCGGGCACAGCGCCTCGCCCGCGCCGCTGAGCGGAAGGTCCAGCTGCTCGCCGTACTCGCTCATCCAGCCGATCTGGCGCGCCGGCACGCCGACCATCAGCGCGTAGGGCGGCACGTCCTGGGTGACCACGGCGCCAGCGCCGACGAAGGCGTACTCGCCGACGGTGATGCCGCAGACGATGGTGCAGTTGGCGCCGAGGGTGGCGCCGCGCTTGACCAGGGTGTCGCGGTACTCGTCCTTGCGCTCGATCAGCGAGCGCGGATTGTAGACATTGGTGAACACCATGCTGGGGCCGCAGAACACGCCCTCTTCCAGCGTCACGTTGTCGTAGACCGAGACGTTGTTCTGCACCTTGCAACGGTCGCCGATGCTGACCCGGTTGCCGACGAAGACGTTCTGGCCCAGCGACACGCCCTTGCCGATGCGCGCGCCGCCGCAGACATGCACGAAGTGCCACACGCGCGAGCCTTCGCCGATCTGGGCGCCTTCGTCGACGATCGCGCTGGAATGTTGATAGTGGGCCATGACTGCCTCAGCCGGCATTGCGTGTGAGGAACGGGTGGTATTCGCCGCGCAGGCCGACCGGGGCGGCGTGGCGGATATCGGAAACGGTGGTGATCGCGCAGCGGTTTTCCTCCAGCCCGAAGCCGCGGCCGGCGAGGATTTCCTGGTAGCTGCGCGTATGCAGGTCGGTGAAGCCGCCGGAGAACTCGATCTCCTCGCCGTCCACGGTGATCGAGCGGTAGGTGCGCTGGCCGGCCAGACGCTGCGCGGCCGGCACATCCTCCACGTCGACCGAGAGGAACCAGCGCACGCGGGCATGCTCGTATTCGAGATAACCGCCGGCCTTGGTCTCTGACAGCTGGTGCACCACGTTCTGCTGCAGCTCGCCGAAGATGAAATGCAGCATGTCGAAGAAGTGCACGCCGATATTGGTGGCGATGCCGCCGGACTTCTTGGTGTCGCCCTTCCAGGACTGCAGGTACCAGTGGCCGCGCGAGGTCACGTAAGCCAGGTCCACTTCGTGCCGGGCGCCGCGCTTGGAGCTGCGCACCTTATCGCGCAGCGCGACGATCGCCGGATGCAGGCGCAGCTGCAGGATCGTATTGATCCTGCGCCCGGTATCCTGCTCGATCTCGCGCAGGCCGTCGATATTCCACGGGTTGAGTACCAGCGGCTTCTCGCAGATGGCGTCGGCGCCGGAGCGCAGGGCAAAGCGCATATGCGAGTCATGCAGATAGTTGGGCGAGCAGATCGCCATGTAGTCCGCGCGCTGCGGATGGCTGGCGCGGCGCATCTTGTCGATATGGCGGTCGAAGCGCTCGAATTCGGTGAAGAAGTCGGCCTCGGGGAAATAGCTGTCGATCACGCCGACCGAATCGTTCGGGTCATAGGCGGCCACCAGCTTGTTGCCGGTGTCGCGGATGGCCTGCATGTGGCGCGGGGCGATGTAGCCGGCAGCGCCGACCAGAGCGAAGTTCTTCATGAAGCGACTCCTGCGACGGCCGCGGCGGGGGCCGCGGCGGCGTAATAGGTTCGATACCAGTCCACGAATGCGGCAATACCCTCTTCCACCGACACCTTCGGCCGATAGCCGACAGCCGCGACGAGGCTCGACACATCCGCCTCCGTCTCCGGCACGTCGCCGGCCTGCAGCGGCAGCAGTTCCATCGTGGCCTTGCGGCCCAGGCACTGTTCCAGCACCTCGATATAGCGCAGCAATTCCACCGGCTGCTCGTTGCCGATGTTGTACAGCCGGTACGGCGCCACGCCGCTGGTCGAGGGATCCGGCTGCGTGGCATCCCACGCGGGGTCCTTGCCCGGCACCGTATCGAGTGCGCGCACCACGCCTTCGACGATGTCGTCGATGTAGGTGAAGCTGCGCTTGTGCCGGCCTTCGTTGAACACGCGGATCGGCTCGCCGGCGAGGATCGCCTTGGTGAACAGGAACAGCGCCATGTCCGGGCGGCCCCAGGGGCCGTACACCGTGAAGAAGCGCAGCCCCGTCGCCGGCACGCCATAGAGGTGCGCATAGCTGTGCGCCATCTGCTCGTTGGCTTTCTTGGTCGCCGCGTACAAGGTCAGCGGGTGCTCGGCCGGGCGATGTTCGGAGAACGGCAGATCGCGATTGGCGCCATAGACCGAGCTGGTCGAGGCGAACACCAGGTGCCGCACGCCATGCTGGCGGCAGCCTTCGAGGATGTGCAGGAAGCCGGTGACGTTGCTGCTCACGTACACGTGCGGGTTGGTCGCCGCGTAACGCACGCCGGCCTGGGCGGCGAGGTTCACCACGCGCTCGGGCTTATGCGTGGCGAACAGCTTCTCCACCGCGGTGCGATCGGCCAGGTCCGCATGCACATGCGTGTACCCCGGATACGCCTGCACCCGCGCCAGCCGCGCCTGCTTCAGCCCCACGTCGTAGTAATCGTTGAGGTTGTCCAGGCCGATTACCTCATCGCCCCGCGCCAGCAGCTTGCGCGCCACGTGCGAACCGATGAAACCCGCCGTGCCGGTTACCAGCACTTTCATCACAGCCTCCCGTCCACCGCGTCGCGCGGCAGTACGTACTTCACGTCATAGACGATGGATGCCGGCTTGCCGTAGCTGCGGATGCCCTCCGCGCCCTGCGAGGCGAATTCCCGATGGCCGACCGCGACGATGACGGCGTCATAGGCACCGCGCGACGGGTCGCTGATGGTGGTCAAGCCGTATTCGTGCTCGCACTCCGCCGCATCCACCCACGGATCGTGCACGTCGACCTCGGCGTTATAACCACGCAGCGCCTGCACGATGTCGATCACCCGCGTATTGCGCAGGTCCGGGCAGTTCTCCTTGAACGCCAAGCCCAGCACCAGCACCTTCGCGCGCACCGGATTGATGCCCTTGCGCACCATCAGCCGCACCACTTCGCCGGCCACGTACGGGCCCATGCCGTCGTTGGTGCGCCGGCCGGCCAGGATCACGTCGGGGTGGTGGCCGACTTCCTGCGCCTTGTGCGTGAGGTAGTACGGATCGACGCTGATGCAATGCCCGCCCACCAGGCCGGGACGGAACGGCAGGAAGTTCCACTTGGTACCCGCCGCTTCCAGCACTTCCAGCGTATCGATGCCCAGCTTGTTGAACAGCATCGCCAGGTCGTTGACCAGTGCGATGTTGAGGTCGCGCTGGGTGTTCTCGATCACCTTCGCCGCCTCGGCCACCTTGATGCTGCTGGCCCGGTGCGTGCCGGCGGTGATGATGCTGGCGTACAGCGCATCCACGTAGCTGGCCGCTTCCGGCGTCGAGCCGGAGGTGACCTTCAGGATCGTAGTCACCCGATGCTGCTTGTCGCCCGGGTTGATCCGCTCGGGGCTGTAGCCGGCGAAGAAGTCCTGGTTGAACGTGAGGCCCGAGCCGGCTTCCAGCAGCGGCACGCACACTTCTTCCGTGCAACCGGGATAGACGGTGGACTCGTACACCACCACGTCGCCGCGCTTGAGCACCGATGCCAGCATCTGGCTGGCCTTGATCAACGGCCCCAGGTCCGGCCGCTTGGCCGCGTCGATCGGCGTCGGCACCGTCACGATGTAGACGTTGCGGTCGCGCAGATCCTCCAGCGCATCGCTGTAGCGCAGCCGCGTGGCCGAGCGCAGTTCCCCGGCATCCACTTCCAGCGTCGAGTCCTTGCCCGCACGCAGTTCCTCGACCCGCGCGGCGCGGATATCGAAGCCTACCGTGTCGTACTTCTTGCCGAACTCCACGGCGAGCGGGAGGCCGACATAGCCCAGGCCGATGATGGCGATCCGGGCCTCTTCCAGGTTCCGCATGTATGGCGCCTTCCACAAAGAGCGGCCTTGGCCGGCCGCAGCGGCACAGGCTAACAGGAGGGGCGGGCCGACAGGAGCGGGCCGGGGGCGTATCGCCGCTGTGACGGCCGGCTGGCGGGTCGCTTTCGGCCGAGCCCGTGCTCGCCTTAAGTGACATCGACATGCCCCCGGGCGCCGCCTAACCTGCGCTTCCGTCGGGCGCTCAGGGGCGAAAGGCGAGTAACGAGGGCACAAGCCTGTGCGCGTACGGCCCCTCCTGTCACGCGTGGCGAGGCTCTTGTCGGTGAACCGGCCGGGCGTGTACGTGACGGCGCCCTCGCTACTCGCCTTTCGCTCTTCGCGTCACCCCTCGGTGGAAAGGTATAGGCCAGGCATAGCCGGCACGAGGTAGAGGATTCGCGCGCGGACCCGCGCAGAATCGACCCCGAACCCCGCCGCTCCGCGCCGGGTTCGGCCCGTCCATCACGCAAGGGGGAGGTGGACACCATGCGCACCACGCCGGTCGCTCTCATCGAATTCCTCGGGCTTGCGCGCGCCACGCGCGCAGCCGCCACCCCGCCGCAGCGCCGCGCCCCGGGCGCCCGCGACTACCAGCTGCCAGGGCGCTATTGGCCGACCCTGTTCGACGGCAGCTTCTGCTTCCATGCCCGGCGGCCGATCGTGTTCCTGCACCTGGCCGACGAGGCCGACGAGGAGCCGCCGGTGGAACCGGCAGTCATCTGGCATCGCCTCCACTGAAACCGCGCATCCGCCGGAAGCCACCCCGACTGCTGGCATACAAGCTGCTTTGCCGGCCGATCCATCACACGCCGCGCGAAAAGCCGGGCTATGATGCGGCGGACCGCCCGCCGGAAAGCAAAGGAAGCGCCGTGCGGGCCAAGGGTTGGGGGACATTGAAGGTTTTTCGTTTCGCGCGGGCGCCGCGCGACGGCATGCGTTTCCCGCGCCTGCATGCCGCGCCACGCTCGTGCGATACGTTCGGGATGGAAGCCGGCCTTGCCGGCCGCGGACAGGGACGGTTCGATCAAGACGGCGCCGCTCGCGCACCGTCACACAAGCTGAAAGACACACAGGGGGAAACGCATGTCCGACATCATCAGGTTCCTGGAACGCATGGGCGAGGACGTTCGCCTGCGCGACGCGTCGGCGGCCGAGCTGGAACTGGCGCTGGCCCAGGCGCATCTGGAACCGGAGCACGGCGCCGCCGTGCTCGCCGGCGACGCCGCGCGGCTGCAGGCGCTGCTCGGCCTGGGCACGCTGATGGCCGTGCAGTTGCCGGCCGAAGAGGAAGAAGAAGAACAGGAAGACGAGGGCGAGGAACCGCCGCCGTCCGAAGAAAGCCGGCGGCGCGAGGCCGTGCTCGCGTGAGCGCGCGCCCCGGCATGTGGCGCCATTGGCTCCTCGCTGCCGGGGCATGCCTGCTGTTCCCGTTCGCGGCGGCCGCCACCGAGGCGGCCGCCGCCGATTCCCTGCCCGCCCTGCTCGACGTGGCGGACAGCATCAAGACCTCCGATCACGGCACCTTCGTCAAGCTGCTGCAGCAGATGGAGCCGCAGCTGGGCCAGCTTTCGCCGGCGCAGCAATGGCACCTGCGCTACCTCAAGGCCTGGGACGTGGCCTATTACGGCGACTATGAGCGCGCCGGCGGCCTGCTCGACGAAGTGATCGCGCAGAACGTCGACCCCACGCTGCGTTTCCGCGCGACGGCGACGTCGATCAATATCCTCGGCATCGGCCACCGCTACGAGGAAGCCTTCACCCGGCTGGACAAGCTGGTCGGCCAGCTGCCGCAGATCACCGACAAGCGCGCGCGCCTGCAAGGCCTGGGCGAAGCCGCCCAGCTGCTGGTCGCCGCCGGCCAGTACGACCTGGCCGGGCAATACGCGGAGCAGATGCTGCAAAACCTGCCGCCCGGCGAAGGTCCCTGCAAAGGGTTGTTCTTCAAGGCCGAGGCCGCGTACCGCAGCAACAAGACCGATGCGCGCGAACAGCTGGACCAGGCGATCGACCGCTGCGTCTCCGTCGGCGAAACCGTCTACGCCAATACGCTGCGCGCCGAACTGGCCGTGGCCGATCTCGAACGCGGCGAGGCGACCCAGGCCATCGCCGTGCTGATGCGCAACTACGCCGACGTGCAGCACGACGGCTACCAGACCCTGATCGCGCAGTTCGACGCCGCGCTGGCGAAAGCGCACCTGAGCCTGGGCAACCTGGCCGAGGCGCGCAAGCACGCGCTCGCCGCGGTGCAGAACAGCATCAAGGGCGAGTACACCGCGCCGCTGGGCATGGCCTACCAGGTGCTGTACCGGGTCGCGCGCAAGCAGGGCGACCTGGCCGCGGCGCTGGCCTATCTCGAGCAGTACATGGCGGCCGACAAGGGCTATCTCGACGACGTCTCCGCCAAGGCGCTGGCCTACCAGGTGGTCAAGCAGCAGGTGCTGTCCGGCCGGCTGCAGCTGGACACGCTCAACAAGCAAAACCAGATCCTGCAGCTGCAGCAGGCGCTGGACCGCAAGGCGGTCGAAGCCAGCCGCCTGTACATCGTGCTGCTGTTGATGGCGCTGGGCTTCATCACGCTGTGGATCTACCGCCTCAAGCGCTCGCAGCTGCGCTTCATGTGGCTGTCGCGGCTGGACAGCCTCACCGGCATCTGCAACCGCAAGCATTTCATCGAGCAAGCCGAACAGGCCCTGCAGCAGGCGGTGCGGACGCGGCAGCCGGCGGCGCTGCTGATCCTGGACCTGGACCATTTCAAGCTGATCAACGACACCTTCGGCCATGGCGTGGGCGACCACGTGCTCAAGCACATCGTCGAAGCCTGCCGCCCGCTGCTGGGCGCGCGCGACGTGTTCGGCCGCCTGGGCGGCGAGGAATTCGCCGTGCTGCTGCCGGACTGCTCGCCCGACCAGGCGCTGGCGCGCGCCGAACGCCTGCGCAGCGCGATCGGCACGCTGTCGCCGCTGGAGGGCGGCGAGCTGACCGTATCGGCCAGCTTCGGCGTGGCCGACACGCACAGCGCCGGCTACGACGTCAGCGAACTGCTGGTGCGCGCGGACCATGCGTTGTATCGCGCCAAGAGCGAGGGGCGTAATCGGGTGGTGGCGACCTGGGCGGGAACGGTGCCGACCACTCTTGCCGCGAGCGAAGTGCGGCAGATGGGGGCGAGCGCGTAACCCGCGTATTCGGCTCATGGCATGAGCCGAATAGCTTTCTTATTCGGCTCACTGCCCGCCCCCGTCAAGCCGCCGGCTCGCGTGAGCCGCAGCCGCCCGCTCGTATTTCCAATATCTGAAGGTTAGTTGTGATAGTATAAATCACACTAAATGCACTAACCAGGCAGACTTCCCATGGCCATCCATCGCAAGGCCTCAGTCGACGACGGTGCCATGGCTGGCACGGCCGACTACGTCGTGAGCCAGCTGACGTCGAGCAGGCGCAAGGACATCCAGGACAAGGACGTCGTGGCTTTGTACATTCCCAAGCTCCAGCGCAGCGAGCGGGATTCGCTGGTCGAGACCATCGAGCGAGTGGTCGTCCTGATCTATGACAACCTCCAGCGGGTCAATGAACTGCAGCTCGAGCAACTCGTCGATTCATTGACCCCCAAAGTTCCGCCGCCGGCCTCCGCCATTCGAGAAGCGCAAATGGTCGCCAAAGCCAGAGCCGCGGTGATCAAGAGCGCCGAATGGCTCACAGCCGCCGACATCGCCAAGAACGCCGGCTCGAAGTCGTCCAATCCGAACGCACAAACCTCGAAGTGGAAGCGCGACAAGAAAATCTTCGTCATCGCTCCCGGCGATGGCATCGAACGATTTCCGGGTTACGGACTGGATGAGGATCACAAGCCTTATCCGGCCCTGGCCGAGGTCATCAGGATCCTGGGGGATAAGGATGGCTGGGGCCTGGCGTACTGGTTCGGCTCGGCCAACAGCTTCCTGGGCGGGCGAACACCTCAGGAACTGCTGGCGAGCGAGCCTGGCCAAGTGATCGCCGCAGCCAAGGACGCAGCTGAAGGGATCCAGCATGGCTAAGCGGGCGGTCGGGACACCCTCCAAGTTCAAGCCGAGCAAGGCGCCGAATATCTATGCGCTGCACGAAGGCACCGTGCTGCATCGCGTACACCCGGCAAAGTATGGCGCGGCTCAATTCAACGACACTGCCGCAGGCAACGCGCGATTCAGTCCGATCCGCAACGCCAGGGGAAACATCATCCCCACCATCTATGCGGCACAGACCTTTGCGGGTGCCGTCATCGAGACGGCGTTCCACGACGTGCCGCTCGCCGGCGCGCTCAAGACCAAGCCCAAGGCGGACCTGGAGACACTGGCAAGTTCCGAGATAAAGATCCAGGCCGCTCTGGTTCTCGCCGATCTCTCGGTCAGAGGGCTGAGCAAGCTGGGCTTGGAAAAGAATGACCTGATCGAGACCGACAAGGGCGCCTACGCCATGACACGGTCATTTGCCGAGCATCTCCATGCCAGCCATCCGGACATCCAGGGATTGTCCTGGGTGTCGCGAAAGGACGATACCAATCGGGCATTCGTGCTATTCGGCGATCGCATTCGAGCCCACGCGATCTCTGCTCTGGCCGACTCCACCAAAAGCCTGGTCTCGAACGACGACACGTACAAGCAGATCCTCGATCTGGCCGACGAGATCGACGTGAAGATCGTCTAGCAGGCCGCCAATTCTGGCGACAAGGCACGCATCGCGCGTTCCATGGAATTGGCGCGCCCGGAGGGATTCGAACCCCCGACCAATGGCTTCGGAAGCCACTACTCTATCCGGCTGAGCTACGGGCGCGTGGTGCGGCGAGGCCGCCGGCCGGCCTGTCGGGCGGCGGCGGAACGCGGAGTATAGCGATTTGGGCGGGCCCGCGCGACGAGTGCGCCGGACATGAAAAGGCCCGTCCCGGCGCTGGCCGGTGGGCGGGCCTTTCGCTTGCCCGATCGTGGCGCCCCGCCGCGGAGCGGGGCGCGGGACGGATCAGCGCGCCTTGAGCAGGTCGGACAGCTGGTCCGGCTTGCCTTCGATGCGCTCCAGGTGCGGGTACTTCAGGCCATCGTGGTAGTCGATGCGCAGGGTCTGGTACTGGTCGAAGTTCTTCACCAGCAGCTCCACCGGCTTGCTCTTGTCCTTCGAGGCGGCGGTCACCGCGTCCTTGACCGCATCGCTGGAGAACTCCTTGCCGTCGACCGCGACGATCTTCATGCCCGGCGACAGGCCGGCCTTGAAGGCGGGGCCGTCCCACAGCACGTCCATGATGTCGCCGCCCTTGCCCAGCGTCACGCCCAGCGAATACACCAGGTTGGCACCGCCGAAGCGCGCCTCGGCCGCCTTCACCACCGGCGAGGGCTTGTCGTTGTAGACCAGCTTCCAGCCGTGCGACTCGATGCCGCCGATCAGCGGACCGTGGCCGTCAAGGCGCTCGCGCAGATAGCTGGCCCAGTCGAACGGCTGGATGTCGTTGAGCGTCTTGACCACATCCTCGAAGGTGTAGGTGTTGACCGCCCACTCGCCGTTCTTCATGCCGAAGAAGGCCTTGCCGAAATCGTCGATCGACTTCTTGTTGCCCGACAGCGAACGCAGCTTGCCGTCCACTTCCAGCCAGATCATCTGGCCGCCGGAATAGTAATCCTCGCTCATCTGGTAGTTGCGGTAAGGCAACGGCCGGCGCTGGGCGATGATCGGATCGTTGGTGGTGTCCTGGATATTGCGCCACTGCTGCAGGCCCGGGCGGCCCTTGTCGTAGTTGGCGGCGACGTTGGCGAGCATGTCGCGCGCCTCGTCCGGCTTCCACAGGCCCGAGCGCGCGGCCATCACATAGCCCCAGAACTGGGTCTGGCCTTCGTACACCCACAGCAGGCTGTCCTGCATCGGCACGTTGAAGTTCGGCGTCGAGAGATCCGCGCCGCGGCGGTACTTGCCGTCCCAGGAGTGGTTGAACTCGTGCGGCAGCAGGTCGCGCGCCAGCAGGTTCTTGTCCCACTCGGTGAAGTAGCCCGGGCCCACGCCGTTCTCGCTGGAGCGGTGGTGCTCCAGGCCGTTGCCGCTCATCTTGTCGCTGAGCGAGAACAGGAAGTCGTAGTGGTTGTAGTGGTGCGCGCCGTACATCTTGTACATCTGCTGCACCAGGTTCTGGTGCACCTTCAGCTGCTCGGGCTTGATCTCCAGGTACTTCGGATCGTCGGCCACGATGTTGAGGAACACCGGGGTCTTGGCGCCCGGGTCGAGGTCCACGCGCTTGAAGTACTTGCCCGCGTAGATCGGCGAATCGACCAGGTCGTCGAACTTGATCGGCTTGAAGGTCACCGTGTCGCCGTCGCGCGAGGCCTGCTCAAGCGCCGTGCCGAACTGCCAGCCGGCCGGGAACTTCACGCTGGCTTCGGCCTGGATGCGGGCGGCGACATAGCCGGCCGGATACAGCGTCACCGTGTTCCACTGCAGGTTGAGCATTTCCGGCGTCATCACCACGCGGCCCTGGCGGGCGTCCTGCGGCGAGAGGAATTGGAACTCCACGTCCACGCTGCTGGCGCCCTGCGGCACGTCGACGTGGAAGGCGTAGACGTTGAGCGGATCGCGCGTCCACTTCAGTTCCTTGCCGTTGGCCGACACCTTCAGGCCCGCCAGCTTGTCGATCGGACCCGACGGCGAGTGGTTGCCCGGCAGCCACTGCGGATACAGCAGGGTCAGCGGACCGGCCTGCGCCGGCACCGATTCGCGCACGCGGAAGATGCGGCGGGCGATGTCGGTGGCGTCCACGCTCACCTTGAGCGTGCCGTTGAACGGCACGTCCTGCGGCGCCGGGACGTCGGCATGGACGGCGAAGCCGCACAGGCCGAAGCCCGCGGCGAGGATGGCACAAGCGAGGCGCGAAGCTTTCAAAACAGTCTCCTGGTGGCAGACGCGCAACGCCCTGGCCGGACGTTGAACGGAATATGACCGCACGATGCTAGACCGCGGCGGCGCGCCGCTCCCCCTGCCAGAGGTCATGCGGCAGGCTGAACCATGCCCTTCCCCAAAATCCCGCGCGGGTTTGGAAAGGCAAAAAACGCCCTTATTCTTCGCAGCCCGCGATACCCCGCGCGGGCTGCTGCGACGATTTCCCCCTTAGATCGCCGCCGCGGAAAACCCAAAAAGAAAATGGAGTTCCCCATGAACAAGCTTCTGTGCTCGGCCGTGCTGGCCGCTGCCGCCCTGTCCCCGTTCGCCGCCCAGGCCGATGACGCCGCCGCCGGCAGCAACCAGCTCAACAACTTCTTCGTGACCGGCAACCTCGGTCAGAGCAACTACCGCGTCGGCGGCCTGAACGACAAGTCGGACGTGTTCCAGAGCGTGCGTTTCGGCTGGCGCTGGAACAATATCGTCGGCGCCGAAGCCGGCTACACCTCGCTGGGCCAGGCCAAGCAGTACGTCGGCCCGGTCACCCTCGGCTTCCAGCCGAAGGCCGTGCTGCTGGGCGTCAACGCCAAGTACGACTTCTACGGCAACTGGTTCGTCAGCGGCCACGGCGGCTACCTGCGTTCGCGCACCACCGCCAGCGCCACCTACGGCGACCTGCGCACCACCGAGAAGAGCTGGAACAACGGCTGGTACGCCGGCGCGGGCGTGGGCTACAACGTGACCGACAACGTCGCGCTGGCGCTCAACTACGACAACTACCGCGTGAAGTACGGCCGCGCCGGCGCCAGCCAGTCGCAGGCCAACGTCAACGTGGCGGCTTACTCGGCGTCGATCGAGTACCGCTTCTGAGTCCAGGTCTTCGCGACCGACACTCGCCGTCGCTCCGACGACGCGCAAGCAAAAGGGCGCCCACCTGGGCGCCCTTTTCTTTTGCCTTCGATGCCGCTTACTTCAACGGCGCGGCGATCTGGCCCAACCGGTCCGCGCCACTGGCGCGGGTCAGGTGCGGATAACGCAACCCATCGTGGTAGTCGACGGAAACGGTCTGGAAGAACTCGTTGTTCTTCACCAGCAGCTGGATCGGACCGCCCTTGTCCTTCGCCGCCTTGATCGCATCCTTCAACCCGTCGGCCGAGTAGTCGCGCCCATTCACCGCGACCAGCTTCACGCCCGGAACCAGGCCCGCCTTGAACGCCGGCCCGCCCCACTGCACGTCGGTCAGCTTGCCGTCGCGGTTGACCGAGAAGCCGATGCCGTAGAGCAGGTTGGCCGAATGCCGCAGACCCTCCATCGCCTTCTGGATGGACGAAGGCTTGTCGTCGAAGCTCAGCTTCCAGCCCGCCGCTTCCACGCCCTGCTCCGGCAGCTTGTCGCCGGTGTAGTCCAGCCGCTCATGCAGGAACTTGGCCCAATCGTAGGGCTGCACCTTGTTCAAGGTCGCTGCCACGTCGTCGAAGGTGTAGGTCAGCGGCACCTGGCTGCCGTCCTGCACGCCATGGAAGGCACGCACGAAATCATCCAGCGAACGCTTGCCGCCGCTGAGCTCGCGGATCTTGCTGTCGGCCTCCAGCCACAGCAGCGTGCCTTCGGGGTAGTAGTCGACGCTGCGCATGCGGTTGCCCCACGACGAGCCCTGGTGCGAGGTCAGCTGCACGGCGTCGGCGGTGTCCTGCAGCGAGCGCCATTGCCGGCCGGTGCGGTAGACCATGCCGGCCTGGGTCTCGGCGATCCAGTCGCGATACTGCTCCGCCGTCCACATGCCCGAGCGCGCGGTCAGCACTTCGCCGTAGTAATTGGTGAGTCCTTCATAGACCCACAGCAGGTCGCCCTGCATCGGCACGTTGTAGTTCGGCGTCCACAGGTCGTGCGGGCGGCGGAACTTGCCGTTCCACGAATGCGCGAACTCGTGCGGCAGCACGAAGGCCGCCGCCAAGTACATGTTGTCGTCGGTCAGGAAGCTCGGCGGCAGGCGGTCGTCGCTGGACTGCTGGTGTTCCAGCCCGAACGAGCCGTTGTGGTCCGACAGCGTCAACAGGAAGTTGTAATGCGCGTAGTGCCGCGCACCGAACAGCTTCACCGCCTGCACCGCCAGCGCCTTGTGCTGCGCTTCCTGCTTGTCGCTGAGTTTCAGGTTGCCCGGATCGTCGGCGACGATGTCCAGCGTCACCGGCCCCTTCGCATCGGTACTCAGCGGCACGCTCTTGAAGTATTCGCCCGCGACCATCGGCGAATCGACCAGCTTCTCCAGGCTCACCGGCTTGAACGACACCTGCGCACCGGATTGCTCGCCGACATCCAGCGCGCTGGCGAATTTCCAGTCGCGCGGCAGCGTCACCGTCGGCTGCACGTCGATGCGGCTGGCGTAGTAGCCGGCCGGATAGAACAGCACCTGGTTGAATTCGATATCCACCAGCTTGGGCGTCGCCGAACCCGTCGCGCCGTACAGGCCACCGCCTTCTTCGCCCGGCGACAGGAACTGGAACTCCAGCTGCAGTGCGCTGGTGCCTTCCGGCACGTCCAGGTGCAAGCTGTACATGTCGCGCAGATCGCGGCGCCACGGCAGCTGCTTGCCGTTGGCGGTGATGATCAGGCCGCTGACGTTGTTGATCGGGCCCGACGGAATATGCTCGCCCGGAATCCACTTCGGGTAGTACAGCGTGAGCGCGCCCGGCTTGACCGGGATGGTCTCCGTGATGCGGAAGATCCGCTTCGGCGCATCGGTGAGATCCAGCTTGAGGGTCAGCGTCCCCGGATAGGCTTGATCGACCGGCTCCGCCGTCTGGGCCTGCACCAACGGCACGGCGCCCAGCGCCAATGCTACCGAACACCCCAGCAACGTCCTGGCGAACATACGGCCATCTCCCCTCGGTGAGTGATGCCTCGGGATGCTAGGCCGATGCGGGCGCGGGACCGCATGCCATTGGTCATGTGAAAGCCAGCCTCACGCACATGCCAGGCGTAGGTTGGGGTGAGCGCAGCGAACCCCAGCGTGGCGCCACGTTGGGGTTCGCCTTTGGCTCACCCCAACCTACGGCTCGGGTCAGGCTTTCTCCAGCTTGCTGTGGCGGATGCCATAGCCGAAATACACCACCAGCCCGATGCTCACCCAGATCAGGAACACCTCCCAGGTGACCCACGGCAACTCGGCCAGCAGCCAGATCGAAAAGCCGATGCCGACCAGCGGGATCAGCGGCACCAGCGGCGTGCGGAACGCGCGATACAGATCCGGCTTGCGCTTGCGCAGGATCAACACCGAAGAACAGATCACGATAAAGGCGGACAGCACGCCGATGTTGACCAGCTTCGCCACCTCTTCGATCGGCAACAGGCCCGCCACCAGGGCGGTAAACACGCCCAGCACGATCGTCGGCCGATGCGGCGTGCCATAGCGCGGATGCGGCTTGGCGAACCAGCCCGGCAGCAGACCATCGCGCGCCAGTGCGAACCAGATGCGCGTCGCGCCGAGCATGAAGGCGAACAGCACGCTGATCAGGCCGAACACGGCGGACACCGACACCGTCAGCGCCACCCAATGCAGACCCAGCCCCTTGAACGCATCCGCCACCGGCGCATCCGTCTTCAGCGTGGTGTAGTGCGCGATGCCGGTCAGCACCATCGACACCGCCAGGTACATCGCCATCGAGATGCCCAGCGACAACAGCACCGCACGTGGCAGATCGCGCTGCGGATTCTTCGATTCCTCCGCGGCGGTGGTCAGCGTGTCGTAGCCGAACACCGCGAAGAACACCACGGCAGCGGCCGTCGCCACGCCCTGGAAACCGAAATGGCCGACGCCGTCGGAGCCCACGATGCGCTCCGGAATGAACGGCACCCAGTTCTCCGGCTTCACGTAGAACGCGCCGACGCCGATCACCAGCGCCACCGCGGCGACCTTGATCGCCACCACGAAGGTATTGAAGCGCGCGCCCCACTCGGTGCGGAAGATCAGCAGCGCCGACACGCCCAGGGTCACCAGCGCCGCGACCACGTTGAAGACATGGCCTTCGCCGGTGCCGATCGCTCCCTTCGCCCATACGGGCAGGTCCACGCCGATGCTGGCCAGCGCCGATTGCACGTAGCCGGACCAGCCGATCGCCACCACCGCCACGATCAGCGCGTACTCCAGCAACAGGTCCCAGCCGATCAGCCACGCCGCCAGCTCGCCCAGCACCGCATAGCCATAGGTATAGGCGCTGCCGGTGACGGGGATCAGGCCGGCGAACTCCGCGTAGCACAGCGCCGCCGCAGCGCTGGCGATGCCGGCGATCAGGAACGAGATCGCCACCGCGGGACCGGCGTTGAGCGCCGCCTGCTGGCCGGCCAGCACGAACACGCCGACGCCGATGATGCCGCCGATGCCGATCGCGGTGAGCTGCCACAGGCCGAGCACGCGGCGGAAGTCGCCGCGCTTGCCGACATCCGCCTGCAGTTGTTCGACCGACTTGTGGCGGACTAGCTTGCTGACCACGCTCATCGCATTCGTTCCCGACAACCCAAAGGAGCGGCGATCATAGCGAATGCCCCTTGCCCCGCCATGCTGCGGGTGCGCGGCGCTCAGGCCGGTTGGCGCGTACGCAGGCGGATGGTGGCCAGCGCGGCGGCGCTGCCCAGGCATAGCGCAACGATGGCTGGCGCCAGCGCAGGCGGTGCCGAAGCCGCGCCGAACCAGCCTCCGGTGATGACCGCGGCCAACGCGGTCACGGCCAGGCGCGCACCTTCAAACCAGGTGCCGGCGCGCCGCCCTTCGAGCAGCACACCCAGCGCGGTGAGGCTGAAAAGCAGGAACGCCGCATAGGCCAGCAGCGACGATGCCGGCATGCGCTTGGCCATATCCAGGAACCACACGCCCATCAGCAGCAGCAATGCAAACTGCGCGATGCCATAGGCAGTCAGGCCGCGCGGCAGCGGCGGCGCATAGCGTGCGCGGGCCATGTCGAATGCCGGCTTGGGAAAACGCTTGGCCACATCGGCCGGACGCCAGCCTGGCGGCTTGATCCACACCAGCAGCTTGTCGCGCCAGCGCCGCGCATGCCAGGCATCCTTCAGCGTAGCCCAGTACACCTCGGCGTTCGCCCACAGCGGATTCCAGCTGCGCAGCGGCGCACGCGTGCCGTACACCGGCGGGTCGGCGTCGTCTTCTTCGACGAAGCTGCCGAACAGGCGGTCCCATACGATGAGGATCCCGCCGTAGTTGCGATCGAGGTAACGCTCGTTCACCGCATGGTGCGCGCGATGGTTCGACGGCGAGCAGAACACGCGGTCGAACCAGCCCAACCGTCCCACCAGCTCGGTATGCACCCAGAACTGGTACAGCAGGTCGATCAGCGCCACCACCGCGAACACTTCCAGCGGATAGCCCAGCAACGCCATCGGCAGGTAGAACAGCCAGCCCAGTAGCACGCCGCTGCCGGTCTGGCGCAGCGCGGTGCTGAGGTTGTAGTCCTCGCTCTGGTGATGCACCACGTGCGCGGCCCAGAGGATGTTCACCTCGTGTCCCGCGCGATGCAGCCAGTAGTAGAGGAAGTCGTACAGCAGCAATCCGCTGGCCCAGACCCACCAACGGTCCACCGGCAGCGTGTAGAGCGCCAGATGCCCGGCGCACCAGGCGTAGATCCCCAAGGTCAGCAGCTTGGCGAACACCGCCACGATCTGCGAGATCACCCCCAGCGACAGGCTGCTCACCGCATCGCTGGCGTGGTACACGCGCCGGCCGCGCCATTTAGCCACCAGCAGCTCCAGCGCGATCAGCGCGAAGAAGGCCGGCGTGGCCCAGCCGATGATGACCTCTTGCGTATTCACGCCAATCCGGCGTCCTCGGGCGAAGCCCGCATCACCGACCGCGCCAGCAGCCACAGCGCGCCGAAGTAGCTGCCGAGAATCCACAGCGCCGCCCACGGCAGGCTGATGCGGAAGCGGTTCCAGGCCAGCAGGGTGTCGCTGAGCATAAACAGGATCGAGCCCGCGCCCGCCAGCCAGGCCGGATTGGCCAGCGCGTCGCGCGCCAGGGCGTGGTGCCAGGCGCGCCCCACCGCCTGCCCGCCCATCGCGGCCAGCACGCCGGTGTAGACCACGATCGGCGCATGCAGCTCCTCCGGCAGGGTCGGCCACAACGACCACATGCACAGCGCGGCATAAGCCAGGCAGATCAGCAGGGCGACCGGCTTGGCGCCGAAGCGGGTATCGCCGGTGAGCGCGACCAGGAAGCACAGATGGGCGAACAGGAAGGCCACCAGGCCTTCCACGAACAAATCCTGCGGCAGCATCAGCAGCACGTCGCCGGCCAGGGCCAGCCCCAGGCCGCCCAGCACCCAGGCGCGGTAACGCGCCGAGATCGGTTCGCGCACGCGCCAGGCCAGGGCGAACACCAGCGAGGTCGCCAGCGGCTTGCAGGCCCAGTGCAGCCACATCCACTGGCTGCCGTCCTCGGTATCGGCCAGCATCGCGCCGGCGATCGCGCCGATCGCGGACAACAGGACACCGAGGGCCATCCAGCGGGGGACGGCTTGGAGGGGAACGGCGGAAGGAATGGCGGCCATGCGGGCGGATCAGGCGGAGATACGCCGGCGATCATAAGAGGGGCGAGGCTTTCCCGGAATCGCTACTTTATTTTTCCCGGGTGCAGGTCGCGTTTGGTGGGCCTGTAAAGCCCCTCTCCCCTCGGGAGAGGGGTTGGGGTGAGGGTTCGGGCGGAGCGTGGAAGTGATGTTCACGGCTCCGGCCGAACCCTCATCCGCCTGCCGGCACCTTCTCCCGGTGGGAGAAGGACTCGGCCTTGGAGAGCTTGACGCTTAGAACCGCAAGGTTGCCGTAAGCATCGCCGCGCGCGGCGCACCCACCTGCATGGTGGCGAACTGGCCCTGCGGGTCGCTGGCTACGAAGCCGTTGGTGCCGATCGAGCCGAAGTACTTCTTGTCGGCCAGGTTGGTCACGTTGAGCGCCAGCTTCAGATCCTGCACCACGCCGAGCTTGCCCACGTCGTAGGCGGCCGAGGCGTTGAACAGCCAGTACGAGGGCACCGCGCCGTCATTGATATAGGTGTAGTAGCGCTTGCCGGTGTAGTTGGCCGACGCGCGCAGGTCCCACGGACCGGACACCCAGGCCAGCTCGGTGAAGAACAGCTGCTTGGGGCTGTCCACCACGGTCTTGTCCTTGGTCGGCACCACCACGCCGCCGTCGACGTAGTTGTCGTCGTAGCGCGAGCGGTTGTAGGACAGCGAGTTGCGCCAGCGCAGTTCCTGCGTGAGCTTGAAGTTCAGCGCCAGCTCCGCGCCGCGGCTGCTCACCGAGCCGACATTGGCGTAAGCGCTGGGGCAACCCACGATGCCGCTGCAACGCGAGATCGCCAGCAGGCGGTTGTCGAACTTCACGTCGTACAGGGCCAGCGAGGCTTCGTAGAAGTCGGACACCGCACGCAGGCCGCCTTCGAAGGTGCGCGACTGTTCCGGCTTGAGCGAACGGCCGAAGGTGTCGAACGCCACCTGGGTGGTCGCCAGCGGGCCGGAGATGCCGGCCTGGAACGCGGCGATGTTCTTGGAGTACGAACCGAACAGCTCGTAGCCGCCGCCCAGCTGGTAGGCCGCGCCGACCTGCGGCAGGAAGTTCTTCTTGGCCACCAGGTCGCCGGACGCATAAGCGCGCGCGGTGCCCGGCAGGTTGGTCGCTTCCACTTCGGTGCGCGGCGCCTTGAAGCCCACGTCCACGCTCAGGCGGTCGTCCAGGAAATGCATGCTGTCCTGCACGTAGAACTGGCGCGTGGTGGTTTCGTAGTGCTGGTAGAACAGGCGCAGGTTCGGGTTCTCGAGGAACTTGCGGTCGTCCACCGGGCCGGTGATGAAGTAGTAATTGCGCTGCACGTTGTGGTTGCTGTCCTCGTACCACACGCCCGCTTCCAGGTGATGCGCGCCCAGATCCCAGGTCAGCGCCGCGGTGCCGCCGGCGCGGTCGATGCCGTACTCGGTGGTGCGGATCGAGATCGGGGTTTCCTGCGCGGTGCCCGGGAAGGACGCCTGGTACGGCGTGAACCAGTGGCCCTGGCCGCGATCGTAGTGGTAGTAGCCGGTGGTCTTCAGGCGCACACCCTCGGCCAGCGCGAAGTCGCCGAACAGGCTGGCGATGCGGTCCTTGCGCACGCCGCGGCCGGCGTAATACGCGTCGTCGGCATTGGTCACGCCGCCGGTGTAGATGCCCTTGGCCGCATTCACCGCGCGGTTCCAGTCCGGCGCGTAGTTGTCCCAGTTCCAGCCCAGGCGGTGCAGCATGTCCAGCGAGAGATCCTGGTAGTCGGTCTCGTCGCGGTCGGAGGTGGTCACCAGCGCGCCGATGCGGCTGTCGCCGAAATCGTAGGTGGCCTTGCTGTTGAACTGCATCTGCTCCTGGTCGCCGTCGCCCTTCCACTTGTTGACGTCGGAATAGGCGCCGGAGATGTACATGGCGAAGCCGTCGACATTGCCCGTATCCAGGCGCACGAAGGTGCGGCGCGCCGCATCCGTGCCGAAGCCCTGCGAGAACTGCACGCCGTACTTGGGCAACGGGTCGGAGGAGAAGAACTGCACCGTGCCGCCCAGGTCGCTGGTCGACGCCGTGCCGAGCGCGCCGATGCCTTCGGCCAGTTCCGCGCTGCCGAGGTTCTCGGCGATCAGCGCGCGGCTGATGTGCAGGCCGTTGTTGTTGCCGTAGCTCATGTCGCCGAGCGGGATGCCGTCCAGCGTGAAGCCCAGGCGGTTCTGGTTGAAGCCGCGCAGGCTGAAGCGGGTCGACCACTCGTAGTTGCCGAACGGATCGGACGACTCGAAATGCACGCCCGGCTTGCCGGCCAGCACTTTCAGCGCGCTGGTGCCCGGGGGCAGCACCTTGACGTCTTCCGCGGTGATGCGCTGCACCTGGCGCACTTCGCCCTGGCCGATCGCGGAGACCGACTCCAGCGTCTTGGCCTTGTCGGCGGCGGCATCGGCCGGAGCGGCGGGCGTGGTGTCGTTGTCGCCGGGAGCTGCGGCGGCCGTGCCGTGCAGCGCCGCGAACAGCGCGAGCGCGAGGCCGGTAAGGCGGATGGAACCCTTGCGGACTGACATGCGTACGTTTCCTTTGCGCAGCCGTTCCCCTGGCGGGAAGCCACGTCGGTAGGTGATCGGTGAATGGAAAAAGCACGGCCGCCCCCTTGGCGGACGCATCGCCCCTTCGCGCCCTCAGCTACCCTGCAAGGACGACACGACGCGACCGCCAGCGGCCGTTGGTGCGCTAGCTTGCTAGGGATTTGTGAAATCGGATTTACATCCGCGTGTCAGCGCGGGGTGAAGTGGCCGGACGTAGGTTGGGGTGAGCCATCGGCGAACCCCAACATCGCTACGTGGATACACATCGCAGCGTTGGGGTTCGCCGATGGCTCACCCCAACCTACGCTCCGTCAGGGCGATAGCAGCGCCTTGCCTTGCGCCGCCGGCAAGGCCACGCCCAACTCCCGCGCCAACGTCGGCGCGATATCCCGCATATCGATCGCCCCCAGGTTCTTCCCCGCCGGCACGCCCTTCCCTTCGATCAGGAAGGTCGAACGCATCATCGGCCAGGCCGGGTCGTAGCCATGCATGCCGCGGTAGTGGCTTGGCGCCGGCAACGGCACGTCCGGCTTGATCGCCATCTCGTAGCCGGGCTTGAACAGCACGAACCACGATGCCTGCGCGGTGCCGCCGCGCTCCACCAGCTGCGCGTGGTCGAGCACGCGCTCGATGCCATAGGCCGGATTGCCCTGCAACTGCGCCAGCAAGCCCTGCACCTTCGCCAGCGTCTCCTGGTTGCCCGGCTCCTTCAGCACGATCGCCGCGCTGCCGCCGTCGTTCCACGGCATCGCCTGCCAATCGGCCACCGCGCCATCCTTCAGCGTGACCAGCCCGGCCTGGATGAAAGGCGCGTACAGGTTGACGTCCTGCTGCACCGGCGCGAAACCGTGGTCGGACACCACCGCCACCACGCCATCCGGATGCACGCGGCGCGCCGCGCTCACCATCTCGCCGACCAGGGCGTCGATACGCTCCAGCGTACGCTTCGACTCGGGCGTGTCCGGGCCGCTGTGATGCTGCTCGTGATCGAGCGAAGCCAGATACGCGGTCATGAAAGCCGGCTGCCGTTCCTCCAGCAGCTTCACCGCGAAGCGCGTGCGGTTTTCGTCGCCGGCCAGGGTCTCGTCGATGCCGTCGGCATACGGACCGAGCTCCTTCTCCAGCGCAGGCAACAGGCCCGGCGTGGCCAGCGCGTTGAGCAGCTTGCGGTCGTCCGCCAGGCCGGTGCGCCAGATCTGCGGCAGGTTCCAGTCCACCTGCGCGCCCACGCTCACCGGCCAGTGCACGTTGGCGGTGCTCAGGCCGGCCTTGTGCGCGGCATCCCACAAGGTCGGCACGCGGATGTCGCTGGCGTACCAGGCCCAGCCCTGCTGGTTCTTGTTGGTGGGGTCGAAGGTGAGGTTGCCGGCGATGCCGTGCTGGTCCGGCGAGACGCCGGTCAGCAACGTGGTGTGGCTGGGATAGGTCAGCGTCGGCAGCACGCCGCGCACGTCGGTGGCGTAGCTGCCTTCGGTCATGAAGCGGCGCAGGTTCGGCAACCGCAGGCCGCGCTGCCCGGCCTGCAGCACATCGGCCGGGCGCAGGCCGTCGATCGAGATCAGCAGCACCGGTACGGCATGTACCGGCGCGAGGAAGGCCAGGCCGAGCAGACCGGCCGCGAAGCAGCGTTGCAGACGCATGGTGTCACCGCGCAGAGAATGGACGGGCGAGTGAACCCGTCCGCGGTGACAGGGTGATGGCAGCTCAGCGACCGTCCACCGCTTTGCGACCCAGCGCCGGATCGTCGGTAAAGAACGCATCCACGCCGGCGTCGAGATAGGCGCGAATTTCTGCGATCGAGCCGTTCTCGTTGAAGGTCTTCGGGTCGCTGCCCTGCCAGAAGTTCCTGGCCTGGAAATGGTTCTCCGGACGGAAGGTATAGGGATGCAGCTCCAGCTTCACCGCATGCGCGTCGTGCGCCAGCGCCGTCGGCTGGCCCAGCCTGCCGTCCTTGTCGAGCGGAATGATGGCGCGGATGTTCGGGCCGATCGCATCGGCATAGCCGGCGATCTCGCGCAGGCCGGCCGGCTTCATCATGTCGGCGTAGGTCAGCTTGCCGCCCGCGGCGACCACGTCGTAGGGCTGCTCGTTCGGATCGTCCAGCAGCTGCAGCAGGCGCACGTTCGGATGGCTCTTGCCCAGCTTGCCGCGCAGGTAGCGCAGGTTGGCGATCTCGAACGACTGGATCTCCACCGGTGCGGTGCGTGTATAGGCATGCGCATCGAGGATGGCCAGCACGCGGTCTTCCATCGGCAGGCCGGCCTTCTGGAAATACGTGCCGTGCTTGATCTCGGGAATCAGGCCCACCACCCGCCCCTGCGCCGCGGCTTCGGCGGCGACGAAATCGATGATCTCCTCCAGCGTGGGGATCTGGAACTGGCCGTCGTACTTGATGCCGCGGAATTCCGGCAGGCGCTCGCGCGCGCGCAGCGTCTTCAGTTCGGCGAGGGTGAAGTCCTCGGTGAACCAGCCGGTGACCTGGTGGCCATCGATGGTCTTGGTGGTCTTGCGTCCGGCGAACTCCCGGTGCGCTGCCACGTCGGTGGTGCCGCCGATCTCGTTCTCATGACGCGCGACCGGCACGCCGTCCCTGGTCATCACCAGGTCCGGCTCGACGAAGTCGGCACCGTCGGCGATCGCCTTGGCATACGAGGCCAGGGTGTGCTCGGGCCGCAGGGCGCTGGCGCCGCGGTGGCCCAGGACGAGGACCTTTGCAGCTATCGGTTTCTCAACAGCGTGGACGGCGCAGGGCATGGCCAGGCTCAAGGCGGCGAGGGCTAGCCAGCATAATGGTTTCATGGGGAGCTCCTTACTGGGCCAGCAACTCAGTTTCCAAGAATAGAAGTCCTTCTCCCTCCGGGAGAAGGTGGCGGCAGCCGGATGAGGGTACGGGCGGAGTGGTGCACATCACCCCTGCGCTCCGTCCGTACCCTCACCCCAACCCCTCTCCCGGCGGGAGAGGGGCTCAACGGTACGCCATCGCGTGGTTAGAACTTCATATCCAGCGTCAAAAAGCTCTGCCGCGGCGCACTCGCATGAAACGCCAGCTGCCGCCCATTCGGATCGGTGTTGGCAAACGCCGTCAGGTTCGACGCATAACGCTTGTCGGTGAGGTTGGTCACGTTGAGCGACAGGCGCACGTCCTGCGCGAACCAGGCCGCGCCGAAGTCGTAGCCTGCGCCAAAATCGAACGACGTATAGCCGCCGAAGCCCTGGTCGTTGGTATAGGTGTAGTAGCGCGAACCGGTGTACTTGCCGCGCAGGCTCAGGTTCCAGGGGCCGTAGGTCCAGGCGATCTCGCTGGCGAACATGCGCTTGGGCGTGTCCACCGTGACCTTGCCCTTGGTCGGCACCACCGCGCCGTTCTGCACGTAGTTGTCGTCATACGTGGAGCGGTTGAACGAGGCCGAGTTGTACCACTGGAAATGCTCGAACGGCTTCCAGATGAAGGTGAACTCCGCGCCGCGGCTGCTCACCGAACCCACGTTGTAGAAGCGCGTAGTGCACGCCGCCGTGGTGCCCTGCTGGATGCTCGGGCACGGATTGAGCGAGAGCAGGCGGTTGTCGAACTTCACGTCGTACACCGCGGCCGAGGCCTCGAACTCGCGCTGCACGATGCGGTAGCCGCCTTCGATGGTGCGCGACTGCTCCGGCTTGAGGTTGCCGCGGGTGGCGTCGAACGACGCCTGCGTCACCAGCAGCGGACCGCTGGCACCGCCGCCCTGGAACGCGGCGATGTTCTTGGCATACGACAGGAACAGCTCCTGGCCGGCATCGAGCTTGTAGCCCAGGCCGACCTGCGGCAGCAGGTTCTTCTCCGCCTTGAGCGTGCCGTTGGCGACCGGCGCCTCGTAATTGCCCGACGCCTGGCGCGCGGTCATGGTCACGTGCGGGCTCTTCACGCCGACGTCGACGCTGAGGCGATCATCGAGCAGCTTGAAGCTGTCCTGCAGATAGGCCTGGCGCGTGGTGATGGTGTAGGCCTGGTTGAACAGGCGGCGATCCGGATCGCTTAAGTAAGTGTCGTCGCTGATCGGGCTGCTGAGCGTGTACGGGATGTAATAGAAGTTGCGCTCGACGTTGTGGTGGTTCTGCTCGTACCACACGCCACCTTCCAGGTGATGGCCGCCCAGGTCCCAACCCAGCGAGGCCAGCACGCCGTTGCGGTTGATCTTGTAGTTGGTGCTGCGGATCGAGATCGGCAGCTCCTGCGCCGTGCCCGGATTGGACTTCTGGCCCGGCGACCACCAGTGGCCCTGGCCGGCGTTCTCGTGGTGGTAGACCTGTGCATGCACGGTCAGCGCGTCGCTGGGATAGAAATCGCCGGCAAGGTAGTACAGGTCGTCGCGGCGCAGCGCGCGGCTCTGGTAATAGGCATCGTCGATGTTGTCGACGCCGCCGGAGTAGCCGCAGCGCGCATCCTTCACACCCTTGATGGTGTAGGCCGGCGCGCAGTAAGCCGCGGAGAGCGCACGCTTCCAGTCCGGCGCATAGAGATTCCAGTCCCAGCCCAGGCCACGCGCCATGCCGCTCTTGGACAGGTAGGCGTAGTCGGCCTGCGAGGTGCGCGAGGTGTCGGCGAAGGCGGTGATGCGTCCGCCGTCGAACTGGTACACGGCCTTGCCGTTGAACTGCTTGGTGGTGGTCGGCGACTCCGGCGGCGCCCACATGTCGGCGGTAGCGCGCACGCCGGACAGGTACATGGAGAAGCCGTGATAGTCGCCGGTATCCAGGCGCAGATAGGTGCGGCGGTTCTGGTCGCTGCCGAAGGTCTGCGCGAAGCGGCCGCCGAAGGTCGGCAGCGGATCGGCGGAGAAATACTGGATGGCGCCGCCCAGGTTGCTGGTCGAGGCGATGCCGAGGCCGCCGACACCCTGCGCCAGTTCGGCGCCGGCGGCGTTCTCGGCGATCAGCGCGCGGCTGATGTTCAGGCCGTTGTAGTTGCCGTAGGCGTTGTCGCCCAGCGGCAGGCCGTCCAGCGTGTAGCCCAGGCGCTGGCCGTTGAAGCCGCGCAGGCTGATGGTCTGCGATTCCTCGTTGGCGCCGAACGCGTCGTTGGACTGCACGTTCACGCCCGGCATCCGGTTGAGCACCTTCTGCAGGCTGGCGCCGGCCGGCAGCACGGTGGTGTCCTTCGCGGTCACGCGCTGCACCTGGCGGGTTTCGCCCTGGCCGATCACCGAGACCGCCTCGAGGTTCTTGGCGGCGTCCGGCTTGGCCGTCGCGTCGGCGGTCGGCACATCGTCGGCCATGGCGCCGTGGGACAAAGCGGCAAGCGCGACGGCGGTGGCCATCGCCAGCAGGTTCTTCTTCATGAGATGCGGGGCTCCAGGAGATCGGGACGTCGCGCGTGGGGACGCGGTCGTTCAAATATCGTGAAGCCGTCAGATGTCGGTTCTTTGACGGTGGGATGACGCGCAGCGCGACGCCGTCACAAAGCGGGCCTTCCCTCGACCTGCCGCAGATACTCCGTGGGACTCGCGCCGATGATGCGATGGAACATGCTGCAGAACGCGCTGCAACTGGCGTAGCCGGCCTCGCGTGCGACCGTCTTGATCGGGCGGCCGAGGCTCATCTGGCTGATCGCCCGCGCCAGGCGCACGTGCTGGCGCCAGCGCACGAAGGACATGCGCAGCTCGCTTTCGAACAGGCGCGCCAGCGTGCGGCTGCTGGCGCCGACCCGCGTTGCGAGTTGTTCGAGCGTATCCGGGCGCGAGGCATCGTCGAGCAGGCGCTGGCAGGCCTTGCGCAGGCGCGGATCGGACGGCACGGGGATGCGGAAAGGGGCTTCGTCCGCGTTGTGCAACGCGTGCAATAACAGGGGCATGGCCAGGTGCATGGTCGCCGCATCGCGCTCGCTGTAGGCCTGCACCGCCGCCAGGACCAGCTCGCGCAGCAGCGACGATACCGCCAGCACGCGGCAGTGCGCGCCGAACGGTGCACTGGTGGCGCGATCCAGGTACAGCATGCGTACCGCCACGCGGCCTTCCATCTGGATCTCGTGCGGCATGCCGATCGGGATCCACAGCGAGCGCTGCGGCGGCACGATCCAGATGCCTTCGCGCGTGGTCACCTGCATCACGCCGCTCGCCGCGTAGATCAGCTGGCCGCGGCGGTGCCGGTGCGATGGCACGTGGCATCCGCGCGGGTAGTCCTTGGCGAGTGCCGTCATCGGCCAGGTGGATGAACGACGGGCGGGCTGTCTGATTCGCGACACAGGATGGCCACCGTTCGATGGACGGACAGGACTAGCTTAAGTCTGTGCCTGCGGCACCCGACGCCGCAACGTCCATCTCCCTGCCTGGCCACGCTCATGCCCAGCCACTCCCCTATGCGCCGCAGCTTGTTGAAGGCCGGCCTTGCCGCCGCCGGCGCGCTCGCGCTCGGCCCCGTCGAAGCCTGGGCGTCGCCGCGCGAACGGCCGGCCCTGGTGGTGCTGTGGTTGAACGGCGGGCCCGCCGGCCTGTTCAACAGCGCCGATACGTTCCTCCCTCATGGCGCGTTTGGCGTGACATCCGCCAATGTGCGCGCGCTGGGGAATGGCTTGTACGTGGATGCCGGCTCGCTCGGCACCTTGCATGCGGTGGCGCTCGCACACATGGCGGCCATCCCTTTCCGGCACGGCTTGTACAGCCACAACGATGCTCGGGTGGCGGTGTTGCAGGCAGGGGCGCGCAGCCAGCTGTTGCGGATGGCGGCGGCCTTGCCGGCCAGTCCGCTGCCGTGTGCGATCGTCAATCGGCTCGGTGTTCCGGTCGGTGTCGCCGCCGATCCGCCGGCCGAGGGTGGCGTGGTCTGCCGACCTGTCGACCGGTTCGCGGATGTGGGCCTGTCCGCCGCCGGGCTCGACGGCATTCGCCATGGGTATGGCGTGAAGCCGGGACGCACGATGGTGGACGATCTGCCCGGAACATTCGCGGCCATCGAGGGCCTGATCCACGCGGACGCCGGCGTCGTCTTCGCGCAGGCGGCGTTCACCGGCCGCGAGGACCGGCAGTTCGACACGCACCACGACGATGGCGGCAAGCTGGCGCGCGAGATCATGGCGCCGATCACGCCAGGTCTGGCCGTATTCCTGCAGCGCATGCTGACCATGCGCGGGCGCAACGTGGTGACCGTGCTGACCGGCGAGTTCAGCCGCACGCTGCCGGGTGCCGACCACGCGAAGGGCGGCACCGCGACGGTGATCGGCAAGTACGTCAGGACGGGCAGCGCCGGCCGACAGCTGCCCGATGGCTCGCCGCCGGAGGATGCGGCGCCCGCTGAGGCGCTATGGGCTTATCTCGCGGCGGCCCTGCGCATCGAAGGAGCGTCGCCGTTCGGCACCAACCCGCACCCGCAACTGCTGCTTTGACGTAGGTTGGGGTGAGCCGCAGGCGACTGCGAAGGCAGGATGCCGTAGCGAACATCCGCGTAGCGGATGGCCCGAAGGGCGGGCTGCTGAGGCAGCCTGTAACCCCACCCTACTCTGCTCGTCATTCCTGCGCAGGCAGGAATCCAGTCGCGAAAACCCAGGGTTTTCGCGACAACATCGGTTCGGCTTTTCGCGACTATCGAGCGATGTCGTTACTGGACTCCTGCCTGCGCAGGAATGACGAGCGGTGAGCTTACTTGCCGCTCACCTGCTTCACCCACGCCTCATACGCCGGCCGCTCCACCGGCACCCCATCGGCATTGCAGCTGCCAAGCCTGCACAACTCCTCACGCAAGCGCGGCGCATGCTGCACGATCACATGGAAGATCGCGTTCTGCTCGATCTCGCCATGGAACGCCGACGCACCCGGGCCATTGGCAAAGATCGCCACGTCCTCGCCACCATGCGTCTCGCCCTTCAACGGCACGATCGATTCCTGCATGTAGTCCGGCGCGGTGGTGTCGACCTTGCTCAGGTCGGGCCGCCCGTTCTTTGCCGGCGAGTACTCGCCCGGATTGTGCGGATAGCGCTTCGGCCCTTCCGGTTGCTTGTCGGTCGCACCGGTATAGCCCGGGCCGTTGGCAAAACCCAGCGTGGTGTACGGCTTGCCGGTCGCGTCGCGCGCCACGCCCGCACCGCCTTCCTCGTCGTAGCTGTCGGTGTGCCCCTGCACCAGCCCGAGGATGTCGTTGCCGCGCTTGGGGTAGCCGGCGAAGGTGAGCGTGTGCGCATGGTCGGCGGTGACCACGATCAGCGTGTCCTTGGGATCGGTATGGGCAAGCGCCGCCGCCACGGCGTCGGCCATCGAAATGGTCTCGTCCAGCGCGCGGTAGGCATTGCCGGCGTGCAGCGCATGATCGATGCGACCGCCTTCGACCATCAGGAAGAAACCATTGGGGTTGCGCTTGAGCACGTCGATCGCCGCCACGGTCATCTCGGCCAGGCTCGGCTCGCCGGCCTTGTCCTGCGCACGCTCATGCTCGTAGTTCATGTGCGAGGGCTCGAACAGGCCGAGCAGGCGCGGCGTATTCGACAGGTCCAGCGCCTTGAGCTGTTGCTCGTTCCATACGTAAGCGCCGCCCGGGTGCTTCGCCTTCCACTCGGCGATCAGGTCGCGGCCATCGAGGCGCTGTCCCACCTTGTTGGCGTATTCCGGATCGGTCTCGCCCGCCGGCATGAATTCGGTGCGCCCGCCGCCCATCGCCACGGTGAGGCTATCGAGCGCGGGGAAGTCGACCAGCTGCGCCGCGAAATCCTTGCAACCCTGCGCCTTCGCCTGTGCGGTCAGCTCGGCATCCACTTCCCAGTTGCGCTCCGGCAGGTGGCCATACGTTGCCGCCGGCGTGGCGTGGGTGATACGCGTGGTGGTCACCGCGCCGGTGCTCATGCCGGCAGCGGCAGCCAGTTCCAGCGTGGTCACCAGCTCCTGGCCCCTGCTGGCGGCGCAATCCTGCCGGCGTGGCACCTGCGAGACACCGATATAGCCGGCGCGCGTCTTCACGCCGGTCATGATCGCGGTCATGGTGCCGGCCGAATCCGGCGTCTGCTGGTCGGTCTCGTAGGTGCGGCTGAAGGCGCTGAAGGGGAACTGCTCGAAGCTCAGCTTGTAGCTCTCGCCGTCCACGCCCTTGCGCTGCCCCGCGCGCACGTGCGCGGCGGCGATGGTCGGGATGCTCATGCCGTCGCCGAGGAAGACGATGACATTCTTCGCCTTCTGCCCCTGCGCACTCGCCTGCGCCGACACCTGCGCCGCCTGCGCGGCACCATTGCGGAACCACCACGACGGCGTCTCGCCCTCAGGGCGCTTGATCGACGGCACGTCGATAACGGCGGCCGCATTCTGCTTCGGCGGCGTCACTGCCTGGCTGGCGCAGGCGCTCATCAGCGCGCAGAGCGAAAGCATCGACCCGCGGCGCGCGAGCATGGACGAACGACTCATGGCAAACCTCTTCATCGTCAGCTTGATGTCAGCAAGCGGACGATGATAGCGGCTGATGGCGAAGCGCGTCAGAGCTTGAGGTAGATCCGCCGGCGATCCATCGCCCACACGATCGCCCACCACACGGCGACGAAAGTCACGGCAAACGCGAGCGATGCGACATACGGCCCGGCCAGCGGCGTGATCCATCCGGCGAATACCGATCGATACAGGGGATCCTGGATACCCAGCCCTGGCAGCAGGATCTGCATGAACTCCGAGCCCGCATACGCGGCGACCGCGTTGACGCCGAAGCGCCGCCCCAAGGCGGGCCAACCGCGCAGGTCCACCAGCAGGTGGAACGCCAGCAGCGCCAGCGTCGCCCAACCGGCGGTCCACAGCACGAACGACGGCGTCCACAGATTCTTGTTGAGCGGCTGCAGCAGCGACCACATCGCACCGAGCAGCACATAGGCCACGCCGCTCAGCAGCAGCGCACGCCGATCGTCGCGCCGCAGCCAGTGGCCCGCGCGCAAACCCAGCAGCGAGGTGGCGATCGAAGGCAGCGTGCCAAGCAGGCCCTCCGGATCGTGGCCCAGGCCGGTGGCGGGGAAATAGCGGTAGGCGAAGTGGCCGAACACGGTGGTATCGGTGCGGCTGACGATGTTCTGGAACGGCTCCAGCGTGCCACCCAGCGCGAGCAGTCCCGCATAGCCGGCCAGCAGCGCGGCGATGGCGCTCCACTGCACGCGGCCATTGGCATAAAGCTGGAACGCCGCCGCCGCCGCGAAGCAGATGCCGATCCGCTGCAGCACGCCCGGGATGCGCATATGCGCATCCGGCAGGATCAGCGCCGCGGCGGCATTGATCAGCAGGCCCAGGCCGACGATGCGCAAGGCGCGCACCAGCGCGGCGCGCATCAATGCGCCGCGGTCCGCGCCCTGCTCCATCCGCGGTGCGATCGCCAGCGCCACCGACACACCCACCACGAACAGGAAGAACGGGAACACCAGGTCGGTCGGCGTGCAGCCATGCCATTGGGCGTGCTCGAGCGGCCAGTACACATGGCTCCAGTCGCCCGGATCGTTGACCAGCAGCATCGCCGCCACGGTGCAGCCGCGCAGGGCGTCGACCGAAGCGAGGCGGCGAGCGGCGGCGTTCATCGTGTAGCCGACGGCGTCAGGCTGGCGCGCTCGATGCCGTAGAGCGGGCCGGTGATGGGCGCGGTGAAGATCAGGCAGAGATCGTGCACGCCTTTCGCATCCGGCAGCGCCGCGGCCAGCTGGAAGCGGCGCGGGCCGGATGGATCCGGCAGCGGCATGCTGGCCAGCACATCGCCCTCGCAGCCGTCCTTGCGCACCACCAGCTCGCCGTGCGCGGTCTTCGCCGGGCGCGATACCACCAGCTTGGCCTCGTGCGCCAGCTGGAAGTTGCGCTCCAGGCGTACCGCTTCCACGTGGATGCTGGCGATGCCGTCCAGGCGCGCGGCCGGATATTGCTGGCAGGTATCGAAGATATTGACGCTGTAGGCCGGCGTCATGCTGGTCGCATCCGGCATGGGCTGTACGCGCAGGCGGAAGTCGCTGCCCGGGCAATTGATCAGCTCGGCGTTCTCACGCGTCAGCAGATGGGTGGCATCCAGCACGCGCTCGCGCGGCGTCGCCAAGGGCTGGCCGCTGGCGTCCAACGCCACCGCGCGCACCGTGGTCGGCAGCTTCACCTCGAACGGCGCCTGGTAGCGCGGCGATTGCGCGGTCGGCTCGCTGCCGTCCAGCGTGTAGTGCAGCGTGCCGAACTTCACCTGGTTGGCCAGCGTCACGCTGGCCTTGCCGGCGGCGAGCGCGGCGTTGCGGTCTGTTTCGATGATGGGCGCGAAAGCGCTGTCCGCGTAGGCGACATCGGCGGCGCGATAACGCGCCAGCTGTGCCGGCAGGCGTGCGAGGAAGCCATTCCAGTCGCGTTCGTTCGCAGGCGACCACAGCACTTCTGACAGCGCGTCCAGCCGCGGGAACACCGCGTGCTGCACATGCGCGATGGTGGGCATGTGTTCGGTCCACACATTGGCTTGCGCACCCAGCACATGCCGCGCCTGGGTGGCGTCCAGTTCCTTCGGCACCGGCTCGAATGCATAGATGCCTGCCAGGTCGCGCACAGGGACACGGCCGGTCGTCTCGTCCGCACGGTCGCTCTGCAACTGGTCGAAGTACAGGTCCGGCGCCGGCGAGGACACCACGTCATGACCCTTGCGCGCCGCCTCGATCGCACCCTTGATGCCGCGCCACGACATCACCGTGGCGTCGGCCGGCACGCCACCCTCGAGAATCTCGTCCCAGCCGATCAGCCGGCGCCCGTGCGCCTTCAGGTAGGTGCCCAGGCGCGCGATGAACCAGCCTTGCAGCGCATCTTCGTTCTTCAGCCCCAGCGCGCGGATCTTCGCCTGCACCGCGGACGACGCCTGCCACTGGTCCTTCACCGCCTCGTCGCCACCGACATGGATATAGCGCGAGGGAAACAACGCCATCACTTCGTCCAGCACGTGCTGCATGAACACGAAGGTGGCGTCATCCACGTTGTATAGATAGGTATGCACGCCCCAGTCGCCCGACACCGGCGGACGCTGGCCGGTCACGCCCAGCTCCGGATACGAGGCGACCGCGGCCTGCGCGTGGCCGGGCATGTCCAGCTCGGGGACGATGGTGACGTGGCGCTCCGCGGCGTAGGCAACCAGCGCGCGGATCTCATCCTGGGTATAGAAGCCGCCGTAGCGCGCCGGCTCGCCATCCTTGCCCGCGTACGGCGGCGAGCGCCAGGCGCCGATGCGGGTCAGTTCCGGATAACGCTTGATCTCGATGCGCCAGCCCTGGTCGTCGGTGAGATGCCAATGCAACACGTTGAGCTTGTGCAGCGCCATCTGGTCGATCAGCGCGCGGATCTCGGCGACGCTCTGGAAATGGCGGGCAGAGTCCAGCATCAGGCCGCGCCAGGGGAAGCGCGGCGCGTCTTCGATATGCACGAAGGGCGCGGCGGCTTTGGCATCTTCCCGGGTCAGCAACTGCCATAGCGTGACCGCGCCGTGGAACAGGCCGTCGCTGTCGCGCGCGGCGATGCGCGCGCCCTTGGCGTCGACGTCCAGCACATAGCCTTCGACGGGAGCGGACGACTTGGCGTCGCGGTGAAGCACGATGGCCGGCGCGCTGCCGGCCCGGTCGACGATGCGCAGGTCCAGCCCGCGGCTGCGCTTGATCTGCGCGGCGAGCCAGGTGGCGGTGCGGCGGCTGTCGGCGTCGGTGGCCACCAGCACGGTGCTCACATCGATGGCGAACGCACCATCGGCGCGCGTCAGCTTCGCCGGCAATGGAATCAGTGAAAGTGGCTGCGGATCCTGGACCGCTAAGGCCAGGGATGGAAACATAGCCAGGGCGGCAAGCAGCAAAGTACGGCTACAACGGTACGCGAACATCACTGGCGGTGTTCCTCCTCATCGCTTCGGGGTTCCTCCCAAAGAAGGGCCCGGACAAGCCGGGCCCAAATGGGGAGGTTATTGCTCAGTCTGCCACCTAAGTGGACGTCGCTGGATAAGGCGGTGGCACCACCCCGACGCAACCGCCAGCGGCATGAGGGAAAGACCGCCCTGGTCAGCCTCATGCGCCAGCGATGCGCCGCCCCGCAAGGGCGGCTGTTCCTTATCGAGCCATCCCGTGGCGTCTCCTTGGGGGAAACACCACGAGCGGAGCACATCGTCGTGCCGGTCAGAAGTTCACGTGTGCGGCCAGCATGTAGCGGCGGCCGGTGGTGTACTTGTTCAGCGGCATCGACTCGGACTGCAGGTACTGCACGTACTTGGAGTTCAACAGGTTCATGCCGTCCAGGGTGAACGAGATGTTGTCGTTGAGCTTGTAGCCAATGGTCGCGCCCAGGTCCTTGTAGGAACCGGTGGTGGCCGGCGGCGCACCGGCGATGTAGCCGCCGGCGAGGTAGGAGCTGCGCCAGTTGTAGGTGAGGCGGGCGCTGAACGGACCCTTCTCGTAGTACGGGCTCAACGAGTACGAGTTCTTCGAGCTGTACGGCAGGGCGCCGCCGCTGTCGAGCGTGGCATCGGCATAAGTGTAGTTGGCCACCAGGCCGAAGCCGGTGTCGGCGAACGGCTGCTGGTAGGACAGGCTCACGCCCTTGACCTTGCCGCCGCCGACATTGCGCGGACGACTGATGTCGTAGCCGCAGAAACCATTTGCCGTGCACTGGCCGTTGGCGACGAGGCGGGCGAAGGTGGTCGGATCGTTGTCGTGGGCCGAGTTGTAGTGCTGCTCGATCGCCGAGTCGACGAAGATGTAGTTGTCGATCTTCTTGTAGAAGCCGGTCAGCGCCAGCACCGACTGCGGCGCGAAGTACCACTCTGCCGAGGCCGAGAAGTTGCTCGACTTGTACGGATCGAGCTTGGAGTTGCCGCCCGAACCGGTCAGCACCGAGTCGTTGAGGAACAGGTTGTTGACCTGCATGTTGTACGGCGCGCGGGCGATGACCTTGGCCGCGGCGAAGCGCAGCACCACGTCTTCCATCACGTCGTAGGACAGGTTCAGCGACGGCAGCCAGTTGTTGTGCGTGGTCGAGGTGGTCTGCCACCAGCCGGCCGGGGCCGGATACTGCGGCACCCCGCTGTAGTTGTAGCCGCTGGCGTCATCGACGGTGTGCACGTAGCGCACGCCCACGTTGCCGCGGAAGGGACCTGCGCCGAAGTCGGCCTGCAGATACGCCGCCGTGGTCTTTTCCACGATCTTCCAGGTTCCGTTGAGATACGAACCCGGATCGTCGTTGCCGCCGTTGGTGCGGCGCACCCAGTTCCATTCCGCATCGCGGTCCGGCTGGATGTGGCTGGCCGCGTCCGGCAGCATGCCGGAGAAGCCGCCGAGCGTGTCGGTGTAGCCGGAGGTGCCCAGGTCGGCCAGCGAGATCGCGCCGTTCGGACCGTAGACGTGCTGCTCCATGCTTTCTTCGTGGCGGTTGTAGCGCGCGCCGACCAGCACGGTGTTGACGAAGCTGTCGAAGTCCTTGGTGAAGTCGAGCTGGCCGTAGGTGTCCTTGGCATTGGCATGGAACACGCCGTAGTTACCCGGCCAGCCGCCCATTCCGGGGGTGTCGCCCATATGCCAGTTGGCCGGATCGCGGGCCAGCGCCGGGCTGTCGAACTGGAAGCCCTTGTTGATATCCCAGGTGTAGCCGCCGCCGTACACCGGCTCCATGGCGACCTGCGACATATCGTTGTTATTGGCCTTGCTGTACCCGACGGCGCCGCCGAGGGTCCAGCCGTCGCCGCGGTAGTTGCTCTTCAGGTCGAACGCGGTGGTGCGCACCACCGAGTGGCGGATATTGCTGTCGAAGGTGCCCTGGGCGATGTCGCCGCAGGTCGGATCGTCGAGCTTGCCGCATACGTGGCCGCCGGTGACGATGCCGTTGCCGCCCTGGGTGAAGCTGGTGATCTGGCCGGGCGTGGCATGCGTGAACGGGTACAGCGACTGGTTCCAGTTATTGAAGTTCTCGCGGATGTAGAGCGTGTTGAAATCCACATCCCAATTGCTGGTCGGACGCAGCTGGAAGCCCAGCGTGACGGTGTCGCGCTTGCGCTCCTGCTGGAAGAACGCCGAGTTGATTTCGTCCGGCACCTTCGCATTGGGATTGAGCGAACCGTTGGCGATGCCTGCGGCCACGGCCGGACTGGTGGCGTAGTCGGACACCGGGTGATAGCCGAAGATCTCAATGCCTTGGCGGTCGATCTTCTCTTCGAAGTGCTGCGCAGAGGCGATCACGCCGAAGGTCTTGGCATCGTTGTGCCAGCTGTACAGCAACGAGCCGGACGGACGATGATTCTCGGCTTGGTCGTTGTAGTTGAGACTGAAAGAACCGCGCCAGGTGTTCGGCGCCAAGTCCAGCGGCTGCAAAGTGTGCAGCAGCACGGTGCCGCCCAGGCTGCCTTCGGTCAGGCGCGCCTCAGGGCTCTTGTACACCTCCAGGCGACCGACGATTTCCGGCGCCAGCATGGTGAAGTCGAAGCCACGATTCGGCTGCGCGCCGTACTGCCACGGCGTCTGTGAGATCGGCTGGCCGTTGAGGAAGGTGAGGTTGAGGCTGGGATCGGTGCCGTCAATGCTGACGCGATCGCCCTGACCAAACTGGCGATCGATGGTCACTCCCGGGATCAGCGCCATGGCCTCGGCCACGTTGGTGTTCGGGAACTTGCCGATGTCCTCGGCGGTGACCGCTTCGACGATTGCGTCCGCATTGCGCTTGGTGTCCAGCGACTGCTGCAGACTGGCGCGGATGCCGGTGACCGTCACGCCCTGCAGATCGACGGCTTTCTTCTGGTCGGCCTGTGACTGATTGTTCGGATTCGGCGTGCTCTGGTTTTGCGTATTCGAGTCCTGAGCATGGATCGCGCTGGCCATGCAAAGGCTGGCGATGATGCTCGCGGCGAGCATAGTTCTACGGTGCGACATGTAAACCTCCCTCAAAGGCTTATGTGTTCCGCGCGAGCGGATAGCCTCGCGTGGTGTGACTGGTCGGGCCTTTAGCCCCCCGGATACTCGTTTGCGCTACAACTCTTTGGCGTTCATTGCCTGGTTGCCTCCCCCGCCGGTGCATGGCCGTCCAGGTACATGCCAGCAGCGCCGATGACGCCGAGCTGCCCGTGCTCCATCAGGCGCACCGGCACTTGCTGCAAAAAGGCCCGCATCACGCCCTTGTTGAAAAAGCGCTCGCGGAAACTGCTGGTCAGCAGCACGTCGCGGATCTGCGGCAGGATGCCGCCGGCGAGGAACACGCCGCCGCGCGCGCCGTAAAGCAGGGTCAGATCGCCGACGAAGCTGCCGAGCAGGCCGCAGAAGACTTCCAGCGCCTCCACGGCCGCGGCATCGCTGGCGTCCAGCGCGGCGCGGGTGATCTCGCTCGGCTTGGCCAGTACGGGGGCCTGGCCGCGCAGCACGCACAGCGCGCGATACAGATTCAGCAGGCCGGGACCGGACAGCGCATGTTCGAACGACACGTACGGCCGTTCGCCGGCCAGCACGCGCAGGATCTCGATCTCGCGCTCGTTGCCGGGCGACAGGGCGATCTGCCCCGCCTCGGTGGCCAGCACGGTGGCGTGCGGCTTGCCCGGCAGCAGCACCGCCGAACCCAGGCCGGTGCCCGGCCCCATCACCAGCACCGGGCCGACGCCGCCGGGGGTCTGCGCCTCGATCACCGGCGTGGTGTCGGCATGGACCAGGAACTGCGTGGCATAGGCCACGGCCTCGAAATCGTTGACCACGGCCAGCCGCTCGATCCCCAGGCTGTCGCGGATGTCGCGGATGGACACCGGCCAGGGCAGGTTGTCGTTGACGATGGCGTCGCCCAGCACGTAGCCGGCGCTGGCCACCGCGCACTGGTCCACCTGCACGGCGCCGCCGAGCTGGCTGACGAAATCCTTGAGCACCGCGGTGAGGCTGGGCCATTCGGCGCAGGCGTAGCGGTGGTACTGCAGCACGGTGACTGGGCGCGCGCCGTCCGGGCGCTGGCTGACCAGCCCGATGCGCGCATGGGTCCCGCCGACGTCCGCCGCCAGGAAAGGCATCCCCTGCGAGGCACCCTTCAGCCCGCCGCCCTGGTTGACCAGTTCCGCCACAAGCCCCTCCCCATCTTCACGTTCGACGCGGTCATGCCGACGTCATGCTGTTGTCACAGCCCCCGATGAGGGCGGAATATGGGAGCGCAATGACAACGTTGTCAACAGGTCGAATTTCCTAGACCCTTGCTGACAGTTCCGCGACGCAGCAAACACCTCTGCATAACGCCGGCCGGGCCCGGCCCGGAAGCCGGCCGATTCCCATGGCTGCGCCACTTAGCACGGTTTTTGCCGGGTCCGGGGCAGGCATGTCGCGCCGCGCCATGCCCCACTGCCGGGGTGCTGACCCGCGGCAGCCTTCCAGGCACCCTTCCGAAGCGCCGATTGACAACGTTGCTAGTTAGCGCGGATAACACGATGGGAGGCGACGCGGCCTGCGGGCCGCCGTCGGCATCGGCACTACTCGGGGAGTCACTACATGTCGTCCACAAGCTTCGCCGCCGGCGATACGCACGACCGGGCCTCCGGCCTGGTACCGATGCTGATCATCGGCCTGCTGTTCTTCATCTTCGGCTTCGTCACCTGGCTCAACGGGCCGCTGATCACCTTCGTCAAGCTGGCGTTCTCCCTGGACGACGTGAACGCCTTCCTGGTGCCGATGGTGTTCTATTGCTCGTACTTCTTCCTGGCCCTGCCCTCCTCCGCGGTGCTCAAGCGCACCGGCATGAAGAAAGGCATGGCGCTGGGCCTGTTCGTGATGGCGATCGGCGCGGTGCTGTTCGGCCAGTTCGTGTCGATGCGCGTCTACGGCGGCGCGCTGGCCGGCCTGTTCGTGATCGGCGCGGGCCTGGCCCTGCTGCAGACGGCGTCCAATCCGTACATCAGCATCCTGGGTCCCATCGACAGCGCGGCGCAGCGCATCGCCTTCATGGGCATCTGCAACAAGGTGGCCGGCGCGCTGGCGCCGTTCGTGTTCGGCTGGCTCGTGCTGAGCGGCATCGACACTTTCGACCAGCAGGTGAAGGCCGCGCCGACGCCGGAAGCGCGCGAGGCGCTGCTCAACACCTTCGCTGCCAAGGTGCATATGCCTTATCTGGCGATGGCCGGCCTGCTGGTGCTGCTGGCGGTGTGGGTGCTGCGTTCGCCGCTGCCGGAGATCAAGCCGTCCGGCGCCAACAGCGAAGCGGAGATCGGCCACGCCAAGGGCAACCTGCTGAGCTTCCCGCACCTGTGGCTGGGCGTGCTGTGCCTGTTCCTGTACGTGGGCGTGGAAGTGATGGCGGGCGACGCGATCGGCACCTATGGCCAGGGCCTGGGGCTGCCGCTGGACGCCACCAAGCATTTCACCTCGTTCACCCTGTTCGCCATGCTGCTGGGCTACCTGGCCGGCCTGGTGCTGATCCCGAAGATCATCTCGCAGCAGAGCTACCTGGCCGTATCGGCGGTACTGGGCGTGGCCTTCACCGTGGGCGCCTGGGCCACCACCGGCTACACCTCGGTCGGCTTCGTGGCCGCGCTGGGCTTCGCCAACGCCATGATGTGGCCGGCGATCTTCCCGCTGGCGATCAAGGGGCTGGGGCGCTGGACCGAGGCCGGCTCGGCGCTGCTGATCATGGCGATCGTCGGCGGCGCGCTGGTGCCGCAGGCCTTCGTGCACCTGAAGCAGCACTACGACTTCCAGCTGGTCTTCATGCTGCTGATGGTGCCCTGCTACCTGTACATCCTGTTCTACGGACTGCGCGGCCACCGCGTGGGCCAGCACGCGCCGTGAGCCAGGTCAGGCGGGGCCGTTGTCACGGCTCCGCCATCCTCGCCGCAAGCGGCTGGGCTACGATGCCCGTCCTGTTTCCCCCGGAGTTTCCTTAAGTTGCGCAACCCCACCATCAAGGACGTCGCCAAATCGTCCGGCGTCTCGCTGAAGACGGTCTCCCGCGTGATCAACCGCGAGGCCTCGGTGCGTGCCGACACGCGCGAAAAGGTGGAGCGCACCATCGAGGCGCTCGGCTACCAGCCCAATCCGTCCGCGCGCGGCCTGCGCAGCACGCATGCGTATGCGATCGGCCTGGTCTACGACAACCCCAACGCGCACTACGTGATCAGCATGCAGGAAGGCGTGCTGTCGGCCTGCCGCGAACGCGGCTTCGGCCTGCAGATCCACCCCTGCGATTCCTCGTCGCCCGCCCTGGCGCGCGAGCTGTGCGCGCTGGTCGAACGCAATCGCCTGGCCGGCCTGGTGCTGGCGCCGCCGATGTCCGAGCAGCATGAGCTGGTCAGCACGCTGTCCAAGCACGGCATCGACTTCGTGCGGATCATTTCCTCGCGCGAGGATCCGCACGACGGCTCGCCCTGCGTCTACGTGGACGACCGCAGCGCGGCCTATGCGATCACCGAGCACCTGATCCAGCTCGGCCACAAGCGCATCGGCTTCCTGTGGGGCGAGCCGCATCACCGTTCCAGCCCGGAGCGCTACCAGGGCTACGCCGATGCGCTGAAGGACTACGGCATCGTGCAGGACAAGAAGCTGGTGCTGCCCGGCCGCTACGCCTTCGACGACGGTTTCCGCGGCGCGCGCAAGCTGCTGGCGCTGAAGGATCCGCCCACCGCGATCTTCGGCAGCAACGACGAAATCGCCGCCGGCGTGCTCGCCGCGGCCCGCTCCAGCGGCCTGGACGTGCCGTGGGATCTTTCGATCGCCGGCTTCGAGGACAGCCCGTTCTCCAAGCAGGCCTGGCCGGCGCTCACCACCGCGCGCCAGTCCACCGGCGAGATCGGCCGCCACGCCGCGCTGCACCTGATGGCCGATCTGCAGCGCGAGAACGGCGAAGGCTTCGCCGAACCGTCGAACGAATGCTTCGTCCCCGAACTGGTGGTGCGCGGTTCCACCGCACCGCCGAAGAACAACACCCCCAAGACCGCCGCGCCCCGCGCCGGCCAGCCACGCAAGGCCTGACGCACGGCCGCACGCATCACCGAGAACGCCATCCCATGAAGCAAGCCAGCGACACCCTGATGTACCGCGAAGCCCACGAGTCCGCCGACGTGGTCGAGCGCCAGCTCGCCGCCAATGCCGACGTGCTGAAGGCGCTGGGCGAACGGCTGCGCGCCGAGCCGCCGCGGTTCATCGTCACCTGCGCGCGCGGCAGTTCCGACCATGCGGCGGCCTATGCCAAGTACGTGTTCGAGACCCGGCTGGGGCTGCTCACCGCCTCGGCCTCGCCGTCCGTGGCCTCCATCTATGACGCCGACCTGAAGCTGGACGGCGCGCTGTTCCTGGTCATCTCGCAGTCCGGCAAGAGCCCCGACCTGCTGCGCAGCGCGCAGGCGGCGAAGGACGCCGGCGCGCTGGTGGTGGCGATGGTCAACGTGGAGGACTCGCCGCTGGCCGCGCTGGCCGACACGGTGATCCCGCTGCGCGCCGGCCCCGAGCTGAGCGTGGCGGCGACCAAGAGCTACCTGGCCACGCTGGCGGCGATCCTGCAGCTGACCGCGCACTGGGGCAATGACGACACCCTGCACGCCGACGTGGCGCGCCTGCCCGCCGACCTGCGCCGTGGCTGGGACGCCGACTGGAGCGCGCTGGTCGACGGCCTGCGCGAGGCGCGCAACCTGTTCGTGGTCGGCCGCGGCTACGGCTTTGGCGCCGCACTGGAAGCGGCGCTCAAGCTCAAGGAAACCTGCGGCCTGCACGCCGAGGCCTTCAGCGCGGCCGAGGTGAAGCACGGTCCGATGGCGATCGTCGGCGCCGGTTTCCCGGTGCTGTTCTTCGCCCAGGGCGACGACACGCTGGACAGCACGCTGGCCGTGGCGGAGGAATTCCGCGCGCGCGGCGCGCGCGTGCTGGTGGCCAAGCCCGGCGCCAGCGGCGCGGACGCGCTGCCGCTGCCGGCCGGCATGGATTCGATCGTCACCCCGCTGCTGGCGGTGCAGAGCTTCTATCGCGCCACCAGCGAACTGGCGCTGGCGCGCGGCTTCGATCCGGACGTGCCGCCGCACCTGCGCAAGGTGACGGAGACGGTCTGATGAGCGCAGCGCAACCGCTACTGGCCCTGGTCAACGGCCGCGTCCTCGCCGACCACGGCCCGCGCAACGATCTCGCCGTGCTGGTGCGCGGCGGGCGCATCGAGGCGCTGGTGCCGGCCAGCGACCCTTCGCTGGACAAGGCCACGCGCCACGACCTGCAGGGCCGCCTGCTGCTGCCCGGCTTCATCGACGTGCAGGTCAACGGCGGCGGTGGGCTGCTGTTCAATGCCGCGCCGACGGTGGACACGCTGCGCGGCATCGCCGCGGCGCACCGCAGGTTCGGCACCACCGGCATGCTGCCGACGCTGATCACCGATACCGCCGAAGTCATGCATGCCGCGCTGGAAGCAGTGGACGCGGCGATCGCCGAAGGCGTACCCGGCATTCTCGGCATCCATCTGGAAGGCCCGTTCCTGGCGCCGGCGCGCAAGGGCATCCACGACGCCAACCTGTTCCGCCTGCCCGATGCCGCCGATATCGCCGACATCGCGCGCAAGCACCGCGGCGTGGTGATGATGACGCTCGCGCCCGAACGCGTGCCGCTGGAGACCATCCGCCAGCTGAGTGCGGCCGGCGTGATCGTGGTCGCCGGCCATACCGGCGCCGACTACGCCACCACGCGCGCCGCGCTGGATGCGGGCGTCAGCGGCTTCACCCACCTGTACAACGCGATGACCCCGCTCGGCAGCCGCGACCCCGGCGTGGTCGGTGCGGCGCTGGACGATCCGCACAGCTGGTGCGGGCTGATCGTCGATCTGCATCACGTGCATCCGGCCAGCCTGCGCGTCGCCATCGCCGCCAAGGCGCGCGGCAAGAGCGTGCTGGTCACCGATGCGATGCCACCGGTGGGCGCGGACGATCCGACCTACGTGCTCAATGGCCAGACCATCGTCGCCCGCGACGGCGTCTGCCAGAGCGACGACGGCGTGCTGGCCGGCTCGGCGCTGGACATGGCCACCGGCGTGCGCCATCTGGTCAACGCGGTGGGCCTGCCGCTGGCGGAAGCCTCGCGCATGGCCAGCGCCTATCCGGCCGCCTGGCTGGGACTGGAGCGCGAACTGGGGCGCATCGTCGCCGGCCAGCGCGCGGACTTCGCCGTGCTGGATGACGGCCTGATCGTGCAGGAAACCTGGATCGGCGGCGTACGCTACGCCGCCTGATCGCGCTTCACTGCGCGGTGCCGTCCACCACCTCGATCGACACGATGCCGCGCACCCAGCGCGCGGCGCGCTTGTCGTCCGGAACCACCAGGCGGAATGGGCCATCGGTCGCCAGGGGCTGCCCGTCGCGGGCGTCGGCCAGCAGCACGGTCTTGCCGCCGATCGACGGATCCAGCTCGGCCAGCGCAAACACCGCCTGATAGTGGTCGGTGGCGGTGACGCGCACGTACAACGCCAGGCCCTTGCCGCGCAGCGGCTTGTCCAGCGCGCCCGCACGGCGCAACAGCTCGGCCAGCGCGACGCCCGACCACTCCGCGGGCCTTTCGTCGTGGACCGCTGCCGTCAGCTTGGCCTGCGGCAGTGCCGCCAGTGCGGTGCGGTCGAACACGGTCGCCTTGCCATCCACCACGACGCGCAGCGATGGCGAGGGCTCGGCGGCATGCAGGCCGAAGGCGAGCAGGCAGGCGAGGAAAAACCACGCAAAGCGACCGTGGGATGCGCGCCTCATGATGTCAGTGCCCCTTGCCTGGAAGTTGCAGGATTGTAGGCAGCGCTCCCGATCGCTGTCACAGCCGGTTTCACCAAACATCAACGTGAACGCTCGGTAGAGTACCGCGCGATGTGCTCGACTTGACCGGCGTCAAGTGATCGCCGGTTCGATCGCACTAGGATCGGTTGAGGGCGTGGCACCACGTCCCGTCCCGCCGGCAAGGGGAGTGAGCATGGAACGTCCCGTGGATCGCACCGGGAAACGCCAGGAGCGGATGGTCTTCCTGCTCCTTACCGTCGCGCTGTTTCCCATCCTGGCCGTGCTGACCGTAGCGTCCTACGGCTTCGCCGTGTGGATCTGGCAGATGTTCAACGGCCCGCCGGGAGGCTGAGCATGTCCAGCAACGACTTCCGGCCCGACCGGCGCGCCTTCCTGCAGGGGCGCTTTCCGCGCGGCGAGCGCGGGAACGAGGCGATGAACGACGAGCTGCATATCTCCAGCCTGCTGGTGCAGCACCGGCCGGAAGCCATGCCGGCTTTGGAAGCCTATGTCGACACGCAACCGGCATTGGAGATCTCCGCGCGCGGCGAGCATCGCTGCGTACTGTTGTGCGAAACCGGCCACCAGCGCGAGGTGCTCGAACTGATCGACGCCATGCTCGCGCTGCCGGGCGTGGTCAACATCTCGCTGATCTATCACCACGCCGAGCCGCGCGACGAACTCGAACAGCCGCTGCAGCCGTCACAAGGAGCCGACGCATGACCCTGACGCGACGCGAATTCATCCGCAACACGGCAGCGGCGGCCGCGGCCAGCGCCGCCGGCATCGCGCTTCCGGCCGCCGCCAGCAACGTGCTGACCGAGGGCGACCTCACGCAACTGAAATGGGACAAGGCGCCGTGCCGCTTCTGCGGCACCGGCTGCGGCGTCAACGTGGCGGTGAAGAACGGCCGCGTGGTGGCCACCCATGGCGACGTGCACGCGGAGGTCAACCGCGGCATCAACTGCGTCAAGGGCTATTTCCTGTCCAAGATCATGTACGGCACGGATCGCTTGACCACGCCGCTGCTGCGCAAGACCAACGGCGCCTACGACAAGAACGGCCAGTTCACGCCGGTATCGTGGGACGAAGCCTTCGACGTGATGGCCGCGCAGTTCAAGCAGGTGCTGAAGACCAAGGGGCCGGGCGCGGTGGGCATGTTCGGCTCGGGCCAATGGACCATTTTCGAAGGCTACGCCGCCAACAAGCTGATGAAGGGCGGCTTCCGCAGCAACCATATCGACCCGAACGCACGCCATTGCATGGCCTCGGCGGTGATGGGTTTCATGCGCAGCTTCGGCATGGACGAGCCGATGGGCTGCTACGACGACATCGAAGCCGCCGACGCCTTCGTGCTGTGGGGCTCGAACATGGCGGAGATGCACCCGATCCTGTGGACGCGGGTGACCGACCGGCGCCTGTCCAATCCGCACGTGAAAGTGGCGGTGCTGTCGACCTACGAGCACCGCAGCTTCGAGCTGGCCGACATCCCGATCGTGTTCACCCCGCAGACCGACCTGGTCATCCTCAACTACATCGCCAACCACATCATCAAGACCGGCAAGGTCAACCAGGACTTCGTCGGCAAGTACACCAGCTTCAAGCGCGGCAACGACGATATCGGCTACGGCCTGCGCCCGGACCATCCGCTGGAGCTGAAGGCGAAGCACGCCAAGGACGCCAACGGCGGCCAGTCGATCAGCTTCGAGGAATTCGCCAACTTCGTGGCGCCGTACACTTTGGAAAAAACCGTGCAGATGACCGGCGTCGAGCGCGGCTGGCTGGAGCAGCTGGCCGAGTTGTACGCCGATCCCAAGCTGAAGGTGACCTCGTTCTGGACCATGGGCTTCAACCAGCACACGCGCGGCGTGTGGGCCAACAACATGGTCTACAACATCCACCTGCTGACCGGGAAGATCGCCACGCCCGGCAACAGCCCGTTCTCGCTCACCGGCCAGCCTTCCGCCTGCGGCACCGCGCGCGAGGTGGGCACCTTCAGCCATCGCCTGCCGGCGGACATGGTGGTGACCAATCCGGAACACCGCCGCCATGCGGAGGAGATCTGGAACATCCCGCACGGCATCATCGATCCGGTCCCGGGCTATCACGCGGTGGAGCAGAACCGCGCGCTGCGCGACGGCAAGCTCAATGCCTACTGGGTGATGGTCAATAACAACATGCAGGCCGGCGCGAACATGCTGGAGGAGACCTACCCCGGCTATCGCAACCCGGACAACTTCATCGTCGTCTCCGACGCCTATCCCACCGTTACCGCACAGGCGGCGGACCTGATCCTGCCGGCGGCGATGTGGGTGGAGAAGGAAGGCGCCTACGGCAATGCCGAGCGGCGCACGCAGTTCTGGCACCAGCTGGTGAAGGCGCCCGGCGAGGCGCGCTCGGACCTGTGGCAGCTGATGGAATTCGCCAAGCGCTTCACCACTGACGAATGCTGGCCGGCGGAGATCCTCGCGGCCAACCCGCAGTTCAAGGGCAAGACGCTGTACGACGTGCTCTATCGCAACGGCAAGGTGGATCGCTTCCCGGTCGCCGATATCGAAGCGGGCTTCCAGAACGACGAGTCCGCCGCGTTCGGCTTCTACGTGCAGAAGGGCTTGTTCGAGGAATACGCCGCGTTCGGGCGCGGCCACGGCCACGACCTCGCCCCGTTCGACGCCTATCACCAGGCGCGCGGCCTGCGCTGGCCAGTGGTCGACGGCAAGGAAACGCGCTGGCGCTATCGCGAAGGCGCCGATCCCTACGTCAAGGCGGGCGCCGGCTTCCAGTTCTACGGCAATCCCGACGGCCGCGCGGTGATCTGGGCACTGCCCTACGAGCCGCCGGCGGAGATGCCGGACGACGAATACAACCTGTGGCTATGCACCGGCCGCGTGCTGGAGCACTGGCATTCCGGCTCGATGACCATGCGCGTGCCGGAGCTGTACCGCAGCTTCCCCGCCGCGGTGGTGTTCATGCATCCGGACGATGCGGTGGCGCGCGGCCTCAAGCGCGGCGACGAGGTGCGCGTGGTGTCGCGCCGCGGCGAAATGCTCTCGCGCATCGAGACGCGCGGCCGCAACCGCGTGCCGCGCGGGCTGGTGTTCGTGCCGTGGTTCGACGCGGGCCAGCTGATCAACAAGGTCACGCTGGACGCGACCGATCCGATCTCCAAGCAGACCGACTACAAGAAGTGCGCCGTCAAAGTGCTGCCCGCCTGAGGATGCCCTGATGTCCAACACTTCCCGTTTCGTCGCCAGCGCCGTGGTCGTGCTGGCGCTGGCATCGGTGCTGGCGTTCGTGGCTTCGCACCGTAAGGCGGGGCCCACCGGCGCCGCGCAGGAGGCCGCTGCGCCGGCCGCTTCGGTGGCTGCACCCGCACCGCGCCCCGCCGTTGCCGTGGTGCCTGCCGGTTCCGGCCTCGACGCGATCCGCCGCGGCGCCGAGCTCGACAAGGAGATCGCGCCGCCGCCGATGGCACGGGTGGAAAACACCGACATCCGGCGCAACCGCGCCTATCCGATGCAGCCGCCGACCATCCCGCACAGCATCGACAACTACCAGATCGACCGCAATTCCAACCGCTGCATGCTGTGCCATGCGCGCGCCAACGCGGACAAGTTCCAGGCGCCGCCGGTGAGCGTCACCCACTACATGGACCGCGACGACCAGTTCCTCGCCACCATCTCGCCGCGACGCTACTTCTGCAACCAGTGCCACGTAGTGCAGACCGATGCCCAGCCGCTGGTGGCCAACGGCTTCAAGGACATCGACACCGTGCTGTCCGAACCGAACAAGGCGAACTGAGCATGTGGGCCTGGATGAAGCGATGCCTGCCGGTCTTCTGGCACACGCTGCGCCGTCCCAGCGTGCACTACAGCCTGGGCTTTCTGACTCTCGGCGGCTTTCTCGCCGGCGTGCTGTTCTGGGGTGCGTTCAATACAGCGCTGGAGGCGACCAATACCGAGAGGTTCTGCACCAGCTGCCACGAGATGCGTGACAACGTGTTCCAGGAGCTGAAGACGACCATCCACTACAGCAACCGCTCAGGCGTGCGCGCCACCTGTCCCGACTGCCATGTGCCGCACAATTGGACCGACAAGATCGCGCGCAAGATGCAGGCTTCGAAAGAAGTGTGGGGCAAGATCTTCGGCACCATCGATACGCGGGAGAAGTTTCTCGACGAACGGCTGGTGCTGGCGGAACACGAATGGGCGCGCCTGAAAGCCAACGACTCGCTGGAATGCCGCAACTGCCACAACTATGCCTCGATGGACCTGACCCGCCAGTCACCGCGCTCGGCTGCCATCCACAAGCGCTGGCTGGGCACGGGGGAGAAGACCTGTATCGATTGCCACAAGGGGATTGCCCATCATCTGCCGGATATGAAGGGCATTCCTCAAGGCTAAACCGGCGTAGGTTGGGGTGAGCCGCAGGCGAACCCCAACAGGACGATGCGTCTGGATGCGGCCATGTTGGGGTTCGCCTGCGGCTCACCCCAACCTACGCGTTCCGCCAGGCCGACACCAAACTGCAACATGCCTTCCCCAGCATGGCCGGCCTGCTCCACCCCATCCACCGAGGTTCCCGATGCTCCCGCTCCATCGCCGCGCCCTGAAAACCGCGGCCGCCCTGCTGCTGACCGCCATCTACGCAAGCCCCGCCCTGGCGGCCCCGCACCGGGTGATCCTGTTCGTATGGGACGGCATGCGCCCCGACGCGGTGAGCGAGGAGGACACGCCCAACCTGCTGGCGCTGTCCAGGCGCGGCACCTGGTTCGAGGACAACCACTCGACCTATCCCACCTTCACCATGGCGAACGCCTCGACCTTCGCCACCGGCAGCTTCCCCGGCACGCTAGGCTTCTACGGCAACCGCTTCTGGGCCTCGCGCGAGACGGGCCTGAAGACCACGCCGGTCGCCCGCACCACCACTGGCGAGGACGTGAACTTCCGCAACCCGGTCTATGTGGAAGACGACGTGGTGCTGCGCGCCCTGGACAAGGCCAGCAAGGGCGACCTGCTGGAACTGCCCACGCTGTTCGCCGCCGCGCAGAAAGCCGGCTTGAAGACCGCCGCCATCGGCAAGTCCGGCGCAGCCTTCCTGCAGAACTACCGCCTGCCCAACCAGGGCGACCCGGACAAGGTCGGCCTGCTGCTGGACGAGCGCACCGCGCTGCCGCTGTCCTTCGCCAAGGAGCTGCAGGCCGCCGGCTTCCCGCTGCCCAAGACCACGCCGAACGTCTACGCGGAAGGCGAAGTGACCTTGCGCGGCGAGGACGAGGATCCGACGGCGCGCGGCAAGGCGGCCAAGCTCAAGGACGGCGCCACCAGCGACGCCACCGCCGGCGGCGATACGCCGCCGAGCGCGGCGAACGAGTGGATGATGAAGGTCTACCTGGACCAGGTGCTGCCCAGGCACAAGCCGGACCTGAGCGTGGTGTGGATGCGCAATCCCGATACCACCCAGCACATCTACGGCGTCGGCTCGCCGGAATTCCATCTCGCGCTGCAGGCGCAGGATGCGCTGCTCGGCCAGCTCGAAGCGAAGCTGCGCGAGCTGGGCATGGCCGGGGACACCGACATCATCGTGGTCTCCGACCATGGCCACAGCAATATCGCCGGCCCGACCGACCTGTTCCCGCTGCGCCAGATCAACGACGGCCGCGTGGCCGGCGTCGACGCCGAATGGGGTTATTCGGTCTCCGGCGGCATCCGCATGGCGCATGAGCTGACCACGCGCGGCGGCATCCCTGCCTTCGACGGCCTGGGCTGCGTGTACTCGCCGGTGATGACCGGCATCCGCGCCGATGGCTCGCAGCAGCAGCCGACCCGCTACGACGACGACGGCCGCGTGTGCGGCAAGCCGATGGCCTACACCACGCCCAGCTATGTGGTGCCCGATGCGCTGCCCAAGGGCGCGCTGGTGCTGGCGCCGAACGGCGGCACCGAATACTTCTATCAGCCGGAACACGACGCCGAGGTGGTGAAGCGCGCCGTGCGCTTCCTGCAGTCGCGCGAGTACGTGGCGGCAGTGTTCGTGGCCAAGCGCTACGGCAACCTGCCCGGCACGCTGCCGGCGGAGAACGTGCACCTGGAGAACGCGGCACGTGGTCCGGACATCATCGTCAGCTACGCCTGGGATGCCGATGCGACCATCCAGGGCTTCCGCGGCACCGAGTACTCCACCGTCTTCCCCGAGTCGCCCAGCGAGCGCGGCGAGCACGGCAGCTTCAGTCCGATCGACGTGCACAACACCCTGCTCGCCGCCGGCCCGAGCTTCCGCGGCGGCTTCCGCGACGCGCTGCCCAGCGGCAACGTCGACGTGGCGCCGACCATTGCGGCCCTGCTTGGCCTGAAGCTCCCGCAGGCGCAGGGGCGCGTGCTGCAGGAGGCGCTGGGCGGCACGCTGGGCAAGGCGGCGGACAGCTATCGCGTGACGCCGACCGAACTGCGCCCGGCGCAGGCGTCCACCGGCCTGAGCCTGCAGCGTGTCGACGGCAGCACATTGCAGGGCTCGAGCTACACCTTCCGCCTGCAGCTGAAGCAGCTGGAGAGTGCGGACGGCAGGCGCTGGACGTATTTCGATTACGCCAGGCCCGAGCGGCACTGACAACACGCGTAGGTTGGGGTGAGCCAAAGGCGAACCCCAACGGTGCGATGCGTTTGAACGTGCCGATGTTGGGGTTCGCCTTTGGCTCACCCCAACCTACGCCGGGCGTCGATTATTCCTCGTACACGTGCAGGTGATTGAAGATCCACCCGTGATACGACTTCACCAGATCCTGGTCGATGCAATCGGTGTACAGGCCCTTGCAGCGCTCGCGCAGCACCGTCGTCGCGGAGAAATACGGATCCATCGGCACGCCCGCCGCCTGCAGCACCATGTTCGGCAGGTGGGCGATGTCGAGCATCGGGTAGTTCGGCAGCGTCCGGCCCGGCACGTTGCTCTTGATCATGTAGTAGGACAGATAGTCCTTGTACGGCTGCAGCGCCGGCGGCCAGCTGCGCTCCATCTGGCGGATCAGGCCATCGAACGAGGGCTGGTGGTCGCCGAAGTGCATCAGCACGGTGGGCGCGGGGCGATCCAGGAAGGCTTTCTCCAGCTGGGTCATCGCCAGGTCGGAGTTGTGCAGGTTGGATAGATAGGTGTTGAAGTTCAGCGCCGGTTTCTCGGCCAGGCCCTTGAGCAGCGGCCGGTTGAACGGCGCCGGCAGCGAGGACAGCGGGTCCAGGTCGTGCGGGCCGTGCTGGGCCAGGGTCAGGATCATCACGAACACCGGCTGGCCCGGCTTCTTGACCTTGTCGTAGACGCGCTTGGCGGCGTCGAACATCTGCGCGTCGGTTTCTTCCCACTCCTCCAGTCCCAGATCCTTGGCGTCGTAGAACTGCTCGAAGCCATAGGCCGTATACGCGTTGCGGCCGTTGAGGAAGGCGCCGTTGGTCGGATAGATCGCCACGGTGAGATAGCCCAGGCGCTGCAGCTGCTGCGGCAGCGAGTCGCGCACATGCGGCGCCAGCACGTAGGGCGCATACATGCCGCCGGGGCCGAAGATGTCCTGCGGCATGCCGGTGAGCACGGCGAACTCGCTGACCCAGGTGCCGCCGCCGAAGGTATGCACGCGCAGCGGGCCGTGCGCCAGGGTGTACTTGTCCGGCTTGAACATCTGCACGCGGCACTGCGGCACGTTGCAGACGGCGAAGTTGGACGGGTCGAAGGTGCTCTCTTCCAGCACCTGCACGATGTCGGGATACGGCTGCTGCGCCGTGCCGAGGCCACCGTGCGCGGTGGCGCCCCACTCCTGCTCGGCCAGCGTGTCGTCGGTCATCGGCGGCAGCGCAACGTTGGAGTCCTGCAGGTTGACGAAGAAGTTGGTCAGCTGCGCGTCGTCGGACAGCTTTTGCCACGCATTGCGCGCATGCACCTGGGCAAACGGGCCGTTCGGCAGCAGGCAGATCCAGAACGCCAGCGCGCAGGCGACGGCGCCGCCGACACGCACGGCGAACGCCTTCGGCCGCGACAGGTTGACGAGCATGCGGCGATCGCCGCGCCACACCAGCCACAGGCCCAGCGGCACCAGCACCGCCACACCTGCCGCCAGTTCCCATAGGTGCGGATAGTGCGCCAGCGTCTCGACCAGGCTGGAACGCAGGTAATAGACGAAGTCCGACGGCATCAGCGGCGCGTCGAGATACTGCTGCTTGATCTCCGAAATGAAGTCCAGCCCCAGGAACAGCGCGCCCGTCACCACCAGCGCCATGGCCACGCGCGCGAAGGCGAACAGCAGCACGCCGCAGGTGCACAGCATCAGCGCAAAGACGAAACCCTGCTGCTGCAGCACCGGCTCCTGGCCGGCGGTGGCGCGCACGCAGCCGGCGAAGAACAGGCTTGCGCACAGCCACGCCACGCTGTTCCGCGTAATGCGAAACGACCCTCTCTGCATGTTGCGTTGGCCCCCTGTTCCGGCCGGTCTGTCATCAGGGCGCCATCTTACGTTCTCATTTCCTTCACAGACAGAACCAGAGGTAACGGGCAGGCCGCGATGGGCAAGGGTTCAGCCGCCGTTGCCCGGTTTCGAAGGCCCGGCGAGGCGTCCTCCGCCATGCCGATCTGCTAGCTTGCGCGGCTTGCTTTCGTTTGAAGGGAATCCCCATGCCGCTCCGCCATCTCCCCTTTGCCGTCCTCGCCGCCGCGCTGCTCGCCGGTTGCGCCTCCCAGAGCGCCCGCACGGGCCGCGTGCCGGACGGCAGCCATGCCCAGGTGGCGATCCTGGAGACCACTGACATCCACTCCAATGTGCTGAGCTACGACTATTACAAGCTCAAGCCCGATGCGACGGTGGGCTACGAGCGCACCGCCACGCTGATTCGCCGCGCGCGCCAGCAGTATCCGAACAGCTTCCTGTTCGACAGCGGCGACACCATCCAGGGCAGCGTGCTGGCCGACTACCAGGCGCAGGTGAAGCCGCTCGGCTGCAACGAAGAACTGTCGATCTACGCCGCCATGGATGCGGTCGGCTATGACGGCGGCACCGCCGGCAACCACGAGTTCAACTACGGCCTGCCGTTCCTGTCGCAGGTCACCGGCACGCCGATGAATGTCGACGGCGGCCGCAGCGACCGCTGCGCCGGCCCGCATTTCCCGCTGGTGCTGGCCAACGTGTTCAGCGCGCGCGACGGCGCGCCGATCTTCAAGCCGTGGGCGGTGGTGGAGAAGTCGATCCAGGTCGACACGCCCGGCGGCGGCAAGCGCAGCGTGCCGCTGCGCGTGGGCATCATCGGCTTCACCCCGCCGCCGATCCTGGAATGGGACAAGCAGAACCTGGAAGGCAAGGTCACCGTGACGGGCGTGGTCGAGGCGGCGAAGAAATACCTGCCCGAACTGCAGGCCCAGCACCCGGACCTGATCGTGGCGGTGCTCCATGGCGGCCTCAACACGGCCACCTACACCTCCGACATGGAGAACGGCGGCTGGCACCTCGCCGCCGTGCCCGGCATCGACGTGCTGCTGCTGGGCCATTCGCACACGGAATTCCCCGGTCCGCATTACAAGGACATGCAGGAGGTCGACGCCGAACGCGGCTTCGTGCGCGGCGTGCCGGCGGTGATGGGCGGTTTCTTCGGCAAGGACCTTGGCGTGGTCGAGCTGGCGCTGGCACGCCGCGACGGACGCTGGACCGTCGACAAGGAGCACACCCACAGCGAAGTCCGCCCGATCTGCACCAAGAAGGACGACTGCGTGCCGGCGGACGCGGCCATCGCCCCGCTCGTCGCCAAGGCGCACGAGGCCGCCGTGGCCCATGTCAGCACGCCGATCGGCGAGACCCGCCTGCGCCTGAGCAGCTATTTTTCCGACGTGGGCAACATGACCGCGCTTTCGGTGGTCAACGCCGCGGAGCGCGCCTACGTGCAGGCCGAACTGCCCAAGACCCATCCGGAACTGGCCAACGTGCCCGTGGTGGCCGCGGCCGCCGCGTTCCGCACCGGCTTCGGCGGCCCGGACGACTACACCGACGTGCCGGCCGGCCCCTTGAGCCTGCGCAGCGCGGCCGACCTGTACTTCTATCCGAACACCCTGGCGGCGGTGAAAACCGACGGCGCCGGGCTGAAGGCGTGGCTGGAGAAGTCGGCCGAGCGTTTCCGCCAGATCGATCCGTCCACCACCGCCGAGCAGCCGCTGCTCAACGACCGCATGCCCGGCTACAACTTCGACCAGCTGCAGGGCGACATCAGCTACGTGATCGATGTGACCAAGCCGGCCGGCAAGCGCATCGTCGACCTGCGCTGGAAGGGCAGGAAGGTCGACCCGAAGCAGCCCTTCGTGATCGTGACCAACAACTATCGCGCCAGCGGCGGCGGCAATTTCCCGGGGCTGGACGGCAAGAACATCGTGCTGGCCGCGCCAGACGGCACCCGCGAGATCCTGGCCAAATGGCTGGAGCGCCAGCGCACGCTGAGCGCGAAGGACCTGCCGAAGGCGTCATGGCGCTTCGCGCCGGTGAAGACGCGCGGGCCGGTGGTGTTCAAGGGCGCCGCGGGCAAGGAAGCTGAGGCGCGCGAGGCGGGGGTGAAGAATGTGCGGCAGGTGAAAGACAACGGGGACGGGACGGCGGTGTACGCGATCGACCTGTCGAAGTGATTGCTTGAGCCCCTCTCCCTCTGGGAGAGGGGTTGGGGTGAGGGTACGGGCGGAGCAAAGCGCACCACTGCGCCCGTACCCTCATCCGGCTGCCGCCACCTTCCTCGCTCCTCAGAGCCGCGCACATCCATGTGCGCTCCCCGCGTGCTCCCGAAGGGAGAAGGATTCCAACTTGGCAGCCTTACATCCCCAAGAACGACTTCCCCTGCTTCAACACCGTGTCGCACACCTTGGTGGTGAGCTGCGACTTCAGGTCGCTCGAGCCGCCGCCCACGCTGGACAGATCCAGGCTCTTGCCATTCTTCCCTTGCAGAATGCCGCTGGCGCCACTGAGATAGCTCGGATCGCGCGTGGGGTCGCCGCCCGCGGACTGGCCGGAACTCTTCTTTTTCTTGCCCATCAGGCCACCGAGCACATCGCCGCCCGATGACGCACTGCCATTGGCCGACGCACCGCCACCGAGCTTGCCCAGCAGCTGATCCTTGATGCCCGACGCACCGGAATCGCCGCCGAGGTAATTGTTCTTCACGCAGTACTGCAGCAGCCCGGCCACATTGCCCATGCTGCCGGAGCTCATCGAACCGCCGCCACCGCCGAGCAGTCCGCCGAGCTTGCCGAGGTCCTGGGCGCTGCTCGTGCCGCAGGCCAGGCCAAGGCCGAGAGCCAGGCCGGTCGCGGCGATACCGCGGATGCGTTTGTTCATGAGGAAGGCTCCTGGTTGTTGAGATCGCGGGGATTCAACACTTCGTCTCGTTACGTGGGTGTCACCGGGGTCGAGTCCTAAAGTTTCAGTTGCACCTGTTGACTGCGGTGCAGCATGGCCCGTATGGTCGATCCCATGTCGCCGCTTCCTGCCTCCATCCGCATGCTTTCCAGCCCGGTCCACGCCGGGCGCATGCCGTTGGCCGGCGCCATCGCTTCCTCCGCCACGATTATTACCACCGGTACCGGTACCACCGGCCACGGGTGGGTGTCCGCGCGCGAGTAGCTTCATCACACGCAACGGCCCCGCCCCTCGAAGAGGCGGGCCGGGCCACTCCGAACCGCCAGCGAGAGACGGGGCTCCCAACCCAAGGAGACCTCTGTGAACGCCCTCGCCCCTCAACTCGAACATCCCAAACACCCCGTGCTTGTCCGGGCGCTGCCGACGACCACTCCACGCCGCCGCATGCTGGCCGTGGGTCTGATCGGCCCCGGTCGTGTCGGCAGCGCCCTGCTCACCCAACTGCGTGCGGCGCAGACCCGCCTTTCCGAATCCGGCCTGGAACTGAAGCTGTGCGGCGTGGCCGCCAGCAAGCGCATGTGGCTGGACTGCGACGATCCGGACCTCAACCGCCGCTGCGACCGCGCCCAGATCTGGCGCCCCGCCGACCTGCGCCAGTTCGCCCGCCACGTGCTTGGCGACGACGGCCGCCACGCCCTGCTGATCGACTGCAGCGCCAACGACGAGGTGGCCGCGCACTACGCCGGCTGGCTGGCCGAGGGCGTACACGTGGTCACCCCGAACAAGCTCGCCGGCAGCGGCCCGCTGGAGCGCTGGCAGGCGATCCGCGCGGCCAGCCATGCCGGCGCGCGCTTCCGCTACGAAGCCACCGTCTGCGCCGGCCTGCCGGTAGTGCAGACGCTGCGCGACCTGCTCGACACCGGCGATGAGCTGCTCGCCGTCGACGGCATGTTCTCCGGCACGCTGGCCTGGCTGTGCAACCGCCACGACGGCGGCCGGCCGTTCTCCGCGCTGGTGCGCGAGGCGCATGCGCTGGGCTATACGGAGCCCGATCCGCGCGACGACCTGTCCGGCCTGGACGTGGCGCGCAAGCTGGTGATCCTCGCCCGCGAAGCCGGCTGGGCGCTGTCGCTGGACGACGTGGACGTGCAGAGCCTGGTGCCCGCCGAACTGGCCGCGCTGGACGCCGACGCCTTCATGGCGCGCCTGGACGAACTGGACGCCCCGATGGCCGCCCAGCTGGCCATCGCCCGCGCCGAGGGCGGCGTGCTGCGCCACGTCGCCAGCCTGGACCGCGACGGCCGCGCCAGCGTGAAACTGGCCGTGCTGCCCGCCTCCCACCCCTTCGCGCACACGCGCCTGACCGACAACGTGGTGCAATTCACCACGCGCCGATACCACGATAATCCGCTGCTGGTGCAGGGACCGGGCGCCGGGCCGGAAGTGACGGCCGCGGGCGTGTTCGGCGACCTGCTGCGCATCGCCGAGTCGCTGGAGGCGCGCGCATGAACGCCCAGCTCGCTGCCCAGAATCCGGAACCGATGGCCCGCTCTCCCCAACGCGCTCTTTCCGCCCAGGCCCTCGCGCCGGCCAGTGTCGGCAACGTCGGCATCGGCTTCGACATCCTCGGCCACAGCGTGGCCGGCGCCGGCGACCGCGCCCGGGTGCGCCGCATCGACGAGCCCGTCGTACGCATCGCCGCCATCGAAGGCTGCGTCGTCGACCTGCCGCTCGATCCCGCGCAGAACACCGCCGGCATGGCGCTGATGGCCCTGCGCAAGGCGCTGGGGCTGCGCCACGGCTTCGAACTGGTGCTGCACAAGGGCATCGCGCTGGGTTCGGGCATGGGCGGTTCCGCGTCGTCCTGCGTGGCTGCCCTGGTGGCCGCCAATGCGCTGCTGGAACGTCCGCTGCCGATGGAGTCGCTGTACGGTTTCGCGCTCGAAGGCGAAGCCGTGGCCAGCGGCGGCCGCCACGGCGACAACGTGGGGCCGATGCTGCTCGGCGGCCTGGTGCTGGCCACGCGCGACCGCCTGGTGCGCGTGCCTGTACCGGACGCCTGGCATTGCGCCCTGGTCCATCCGCACATGGTGCTGGAGACGCGCAAGGCGCGCGCCGCGCTGGCCGGCGCCTACCAGCTGGGCGAGTTCGTCGCGCAGAGCGCGAATCTTTCGCTCATGCTCGCCGGCTGCTGGCAGGGCGATGCCGGGCTGGTACGCGAGGGCCTCAACGACGTGCTGGTGGAACCGCGCCGCGCGCCGTTGATCCCTGGCTTCGCGCGGGTGAAGCAGGCGGCGATGGACCATCGCGCGATGGGCGCGAGCATTTCCGGCGCCGGCCCCAGCGTGTTCGGCTGGTTCGAGCAGCGCGACGAAGCCAAGGCCGCCGCCGCCGCGATGGCCGCGGCCTTCGCCGAGGCGGGGCTGGACAGCGACACGCTGGTCTCGCCGATCGCCGGTCCCAGCGCCGCATTGATCGACGTGGAGCGCAAGGCATGAGCGAACCCCTGCTCTATCACAGCACGCGCGGCGCCGCGCACGGCGCCGGCATCGGCGAGGCGATCGCCGCCGGCCTCGCGCCGGACGGCGGCCTGTATGTGCCCGAGGCCCTGCCCAGCCGGCGCCCGGACGACTTCGACCCCGACGGCACGCTCGCCGACACGGCGGCACGCCTGCTGCGCCCCTTCTTCGCCGGCCATGCGCTGGCCGCGGAACTGCCGGCGATCTGCGCCGAGGCCTTCTGCTTCGACGCGCCGCTGCGGCCGCTGCCGCAGCACCCCGGCGCCGCGATGCTGGAGCTGTTCCATGGGCCCAGCGCGGCCTTCAAGGATTTCGGCGCGCGCTTCCTGGCCAGCTGCTTCCGCCGCCTGCGCAAGGCCGGCGAGGCGCCGCTAACCATCCTGGTCGCCACCTCCGGCGACACCGGCGCGGCGGTGGCGGCCGCATTTCACCGGCAGCCCGGCGTGGAGGTGGTGATCCTCTATCCGGATGGATTGGTCTCGCCGCGCCAGGCGCACCAGCTCGGTTGTTTCGGCGACAACGTACGCGCCCTGCGCGTGGCCGGCCGCTTCGATGATTGCCAGCGCATGGTCAAGGCCGCGCTCAACGACACGGCGCTGCAGGCGCAGCGGCCGCTGTCCTCCGCCAACAGCATCAGCCTCGGCCGCCTGCTGCCGCAGATGGCGTACTACGCGCACGCTTCGCTGCGCTGGTGGCGCGAGCATCGCCGCCCGCTCAACTTCATCGTGCCCACCGGCAACCTGGGCAATGCATTGGCCGCCGTGTGGGTGCGCGAGATGGGGCTGCCGGTCGGCGCGATCGAGCTGGCCTGCAATGCCAACGAGACGCTGCCGGACTACTTCGCCGGCACGCCCTATGCGCCGCGCGCCGCGGTCGCCACGCTGGCCAACGCGATGGACGTCGGCGCACCGAGCAACTTCGAGCGCCTGCGCTGGACCTTTCCCTACGACGACGACCTGCGCGGCCAGCTCTCCTCGCACAGCGTCGACGACGACACCATCCGCGCCACGGTGCGCCGGCATGCGCTGGAGCACGGCGAAGTGTTCTGCCCGCACACGGCGACGGCGATGCACCGGCTCGACCTGCGCCAGGAAAAAGCGGACTGGGCCGTGGTGTCGACCGCGCATGCGGCGAAGTTCGAAAGCGTGGTCGAACCGCTGATCGGCCGCGGCGTCGCCGTGCCCCCGGCGCTGCAAGCGATGCTGGCGCGACCGGCCCAGGCCGAAGCGATCGAGGCCAGCGACGACGCGCTCAAGCAGTGGCTGCTCCCGCAACCGGCTCACGTCCGTAGGTTGGGGTAAGCCGCAGGCGAACCCCAACGAGCCTCTCCTTTAACCGTGAGGTCTGTTGGGGTTCGCCTTCGGCTCACCCCAACCTACGTCGAGTCGGTTTTTTGTGCCCCGCCACATCCGTGTTTTGGCCCGGCAAAGCAGAGTCCGAATGGACCGTACGGCATGGCATGGTAGTGCGGATCGACCGTCGTACCAGTCCACGCAATCTACTGATGCGCGTCGACTTCCCTGCCGACCTTCGCACACGCCTGTAGGAATAGTCTGGATTTCAGCCATTTCCTCCATGTGTGCCGACATGCGCGGAATCGGCGCCGAATGGCGCTCTCATCCCATCCGGCCATCTGGACGTCCAAATGTGATCGAGTCAGTTTTTTTCGATCATTACACAAGAAACTGTTGACACGCCCTGACGAGCCCCGTTAGGGTCGATGACATGTCGCAACGCAACACCACCGCAAGCATCGCCGAAAGGACCCGCCCTCCAGCGGTTCCAGGCCTGCTGCGGCTGCGCGGCAACCTCCTTCTTGCCCTTGTACTCGTACTCCTTATTACCAACGGAGGTGCGGGCTGAGGGCGTGTGTCCAGGTAAAGCAAAACTGACCTGAATACCCCAAAGAACCCCGCACCCGAACAGGATGCGGGGTTTTTTGTTGCCCTCGGCGCAGCGCCAGCAGCGGAGCCGACATGAATCACGAAACCCAGCACAGCAACGACAGCAGCGAGGACGGCGTAGTAGCCGACGACCGCGTGCGCATCTTCGACACCACCCTGCGCGACGGCGAACAGGCGCCAGGCTTCGGCATGGACCGCCGCGCCAAGCTGCGCATGGCGCACGCGCTCGAGGCGCTCGGCGTGGACGTGATGGAAGCGGGCTTTCCGCAGGCTTCGCCGGACGATTTCGCCGCCGTCGCCGACATCGCCAAGGCGGTTCGCCACTCCACCGTCTGCGCGCTGGCGCGCTGCCAGGCCGCCGACATCGACACCGCCGGCCGCGCGCTGGAAGCCGCGCAGCACTCGCGCATCCATGTGTTCCTGTCGACCAGCCCGCTGCATCGCGAGCACAAGCTGGGCATGAGCAAGCAGCAGGTGATCGACACCGCCATCGCTGCCGTCGAGCGCGCCAGGGCGCTGTGCCACGAGGTCGAGTTCTCCGCCGAGGACGCCATGCGCACCGAGCCGGACTACCTGGCCGAAGTGTTCAGCGCGGCCATCGCCGCCGGCGCCACCACGGTCAACGCGCCGGACACGGTCGGCTACGTCACCCCCGCCGAAATCGCCGAACGCTTCGCCTACCTGCGCAAGCACGTGAAGGGCGCCGAGCGCGTGGTGTTCTCCTCGCACTGCCACGACGACCTGGGGATGGCCGTCGCCAACAGCCTGGCCGCGGTCAGCGCCGGCGCGCGGCAGATCGAATGCACCATCAACGGCATCGGCGAACGCGCCGGCAACGCCTCGCTGGAAGAAGTGGTGATGGCGCTGCGCGTGCGCGGCCCCTACTTCGGCGTGGACTCGCGCATCGACGCGCGCCGCCTGGTGCAGACCTCGCGCCTGCTGACCCAGCTGACCGGCCAGGCCGTGCCGCGCAACAAGGCCATCGTCGGCGACAACGCTTTCGCGCACGAGTCGGGCATTCACCAGCACGGCATGCTCAAGCACCGCGGCACCTACGAAATCATGCGTCCGCAGGACGTCGGCATGGGCGAGACCAAGCTGGTGCTGGGCAAGCATTCCGGCCGCCACGCGCTGCGCTCGCGCCTGCAGGCGCTGGGCCACACACCCGAAGAAGCCGCGATGGACGACATCTTCGCGCGCTTCAAGGCGCTGGCCGACAAGAAACGCGAAATCCACGACGAAGACCTGGAAGCGCTGGCGCTGGGCCAGGATCCGGACGCTGCCGGCCCCTGGCGGATCGTGCAGTTGAACAGTTCCTCGCACCTGGGCGGCAGCGCCTCCGCCTCGGTGCGGCTGGCCCACGACGACGGCCGCGAGATCGGCGAAGCCGCCATCGGCGACGGTCCCGTGGACGCGGTCCTGCGCGCGATGGAACGCGCCACCGGCACCGACCTGGAGCTGACCCAGTTCCAGGTGCGCGCCGTCAGCGAAGGCGGCGACGCCCAGGGCCAGGCCCAGCTCACCGCGCGCCACGCCGCGCGCAACTGGCGCGGCAACGGCGTCAGCACCGACATCGTCGAGGCCACCGCGCTGGCCGCGCTTTCCATCGTCAACCGCATCGAGCGGCAGGCCGCCCCGTCCGCCGCCGCGCAACCGCAAGTCCAAGGAGCCACCGCATGACCACGCCCTTTCTCTGGCACAACGGCCAGATCAAGCCGTGGACCGAAGCCACGGTCCACGTCAGCACCCACGCGCTGCACTACGGCTCCTCGGTGTTCGAGGGCGAGCGCGTGTATGCCACGCCGCAGGGCCCGGCCTATTTCCGCCTCGCCGACCACACGCGGCGCCTGTTCGAGTCGGCGCGCGTGTACGAGATCGAGATCGGCTACAGCGAAGACGAGATCAACGCCGCCTGCATGGAAGTGATCCGCGCCAACCGCATGGGCTCGGCCTACGTGCGTCCCATCGTGTTCCGCGGCGCCGGCGGCCTGGGCGTGCTGGCCAAGCCGGGCGCGCCGGTGGACGTGGCGATCATGGCGATGGAATGGGGCGCCTACCTGGGCGATGCGCGCGAGCAGGGCGCCGACGTGTGCGTGTCCTCGTGGCAGCGCCCGGCGCCGAACACCGTGCCGAGCTGGGCCAAGGCCGGCGGCAATTACCTGAGCAGCCAGCTGATCGGCCTGGAAGCGCGCCGCGGCGGCTACGCCGAAGGCATCGCGCTCGGCCACAACGGCCTGCTGAGCGAAGGCGCCGGCGAGAACGTGTTCGTGGTCAAGAACGGCAAGCTGCTGACCCCGCCGACCAGCGCCGGCATCCTGGCCGGCATCACCCGCGACACGGTGATGACGCTGGCCGAAGACCTCGGCATCAAGGTCGAGGAACGCGACCTGCCGCGCGAAGCGCTGTACACCGCCGACGAAGTGTTCATGACCGGCACCGCCGCCGAGATCACTCCGGTGCGCTCGGTCGACCGCAAGCCGGTCGGCACCGGCCGCCCCGGCCCGATCACCCGTGCGCTGCAGGACGCCTTCTTCGGCCTGTTCGATGGCAGGACCGACGACCGCTGGGGCTGGCTGGCGCCCGTGCACGTGCAGGCCGCCGAGCAGGTGGCCGCATGAGCGCGCGCACCCTGTTCGAGAAACTGTGGGACGCGCACGTCGTCGCGCCCGAAACCGCCGACACGCCGGCCATCCTGTACATCGACCTGCACCTGGTGCACGAAGTCACCTCGCCGCAGGCCTTCAGCGAACTGCGCGAGCGCGGGCTGAAGCTGCGTCGCCCCGATCGCGCGCTGGCCACCCTGGACCACTCCACGCCGACCCTGCCCGCCAACGACAGGGGCGAGCGCCCCTACGCCAACGAGGAAGCCAAGGCCCAGGTCGCCCAGCTGGAAGCGAACTGCCGCGAGTTCGGCGTCGAGCTGCACGGCTGGGACAGCAGCGAGCGCGGCATCGTGCACGTGATCGGCCCCGAGCTGGGCGCCACCCAGCCGGGCATGACCATCGTCTGCGGCGACAGCCACACCTCCACCCACGGTGCCTTTGGAGCATTGGCCTTCGGCATCGGCACCACCGAGGTCGGCCACGTGATGGCCACGCAGTGCCTGCTGCAGCGCAAGCCGAAGACGCTGGCGATCCATGTCGATGGCCAGCTGCCCAAGGGCATCGGCGCGAAGGATCTGATCCTGCACATCATCGGCGAGATCGGTGTCGACGGCGGCACCGGCCATGTCATCGAATACCGCGGCGAAGCCATCGAGGCCTTGTCGATGGACGAGCGCATGACGGTCTGCAACATGTCGATCGAGGCCGGCGCGCGCGCGGGCCTGATCGCACCCGACGACACCACCTTCGCCTGGCTGAAGGGCCGTCCGCGCGTGCCGCAGGGTGCGGCGTGGGATGCGGCCGTGGCCAAGTGGCGCGCGCTGCGCACCGACGCCGGCGCCAGCTACGACCGCGAAGTGCGCATCGACGCGAGCAAGGTCAAGCCCACCGTCACCTACGGCACCCATCCGGGCATGGCCATCGCCATGGACGCTCCCGTGCCGGCCGCGCGCTCGGCGCAGGAGACGCGCGCGCTGGACTACATGCGCGCCCAGCCCGGCAAGCCGATGCAGGGCACGCCGGTGGACGTGGTGTTCATCGGCAGCTGCACCAACTCGCGCCTGTCCGACCTGCGCGAGGCCGCCGCGATCCTGCGCGGTCGCCGCATCGCCGAAGGTGTGCGCATGCTGGTGGTGCCGGGTTCCGAAGCGGTGCGCCGCGACGCCGAGCGCGAAGGCCTGCACCAGGTGTTCACCGCGGCCGGCGCCGAGTGGCGCGTGCCGGGCTGCTCGATGTGCATCGCCATGAACGGCGACCTGGCGCAGCCGGGCCAGCTGGTGGTCAGCACCTCCAACCGCAACTTCGAAGGCCGCCAGGGCAAGGGCGCGCGCACCGTGCTGGCCAGTCCGGCCACCGCCGCCGCTTCCGCGCTGGCCGGCTCCATCGCCGACCCGCGCGAATACGTCAACGAGGCCGCTGCCGCATGAAAGCCGTCACCCGCATCCATTCGCGTACCGCAGTCCTGGCCGACGAGAACATCGACACCGACCGCATCATTCCCGCGCGCTTTCTTACCACCACCGAGCGCGCCGGCCTGGGCAAGCTGTGCTTCAACGACTGGCGCTATCTGCCGGACGGCAGCGACAACCCGGCCTTCCCGCTCAACCAGCCGCAGGCCAAGGGCTGCGCGATCCTGGTCGCCGGGCGCAACTTCGGTTGCGGCTCCTCGCGCGAGCACGCGCCGTGGGCGCTGCTGGACTTTGGGATCCAGGCGGTGCTGTGCAGCGAGATCGCGGACATCTTCCGCAACAACGCGCTGAAGAACGGCCTGCTGGCCATCGTGGTGTCCGAGGCCGAGCACCGCTGGCTGCTGGATCACCCCGGCACCGAGCTGAGCATCGACGTGGAAGGCCAGTACATCGCCCTGCCCGACGGCGGCCGCATTCCGTTCCAGCTCGAACCCTTCGCCCGCCACTGCCTGCTGAACGGCGTCGACCAGCTCGGCTACCTGCTGCAGCACGACGACGCCATCGCCCACTACGAACAGCATCTGGAGCAAGCCGCATGAAAGCCCGCATCGTCACCCTGCCCGGCGACGGCGTCGGTCCGGAAGTCACCGCCGCCGCCGTCGCCGTGCTGGACGCCGTCGCCGCCCACTACGACCACACGTTCGACTACGAGCAACACCTGATCGGCGGCTGCGCCATCGACGCCACCGGCGAACCGCTGCCGGCCGATGCTCTGGCCGCGTGCAAATCCGCCGATGCGGTGCTGCTGGGCGCAGTCGGCGGCCCGAAGTGGTCCGATCCGTCCGCGCCGGTGCGTCCCGAGCAGGGCCTGCTGGCGCTGCGCGCGGCGCTGGGCGTGTACGCCAACCTGCGTCCGCTGCAGGTGCATCCGGCGCTCACCGCGCTGTCGCCGCTGAAGGACGACAAGCTGCGCAACGTCGACGTGCTGTTCGTGCGCGAGCTCACCGGCGGCGCCTATTTCGGCGCCAAGACGCGCACCGTCGATACCGCCACCGACGAGTGCAAGTACACCGTGGCCGAAGTCGAGCGCGTGGTGCGCCGCGCCTTCGAGCTGGCGCGCGGCCGCCGCCACAAGGTCACCTCGGTGGACAAGGCCAACGTGCTGGAAACCTCGCGCCTGTGGCGCAGCACGGTGCAGCGCATCGCCGCCGACTATCCGGACGTGAAGCTGGAGCACCAGCTGGTCGATTCGATGGCGATGCTGCTGCTGACCCAGCCGGCCAGCTACGACGTGGTGGTCACCGAGAACCTGTTCGGCGACATCCTCACCGACGAAGCCGCCGCCCTGGCCGGTTCGCTGGGCCTGCTGCCCTCCGCCTCGCTGGGCGAAGGCGCGCGCGGCCTGTACGAGCCGATCCACGGTTCGGCGCCGGACATCGCCGGCAAGGGCGTGGCCAATCCGGTTGGCGCGATCCTCTCCGCGGCGATGCTGCTGCGCCATTCACTGGGCCTGGAAGAAGAAGCCGGCGCAGTGGAAGCGGCGATCGAGCACGTGCTGGAGCACGGCCCGCGCAGCCGCGACATCGGCGGCGACGCCGGCACTGCGGCGATCCGCGAAGCCGTGGTGGCCGCGCTGGACGAACACGTCGCCAACTCGGAAGCCTTTTTCAGCGGAGCGCGCGCGTGCGGCTGAGCCATGTCCCCATGGTTCGCGCCAGCGCGGCCTCCGTGCCGTCTGCTTCCCCCTGCGTGCAGCGGGATATGAGGGCGTCGCTCACTCCGCCCCGGGTGAACGCCACTCCCCGCGCCCTGTCCCGCGTGCCCCTGCGCGCAGGGGGAGCAACCCATCGCAGCCACCGATGTACCGCAACCCGGAGTTTGTCTTTCCATGCGCAGTGACCTCATCAAGACCGGCGCCGACCGCGCCCCCGCGCGCGCGATGCTGCGCGCCACCGGGCTGGACGACGGCGCCATCGCCAAGCCGCTGGTGGCGGTGGTGCATACCTGGTCCAACGTCAGCCCCTGCAACCTCAACCTGCGCGAGCTGGCCGAACAGGTGGCCGAAGGCATCCGCGCCGCCGGCGGCACGCCGATCGAGTTCAACACCATCGCCGTCACCGACGGCATTGCCATGGGCACGCCCGGCATGCGCGCCTCGCTGATCAGCCGCGAGGTGATCACCGACTCGATCGAGCTGGCCGTCGACGGCCACTGCCTGGACGCGATGGTGGTGCTGTGCGGCTGCGACAAGACCATCCCCGCCGCCGCGATGGCGATGGCGCGCCTGGATATCCCGGCGGTGGCGCTGTACGGCGGCACCATCGCGCACGGCACGCACGATCAGCATCCGATCACCATCCAGCAGGTGTTCGAGGCGGTCGGCGCGCATGGCGCCGGCAAGATCGACGACGCCGAGCTGGCCGCGGTCGAGCGCGATGCCTGCCCGGGCGCCGGCGCCTGCGGCGGCCAGTTCACCGCCAACACCATGGCGATGGTGCTGACCACGCTGGGCCTGTCGCCGATGGGTTTCAACGACATTCCCGCCACGCATCCGGCCAAGGCCGCGGCGGCACGCCGCTGCGGCGAGCTGGTGATGGATTGCCTGCGCGAGCAGCGCACGCCGCGCGCGCTGATCAATCGCACCTCGCTGCGCAACGCCGCGCGCATGGTCGCCGCCACCGCCGGCTCCACCAACGCAGTGCTGCATCTGCTGGCAATCGCGCGCGAAGCCGGTGCGCCGTGGACGCTGGAAGATTTCGAGCCGGCCTCCAAGCACACGCCGGTGATCGCCGACCTGCTGCCGGGCGGCCGCTATACCGCGGTGGAAATGTTCGGCGCTGGCGGCGCCGCGCGCGTGGCGCAGGAACTGATCGCCGCCGGCATGCTGGACGACGCTCCGACCGTCACCGGCCGTAGCCTGTTCGAGGAAGCCGCGGCGGCGCCGCGCGCGGAGCAGCAGGACGTGATCCTGCCGGTCGGCCAGCCGCTGAAGCCGCGCGGCGGCTATTCGATCCTGTACGGCAACCTCGCGCCGGAAGGCTGCATCCTCAAGCTTGCCGGCAAGGGCGCCACGCATTTCGAAGGCACCGCCCGCGTGTTCGAAAGCGAGGAGCAGGCCTTCGCCGCCGTGCAGCAGGGCCGCATCGCCAAGGGCGACGTGATCGTGATCCGCAACGAAGGCCCCGCCGGCGGTCCCGGCATGCGCGAGATGCTCGGCGTCACCGCCGCGCTGATCGGCCGCGGCCTGGGCGACGACGTTGCGCTGATCACCGACGGCCGCTTCTCCGGCGCCACCCACGGCTTCATGGTCGGCCACATGGCGCCGGAAGCGGTGCGCGGCGGCCCGATCGCGTTGCTGCGCGACGGCGACCGCATCCGCATCGATGCCGGCCTGCGCGAAATCGCCACCGACGCCGATCTGGCCGAGCGCCGCCAGCACTGGACGCCACCCGCACCCAAGGTCACCACCGGCGCGCTGGCCAAGTACGCGCGCCTGGTCGGCTCCGCTTCCGACGGCGCCAATACGCACCCCGAAACATCCGTCGCTACCCCCAAACACGTCCAAGTCACCGCTACCGAAGGAGTCACCGCATGAGCAGCACCACTTCCAACCCGACGCTGGCCAACGCCCGCATCGCCGTGCTCGGCTACGGCAGCCAGGGCCGCGCGCACGCCCTCAACCTGCGCGACTCCGGCCTGGACGTCGTGGTCGGCCTGCGCAAGGGCGGCCCCTCGTGGGAACGCGCCAGCGCGGAAGGCTTCACCGTGGCCGAGCCGGGCGAAGCCGTGCGCGGCGCCGACCTGGTCGCCGTGCTGACGCCCGACATGGTGCAGCCGGCGCTGTACAAGGAATCGATCGAGCCGAACATCAAGGCCGGCGCCGCGCTGCTGTTCGCGCACGGCTTCAACGTGCACTTCAAGCAGATCGCCCCGCGCGAGGACATCGACGTGATCCTGGTCGCGCCGAAGGGTCCGGGCGCGCTGGTGCGCCGCGAGTACGAGATCGGCCGCGGCGTGCCCAGCATCTGGGCGATCCACCAGGACGTCACCGGCCAGGCCGAGGCCAAGGCCAAGGCCTATGCCGACGGCATCGGCGGCGGCCGCGCGCTGCTGATCAAGACCGACTTCAAGGAAGAGACCGAGACCGATCTGTTCGGCGAGCAGGCCGTGCTGTGCGGCGGCGCCAGCTCGCTGGTGCAGGCCGGCTTCGAGACCCTGGTGGAAGCCGGCTACCAGCCGGAGATCGCCTACTACGAAGTGCTGCACGAGCTGAAGCTGATCGTGGACCTGTTCTACGAAGGCGGCATCGCGCGCATGCTGGAATTCGTCTCCGAGACCGCGCAGTACGGCGACTACGTCAGCGGCCCGCGGGTGATCGATGCCGGTACCAAGGCGCGCATGAAGGATGTGCTGACCGATATCCAGGACGGCACCTTCGCGCGCAACTGGATCGCCGAGTACCAGGCCGGCCTGCCCAACTACAAGCGCTTCAAGCAGGCGGACCTGGAGCATCCGATCGAGCAGGTCGGCGCCAAGCTGCGCGCGCGCATGTCCTGGCTGCAGGCCGGCGCGGCCAAGGCGGCCGGCGAGCCGCTGAAGAAGGTGGGCTGAGCCAGCTCGCGCTTAGTACCTCAAGCTCACGGCGTACCCCCTTCTCCCTCCGGGAGAAGGTGCCGGCAGGCGGATGAGGGTTCGGCCGGAGCGGTGCACATCATTCTTGCGCTCCGCCCGTACCCTCACCCCAACCCCTCTCCCGAAGGGAGAGGGGCTTTACCTCGCCATCCTGCGGGCGCGAGGCTCAATCCAAAGGAACCCGCTTCACCATGAACGCGCTGCTGCCGCACACCTACGACGCTGTCCCCGAAGACGACGCCACCCATCCCCTCAATGCGTTGCGCATGAGCGGCGCCGAGGTGGTGGTACAGGTACTGGCCGACGAGGGCGTGGACGTGCTGTTCGGCTATTCGGGCGGCGCCATCCTGCCGGTGTACGACGCGGTGTTCCGCTACAACGCCACGCATATCGGGCCCAGCGGCGGCGAGCCGATGCCGCTGATCGTGCCGGCCAACGAGCAGGGCGCGGGCTTCATGGCGGCCGGCTACGCACGTGCCTCGGGCAAGGTCGGCGTGGCCATCGTCACCTCGGGCCCCGGCGCCACCAACATGGTGACGCCGGTGCGCGACTCGATGTCCGATTCGGTGCCGATGGTAGTGCTGTGCGGCCAGGTGCCGACCACCGCGATCGGTTCGGATGCGTTCCAGGAAGCGCCGATCGCCAACATCATGAGCGCCTGCGCCAAGCATGTGTTCCTGGTCACCGACGCCGAGAAGCTGGAAGCCACCCTGCGCACCGCGTTCGAGATCGCGCGCAGCGGCCGGCCCGGGCCGGTGGTGGTGGATATCCCCAAGGATGTACAGAACACCCTGCTGCCGTTCCACGGCGAGGGCCTGCTGCCGATGCCCGGCTATCGCGCGCGGCTGCAGCGGCTGGAGCAATCCACCCTGGACGACGCGCAATGCGTGGCCTTCTTCGAGGCACTGGCACAGTCCAAACGTCCGCTGATCTACGCCGGCGGCGGCACCATCGCCTCCGGCGCTTCCCATGAGTTGCGCGCCTTCGTCGCCGACTACGGCCTGCCCGTCACCACCACCCTGATGGGCCTGGGCGCCTACGACACCACCGAGCCGCTGGCCCTGCACATGCTGGGCATGCACGGTACGGCCTATGCCAACTACGCGGTGGAGGATTGCGACTTCCTGTTCACGCTGGGCGCGCGCTTCGACGACCGCGTGGCGGGTGTGCCGGACAAGTTCGCGCCGCAGGCGAAGTTCATCGCGCAGATCGACATCGACCCGGCCGAGATCGGCAAGGTCAAGAGCGTCGACTGGCACCATACGGGCGACCTGACGCGCACGCTTGCGCAGCTGCGCGCCTGGGGCGAACGCCACGGCTGGCGCGAGCAGCTGTCCGCACGCTATGCACCCTGGCATCGCCACGTGGCGGAACTGAAACAGGTGCACGCGCTGGACTACGACCGCGCCAGCCCGCTGATCCAGCCCTATGCGGTGATCGAGGAGATCAACCGCCATACGCAAGGCCACGCAGTGATCAGCACCGGCGTCGGCCAGCACCAGATGTGGGCGGCGCAGTATTTCGACTTCCGCGAGCCGCGCCATTGGCTCAGCTCCGGCTCGATGGGCACCATGGGCTTCGGCCTGCCCGCGGCGATCGGCGCGCAGTTCGCGCGGCCTGGCGCGGTGGTGATCGATATCGACGGCGACGCCAGCATCCGCATGAACCTGGGCGAGCTGGAAACCGTCACCACTTACGGCCTGCCGGTCAAAGTCGTCGTGCTCAACAACATCGGCGACGGCATGGTGCGGCAGTGGCAGAAGCTGTTCTTCCGCGGCCGCTTCGCTTCCTCCGACAAGAGCCTGCACCGCAAGGACTTCATCAAGGCCGCGCAGGCCGACGGTTTCGAGTGGGCACGCCGCCTGGAGCGCAGGGAAGAACTGGCGGCCACCATCGCCGACTTCCTCGCCCACCCGGGCCCGGCCTTCCTGGAGGTGATGATCGACCCGGATGCCGGCGTGTATCCGATGGTCGGCCCCGGCGCCACTTACGCGCAGATGATTACCGGCGATCACATCGCCTCGCGCCAGGCCGTGCAGGCCGACGGCGCCGCCAGCGACATGTTCTGATCGAGAGACTCATGAAACACACGCTTTCCATCCTGCTGCAGAACGAAGCCGGCGCCCTGGTGCGCGTGGCCGGGTTGTTTTCCGCGCGCGGTTTCAATATCGACTCGCTCACCGTGGCCGCCACGCAAGACCCGGCCGTCTCGCAACTGACCCTGGTGATGCACGGCGCCGACGAGGCGGTGGACCAGCTGATCAAGCAGACGCGCAAGCTGGTGGACGTGATCGAGGTCAGCCATCCCGCCGCGGAAGCGCTGCAGTGAACGCGGTGGCCGCGCACCGGCCGCCGACGGAAGAAGCGGACCACGACCTGCTGCGCCGCACGCTGGCGGCGCGGGTCTACGAGGTGGCGCGGGAGACCGCACTGGAATCGGCGCCGCTGCTGTCGGCACGGCTCGGCCAGCGCGTGCTGCTCAAGCGCGAAGACCAGCAGCCGGTGTTCTCCTTCAAGCTACGCGGCGCCTACAACAAGATGGTCGGGCTCGACGCGGCGCAACGCGCGCGCGGCGTGATCGCCGCTTCCGCCGGCAACCATGCGCAGGGCGTGGCGCTGGCGGCGGCGAAGCTGGGCCTGCGCGCCGTGATCGTGATGCCGGTGACCGCGCCGCAGGTAAAGATCGATGCGGTGCGCCGCCTCGGCGGCGCCTGGGTCGAGGTGGTGCTGGCCGGGGATTCGTACAGCGATGCGCAGGCCGAGGCCGCGCGGCTCGAACAACAGCACGGCTACACCTTCGTGCATCCCTTCGACGACCCCGCCGTGATCGCCGGCCAGGCCACCGTGGGCATGGAAATCCTGCGCCAGCATCCGGGCCCGCTGCATGCGGTGTTCGTGCCGGTGGGCGGCGGCGGCCTGCTCGCCGGCGTGGCGGCCTATATCAAGGCGCTGCGGCCCGAGGTGAAGGTGATTGGCGTGCAGACCGTCGACTCCGACGCGATGGCGCAGTCGCTGGAGCAAGGCGAACGCGTGACGCTGGACGAGGTGGGCCTGTTCGCCGACGGCACCGCGGTCAAGCGCGTGGGCGCGGAAACCTTCGCGCTGTGCCAGCGCCATGTCGACGCCATGCTGCGCGTCGATACCGACGCCATCTGTGCGGCGATCCGCGACGTCTTCCAGGAAACCCGCAGCGTGCCGGAGCCCTCCGGCGCGCTGGCCCTGGCGGGGCTCAAGCAGTACGCGGCCACGCACCAGCTCGACGACGCCACCCTGGTCGCCATCGTCTCCGGCGCCAATCTCAACTTCGACCGCCTGCGCTTCGTGGCCGAGCGCGCCGAAGTGGGCGAGCAGCGCGAGGCGGTGTTCGCTGTCACCATCCCGGAAGAACGCGGCAGCTTCCGCCGCTTCTGCGCGACGCTGGGCCAGCGCTCGATCACCGAATTCAACTACCGCATCGGCGATGCGGCCAGCGCGCATATCTTCGTCGGCATCCAGATCCGCCAGCGCGACGAGCGCGAGGCGCTGACCGCCGCTTTCGCCGCGGAAGGCTTCGGCGTGCTGGATCTCACCGACGACGAGCTGGCCAAGCTGCACCTGCGCCACATGATCGGCGGCCGCTCCCCGCTGGCCCACGACGAGCTGCTGTACCGCTTCGAGTTTCCCGAGCGCCCCGGCGCGCTGACGCGCTTCCTCGGCCATATGCACCCGGACTGGAACATCAGCCTGTTCCATTACCGCAACCATGGCGCGGACTACGGCCGCATCCTGGTCGGCATCCAGGTGCCGGCCGGCGAGCGCGCGATGTTCGAGCAGTTCCTCGCCCAGCTGGGCTATCCCTGCCGCGACGAAAGCGGCAACCCCGCCTACCGCCTGCTCCTGCGCGAAGCCTCGCCCTGAAGCGCCCCTCTCCCCTCGGGAGAGGGGTTGGGGTGAGGGTGCGGGCGAAGCGCGAAGGTGAAGTGCACCACTCCGCCCGCACCCTCATTCGGCTGCCGCCACCCTCCTCGCTCCTCAGAGCCGCGCACATCCATGTGCGCTCCCCGCGTGCTCTCCCACGGGGACTACCTTCGGGTCGCCGGAGGGAGAAGGGTTCATCCCTGGGAACTGAGTAGCCCCAGAGGTAGGGGGGTACACCCCTCCCTGCGTTTATCCCTTCAGATACCCGGGAAAGGCGGCCTGCCGCCCCGCCCCGGCGAGCTTTTGCCGTGTCCGCCCCCTGCCCGGGCGGTCCGGCGCCGGTTCTCTTCCGGTGCTCCCGGAAGAGAGCGCAAGCCGCACGGACCGCGGATTGCGTGGCCTCGTCCCTCCCCTGAGACGAGTCCAACCCTGGAAACAGGGGCTACCCCCCTCCCTCGTGCTTGGGCACGAGGGAGGGATTACCTCCAGCCGTCGCCGTCTCAGCGCGAGGTAGCCTTGAACAATTGCGATACTCTGGCCCTAAGGGGTTTCCGCGTACGGAATCAGGGTATGGGTGGAAGTTCGGCCGACGGCGAACAGCCGGGGAGCTATGCGGGCAATGCACCGCGTTTCGAAAGTTTCGTGCGCGACCAGCGCCATGCCCTGTTGGCTTTCCTGCGGCGCCGGGTGTCTTCCGAGGAAGATGCGCAGGACATCGCCCAGGAAAGCCTGGTCCGCCTGATCCGCTACCGCGAGCACGCGCCCGAATCCTGGAGTTCGCTGCTCTACCGCATCGCCATCAACGCACTCAACGACCGCGCCCGCCGCGCGCAGTCGCATTACCAGCACGACCACATCAGCCTGGACGAGCACGCGCACGGCCTGGTTTCCAATGACCAGGACCACGACCAGCGCATCGCCAACCAGCAGGAGCTCGCGCGCCTGCAGCAGGCCCTGCTCGGACTTCCCGCGCGCTGCCGCGAGATCTATCTGCTCAACCGTATCGAAGGCATGAGTTACCCGGAAATAGCCAGACACTGCGGCATCTCGGTCAAGGCCGTGGAGAAGAACATCAGCCGGGCTCTCGCGCTGCTGCGCAAGAAACTGTGCGACCAGGGAGAGGCACGATGAACGCCGAAGACGCCATCTCGTCCCGCCCGCTCCCCACCAGTGCCGAGGCCTGGCTGGCGCGCCTGCAGGCGCCGGACTGCGGCCCCGGGGAACGCGCGGCCTTCGAACGCTGGCGCGCGCAGCACCCGGCGCATGCGCAGGCCTACGCCCAGGTCGAACAGCTGCATGCGAAGGTCGCCCTGCTCGCCGGCGATCCGCTGCTGCGCGCGGCCGGCCTGGCCGCACGCCGGCACAGCGCGGCACGGCGCGACCGGCGCCGCCTGCTGATGCGAGGACTGCCGATCGCCGCGGCCGCTTCGCTGCTGTTGGCAGCGGGCGTCTTCCGCCTGCTGCGCGAAACGCCGGCCCAGGCACCCGCCTCGCTGCACAGCTACGCGAGCGCGACCGAGCTGCCGCGCCGGCTGACGCTGGAGGACGGCACCGTGATGATCCTCGACGCCGACTCGACGGTGACCACGCGCTACGACAGCACGCGTCGCCTGGTCATGCTCGAGCGCGGGCGCGCCGAGTTCTCGGTGGCGCACGCTGCCGCGCCGTTCGAGGTGCATGCCGGCGGCAGCGTGATCCGCGACACCGGCACGGTGTTCCAGGTCAGCAAGGAACGCGACGCCGTGGTGGTGGGCCTGCTCGATGGCGCGGTGGTGGTCACCCACGGCGAGGACGGAAACACGCAGACGCAGGCGCTGTTGCCCGCGCAGCAGATCCGCATCGCCGCGGACGGCGACAGCGGCGTGATCGCTCCGCTGGACACCCAGGCCGCACTGGCCTGGCGCCAGGGCGAACTGGTGTTCCGCCAGCGCCGGCTGGATTCGCTGCTGGCGGAGATGAACCGCTATTCCGACATCAAGCTGCTGCTCGGCGACCAGCGCCTGGCCGACCTGCGCGTCAGCGGCAGTTTCCACGCCGGCGACCAGCAGGCCCTGGTCAAGGCGCTGGATGCCGGCTGGGGCCTGCATGCCGTGGCGACGGGGAACCACGAGCTGACCCTCTATCCCGGCCAAGCCAGCAACGCCGGGGGCGCGCGCCACTGAGTCGCCCGCCGCATCCCGTGCTGCAGCAGCCCCGGCGCATCTAGCCCGTATGCGCGCAGGCAGCGTGTTTCCGGCGTTGGCCGCGGCCCTGTTGCTGCTGCTGTTGCCGGTCCGCGCGTGCCTGGCCGCGGAAGAACGCGACTACCGCATCGCCGCCGGCCTGCTGGACGATGGCCTGCGCGCCTTCGCCGCGCAGAGCGGAACCCAGCTGCTGTATGCGCCGGAGATCGCCGCCGGACGGCGCAACGCCAAGCTCAGCGGGCACTTCTCCGCCGACCTGGCGCTGCAGCATCTGCTGATCGGCAGCGGCCTGCGCGCGGTGGCAGTCGATGCGCATACCTATGTGCTGAAGAGCATGCCGCCCACCGCCGTGCAGAAAGACGAACTGCCGCCGATCGAACGGCCGACGCCGGCACTGCGGCTGGCGCCGGTGGAAGTCACCGGCACGCATATCCGCCGCACCGACGTGGAAACCGCCTCGCCGCTGACCGTGATCGACCGCGAGCAGATCGAGCGCAGCGGCTACCAGACCCTGTTCGACCTGCTGCGCGCGCAACCGGGCATCCGGGTCAGCAATGCGCCGGTGGCCATGACCGAAGGCGAGCTGTATCAGAACAACGGACTGGCCACCGCCACCGGCGCCGCCTCGGTGGACCTGCGCGGCCTGGGCTCGTCCGCCACGCTGTTCCTGGTCGACGGCCAGCGCATGGCCGGCTATGGCCTGAGCCAGAACAACTTCAACACGGTCAACGATCTCAACAGCATTCCGCTGGCCCTGGTCGAGCGCGTGGAAATCCTGCGCGACGGCGCGTCGGCCATCTACGGCTCCGACGCGATGGCCGGCGTGATCAACGTGATCATGCGCAAGGACGCACCGGGACTGGGCCTGGCCAGCAGCTACGGCGCCTCCGACCGCGGCGATGCGCGCCAGCGCCGCGTCACCGCCAGCTTCGGCGGCACGCTCGGCCACGAGCTCAATGCGCTGCTCAGCGTGGACTACCTGGAACGCCAGCCGCTGCTCGGCGGCGCACGCGACTGGAGCCGGCAACGCGGCGGCGCCGATACCGGCGACGGCGCATCCAGCGTCGACGCCTTCGTGCTGGATGGCGCCAACCTGCGCTACCTCGCCGGCGGCTGCTCGGCGCGACAGCGCAATGCCAGCGGCGTGTGCATCGACGACGATGCGCAGCTCACCAGCCTGCAGACCGGCTTGCTCAGCCGCTCCCTGTTCGCGCACCTGGACCGGCGCTTCGATGCGCTGCAGGTCTATGCCGACCTGCGCTGGACCAAGCTCGACCAGCGCCAGCAGATGGCGCCGTTCCGCGACAGCTTCATGCTGCCGGCGAGCCATCCGGATAATCGCAGCGGCGAAGACGAGGCGATCTACGACCACAGCTTCGACGACCTCGGCCCGGTGCGCGACCTCGCCGTATCGACCAACCGTTTCGTCACGCTCGGCGCCAAGGGCCGCTGGGGCGAATGGGATTGGGACGCGCACGCCAACGACCAGCGCAACCGCAGCGTCGACGAACTGCGCGGGCTGCTGCGCATGGACAACTTCGGCAAGGCGCTGCGCTCGGGCAGCTTCCGCCTGGATGCGCCCAACGACGACGAGGTGCTGCAGGCGATCTCGCCGGTGCTGATGCGCCATGCCAGCGCCTCCAAGACCAGCCTCAGCGTGCAGTTGTCCGGGCCGCTGGCGCAGTTGCCGCATGGTCCGCTGTCGATGGCGATCGGAGCGGAAACCTGGCGCGACCGCCTCGACGACCGCCCCGATCCGCTGCTGCTGCAGAATCTGATCGAGCAGTACGACGCGCCCTATGAGCGCAGCGAGAACCGCCGCAGCCTCGCCGCCTATACCGAGTTCAACGCGCCGCTCACCTCGCGCCTGCAAGCCAACCTGGCATGGCGGCTGGATCGCTCGCAGCCCTACGGCGCCGCCGTCTCGCCCAAGCTGGGCCTGAAGTGGGACGTGCGCGACGACCTCAGCCTGCGCGGCACCTGGGCCAAGGGCTACCGCGCGCCGACCCTGCTGCAGCTGAGCCGGCCGCCGACGCTTGCGGCGACCCGCTTCATCACCCAGGTGTCCAATACCGCGCTGCCTTGCGTCAATGCCACGCCGGCGACCGTGGACACCTCGTTCTGCCAGCTGCAGGCCAACTCGGTGAGCAATCCGCAGTTGCGTCCGGAAACCTCGCGCAGCTACACCCTGGGCGTGGTGTGGGCCCCGACCAGCGCCTTCGGCGTGGCGCTGGATTTCTATCGCATCCGGCGCGACCACGAGATCGTGCAGCTGCCGCTGAGCTATGCCCTGCTGCATCCGGAAAGCTACCCGCAGCTGTTCCAGCGCACGCGCCGCGGCGTGCTGTATGCGCTCAACCAGCAGCTGGTCAACCTGGGCCATACCGATGCGCGCACCATCGACCTGGACGTGCGCTATCAGCACCGGACGGCTCACCTGGGCCGCTACGACTTCCATCTGGGCGTCGATTACCTGGACCGTTTGAACCGGCAGATGATCGCCGGCGATCCGGTCATGCGCTATGCCGGCTATGCCTCGCAGCCGCGCGTCAGCGCGCTGGCCAGCCTGGACTGGACCTATCGCGCGTGGAGCGTCGGCGCCAACCTGCGCGTCACCGGCCACTATCGCTACGAGCCGTATGCCGGCAGTCCGCTGGGCTGTCCGGATGACATGCAGGCCCTGAACAAATGCGAGACTCCGGCGTTCGCACTGCTCGACCTGCACGCCGCCTTCAACGGCATTGCGCACTGGTCGCTGACCCTCAACGTGCACAACGCGCTCGATCACCAGCCGATCTACTACGGCTCGCCGGGTATCGCGTACAACCCGATGTTCGATGACGTCGTGGGTCGCTACTACCTGATCGGCATCGCCTATCGCCCTTGATGCATCGCGTACCGCGTAGGTTGGGGTGAGCCAAAGGCGAACCCCAACGTGGCGCTCGTGGTGCGAGATCTGTTGGGGTTCGCTGCGCTCACCCCAACCTACGCGAAGCTTGCGCAACGCGATCACAAGGCGTGCACGAAATACGTAAGCGCCAACGCAATACGTGGTGACTGTGTGAAGCGATGTATCGCATACGCTTCATCGTCTACACATTTGATGATGTCGTTCGCGCTTTTCGCGTGTCTGCGCTTGACATGATTTTTTTCACGGCGCACGTTCGACCCGGGAGGCGGCAGTCGCAGGTTCGTGCGTGCTGCCGAGTCGTCGTCTCGCACGACTGCAACGGGAGAAATCGATGTCACGTCGTTATGTGTCGCGTCCGCAAGGACGCGTCTGGGTCAGTGCGCGCCATTGCGGCACGGCCATTTTTGGATTGTCGATGGCGCTGGCCGCCAATGCGCAGGACAGCGCATCGGCCGATCAGCAGAAAGCCAAGACGCTCGAAGGCGTGCAAGTCGTAGGCTCGCGCGCCAAGGACCGCACCGCGGCGGAAACGCCGGCGCCGGTCGATGTGATCGGCCGCGAGCAACTGGAGAACGCCGGCGTCGTCGAGGTAGGCCAGGCCCTGCAGATGCTGGAGCCGAGCTTCAACTTCTCGCGCACCTTCGTCAGCGACGGCACCGATACCATCCGTCCTGCGACGCTGCGCGGCCTCGGTCCCGACCAGGTGCTGGTGCTGGTCAACGGCAAGCGCCGCCACCAGCAGGCGCTGGTCAATGTGCAGCAGACCATCGGCCGCGGTTCGGCCGGCACCGACATCAATGCCATTCCGATCTCCGCGATCGAACGCATCGAAGTGCTGCGCGACGGCGCCGCGGCGCAGTACGGCTCGGATGCGATTTCCGGCGTGATCAATATCGTGCTGAAGAAGCAGGTCGGCGAGACCACCGGCTCGGTTACGGCAGGGCAGACTTACAAGGGCGACGGCTTTACCCGCCAGGGCGGCATCAATACGGGCCTGCGCCTGGGCCAGGACGGCTATCTCAATCTCACCGCCGAATACCGCCACCGCGACCCGACCAATCGCGCCGGCCCCGATTCGCTGCGCGTAAGTCCCCCGCGCGTCACGCAGAAGCTCGGCGACGCCGACACCAAGGACGCCTACTTCTGGCTCAATGGCGGCCTGCCGATCGCGCGCGGCGAACTGTACTGGTTCGGCGGCATCTCGCAACGCAAGGGCGACTCGTACGGTTTCTTCCGGCCGGCCGGCGACAACCGCACCATTCCTTCGCTGTATCCGAACGGCTTCCTGCCGAATATCGCCACCAACGTGAAGGATGCTTCGCTCGCCGTGGGCTATCGCGGTCCGCTGGGCGACAAATGGGACTACGACATCTCGCTGATCCATGGCCGCAGCCAGTTCGGCTTCGACGAACGCAACTCGGCGAACGTGAGCTGGTGGTACGAGCCGCGCGATCCGGCCAACCCGGCCGCCGGCATCTACGGCGCTTCGCCGACCTCGGCCAATACCGGCACGCTGCGGCTCAACGAGACCACCTTCAATGCCGATGTGCGCGGTCCGATCGACTGGGGCGTGGGCAACGATGCGCTGAATCTGGCGCTGGGCTTCGAGTGGCGGCGCGACAGCTACCAGATCCTGCCGGGCGACCCGGTCTCCTACACCTATGGCCGCACCGACAATCGCGGCATTCCGATCTACGGCCAGACCGGCGATATCGCGCAGCCGGGCATGCAGGGCTTTCCCGGCTTCTCGCCGACGGAGGCGGTGAACCTGGGGCGGCACAACATTGCCTTCTATGTCGACGCCGAATCGCAGGTGACGCAGCGCCTGCTGCTCGGCGCGGCCGTGCGGCACGAGCACTACTCCGACTTCGGCGGCACCACCACCGGCAAGGTTTCGCTGCGTTTCGACGCCAACGACAGCTTCGCCGTGCGCGGCACGCTCGCCACCGGCTTCCGTGCGCCCGGCGTGCAGCAGTTGTTCTACAGCCAGCGCTCGACCAACCTCGATCCCAGCGGCACGCTGACCGACACGCTGACCGCGCGGCAGAACAGCGCCGTCACCCGCGCCTTCGGCATCCAGCCGCTGAAGCAGGAGACCTCGCACAGCGGCACGGCGGGCATCGTGTACAAGCCCGGCAACGACTTCACGCTGACCGTCGACGTGTTCCGCATCGACATCAAGAACCGCATCATCTTCTCCAGCAATATCGTGCCGGAGAGCGTGGGTACCGACGGCAACCCCTGCGCGGCGAACAATGCCAACTGCCCGATCCGCGGCATCCTGGCGCCGTTCGGCGTGGGCCAGGTGCTGTTCTTCACCAATGCGATCGACACGCGCACCAAGGGCATCGACGTGGTGGCGGAGAAGGGCTTCCGTTTCGACGACAACTCCACGCTCGACCTCACCGCCCTGCTCAACTACAACAAGACCGAGGTCACCAAGCGCAAGTCGCAGTCCGCGATCCTGCCGCCGGACAAGCTGTTCGACGATACCCAGGTGACCCTGATCGAGCAGGGCCAGCCGCGCGTGCACCATATCCTGCAGGGCGTTTATCACACCGGCCCATGGGACTTCACGCTGCGCGGCAACTACTTCGGCCCGGTCAGCGGCCAGGGCTTCACTCCCGGCGTCGTGCAGACCTGGGGCGGCAAGTGGCTGGCCGACCTGGCGCTGGGCTACCGCTTCTCGCGCAACCTGAAGTTGACGGTGGGTGCGGACAACGTGTTCGACACCTATCCGGACAAATGGGATCCGGTGCGCGGCGCACCGTTCCCGCAGCTGGGCTTCGTCTACGGCTGGGAGACGCTGCCGTTCGGCGTGAACGGCGGGTATTACTACGCGCGGCTGGACTTCAAGTTCTGACGCGACCGTGGCGCAGGTTGGGGTGAGCCGCAGGCGAACCCCAACATCGCAACATCCAAACGCACCGCACCGTTGGGGTTCGCCTGCGGCTTACCCCAACCTACGTGGCATCCAGCTCGAACACGTGGTTGTCGTAGTCGCTGAAGTACAGCGCGCTGTCGCCGCGCGCCACCTGGTACTCGATCTTCAGCACGCCCAGCCGCTCGGCGCAGGCGCGCAGCTCCGCGGCGTCGACCGCCAGAGCGATGTGGTCGCCGTGGCGGGTGGCCGGCCCCATGCCCTTCACCAGCACGAAGCGGACGCCGGCCAACTCGACGTGGGCTTCCTGGTGATGGCTGTCGTCGGGCTCGCTGACCAGGATGCGGGCGTCGGGGAAGACCGCGGAAAGCAGGCGTGCGGTCTGGTCCGGGTCGTGCACGATCAATGCGATATGGCTGATGGCCTTGGGCATGGCGGCTCCTCGGGCGACGCCTGAGAGTATGCGCGCGGGTGGGCCAAGTCGATGACAACCGTGTTTCACGGCATCCGTCACGCCAACCCGACCGAGCGGCCACGCTAAACTTCGCCGCATGGCTCCGACTTCCCGCAAGCGCCAGCGGCGCGTTCCCTCCTCCGGCTCGGCGCGTCCGCGCCCCGCCGCCGCCACCCCGGCCCGTCCGGCCGACAGCTCCACCCGCGCGACCCGCGTGCTGGACCTGTTGCTGCAACGCCTGCCGCCGCGCTACCGGGAAAAGGCCCGCGACTACCTGGTGCTGACCCGCATGGATCGCCCGATCGGCGCCCTGCTGCTGCTGTGGCCGACCTGGTGGGCGCTGTGGCTGGCGGCCGGCGATTTTCCGCCGGTGAAGGCGCTGGTGATCTTCACCCTGGGCGTGTTCGCCATGCGCGCAGCCGGCTGCGCCATCAACGACTACGCCGACCGCAAGCTGGACCCGCAGGTGGAACGCACCGCTGGCCGCCCGATCGCCGCCGGCCGGGTGACGCCGCGCGAGGCGCTGATCGTATTCGGCGCGCTGCTGGCGTTCTCCTTCCTGCTGGTGCTGTTCACCAATGCGCTGACCATCAAGCTGTCGTTCGCCGGTGCCGCGCTGGCGGCGCTGTATCCGTTCACCAAGCGCTATACCTATATGCCGCAGGTGGTGCTGGGGGCAGCGTTCGGCTGGTCGATCCCGATGGCCTTCGCGGCGGTGAGCAATTCCGTTCCGCCGCTGGGGTGGCTGGTGTTCATCGCCAATATCCTGTGGTCGGTGGTGTATGACACGCAGTATGCGATGGTGGATCGCGATGACGACCTGAAAGCCGGCGCCAGGTCGACGGCAATTCTGTTCGGCGATGCCGATCTGCCGATCCTGGGGATACTTAGTGCCACTTTCCTGCTGGCGATGCTGTTTGTCGGCCAGCGGGCGATGCTGGGTTGGCCGTATTGGGTGAGCCTGGTTGGCGCCGCCGGTCTGTTCGGTTGGCAGTTGTGGCGGATTCGCACGCGCGAGCGGGCGGCGTGTTTCTGGGCGTTCCACAACAACAAGTGGCTGGGGATGTTGTTGTGGATAGGGATCGTGCTGGCGCTGGCGGTGAAGTAGTCCCGTAGCACCGGCGTAGGTTGGGGTGAGCCGCAGGCGAACCCCAACGTGGCAACATCCGAACGCTTCGCATTGTTGGGGTTCGCCTGCGGCTCACCCCAACCTACGCCGGTCGGGTTACCGGCCCGACCAGGCCATCCCACGCCTTCATCGCGCAATCCACCACGCCCATCAGCTGCTTGCGCGATGCGCCGTCGCGGGCCTGCAGCGAGAGGCCATTGAGTACGGTGGCGTAGAACGCGGCTACCGTGGCGATGTCCGTCGCCGCCGGCACGTCCCCCTCACTGACACCCTGCTTCAGGCGGCGGCGGATCAATGCCTGCGTTTCGTTCCTGCGTTCGGCCAGGTCGTGGAAGACCGCCTCGTTGTCGGCAGTGCGATGCGTCGCTCCGAGCACCACCAGGCAGCCTCGGCCATTGCCGAAGCGGCGTGCGGCTTCGCGCAGCATGGCTTCGACGGCGCCGCGCGCGGTGACGTCGCGTTTGTGCAGTTCGTCGCGGGTGCGGGGGCCGGCCGCGTTCACGTACAGGTCCAGCGCTTCGCGGAACAGCGCCTCCTTGCAGCCGAAGGCCGCATACAGGCTCGGCGCATTGATACCCATGGCTGTCGTGAGGTCGCCGATGGACGCACCGTCATAGCCGCGATCGAGAAACACCTCCATCGCCTGGCGCAGAACCTGGTCCCGATCGAATTTTCGCGGGCGTCCCCGCTCTTTGGCCACGATGGTCATCGGCGCACCTTTCTGTAATGAGCAATACATAAAGTCCTTGACAGCCGCAGTCAAGGCCCGCTTCCATTTATGTATCGACCAATACATAAAAGGCAGCGCGAGCATGAGCAGTCTCGACGGCAAGGTGGCACTGGTGACCGGCGGTTCGCGCGGGATCGGCGCGGCGATCGTGCGTCGGCTGGCACGGGATGGGGCGACCGTGGCCTTCACCTACGTCAGCTCCCCGGACAAGGCGCAGGCCCTGGTGCAGGAGATCGAAGCGGCCGGCGGCAAGGCGCGTGCCTACCAGGCGGATGCCGCCGACACGGCGGCGCTGCAGGCGGCGGTCGACCGCGTCGCCGCGGAGTCAGGCCGGCTGGACATCCTGGTCAACAATGCCGGCATCTTCCTCGGCGGCGCGTTCGAGGACACCACGCTGGAAGATTTCGAGCGCACCATGGCGGTCAACGTGCGCGCCGTGTTCGTCGCCTCGCAGGCCGCGGTGCGGCATATGGGCGATGGCGGCCGCATCGTCAGCATCGGCAGCTGCCTCGCCGACCGCGTGCCGTCGGCGGGCATGACGCTGTACTCGATGAGCAAGTCGGCGCTGTCGGCCTTCACCCGCGGCCTGGCGCGCGACCTCGGTCCGCGCGGCATCACCGTGAACGTGGTGCAGCCCGGCTCGACCGACACCGACATGAACCCGGCCGATGGCGCGCACGCCGAAGAGCAGCGCGGGCGCATGGCGATCAAGCGCTACGGCGATGCATCCAACATCGCCGGCATGGTGGCCTGGCTGGCCAGCGAGGAAGGTCGCTTTGCCAACGGCGCGGCATTCACCATCGACGGTGGCGCCAATGCCTGACGGCGCCACTTCTGCCAAGCCGCATACGCTGCGCGATCGCTTGCTCGTCCTTGCGGCGGTGTGCCTTGCCGGCCTGGGCATGCCGCTGAGCTTCACCGGCCCGGCCATCGCCTTGCCGGCAATCGGCCAGGCGCTGGGCAGCGATCCGCGCCTGCTGTCGTGGGCAGTGAACGCCTTCATCCTCGCCTTCGGCGGCAGCGTGATGGCGGCGGGTGCACTGGCCGATCAGTACGGACGCAAGCGCATCTTTACGCTCGGCATCGGCCTGTTCACGGTCCTGTCGGTGCTGCTCGCACTGGCGCGCAACCTGTGGTGGCTGGATCTCGGCCGCGCCGCGCAAGGCATCGCCGCGGCGCTCACCATGTCCGCCGGCGCCGCATCGCTGGCGCAGGAGTTCGAAGGCCATGCGCGCACGCGCGCCTACAGCCTGCTCGGCACCACCTTCGGCCTGGGGCTGGCGTTCGGCCCGTTGCTTTCGGCCTGGCTGATCGACTGGCTGGGTTGGCGCGCGGTGTTTCTGTCCACCGCGGCGATCGGCACGCTGGTGCTGCTGGTCGGCGTGCCGCGCATGCGCGAGACGCGCGATCCCCATGCGCAGGGCCTGGACCTTCCGGGCAGCCTGAGCTTCACCGCCGCGCTGGTGCTGCTCACCTTCGGCATCATCGAGGCGCCACGCCATGCGAACGGGCACCTGCCCCTGCTGCTGGTCGGAGCGGCGGCCGCCATGCTGGCCTTGTTCGTCTACGTCGAGCGTCGCGTGCGGCGGCCGATGCTGGACCTGTCGCTGTTCCGCAACCCGCGCTTCCTCGGCGCGCAGGCGCTGCCGCTGGCCACCGCGCTGTGCTACGTGGTGCTGCTGATCTTCCTGCCGCTGCGTTTCGTCGGCGTGGAAGGACGCAGCGAGTTGACAGCGGGTTTGCTGATGATCCCGCTGTCGGTGCCGATGCTGGTGGTGCCGTTCGTCGGCGCGCTGCTGACGCGCTGGCTGTCGGCGGGACTGCTGTCGGCGCTCGGCCTGGGCCTCGCTGCCGCCGGATTGCTCTGGCTGCGTACGGCGGCCGTCCCTGGAGCGGATTGGGATGCGCTACTGTGGCCGCTGCTGCTGATCGGCACCGGTTCCGGCCTGCCCTGGGGCCTGATGGATGACCTCGCGGTCAGCGTGGTGCCGAAAGAACGCGCCGGCATGGCCACCGGTTTCTTCACCACCACGCGCGTGGCGGGCGAGGCGATCGCGATGGCCGCGGTGGGCACGGCATTGACCGGTCTGATCGAAACGCAACTGGCACAGGCACCGCGCGAGCAGGCCACCGCTGCGGCGGCGAGTCTCGCTACCGGCAGCATGGCCCACGCGGCCGGCGTTGCTCCGGCGATCGGCCGCGACGCGCTGCTGCATGGCTACAACGGTGCGTTCGGCAGCTTGCTGGCCGCGCTGGCGGCGTTGACGCTGGCGTTGGCCGCCGCGTCGTTCCTGCTGCTGCGACGCCGAAGGGCCGCCGCTTCCGCAGCCGCTACGCCACGCGAGCATTGCTCCGCCCATTGACCCGGGTGCATTACCGCAGGAGCGGCATGCCGCTCCTGCGTGACTCGTTACACAACGTTTTCATGACAGTTTTGGACGTCTAAACCCAAGCTGTCGGCTACCCGTCATTCCCCCTGAGCCTCGCTGTCACAGCGCCGACCTACCTTGCGCAGGGTCAGAGCCTGTGTCCGGGCCAGGGAAGCCTCCACACGACACTCATCGCGATTCCAACAGAATCCGCGCGCGGTGCCGTGTCCGGCTGTCCGCGCACAGCGCTCCGTCATCCCCTCTTCCCCGGAGTCACGACGTTGCGTATCTCTTCGATCAGCCATGCCATCGGCCTGGCCCTGCTGGGCGGCCTGTTTTGCGCCGCTGCGCCGCAGGCCTTCGCCCAGGACAGCACCACCTCCACCAGCGACACCAGCAAGCCGGCCACCGACCGCGCCAAGAATCTCGATGGCATCGTGGTCACCGCCCGCTCGGGCGTGGAGACGCGCACCAAGGCCGAGACCAGCTACTCCATCACCACCATCGACGAAGACCGCCTGCGTATGCAGGCGCCGACCTCGGTGACGGAAGCGATGAAGTCCGTGCCGGGCTTCTGGGTGGAGGCTTCCGGCGGCGAAGCGAGCGGCAATATCCGTGCGCGTGGTATTCCGGTCGACGGCTTCGGCTCGGTCAACCTGCTCGAGGACGGCGTGCCGGTGCAGCACGATCCGGCGCTGGGCTATCTCAATGCCGACCAGGCGTTCCGCCTGGACGAGACCATCGAACGCATCGAAGTGGTGCGCGGCGGCCCGTCCTCGGTGTTCTATTCGAACGCGCCGGCCGGTGCGATCAACTTCATCCCGCGCAAGGTGGGCGACAAGGCCGAGGGCCTGCTCAAGTTCACCGTCGGCGACTACGGCCTGACCCGCGGCGACTTCTGGGTCGGCACGCCGGTCGACAACGGCTGGAAGCTGAGCGCCGGCGGCTTCTACCGCACCGACAGCGGCATCCGCGATCCGAAGTTCAATGCCAACGACGGCGGCCAGATCCGCCTGAACCTGGCGCGCGATTTCGAAGGCGGCAGCTTCAGCGCCGACGTCAAGCACCTGGACGACAAGGTGGCGCTGTACCTGGGCATCCCGATGCGCACCACGGCCAGCGGCGACATCCGCGCCGTGCCCGGCTTCGACGGCAACTACGGCACGCTGGCCGGTCCACAGACCGAGCATGTGCTGATGAAGATGGGCAACGGCGGGCTGTACGACTTCGACAACAGCGAAGGCACGCACGTCAAGCGCGACCAGCTCACGCTGAAGTTCGATTATGAACTTGGCGGCGGCTGGAAGCTGGCCGAGTCGATGCGCTACGACGACACGCATACCCAGCGCAACGGCGTGTTCCCCAACTCGCTGATGAGCGCAACTAAGTATCTCGCCTCCGTGGCGGGCCAGAAGCCGGCCGGCGCCGCCGGCCTGCAGCTGCGCTACGTGGACAACCCGGACCAGGTGTTCAACAACGCCAACCAGAACGGCAACGGCCTGGTGGTGCTGGGCGGCCTGCGCGGCGTGACCATGCCGGTGAAGGAGTTCATCAACGATACGCGCCTGCTGCGCAAGTTCGACCTGGGCGGCCAGACGCATGACGTCACCTTCGGCTACTACTACGCCCGCTTCGACCAGGATTTCAGCCGCTACTCCTCGGTGGCCCTGCTGGACGCCACCAATAACGCGCGCCTGCTCGACCTGGTGGCGGTGAACGCCGCCGGCCAGCCGATCGCCACGCTGACCGACCACGGCATCTCGCGCTACGGCTACGAGTGGGAGAACGCCAGCGGCACCTCGACCACCAACGCGTTCTATCTTTCCGACGAATGGCAGGTCAACGACGAGCTGCGCATCGACGGCGGTGTGCGCTGGGAACAGGTCAACACGCGAGGCAAGACCGAGACCAAGCAGACGGTGAACCTGGGTACGCCGGCCACGTCGCAGATCATCACCGGCACCGGCCAGTACGTGCCGTGGGATCACACCTTCAACAAGCTCGGCTGGACGCTGGGCGCCAACTGGCAGTTCTCGCCGCGCTCGGGCGTGTTCGCGCGCTGGACGCCGACTTTCCGCCTGCCCAACTTGAGCACCTACATCACCAACCCGACCGCGGTGCCGGTGACGCAGACCATGAAGCTGGGCGAGGTCGGCTACAAGTACACCGACCGCCAGCTCGACCTGTACGCCACCGCGTTCTACACCAAGTACAACAACGTCGGCTTCAGCAACTACGTGTTCAATCCCAACGGCAATACCTCCACCACCCAGCAGGGCTACGCCGACACCAAGACCAAGGGCCTGGAGCTGGAAGGCACCTGGTACCCGGTGGACTGGTTCGACGTGCAGGTGACTGCCACCCTGCAGGACCCGCAATACCAGGGCCTGCGCTATACCGAGCTGGTGTCCGGCGCGCCGGTGCTGCGCGACTACGAGGGCAACCAGCTGATCCGCGTGCCCAAGCAGAGCTACCGAGTGGTGCCAGGCGTGAACCTGCTCGGCGGCAAGCTGCGCCTGCAACTGGCCTACGAGTACGAGGGCCAGCGTTACGTGGATACCGCCAACTCGGTGAAGCTGCCTTCGTACGACGTGTGGAGCGCCAGCGCGCGTTATGACATCTCCCAGATGTGCTCGCTGTTCTTCTACGCGGACAACATCACCAACTCGCTGGGCCTGACCGAGGGCAATCCGCGCGCGGGCGAGTTGGCGAGTGCGGATGCGGGGGCCAATACGTTCATCGCCCGTCCGATCCTTGGCCGCGCGTATCGTGCGGCGATCATGTACCGCTTCTGAGAGCGTGGGGCCGGGCGTTTGCCCGGCCCTTCCGCCGTTGCCATCCTGCGCAAGGCCCCGCCGCACCATGACGATCCACCTGCTCCGTTCCCTTGCCCTGCTGCTCGCCAGCGCGTTGCCTTCCGTTGCCGTGCACGCGGCGGATGCCGAAAAGCCCGACGTCGTGCTTCACGGCGAACTGACCGGCAAGGACAACCAGAGCTACCGCACGCTGCCCTTCGACGTGCCGGCCGGCGTCACCCGCATCACCGTGCAGTTCGAATACAGCGGCCGGGAGGAAAAGACCACGGTCGACCTGGGCCTGCTCGGTCCCGACGGCTTCCGCGGCCAGGACGGTTTCCGCGGCTGGAGCGGCGGCACCAAGAAGCGGTTCACCGTATCGGCCACCGATGCCACGCCTTCCTACCTGCCCGGCGCGATCCGCCCCGGCCGTTGGCAACTGCTGCTTGGCATTCCGAATATCCGCCAGGAGAGCCACAGCAGTTACACCGCCAACATCTGGTTCGGCCATGCCGACGATCCCGCCTGGGAGCCGGCGGTGCTCAACCCGCCGCTGCGCAAGGAGGCCGGCTGGTACCGCGGCGACCTGCACATGCACACAGCGCACAGCGACGGCGGCTGCAAGAGTCAGACCGGCGAACGCGTGCCCTGCCCGCTGTTCTTCACGGTACAGGCGGCGGCGCAGCGGGGCCTCGACTTCATCGCCATCACCGACCACAACACCGTGTCGCACGCCAACGCGATGCGCGAACTGCAGCCCTACTTCGACAGGCTGCTGCTGATTCCCGGCCGCGAGATCACCACCTTTACCGGCCACGCCAACCTGTTCGGCACCACGGCGCTGGTGGATTTCCGGGTGGGCAGCAAGGAAGTGCCGGATTGGAATGCGCTGTTGAAGGCGATCGCCCCGCTGCATGGCCTGATCTCCATCAACCACGCGATCCGCCCCAGCGGCGAGGTGTGCATGGGTTGCGGCTGGACCGCGAGGCCACCGGCGGACATGAGCCTGGTCCAGGCGGTGGAAGCCGTGAACGGCAGCGACGCCGGCACGCCAATCTCCGGCCTGCCGTTCTGGGAATCGCAGCTGGCCAAGGGCTATCGCCTCACCGCGATCGGCGGCAGCGACAACCACGAGGCGTTCCAGAACGAAGCGCGCATCGGCACCAATCCGACCGGCGTGCCCGCCACGGTGGTCTACGCGCAGGAACTGTCGATGCCGGCGATCCTGGACGGCATCCGCGCGGGGCATGTGTTCATCGATACGGAAGGCAGCCGCGACCGGCTGTTGGAGCTGAGCGGCGAGGCGAACGGCACGAAGGCGGTCATGGGCGATGCGCTGCGCGTTCCCGCGCAGGCTTCCGCTTCGTTCGACGTACACGTCGGACATGCGCAGGGCGCCAACCTGGTCGTGCTGCTCGACGGCAAGCCTTTCGCACCGACCGTCGATGCACGGATCGACACCGACGACCTGCACCGCAGCTTCAGCTGGACCAGCGACGGCAAGCCGCACTGGTTGCGCGTCGAAGTGGACGACGCGGCCGGCAGGGCGCTGCTGGTGGGTAACCCGATCTATCTCAACCCCACGCGCTGAGCAGGCTTACGCAAACACCACCACGCTCTGCCGACTCAACGCCACCGCCTCCCCTTCCGGGCTCCACAAGGTGGCGCTCTGGTTGAGATAACCGTGGCGCCCCGCAGTGACTTCGGTATCCATCAACCACAGCCCTTCGCGCGCCGGACCGAAGTCATCCGTCAGCAGTTCCAGGGTCCAGGTCAGCGAGCTGGCCATGGTCGGCTGCTTCAGCAGGGAAAGCCCGGGCGTCGGGACGATGTCGGCGTAGCCGATGATCTGCGTTTCGCCCAGCGCGCCGGGGCCGGCATAGGGGTCGTCGCGGAAGCCGACGTAGATGCCGGTGCGCGGCTCCTTCGCGCCTCGGAAGATATTCACGCCGCCCAGCCAGCGCATGGCGACGTGCTGCGTAAATGCCGGTGCGACGCCTTCGACATAGACGAACGGCGTCGCGGCTTCCGCCGGCGGCAGGCCGTGCCTTGGCGGCCTGATGTCGAGCACCGATGGGCGCGCCTCGCCGAATACGGCGAAGACCAGGCAGGCGGTCTGTTGCTGGTCGAGGATGCGCGCTTCGACCTGGGTCACCGATTTGCCCCGCCGCAACACGCTGGCCTCGATGCGCACCGGCCCGGGTGCGATCGGCGCGATAAAGCTGGCCTGCAACACGCGCAAAGGCACCGTCTGCGGCACCAGGTCGCGCATGGCGCGCACGGCAAGCGCGGCCTGCAGGCCGCCGAAAATGGTGCGGCCCTGGGCCCAGCTCTCGGGCACCTCGGCGGTCCAGCCGCCATCGTGGGAACGAACGGTGGCGAGCACCTGCGAGTACAGCATGTCTATCTCCTGATGCTTTTCCGGCGGCGGGAATCGCCGCGCAAGCGGTATCAGTGCGACGGCGCCCGCGCCAGCGCCCACACATCCACCCGCCGCACGCCCGCGCGCTTGAGCAGGCGGGTGCACTCCGCCAGCGTGGCGCCGGTGGTCATGACGTCATCCAGCACGACGACGTGATCCGGCAGGGCGCTGCCTGTGCGCAGATGGAATGCGTCACGCACGTTGCGGCGGCGCGCGATGCGGTCCAGTTCGGTCTGCGCCGATGTGTCGCGTGTGCGTACAAGGACGTCCTGGCCCAAGGGAATATGCATCGTGGTGGCGAGCGGCCTGGCCAGTTCCAAGGCCTGATTGTAGCCACGCTCGCGCAAGCGCCCGCGGTGCAAGGGCACCGGCACGATCAGCGCGGGAACCTCGACCGGCGCCGGCTCGCCCCGCCACAACGCCGCCAGCACGCGCCCAGCCGCCAGGTCATCGCCGAACTTGAAGCGCGTCTCCAGCCGATCCAGCGGCCAGCCGTAGCGAAACGGTGCCCAGGCGGCGTCCCATGGCGGCGCGCGGCGCAGGCATTGCCCGCACATCGCCGCCGCCATCGGCAGTGGCAGGGCGCAATGGGCGCAGCAGGAGAGATTGCGTGGCATGTCCTTGGCGCACGCGGCGCACAAATCCATGCCTTCCGCGCCCGGTGCGCCGCACAGCAGACAGCACCAGGGCAGCAAGGCGACGTGCAGGCGATCGAGCCCTTGTCGGAGAAAACGAACCGGCGCCTCCATGCGCATGCGCAGGCCCTCAGCTCCTGGGCTTGAACATCGCCGCATCCAGGATCGACCACAGGTGGATGATCCACCCCAGCCACACGATCCACAGCACGGCGGCCAGCACGAACATCACGATGGCGATCAGCAGGCGCCCCTGCACCAGCTGGCCGAGGCCGGGGATGAAGAAGCTGCAGATGGCGGCGAGGACGTTGCCCGCACTGCCTTGTCCGGTAGTCATGCGTGGGCTCCTGGGTGGGCTGATGCCGAGGATCGTAGCGTAGGGCCGACGTACCTGGCGTAGGTTGGGGTGAGCCGCAGGCGACTGCGAAGGCAGGATGCCGTAGCGAACATCCGCGTAGCGGATGGCCCGAAGGGCGGGCTGCTGAGGCAGCCCGTAACCCCAACGATGCAATGACGTGCAAGGTCTGTTGGGGTTCGCCTGCGGCTCACCCCAACCTACGTCCATACGTTCCCGCATCGTCAACTTCATTGGCGCCATCATGGTTGACAGACGCCGCCGCGCTGCCAGACTGTCGCCCTTCCCCGCCTTAAGCCATCCCCATGACTCAAGCTCTCCGCCACGACTGGTCCCGCGACGAGGTCGCCGCGCTGTTCGCGCTGCCGTTCAACGAGCTGCTGCACCGCGCCCATGGCGTGCATCGCGAGCACCACGACCCGAACGCCGTGCAGGTGTCCACCCTGCTGTCGATCAAGACCGGCGGTTGCCCGGAAGACTGCGCCTACTGCCCGCAGGCGTCGCGCTACGACACCGGTGTGAAGGCGCAGAAGCTGATGAGCGTGGATGCGGTGGTCGCGCGTGCGCAGGCCGCCAAGGACGCCGGCGCCAGCCGCTTCTGCATGGGCGCGGCCTGGCGCAGTCCGAAGGACCGCGACGTGGCCAAGGTCGCCGAGATCGTCTCGGCGGTGAAGGCGCTGGGCCTGGAGACCTGCGCCACGCTCGGCATGCTCGACGGCGGCCAGGCGGCGACGCTCAAGCAGGCCGGCCTGGACTACTACAACCACAACCTGGACACCGCGCCGGAGTTCTACGGCGAGATCATCCACACCCGCGAATACCAGGACCGCCTGGATACGCTCGAACACGTGCGCTCGGCGGGCTTGAAGACCTGCTGCGGCGGCATCGTCGGCATGGGCGAGACGCGCGCGCAGCGCGCCGGCCTGCTGCAGACGCTGGCCAACCTGCCCGAGCATCCGCAGTCGGTGCCGATCAACCAGCTGGTGCAGGTCGCCGGCACGCCGCTGGAAGGCACCGAGGCGCTGGATCCGTTCGAGTTCGTGCGCACGATCGCCGTCGCGCGCATTTTGATGCCGGCTTCGATGGTGCGCCTGTCCGCCGGCCGCCAGGACATGGACGACGCGGTGCAGGCGCTGTGCTTCTTCGCCGGCGCCAATTCGATCTTCTATGGCGAGAAGCTGCTCACCACCGGCAACCCGGACGTGGAGCACGACCGCCGCCTGTTCCAGCGGCTGGACCTGCATCCGCTGCAGGTGGTGGAGGAAGCCGGCACGGTGCATGCCGACATCCTCGAAGAGACAGCGACGGCCGGCGGCTGCGGCACCGGTTGCGGTTGCAGCGCGGCGGCCTGACCGCCCGCAGGCGGCATCGCCATGCCCCGCCCCTCTCTGCTCGCACGACTGGCGCAGTCGACGCATGAGCGCGCGCAATCCGGCCTGTTGCGCCGGCTGCGCACCATCGAGCATGCCGAGGGCCCGTGGCTGGAAAGCGGCGGGCGCCGCCTGCTCGGCTTCTGCGGCAACGACTATCTGGGCCTGGCCCAGCATCCGCTGGTGATCGCCGCGTTCAAGCGCACGGCGGACGACGAAGGCGTGGGCAGCACGGCCGCACACCTGATCTGCGGCCACCGCGCCGAACACGCCGCGCTGGAAGAAGCGCTGGCCGACTGGACCGGCCGCGAACGCGCGGCGTTGTTCTCCACCGGCTACTTGGCCAACCTGGGCGTGATGCAGGCGCTGCTGCGCGCGGGCGACATGTGCGTGCAGGACAAGCTCAATCACGCCTGCCTGCTCGATGGCGCCGCGCTTGCGGGTGCGGAACTGAAGCGCTATCCGCACAACGATGTCGACGGGGCCGCGCGCCAGCTCGCCAGCCGCGCCGGAGCCGGCGCGCTGCTCGCCACTGACGGCATCTTCAGCATGGACGGCGACCTCGCTCCGCTGCGCGAACTGGCGCGGCTGTGCGAGCAGGAGGACGCCACGCTGATGGTCGACGACGCGCACGGCCTGGGCGTGCTCGGCGACAACGGCGCGGGCACCCTGAGCAT
>Ga0102590_1000402_pt1 | contig 101130 bp, 112 predicted proteins | sample AraplaMF_Col_mMF_FD_76859 | JGI IMG/M metagenome (GOLD analysis project Ga0102590, IMG submission 76859) | Arabidopsis root microbial communities from the University of North Carolina, USA - plate scrape MF_Col_mMF | ecosystem: Host-associated > Plants > Roots > Endosphere | place: USA... | reverse complement strand
TTCGCAGATCCCGCTCGGCCAGGACTTTGCCTATACCAAGCGGGTGCCGCTCGGCGTCTGCGTCGGCATCGGCGCCTGGAACTATCCGCAGCAGATCGCCTGCTGGAAAGCTGCGCCGGCGCTTGTCTGCGGCAATGCCATGGTGTTCAAACCGTCCGAGAACACGCCGCTCGGGGCGCTGAAGATCGCCGAGATCCTGCATGAGGCAGGACTGCCGAAGGGCCTCTTCAATGTGATCCAGGGCGACCGCGACACCGGGCCGCTGCTCGTCAACCATCCCGATGTCGCCAAGGTATCGCTGACCGGATCGGTGCCGACCGGCCGCAGGGTGGCGGCGGCCGCCGCCGGCAACCTCAAGCATGTGACGATGGAACTCGGCGGCAAGTCGCCGCTTGTTGTCTTCGACGATGCCGATCTCGATTCGGCGGTCGGCGGCGCGATGCTCGGCAATTTCTATTCGACGGGGCAAGTCTGCTCGAACGGCACACGCGTCTTCGTGCAGAAGGCTGTTAAGGCCGAATTCCTGAAGCGGCTGAAGGTCCGCACCGAGGCGATGCTGATCGGCGATCCGATGGACGAGGCGACGCAGGTGGGCCCGATGGTTTCCTGGGCGCAGCGCGAGAAGGTGATCTCCTACATCGAGAAGGGCAAGGCCGAGGGCGCAACACTGATTGCCGGCGGCGGCATTCCGAACAACGTCTCCGGCGAAGGTTATTATGTGCAGCCGACGGTGTTTGCCGATGTCACCGACGACATGAGCATCGCCCGCGAGGAGATCTTCGGGCCGGTCATGTCGGTGCTCGATTTCGACGATGAGGACGAGGTGATCGCGCGGGCCAATGCCAGCGAATTCGGCCTTTCCGGCGGCGTCTTCACCGCCGACCTCACCCGCGCCCACCGCGTCGTCGACCGGCTGGAGGCGGGCACGCTCTGGATCAACACCTATAATCTCTGCCCGGTGGAAATCCCCTTCGGCGGCTCGAAACAATCCGGCTTCGGCCGCGAGAATTCGCTGGCCGCGCTGGAGCATTATTCCGAGCTGAAGACGGTTTACGTGGGCATGGGGCCGGTGGTGGCGCCTTATTGAAGAACATCTGGTGCCCCTCACCCTAACCCTCTCCCCGCTCGCGGGGAGAGGGGACGTGGCATACGGGGCGCTTAAGAATGCCGAAACGGTGCGGCATATCCCTTCTCCCCGCGAGCGGGGAGAAGGTGGCGGCAGCCGGATGAGGGGCAGGCTCTAGGAAAGACAAGACTATGCAAGCAGATTTCGTCATCATCGGCTCGGGCTCCGCCGGCTCCGCCCTCGCCTACCGTCTGTCGGAAGACGGCAAGAACAGTGTCATCGTCATCGAGGCGGGCGGCAGCGATTTTGGGCCGTTCATCCAGATGCCGGCGGCGCTTGCCTGGCCGATGAGCATGAAGAGATATAACTGGGGTTATCTGTCCGAGCCGGAGGCGAACCTCAATAACCGGCGCATCACCGCGCCGCGCGGCAAGGTGATCGGCGGCTCCTCCTCGATCAACGGCATGGTCTATGTGCGCGGTCATGCCGAGGATTTCAACCGCTGGGAGGAGCTCGGCGCCAGCGGCTGGGCCTATGCCGACGTGCTTCCCTATTACAAGCGGATGGAGCATTCGCATGGCGGCGAAGAAGGCTGGCGCGGCACCAATGGGCCGCTGCATGTCCAGCGCGGGGGCTTCACCAATCCGCTCTTCCGCGCCTTCGTCGAGGCCGGCAAACAGGCAGGCTTCGAGACGACGGAGGATTATAACGGCAGCAAGCAGGAAGGCTTCGGGCTGATGGAGCAGACCATCTTCGGCGGCCGCCGCTGGTCTGCCGCCAATGCCTATCTGAAACCGGCGCTGAAGCGGGACAATGTCAATATCGTCTACGGCTTTGCGCAGAGGATCTTGATCGAGGACGGACGGGCGACCGGCGTCGAGATTGAACGCAACGGCAAAATAGAGGTGGTGAAGGCGAACCGCGAGGTGATCGTCTCGGCCTCCTCCTTCAACTCGCCGAAGCTCTTGATGCTGTCGGGCATCGGCCCCGGCCAACATCTGCAGGACATGGGCATTACGGTGAAGGCCGACCGGCCGGGCGTCGGCGCCAATCTGCAGGACCATATGGAGTTCTATTTCCAGCAGGTCAGCACCAAGCCGGTGTCGCTCTATTCCTGGCTGCCGTGGTTCTGGCAGGGCGTGGCCGGCGCACAATGGCTGCTCTCGCGCGGCGGGCTCGGCGCCTCCAACCAGTTCGAGGCCTGCGCCTTCCTGCGCTCGGCGCCGGGGCTGAAGCAGCCCGACATCCAATACCATTTCCTGCCGGTGGCGATCAGCTATGACGGCAAGGCGGCGGCGAAGAGCCACGGCTTCCAGGTTCATGTCGGCTACAACCTGTCGAAGTCGCGCGGCAGCGTGACGCTGCGTTCGGCCGACCCCAAGGCCGATCCGGTGCTGCGCTTCAACTATATGAGCCATGCCGAGGATTGGGAGAAGTTCCGCCACTGTGTGCGCCTCACCCGCGAGATCTTCGGCCAGAGCGCCTTCAACGACTATCGCGGGCCGGAGATCCAGCCGGGCGAAGGCGTGCAAAGCGACGAGGAGATCGACGCCTTCCTGCGCGAACATCTGGAAAGCGCCTATCATCCGTGCGGCACCTGCCGGATGGGCGCCAAGGACGATCCGATGGCGGTGGTCGACCCGCAAACGCGGGTGATCGGCGTCGATGGCCTGCGTGTCGCCGACAGCTCGATCTTCCCGCACGTCACCTACGGCAACCTGAACGGACCGTCGATCATGACCGGAGAGAAGGCGGCCGACCATATCCTCGGCAAACAGCCGCTGGCGCGCTCGAACCAGGAACCTTGGGTCAACCCGCGCGCGGCGGTCAGCGACAGATAGTCAGTGGTAGTCTTCTTCGCGGTGGTGACGGACGGCGATGACAATGACGCTCGTTTCGCTCATCACTTTGAAAAGAATGACATATCCGGCTGAGCCGAATGGTACGACGAGCTCGCGCAGCAAGGGATCATCCGCAGAGGCGCGTCTGGCCATCAGCGGGAAATCCTGAAGTATCATCAGAGCTTTTTGGATGGCGTTGATGGCACGTTCCGCCAAATCCGGATCACGTTCGATCAGAAAATCGGCGAGCCGGTCCAGATCTTCATAGAAGGTCTGGGTGTACTTTAGCTCGAAGGTCATTTTTGCTGTGCAGCTTTACGAGCTTTCGCCTTTTCAAGCTTTTTGCGCATCAACTCCTGAATGTCGTCCGTTGTGTAAAACACACCGGTCCGCTCTGCGTCCGCCAAGCCAGCCAGACCCCGCGCGATGAACTCCGCTTGGGTCTTTCTATAATCGATCTGGCGGCGAAGAGAGTCCTCTATCAGCGACGACAAGCTCTCGCCTTCTTTGAGAACGCTTTCGGCGGCAGCGCGCAATTCAGGATCCACGCGAAGGGACGGGAGAGATGCCGTTTTCATGACGTTCCTCATGCGTTGCAATTGCAATGCAATATGATGGATCATCGTGTTATGTTCAACTCCCCTCCACCTGACGCAATTCATATGCGCCGCGGTTGAGAAAATCGGGAGCGATCCCATCAGAGAAATCCGATCCAGCGTCCCGCCACAAGTGCGGCGATCCATGTCGCCGCCGACAGAGCCGCCGAAACTCTTATGGCAGGGCGAAGAATGCCGACCGTGGTTGCCGTTCGCCAACCCTGCCCAGCGTGCACCACCAGAACGTTGAGTAATCCGAAGGCAATCAGCCCTAGCTTGGCGAGGAAGGCGGGATTGGCGGCATATTCGACCGCCCGGACGCTGAAGAGACAGAAGCCGGTTAGAATAGCCGCGGCAAGGCCGACGCCGGCGGAGCGGGAGAGAAACGGGGCAACGACTTCAACAGGCAGCTTGCGGAAGAAGCCGGCGAGCTTGAGATCAAGCGGCAGGATGGCGCCGATGAGAAGACCGATCGCCAGGATATGGGCTGCGTTGACGAACATGTAGAGTGTTCCGGAGCGCCGGAGCGCGGCCGCAGGTGCCGTGGCTGACAGCCATTCGAGAATGTCGATCACAGCTCGGTTCGCCCAGAGGTCAGTTCGTCTTGATGCGGTCGGGATAGATATCGTAGCGCTTGTCGCCGATGGTGAGGCGCACCGCCTTCATCCGCTTCTCCTTTGGATCCTGCGAACGGTTTCCAAGGGCCACCACCTGGTCGCCGGGCTTGGCGACACCTTCGACGAAGCCGGAGCGTTCCGTCTGGCGCGGATTGCCGAGCTCGACGAGCCAGACGCCGTCATTGGCGGTCGCGACGTTAAGGGTCGGATGCGGCCCGCCCATGGAGATTTTCTCGATGGTGCCAGCAAGCTCGATCTGATCCGCCTCTGCCCAGGACCAGCCGTGATGGGCCATTGCGCCGGTGGCGAAAGCCACAGAAAGCATGGCTGCAGCCACTAGAGTATTTCCGTTTTTCTTCGCACCACGGAAATGCTCTATCTCTTTGTTTTCACGCAATTCCGGACGCAAAACCGCTGTGCACTTTTGCTGGAATTGCTCTAGCCGCTGTACTGAAATTATAGACATGATGTCCTCCCTACCCGTATTGACGGGCAGGTGGAGCATTAGAGCCGGAAGAAAAGGGATTTCACCAAATCTTGAAGAAAGATGCGGGCGTCAGTTCACCCTGATGCTCAGGCCAGCAGACGGGTGACTTCGGCGCTGTGCGCTGGGGCGACGGCATCGGCGATGGTCGTCGAGAACAGCACCTTGCGGGTGGCGTCCGCCACCTTGGCGAAGACGTGGCGGATCTGGCAGTTCTGTTCGCCGTCGCAATCGTCGCACCGGCGGTAGGCGGTGATCGAGAGGCATGGAAGCGGGGCGATCGGGCCGTCGATGATGCGCAGGATCTCGCCGAAGGTGATGGTGTGGGCCGGCTTGAGCAGGAGATAACCGCCCTGCTTGCCGCGGCGGCTGGCAACAACGCCGTGATGTTTCAGGTCGAGCAGGATCTGTTCGAGGAACTTCTTCGGGATCTTCTGCTGCGCCGCGATATCGGAAATCATCACCGGTTCGTCGGCATCGGCATCAGCCAAGACCGTGAGCGCCCGCAGCGCATATTTCGCCTTTTGCGTAATCATTTTTGACCATCGACACACACAGGCAGTGCGAATTTCCGCACTGCTACGGAAGTACTTTCACCTCTATGGCACAACCAGCATGAACGGAATTTGAACGCGCCGGAGAAAGCCTTGAGAGACAAGCGTTTTGGCCTTGTTTTTTGCTCTCGGCCAAGCTCTCTTAATCTATGCCAAAACTGCGCCTTCTGCACCATTTTCGGCATCACTTCAGATTTCGGATTGACAGGCTGCGTGTAACTCTACTATTTCTATAGACATTCGAGCTGCCGATGTGGATTTTCATCCGCAGGCGGCTGCTTTTCTGCATCGCGGCAGCTTCGGAGAGATATTTGCTCTTCCGGCCGCAGCTTTCGAAATCCCTTTTTCTGTCCGATCCCTGTGTGAACTGCGATACTCCGGTCAACAAAGGACAGGATTCTCATGACTGCTATCAATCCGATTGCGGAAGCCAAGGCGCTGAATGACAGACTGGCGGGCCTCGACCTTGCCGGACGTCTGTCGCTGGTCTCAGGCCTCGGCGGCCGCGTGGTGTTCACAACGTCACTCGGCATCGAGGACCAGGTGATCACCGCCGAGATCGGCACGCACCGCCTGCCGATCGATGTCGCCACGCTGCAGACCGGCCGGCTGTTTGCCGAAACGCTGGCACTGATCGAAGAGACTGAAAGCCAGTACGACATCCGCATTCATCGTTACGAGCCCGAGAAGGCCGATATCGACGCCTATGCGGCGCAATACGGCCTCAACGGTTTCTACGAGAGCGTCGAAGCCCGGCATGCCTGTTGCGGCGTGCGCAAGCTGAAGCCGCTTGCACGGGCGCTCGAAGGTGCTGCGATCTGGATCACCGGCCTGCGCCGCGGCCAATCGGCCAATCGCGCCGAAACGCCCTTTGCCGAATACGACGCCGAGCGCCACCTGCTGAAGGTCAATCCGCTCGCCGACTGGGACCTGGAGGCGATCAAGGCCTTCGTTTCCGCAAATGGCGTGCCGGTCAATCCGCTGCACCAGCGCGGTTATCCTTCGATCGGCTGCGAGCCCTGCACCCGGGCGATCAAGCCCGGTGAGCCGGAACGCGCCGGCCGCTGGTGGTGGGAGCAGGACGAAACGCGCGAATGCGGCCTGCACGTCGCCGAAGAGGCCGCAGCGATCGCCGCACAGTAAATCACCTCACGGCTTTCCCAATCGGGGCGCGGCGACCGCCGCAGCCTTGGGAAAGCCAACATTCCCGGGGAAAGCCAACGTTCCCGGGGAAAGCCAACATCAAGGAATTGTTTTGCGGCGAGCCGTAAACGACCGATAGCCTGGAGTAAAACATGCCCGATAGCCGTCCGGATACGGAACTCAGCAATCCGCAGAGCGCCAAGGCGCCGCTCGACCCGCATCTGAAAGCGCTGGAAAACGAATCCATTCACATCTTCCGCGAGGTTGCGGCCGAATTCGAGCGTCCCGTCATGCTCTATTCGATCGGCAAGGACTCCTCGGTGTTGCTGCATCTGGCGCGGAAGGCCTTCTATCCCGGCCGCGTGCCCTTCCCGCTGCTGCATGTGAATACCGGCTGGAAGTTTTCCGAGATGATCGCCTTCCGCGACGAGACCGCGAAGAAGTATGATCTCGATCTGATCGAGCACATCAATCCGCGCGGCAAGGCCGAAAACATCACGCCGTTTACGCATGGATCGGCTGCTTTCACCGACATCATGAAGACCGAAGGCCTGCGTCAAGCGCTCGATGCCGGCCAGTTCGATGCCGCTTTCGGCGGCGCGCGGCGCGACGAGGAAGCCAGCCGCGCCAAGGAGCGCATCTATTCCTTCCGCACGCCGGATCATCGCTGGGATCCGCGCAACCAGCGGCCCGAACTCTGGAACATCTACAACGGCATGATCCGCAAGGGCGAGAGCGTGCGCGCCTTCCCGCTGTCGAACTGGACTGAGGTCGACATCTGGCGCTACATCCAGGCCGAGGACATTCCGCTGGTGCCGCTTTACTACGCCAAGAAGCGGCCCTTCGTGGAGCGCGACGGCATGATGATCCTCGCCGAGGACCCACGTCTGGAACTGCTGCCCGGTGAGGTCCGCCAGGAAGGCATGATCCGTTTCCGCACCCTCGGCGACTTCCCGCTGACCGGCGCCATCCGCTCACAGGCCACCACCCTCGAAGAGGTGATTGCCGAACTCGAAATTGCAACGGTGTCCGAACGCCAGGGCCGCGCCATCGATCGCGACCAGTCCGGCTCCATGGAAAAGAAGAAGCGTGAAGGATATTTCTGAGATGACCGCAGCCCAAACCGCCGTCTCGGCCGCCACCGTCGTCAGCCTGCCCGCCGCCGAGCAGCAGAAAGCTCTGCGCGACTCGCGCCCGCTGCGCCTGATTACCTGCGGCAGCGTCGATGACGGCAAGTCGACCTTGATCGGCCGCCTGCTCTGGGACACCAAGGCCGTTAAGGAAGACCAGGCCGCCACCCTGCAGCGCGATTCCACCGGCAAGCAGAACGATCTCGGCCTGCCCGACTTCGCATTGCTGCTCGACGGCCTGCAGGCCGAGCGCGAACAGGGCATCACCATCGATGTCGCCTATCGCTATTTCTCGACCGACAAGCGCTCCTTCATCGTCGCCGACACACCCGGCCACGAGCAATATACCCGCAACATGGCGACCGGCGCCTCGACCGCCGATCTCGCCATCCTGCTGGTCGATGCGCGCTTCGGCATTCTCGAGCAGACGCGCCGTCACGCGACGATCGCCTCGCTGCTCGGGATCAAGCAGTTCGTGCTTGCGGTCAACAAGATCGACCTCACGGGCTACGACCGCGCCGGTTTCGACAAGATCAGCCATGACTTCCGGGAATTTGCCCTGTCGCTCGGCGTCAAGCAGATCACCGCCATTCCGATGTCGGCGCTGAAGGGCGAAAACGTCGTCTATTCCGGCCAGGCCGCCATGCCCTGGTACAGCGGCCCGACGCTGGTGGAGACGCTGGAGCTTGCCACCGTGCGCTCGTCGCAGACGGTCGGCTTCCGCCTGTCCGTCCAGCGCGTCTCGCGTCCCGGCGAAAGCTTCCGCGGCTATCAGGGCACGGTTGCCGGCGGCTCGGTCAAGCCGGGCGACAGCGTCATGATCCTGCCGTCCGGCATGGTCGCCAACGTCTCCAAGATCGTCACCTTCGATCTCGTCCGCAATGCCGCCGTTGCCGGCGACGCGATCACGCTGGTGCTCGACCGCCAGGTGGACGTTGCGCGCGGCGACATGATCGTCTCGATCGACGCCCAGCCGCAGGTCGGCCTTGCCTTCGACGCGCAGATCGTCGCGCTGCAGCCTGAGGGTATCGAGCCCGGTAAGCGCTACTGGCTGAAGAGCGGCAGCCGCCGCCAGCGCGTGCAGGTGCAGCCGCTCAGCCAGCTGGAACTGAAGACCGGCACCTGGAACGCCGCCCAGCGGCTCTACATGAATGCGATCGGCAAAGTCCGGCTCGTCTTCGACGAAGCGGCGATCTTCGACCCCTATGAGCAGAACCGGCTTTCCGGCTCCTTCATCCTGATCGATCCGGAGACCAACAACACGGTTGCCGGCGGCATGGTCACCGGCAAGCGCACCGAACTCGGCGGCCTCCACAATGGCGAAGCCCGCGTCATCCTCTCGCTTCCGGCCGATCTTGCCGAGCAGATCATGGCAAGCGAACTCTTCGCCAGCCGCAGCCATGAGGCCGAGGTGCGGCGCATGACGGCAGCCGAAGCGGCCGACCTCTGGTCGAGCGCTGCAAGCGATATCTGATCAGGGATAAGGGGCCAGCAAGACTGGCCCCTCACCGAGGCCGAATCCGCTGCCTGCAGGGCCGGCGGATTCCCTGTCGAGCGGCAAAGAACCGATCAGAACCTGAGACTTTGCGATAGGGGCTTTCCACTACGCGGCCCCACGCTGCTTGAACGCGAAATTGGCAGGTCCCCCCACTCAATTTTCTGTGTCCGCCTCTACGGCCGCCAAAAAAATCAGAGTTTGCAGAAAACGGACTTTTTCAATTCACGATTCGCTGTTTAACGCTTGCCCGCAGGCCAATGTGGGGCCATTCTTAGATCGGATCCTGGCGGTGCGGTAAGACGAGAGGTCAGGCCTTGCAACGCTCAATCTCGACCTCGAAGCACGTGGCGCCTTTTCTCGACTGATCCCCGAGCGAGGAGGTTGTCCATGTCCACGCACTTTGTCGACCATCCGCTACAACCGGGCGACCGGGTCCCGAACGTTGTGTTTGATGCGATCTCTCGCGAGGGGAAGATCGCCCTTGATGATTTTCGCGGCCGCAGCCCGTTGTTGATCGGTTTGTTTCGAGGCCTGCATTGTCCGTTCTGCCGGCGCCATGTCGCGGCCATGGCATATCTCAACCCGATGCTGCGTGAGAAAGGCGTCCAATCCCTGGCGGTGGTCAACACCCCGGTCGAACGCGCGCGGCTCTATTTCCGTTACCATCCGATACCCGATCTTCTTGCTGCTTCCGACCCGGTACGGGCTTCGCACCAAGCCTTCGGCTTACGCGAGGTCGGGATCGACACGGTCATGGCGATACGGATCGATCTTCCGGGCGAGTTGCCCGAGCCGATGGGCGTGATGGCAATGGACGAGTTCATCAACGAGAAGGAAGGATATCAGATTACGGAAGCCGATCAGCAGATGATGTCTGCCGACCACGGGCAGCTTGTCGGTCAGTTCCTAATCGACCGGGAGGGCATCGTACGCTGGAGCTTCACTGAAGTTCTGGAGGCTGGGCTGCAGACATTCAAGGCACCGAATTCCGAGGAATTGATGTCGGTAGCTTCCCAAGTCGTACATTAACAACGAAAACTCGCTCACCGACCAACGGCCCGGGGTGGTGCTCTTGCCGCAAAAAACCGATCAGAACCTGAGACCGTGCGATGAGGGCTCCGCTTCCGGCCCGAAGCGGTCAGATGGCTTTCCTCTAGACTTCGGCATTTCCGCGATCTAGATTGAGCTTCTGTGAGCCTGAAATTGTATCAGGTCTCAGTCCCTTCGCATCGCCCACCCTAACCATTTGCGGTTCGGGCCTGCGCTTCACCCCCCATTCAACGTAATTTCACCGTGCAAGCGGGAGGAGTTTCCATGGCCAATGCGCAATGCGCCTGCGGCGCTCTGAAACTGATGCTGAGCGAGCCGCCACAATTGACTGCGCTATGCCACTGTTTGGCTTGCCAGCGCAGAACGGGTGCGCCGTTCAGCGCAAATGCTTTCTACTCGATGGGCTGTGTCGAAATATCCGGAACGTCTACAGAATTCATTCGCACTGCCGAGAGCGGTCGCAAGGTCCGAATGCATTTTTGCCCAACGTGCGGCTCGACCGTCTATTGGAAGGCCGATGCTGCGCCGTCCTGGATCGGGGTGGCGGTAGGTTCCCTTGCCGACCCGGCCTTCGCGCCACCTGCCCTATCAGTCTTCGAACAATCGAAACATAAGTGGGTGCAGCTTGACGAAGCGGTAGAGCACTTCCAGAGCCATCCAATCCGCTAATTGGAATGAATCGACACGGGCTTTCGGCCTGAAGCGGACTTTGGATCATCGGCAGCGGAAGCTCTTTCGCTGCCTGCTAGATGACCCTTTCGCGCAGACCATTGATCGCTGACAACACCATTGCCTCCGGACCGAGCCCTCTCGGCAGATAGTCGCGCAAAACTCAGAGTGATCGTTCGAAAAGAAGCTCATTCCCCCTTTCGCCGACATGCTCCCAACCAGCCGCTCGATAAAATCTCTCGGCTCGGGTGTTTGGATCGGTGGTGAGCCACGCGCGTTCGATGCCGGCAGATTTGAGGCAGGCGCAGGCTTCGGCCAGCAGAATCGAGCCAATCCCTTTTCTTTCAAATCCGGGAGCGATAAAGAGCGCCCAAATGTTTCCGTTGCGTGGGTCAGCCGCGGAAAAGCCGACCACATCGCCCTTCTCTTCCCAAACGGCCACTCCCGGATTTCTTACATACCATTCATAATCACGGTGACCTTGGAGGGGTCAGCCAATACGTTTTCGACGACTGAAGAACGGACAACTTTGAGCGCCATGAGGTCACTCGCAACCGCTTTTCGGAGCATGCAACGATCTCTCGATAGCTTGTGAAAGGCTTGCAGAATGCCTCTTTGTGGCGATCAGTTCAATGACTGCCTCTGCCGCTTTACGGCCCTAGCCAACTGAGCGGACTACTATTTCCCGAGAGCGTTTTTCAGCGCATCGACGACGACGCGAACGGAGGGGATGTCCTTGATGTCCGAATGGACAACCAGCCAGACCTCTCTTGTCAAAGCATATTCGTTCTCAATGCGCTGGAGACCGCTGGACTCCGGGACAGCGAAATCGGGGAGCATGACGACACCTGCGCCAAGGCTTGCGGTTGCGGCCTGAAACTCCAGAACGGATGACCTCACAGCGATCGGCCGGCCGGCGGCCAATTCGATCAACCGCAACTGTTGCGGCGAGGCGTTCATGGTTTCGTCGTAACCGATGAAGGTCCAGTCCGGCGGTGGAACCGTTTCGAGATAGGTCTTGGATGCGTAAAGATGGAAGCTTGTCTCGCCGAGCTTGACGATGGCGTAATCGCCGTCCTCGGGACGCGACATTCGCACCGCAATATCCGCCTCTCGTCTGTTCAGGGACGCGAGGCGCTTTTCTCCGACAAGCGTGATCTGAACACCGGGATGGTCTCGCCTGACGGCCGCGATCGGCTTTGCCAGGAGCACGCTTGAGAGAGCGGGAGGCGCGCTGATCCTCACATGGCCACGCAATTCCGTGGCGCTGCTGCGACCAAGCTGCTCGATTGCCGCAGTTTGCGCCGCGACAAGAGCTGCGTGCCTGGCAACCTGCTCTCCGTCCGCGGTTAACATGATGCGCCGTCCGCGGCGGTCTATGAGTTTACGCCCCAGGCTGGCTTCAAGCGACGAAACGCGCCGACTGATCGTGGCGTGTTCGACGCCGAGCTGCTTTGCGGCACCAAGCAATGTTCCGGACTGCGCGAGTGCCAGGAAATGCCGAAGGTCGTCCCAGTCGATCTTTGTGAATTCTCTCCCAATCATTGTGAAGCAATAGGGAATTTTCACACATCATGCCATCGCTTAATTTGTGCCCATGAAGGAGCACGAGATGACCGACCAAATCATATGGCTGAACGCCCCTGGTGACATCACCCAGTTCCGCGTTGAGCATCACCATTGTGAGCCTCCCGGTGATGACGAGATAAAAATCCGTCATCAGGCGATCGGAACCAACTTTCTCGATGTCTATCATCGAAAGGGCATCTACCCCATGCCCTCCTACCCCGCGGTGATCGGTGCGGAGGCGGCGGGCATCGTCGACGATGTCGGTCCTGGTGTCTCCCTGTTCCAAAAGGGTGACCGCGTTGCCTATGCCGGGCCTCCGGTTGGAGCCTATCGCTCCACGAGGAATATTGCCGCTGAAAGGGCGATCAAGCTTCCGGATGCCGTTTCAGCAAAGACGGCAGCGAGTTCGCTGCTCAAAGGCATGACCGCCTACATGCTGTTGAAAAAGACCTATAATGTGCGTGCAGGCACTCAGGTTCTGATCCATGCGGCCGCCGGTGGGCTTGGCAGCATCCTCGTGCGTTGGGCCAGGTCGCTCGATGCCACCGTGATCGGGACGGTCGGCTCTTCCGAAAAGGCAGCCCTCGCCGCATCTTATGGCGCCGATCACCTTATTGTTGGACGAGGCGCCGATATCGTTGCGGACGTGAAGCGGCTCACGAACGGGCTTGGCGTCGACGTCGCCTATGACGGGATAGGCGGCGACACGCTTCTCAAAAGCATTCGTTCTGTCCGCCCATTCGGCATGGCTGTCACCATCGGTCAGGCCGCCGGTGCTATTCCACCGGTGCCTGTCGAGGAACTTCGACCGGGCAAGGCGCTCTGCCATCCGAGCATCATGGCCTGGTGCGCTGACGTCGGACAATATCGCGAGGCTGCTCTCGCTGCAGTCGGGGCGATGGAAGCGGGGATCGTTTCGCAGATCGGTGCCGAATATCGTTTGGCCGATGTTGCCAAGGCGCACGAAGAGATGGAATCCGGACGCTCGGCCGGCAGTATCCTGCTGATACCTTGATCGGTCAGCGTCCGTTATTTCGGTTTGCGCAGATGGAGAGATCCTGTCGGAATAGGAACCACACTGGCAAGTCGTTGGCCTACCACGGTACCGATTGTGGCAACCCCGGACGTATTCCTGGATGCAGGCTCGATTTGGCGAAGAAACAGTCCGCTATCATCTGCAAGAGATCCGATGGTAATCATCGGCTCATCGTCGACGAAAAGTATCAATCCAATGCCGGATCCGACCTTATCCTCCACCCTGCACGGCAGGGCTCTCAGTACGGTCTCCGCGTTTGTCGAAAACAGGGATTTCACAAGCCCGCCAAGGGCTTCGACCTTATTGACGAACGGCCGCACGACAAGCGTGACCGCGTCTTCATCAGATAAAGAGAGTTTGACTGAAAACTGAGCCGGCGCAGAACCGGTTGGCAGGCAAGCACTATAAAGCTGGAAAATCGCGGCGCGGGCGAAATTCAAGCGTGTATCATGGGATTCGGCTTCGACGATTGATTGAAGAAAGCGTGAAGAGTTCACTGCCGCAATCCCTATTTCGAATCGGGGTAGCCCGATGAGGTTTCATTATACGATACCGCTTCTGCGTGCGAGCCGTCCGCATTATTCATATTAACGAATGCTGACCTTCGAAAATCTCCGGCTTGTCCCCGATATCCTGGATAGACCGCGAATATTTGGCGAAGCTGGAAAGCCAGTTTAGATCGCAACAAAATATGAAAGCATTTAGGTCAATACTCTGGCGTGTCGAGATCGCTATCACTCGTCTATCGGTATGCGACGATTGTGGAGGGTGGAAAGCCCCCGGAGCATGATGCCGAAAAGTGCCCGCAGTATTCGGAAGACATCATGCTCCATAAAAACCGGATTCAGATTTCAGGCCGACCGGCCTAAATCATCCTGCTCCAGGGGAAAGAACGCGCAACCGTTCCGGTCCGCAGGAGCGCTTCCGATCTTCGTGTCACGCATATTGTCTTCTTGAAATCGGTTTCCGCCTTCGAGCGAGCCCTGATTATTGAAACTTGAGGGCGGCGGCGCGCAGAGCCTGCCAAGCAGGGCCTCCATCGTTATGAATGTCGAATTTGTCGTAGTCGTCCTGGGGATAGAGGCCTGAGTCCTGTGTGCTGACAAGCCGCCAAACCACCCAGCCTCCGCAATCCGACGTGGCGATCGTGTTCAGCCAAGTTTGATAGGCATTTGCCTGATCGGGATCGGATCGCGGAACTCCAAATTCCTCCAGGATCACCGGTTTCCCGATATTTCGTCCGATCTCGCAGTATTCGCGAATGCGAGCATCGAAATCGGAATGGCTGATTTTGACGTAGGATGGGTAGCCATGCCATGTGCCGAAATCGACGCTCGGAATGTTCATATCCGACAGCTTCTGATCCATGTTCCCATGGCCCGTCGTTACGAGCTGTTTCGGTGCCAGGGTTTTGACATAGGCTGACATTTCCGACACCCAGTCGTGAAGGAGCGGTTTGGGATGAATGTCAGGTTCGTTGGCCAGGTCCCAGGCAAATATGGTGGGGTCATCGGAATAGCGGACACCAGTAATCGTGTTGACGCGCGACAAAACATGCCGAATCCATTCCTTGTAATCGCGTCGGGTTCGCGGATCAGCGGCAAAAAAGGTGTATTTGTCCGAACTCCCGTACCAGGCGTTCATCTGTTGGGCACCGCCCGTATAGGCCCAGAAATCGACGAATGCGAGAATCAGCTTAAGTCTGCGCTTCGCCGCTTCCGCGATGAGGTAATCGACCTTTTGCAGGCCGTCAGGTCCATCGTTGGGAACCATCCGTTTGGTTGTCGGATCCCAACTCATCATATAGATGCCCTTGGTACCCAGATTGCTGGAATCGGACGTGCTTTTTGAGTTCCAGATCGTCGGCACCCGGCCGTCCAGCGACCCTATTACCGGTTGGAGGAAGGTGCGCACCACATTGGCACCCATTGCCGTGGCATCGTCCAACACGCGGGTGACTTCGCCTGGCGAGCCAAATGTCAGATAATGGTTGTTTACGCCGGCCACGCGAAATGGTTTGCCGTCCAGCAGGAAGCCCTCCCCTTTCGTCGTGACGAAAGATTGCTGCCCAGATGACTGCGCGGCAGTAGATGCGACCTGAGCAGACCAAAAAAGCGCCAGCGCCGCAGCGCCGACAGCGAAATTCCGGAAGCGTTGAATAGGCCTCATGCGAAGAACTCCCTTTCAAGCCCGTGACGCAATTCCGATTTGGTCGGTCTGGTCGAGGGAATTGCCATATGTCGAGACACCGGCAGCCGCTGATGGCGCGGTGGTGGATGGCGTCGCAATGCGCCGCGCAGCCCAATACAATGCCGGGCACAGAAGGAGGCCTTCCAGCGAAACAGCAATGACCCAGAAGTTGGCTGTGCCTGCAATCCCGAATTGCGCACCGGCGGCAGCGGCCACGATCTCCAGCACCGCACCGCCGATCAGAACGAGCGTGGCAAAACCCAGGCGCCGCCGGACACGTTGAACCGCGAGATAATGATACTTGGACGCCATTCCGAAAGCGGCAAAGCCAAGAAACTGGAGACTATTTCCTGCAATCACAGCATAGGCCGGATTGAATATCCAGAGCATGAAGCGCGACAGGAACAGGAACGCCAAGGCGGTCGCCGCGCAAACCAGCATCGACAAGCCGAGCGACAGGCGCAGGCGCGCGGGAAACAGCTCCGGCTCCCGCACAGCGATGGCAAACAACACCGAAGCGAGTGACGCAGGGACTAGAAGCGCGACGTTCAGCACCGTCCATGCGGCATAGAAGGCGGCGTTGATCTCAGCGGACAGCATCACCGTGACGACGAAGGGCAGCAGCAGCGCCGGCGCCTGAACAGCCATGCTGAGCGCATGATGACCTAAAACCTGTCCGAGCGCCGGGCGGAAGGCGTGGATGTCCGGCCGGTGGAAAACGCGCCCACCGGTATAAACAAGTAGCCCGGCCACGACGACCAGTGAGACAAGCTGCCCGGTAAACCAGGTGGTGAAGATCGCCAATTCGCTGCTTGCGCGGCCAAGTGTCAGGCCGAGAGCGATCAGTAGAAGAAGCTTGCTGGCGGCGAAGACGACGTTTCGGGCCAGTTGAAGGCCGCTGCGCAGAAGGCCGACCAGGGCCTGGTCGAGCACGAGGGTCACGGCCGTCAGAGCGCAAGCAGCAACGAAGAAGAGATCGGTCGCGGAGGAGCCGACGATCGAGCCAAGCTGCGTCGATGTCCAGGCTGCGATAGCAAGATAGATCAGCCCCACCACGATGGAGGCGCTGAACGAGGCAAGGAGCGCGCCCGTCAAAAAAGGGCCTGCTCTTTTCTGGCGGCCTATCTCGCCCATCAGGAAGGGTCCGAGACCGACTTCCCCGAGATTCGCGAGGAGGTTCATCAACGATATGGCGGCGGCGGCGAGCCCAACAGCCTCGGCCGAGAAGGAACGCGCCGCGAACCACCAGTAGACGAAGCCGAGAATGGCCGTCATCAACGTTCCAAGCCCCAACATGCCTGCATTGAGGAGCAGGACCGCCTGATTCATCAGGAGGCTGCGGACCATGGCAATAGCGGCGTTGAGGGTCATCATGCCTATTCCACCGGTTCGAGAGCGCGAGCAGGAACGGAGGTGAACGGTCGCGTAAGGGCAGCGCGGGTCCGGCCGAGAGCGAAGCCGGCCGCAGTGGCTGCCAGGCCGGCGCCCAGCGCGACGGCGCGAAGAAGGCCGCTCGGCTGGCCAAGCAGCACATCAGCGAATCCCCGCATAACCCCTTGCGGCAACGTCCTCGTCATATAGGTCTTTTCCGACGCCAGCGCCTCGCCGGAGCCCGCCATCAACGATAGGCAGGCCTTTGAAAGCCCTTCGGCCCAGCAGCGGTGGAGGAAATATTTCCACGTCGCGCGATCGGCGGGTATGGCGTGATCGCTGCCGCTCGATGGCTCGAAGACGAAACGGCCATGTGGCAGGGCTTTGGTTGCACGGATGCAGAGTTCGGTTTCCTCGCATCCGAGCGGCAAAGCCTTGGCCGTTCGGCCCAGGCCGGAATCGAAGCCGCCCGTATGATCGAAGACGGAGCGGCGGATGCACATCGACGCGCCGATGAGGTTGCGCACCGGCCCTGGATGAAGACCGCGGTAGGTGCAGCCAAGAGTCCACAGGAATTCGTCGGGAAACCAGGACGGACGGTCCGTTTCCCACAACGGGCGGATAGCCGACACGGCGCCCAGCACCGAGGGATCCTCGAGTTGCCGCACCAAGGTCGCCAGCAAATCTTGATCCGACACGGCGTCGTCGTCGAGAAACAGGATGACCTCACCGCGGCTGACTGAAATCCCGGTGTTGCGGGCACCGGAGAGGCCGGGCGGATGAATATTCTCGACGATCCTGACCGGGGTTTCGAAGCGCTTGACCCGTAGACGCAGCGCCAGTGCCGGATTGTGATCGACGATGACGACGATCTCGTCCGCGGCCGGGACTTGGCGCGCTGCCGCCGCGATTGCTTTGTTGAGAATGTCCCAACGCTTGTCGGAATAACAGCAGATGACGATTGCCGTCGTGAGCTTGCCGGGCACGGGGTGCTGGAAATTATCCATTTTTCGTCTCCGGAGCGAACTGAAGGGTTATTCCGGTCGGTGCCGGGGACTGGAGCGTGTCGATGGTCATCCAGACCTTGCGGTAGATCGTTCCCCTGTCGCCGCCCTTGTAGAGCCAGGCTTCCAGCCGTGCGGGTGGGCGCGTTTTTGTGGGTACGGAGAATTCGAAGGTTTGGCTGGAGGAAGGCGCCAATTCGAAGGTTGGCATCTTTCCAATCAACGTGCCGCCCAGAACAAGGTCAAAACTGTAAAGCGTTTTGGCGTCTTCCGAATTGCGCACGCCGACCGTTACCACATTGTTCGTCCAGTTCCATTTGGGCACCATCCAAAGCTCGGTGAAATGAAACGGCTTGCGTTCAAGCGCGACCGGGCGCGCCACGAGGACGGAACTCGCCGCCAAGATCATGGAAGCTGCGAAGATCGCAAAACGGCGGCCGGGCCAAGCCCAGGGAATGGCTGGAACCGGCCTTGAGAGCTGCAAAACGACATTCAGCCACCGAACGGCGATAGTCGTCAGGCCCAGCGCGTAGACCCAGCCTCGCGCATCGAGATGCCCGACGACATGCAGCAGAAGCCCCAGAAAAATGCAGGTCGCGAAGCTCAGGAACACCGCGAACGTCCCCCTGGTGACCCCATCGCCCTCGATGCGCAGGGTGTCCACCAGCATGCGGCCCGGGAAATACAGTATCAGCGGCGCGCAGAGCGCCAGACGGACCAGCTTCTCCCAGGTCGAAAAGGTTTCGGGCAGCCACGTTACGGCCAACGCAGCGGCAAGAACCCCCAGCGGAATGATTCCCAGAAAGACACGGCGGGCCATCATCGGGGACGAGCTCCTGCATTCGCCCATGCCGTCGCGCCGATGATCTGAGCGGCGCCCGGGTTCACCTTCACGAGCTTCTGACGGATCACGTTCGGGTCGAAGGATTTCTGGACGAGATGAACGATCTTGCTGTCCAGCCGGCTCAGCGTGAGGCCGAGGCGGCTATGGATCTGCGTCAGATAGGCCCCGCGCGCATCGCGCATCGTCGGCGACAGGTGCATCACATCGAGCAGAAAGACGGAATAGAGTGTCCATTCTCCGAACCGCGTCTGGTCTTTTGACGCACTCAGACCCTTGAGCAGCTCGACGTAGGGTGTTGAGCCGTATTTCGACGCGATGTAGTCATTCAGCGCGATGAGCCATTCACGCTTGAAGCAGAAGAAATCGTTGATGAAATCGACATAGCGAAAAGACCGGGCCGGCTCGACGCCGAGGATCCTTGCGACATTGCGCAACCGCTTCTTCTCGAAACGGTAGTGAAGATCGGGAAGCCTGTGGCTGGAATAATAGAGAACCGGTTCGCGCCGGTCGATCAGATCGGTCGTCGCGATGGGCCGCAGCAGCAGTGTATCCGCACCGAGATTGCAGAAATGCTCGGTGCGGCAGAATTCGAAGGCGCGCAGCTTGATGATCTGCTGCCGAAACCAGCCGGGAAGTTCCAGTTCGCTGGCTGAAAGCCAGTCGTTGTCGCCGGTGACGGCGGCGCCAGGCACGAGACCCTTCGCGTCGAGGAAGGCTCTTAAAGCGGCCGGGTTGTCCGTGACCATGGTTAGGTTTCCCTTGTCGGGGAAATGCTGCTGGTAGGAGCGAAGGGACGCTTCGAGCAAATATTCGATGTCCCGCGAATGGACGCACATGAAAGCGTCGATACGGCTATCGATCATTGTAAATCTCCGTCTGGTCGTCCCAGGGATTGCCCCGCACTCCGGTCCGCCTAGGAGGGGCGGCGGGCTGCCGTGTTTTCCCGAGCCGCCCGACATCGAAAATGACCATGAAGCCGTTGTCGAAGGTGCGGTCGACATCGGGCTCGGAATTGAACTTGAGCAGCGACGACGCCTGGAGGGGGACCGTGTGGTTTCGGTCCTGCGCGCCGCCGTCGAAATAGACGCCGACGCCGGGCAGGCCGGTGGTCATGCGCAGATCGACCATGACGAAACCGACGCCCGAGTCGATCAGCAGCTTGCGTTCCATCGGGCCGAGATCGGCAGCGGTGATGGCCATGCCTGTATCCTGCCCGCTCTCAAGCGTGGTCGAGACCTTTTGCCGGCCGTAGGTGGACAGGAGCAGGCGATTGATCCGGTCGGTTGCGAAATGCTGCTCGCCGCCTAGCCATTCCCTGGTCCACTTTGCGGCGCTGATCCCCATCGGTTCTATCGACGAGGAGTCGGCCGAAACTTCATAGCCGGCCGGAACCAGGATACGTGGCCCCTCGGAGCTGATGACGCCAGCGATCAGCACCGTCGTTGCGGCGGCGGCAAGCGACGTTGCGCGCAGCCAGCCACGCGAGGTGCCGTGCCAGAATGCCGCGACGGCCACCGCGACGACGATTGCGACGCCGAGGAAAGATAGCGAGCCGATGCGGTTGCCGATCTCCCACCCACTGCGCGTCAGCCGGAAGATGATACTGACGGGATAGGCCAGCGTCACCAAAACGAGGATCTCGAGAAGGCTTGACCGCCATAGGCGCCATCTGGTCGGCGGCCAGAGGATGCTCGCATTCGGGTGCTGCCCATTGAAAACGAGCGAGCGGAGAAAGCCGGTGAGAAGTCCGAGGCAGATCAGCGCGACGCCCGCCATCGTCAGGTAACGTTGCCAAGCAGGCGCCAGGGCTCCCGTGTCCGACACGAAAAGCTTACGCGTCGAGGTCGAACTCGATACGAGTTGCGCTACCTCGTGTATGCCGCCTGCCAGTACGGGAAGGATGTAGCTGCCGGTGGGGTTCCCGACGATCTTCGACCAGGCGACCGGAGCAATCACGGCGATCGAGGCCAGCAGGATCGCCTGCCGCCTCTGCATAGCGGAAGCGCCCTGCCTCAGGCATTCCATCACCGCCGTGCCGCACAAAAGGGCCGTGCAAAAATAGGAGGTGAGATGATGAGTAGCTGCGAGCGCCACGATCAGGACCATGGTGGCGACGACCGTCGGCCAGCCTGCCGTGTCGCCTCGCTCCAGGCGTCGGCTTTCGGAAGCCAACAGCACCGCCGCAAGCATGGGGATCGCCAGGCTTTCATACGAGTAGTGGACGTCGAACAGCAAAAACGTGGACGAACCCATGTAGATCAGGCAGGCGATGGAGGCGATCCGTGCAGAATTCGTGATCTTCTCAAAGAGCAGGAATAGCGTGAGCATCAGCATCATCCGTGCTGCCGCCAACACGATGAGGCCTGCCGCGAAGACGGACAGTCCGGACAGTTTGACCAAGGCGGACGTTACGAGCTCTAGCCCGGGATAGAGGGGGCTGACCGGCAAAAGGGGATTGGGCAGGAACAGTCGCCCCGCCTCCAGAATGTCGTTCACCGTCGCCCAGTGCAGGAATTCGTCATGGTCTATGAAGGCGACGGGCGCGCGGATCAGGCGTACCACGAAGAGGGCTGAGGTCACGATCACGATGAGCGCCAACCGCTCCAGGCGGCTGGCCCCCGGATGGATGATTCGCGCCGCAGCGGGGAGAAAGATCGCGGCGATGGCGGTATAGAACGTGGGAACCGCCCAGCCCTCTCCCAGCCGACTGGCATTTGCAGCAAGAGCGACCACAATAAGGGCGCAACTGCACAGGAAGGCAAAGGCCGGCGACATCCCCAGCGACGAAGGATCGGCAACACCCCCGACCGCGCTGTCCTGCCTGCGCAGGCCCAGAAATGCGGCGATCCACAGATCGATGCGTGGAATGGAAACCCCTACCGTATAGCCATGACGATAAGCTCCGTCCTGGTAGGCCTTCTGCTGGTCTGGAGACGTCCGCCCCTCAACAACGGTCATCGTGCTTCAAATCTCCAAGCAGTGCCGGACCGGTTCGCAGTTCAGGCTGCGGATGCGAAAGTACGCGTCTGTACACCATCAGCAGCCGGTCCGTGCAATCGTCCCAGTCCGGCAAGCTCGTCTCAACCGAGATCGGCCCCGCCTCCATGGCGGCGAGCATTTCACGCGCGGTGAAGTCTGGCGAAGCGTTGAGCGGAATGGATCGCACGAGGCCCTCCTCAGCCAGCTCCCGAAAGCCGGATGTGTCGGTGGTCAGTACGGGAGCCTTGACCGAAAGCGCCTCCATAACCGCCACGGGATGAGCTTCATAATCGCTGAGGAGCACGACAAGAGCGGCCGAAGACAAAAGATCGGCCATTGCGGACCGGTCGGTCGGCGGAATTGCCCCGATCTCGACACGGTTGCCGAGCCCGAGCTCGGACACCTGCTGACGCAGCTTCGCCTCATAGGGGCCCTCTCCCAGGATCCGAAGGCGCATATCGGGGAATTTCGTTGCCAGCACACTAAATGCAGCAAGCGCCCGATGATGACCTTTGTAGCGCTCCAGCCTGCCGAGCGAGACAATCAGCGGCCTGTCGTGAGGTGAAGCCGTTCGCCGCCCGGACTTTTCCGGCAGGCGCGCGCCATTGGGGATAACGATGAACCGGCCTCTCGCGATTGCCATATTATGGCTGAACAGATCCGCTTCGAACCGCGACACGCCAATGAGTTGCGCTGCTCTGGCGGCCAGAGGCGCAAGCATTCTATGTTGGAAACGCCGGATCGAGGACCGAAATCGTGACGAATGGCCACCGCTGTGAAAGGTAACCACGAAAGGAAGCCCGTTCCGCGATGCGGCGGCCATTGCCAGCGGTGCCAGGAAGGTGTGGTAGCCCTGAACATGCATCAGATCCCAATCACCGTCGGCGACCGCCCTGAAGACGCCGGGGGCGAAGCACCAATCCCGCCCACGGGGAAAGGTCTTCAGCCTGACAATCTGCACGCCGTCTCGGCTTTCCGCTGCCGGAAGAAGGCCGTCGGGATTGCCCGTCAAGACCGTCACCGCATGCCCCTTGTGCACGAGCCGGGTTGCGACCTCGCTTACATGGGTTTCCGTTCCTCCGGCAAAAGGCAGGTATCTCGCGCTGAGCATCAATATGCGCATCATGCGGCCTCGCCCATTAAATCCAGACCTCAGGACATGCCCTGCTCGAGGACTTGGACGCCCGCCGGCGTGCTGACGCGTTCTCGGAAGATCGTCTTCAGCACGCGCCAGCCGTCCGGAAGGGCACGCAGATTGCTGACGCCGTAGATACGCTCCGATTCAAAGCTCGCGACTTCCATGATTTTGAGCTTGTTCTTCAGGGCCCGCAAATTGATCAGCGTCTCAATTTCGAAGCCGTCGCAGTCGGCACGCAGCAAGGGAACATGCCGTTTCCAAAAGCCCATGTAGCCGTAGCACAAATCGCTGAAAGAGCTGCCATAGAGCATCCGGACCAGGAGGGTCAGGCCGAGATTGCCGAAACGGCGGATGACCGTCATGTCGCTGGTGCCGCCACCCTGCATAAAACGAGAACCCTTGACGAAATCCGCACCTGCAACAAGAGCCGCGACGAACAAGATGATTTCGTAAGGATCCATCGACCCGTCAGCATCAAGCATCACGATCATATCACCCGATGCGGCTTCGAAGCCGGTCCGCAATGCGATGCCTTTGCCCTTCTTGGGCTGGAGTACGATCTTGACATCGTCGCGCATGCTTCGCGCTATGTCTGGCGTTCCGTCTGTCGATCGCCCATCGACGATGATGATTTCATGCACCCAGGTCGGTATGCGGGGCAAAAGCAGCTTAATGTTTTCCGCTTCGTTCAAGGTTGGAATGACGAGCGAGGTCCTTGGCAAATTGAACATCGGACCCTGGACCGGCATTGAGGAATGCGAGGATTCTAAAGCTTCGATTGTAGACATAAGCTCTCCATGGCGTTTTGGACCGCGTGACAAATCGCAAATCAACGGTGCCCCTGAGCTCTTGGGCCGAGAGGAGGACTAAACTCTCCCAGTCGGGAGGAGTATGCGGCTAAGTCTCAATGGACTTTGATCAGATCGCCAGGCTGTAAGACCGTTTCTTCGGTCGCAGGTTCGACGATGACACCGTTCGGTCCAGGCCGAACGATTTCGAATTCAACATCGGCGGTATCCTCCGACGATACCATGGACCGGAAAATTTCAAGATCGCTCTCGGTCGTCTTCAACGCCGTTGATAGGCCTCTTTCGGCATCCGCTGCTGACTTTTCGATCTCGATCTTGCGTTCGATACGATCGCGCTCGACGTCCTGTTTCGCTGCCGCCAACCGTTGCTTTGCGCTCTCGACATCGATGACGGCCTGCTGTTTTCGATCTTCAGACTCAGTCAGTTCGCTTTGCGCCCGGGTCAACTCGATGCTGGTGACAAGCTTGTTTTTGGCCAAATTCTCGATACTTGCCAGCCGATCCTGACGGACCCGAATTGTGGCATCATAATTGCCGACGCGTGCCTGGCGCAGATCGAGATCGGCCTGAGCATCGGTAACAGATTTTGCGTAAGCACTGCTCTGCGCATCCTTGCTCGTCGTTACCAATTGGCGCTGCCATGTCTCATCATCCAACAACTGTTGAGCATCGGGATCGGGACCAAGAACAGGTGTGCCAATGCTGGCAATTTGCACGGAATCGCGCTTCGCCCTCAGCACCTCGGTTCGCGACGCAAGCCGCTTCAGATCGGCCAGCCCAGCCTTCAACCTCTCGATCTGGCGTGTAATCTCCACACTCTGCCATGGCTCGATAGTCTTCGCCGTCATGCCACCCGCTTGCGCAACGGCATGCAGAACAGTCATGCCATCAACATATTGAAACGAGCCTGGATTACGAACCGGGCCGGTAATGTAAATCGGCTGGTGCTCAATCCTGACGATGTTGACGAACCCCTTTCTGCCGACCAGACTTTCGTACGAAGGAAGAATTATCGCCTCCACATCGGCCGGAGGAAGCCCTCGAACCGGGAAGCGTCCCAAAAGCGGAAGCGAAATGGTTCCGTCCGCTTCAACGACGTATTCGCCAGTGAGCTCGGGGCGCTGGTAAAAGTTCCAGGGAACCGTGCCCCGTGAGCCCGTCCAGCGATCTTCTACAGAGGCCAAGCTTTCGTAAAATGCGAGATTCAATTTATCGCCTGAACGAAGACCATCACGCAGCGATTGAGGCTGCCGGGCCGAAGTCTCGCCAGAGGTCACAACCGGGGCCGAACCTGTGGACGCAGGTAAATCTTCCGCTGCTGACGTCAATGGAACAATTGCTGCAAACACCATGCACAGTATTGTTTGATGCAGGCGAGAACCGATTCTCGACCTATATTGAGGCATCTCTGGCGATATTATCTTCGAAAGCTTCATGTTTCGAATTTCCGCTTTGAAAGCGCTGAACACTGTCCGATCTCTTTAAGGTTAACATAATATTAACCATATTCAATAGTACTTAACAATGATTAATACATCTGCCAGACAGGCCAAGAGTCTGCGTTGAAAAGAATTCAATAAAAGTAATATCTTGCGGCGACTGGGCAGCACTTCGAAACCTTTGGTCCTATCGGTTTATTTGACGGTCTGCAGGGTGAACTTGCGTCTTTGCCATGCAGCTCTCAGCATTAGTCCATCAGAGCCGCCATCGGCGAAGAGATGTCTGAGCCAACGCCGGCATTTGAGAAGTGGTTTCAAGAACGACACTTGCGCCGTCGCGATGGATGGCGAACCGATTTGTATCCAGGCCCAGCCGGGACGCCATTTATCCAGAAAATGGCATTACGTTATGCATTTCAGATATCTACAGCCATAGAACCTGTTGCGATAGGGTGCCCGCCATCGAGTGGGCTCTCGGCACAGGCCGACCGCTCTCCCGCAAAACGACGCCTGCCACCGTAGCCGGCGTCAATGACAGGGAAAGGTTTAAAGCTCTATGTTTGCACATGAAAAGCCACTGATCGCGATTGCCGGTGCAACGAGTAAACAGGGGCGCAGCATCGCCGCGGCCCTCCTTCAGAGCCAACGTTTCCGGGTGCGAGCTTTAACCCGGAAAAAGGATTCGCCTGAAGCTTTGCGCCTGGAGGAACGCGGCGCTGAAATCGTAACCGTCCCTCTCGAACTTGGCCGTCAAAAGGACCTCATCGCCGCCTTCAAAGGCGCGGATGGCGCATTTCTGATGACGCCGCCGATCGCTCCGCCGGAGACAATCGAGGCCCCTCTCGGCCGACAACTGGCGGATGCCGCCGTTGAGGCTGGCGTCGGGCATATTGTTTTCAGCACGCTGGAGAATGTCGACAAGATCACCAGGGGCACGAAATATGCGCCGCATTTTACCGACAAAGCGCGCATTGCAGACTATATTCGCGGCCTGCCGGTCTCTCATTCCTTCGTCATGCTGGCATTCTTTTACACGAATCTTCTCGAATATTATGTGCCGCGCATGGAGGGCGATACGCTCCTCTTGCCGGTTTATCTTCCTGAAGATTTCCGAGCGCCTTTTGTCGATCCGCTGACGGCGACCGGGCCGGTCGTGCTTGAAATTTTCTCCAATCCCGAGCGTTACAACGGGAAAACGCTGCCGATCGTTGGCGATATCATTTCTCCGCGCGAGATGGTCGAAACCTTTCAGCGTGTGACCGGGCTCAAGGCCGCGTATCGAAACGCTTTCACCCGGGATGGCTTGCTGCACTATTTTCCGGAGTTTGCCGCCAACGAACTTCTCGTTCGAGAGCTTCTGGGGATGGTCGAATATGCTGTCGACCATGGCTATTTCGACAAGGAGCACGACCTCGAATGGAGCCGTCGCCTGAACCCCGACACTCTCAACTGGGAGCAGTATCTCAGGACGACGGGGTGGCGTGGCGATAAGCGGTCTTTCGGACTTTGAAGCATGTCGCGCAAATGTGTGCAGCGGTTTTGCGATAACGATATGCCTGAAAACAAGGGCTTACGATGGCCGAATTCCCGGCAATTTGGAAACCTCGGCGACAAGAAAGTCGACGAGAAGCCGAACGCGGGCAATGGCGGCACGCTCTGGAACGATCAGCAAGCTCACCGGAACCGGTAAAGGACGATAGTCGCCAAGCACGACCTCGAGCTGGCCGTCGTCCAGAAGATCGTGGACCAACCAGAGATGTGCAGGACCAATGCCGCGTCCGGCGGCAAAGGCTTCGCGCGCCGCAAGCCCGTGATCGACGCGCAGCTTGCCACTGACCGGGATCATCAGGCTTGTGCCGTCGGGAGAGGACAGAACGAGCTGATCGCTCCCCGCCACATTGGACATCACGACGGTTTCGTAGCGTGACAGATCGGCTGGGCGTTCCGGCCGTCCATGGGAGGACAAATAGGTCGGAGCGCCCACCAGCAGCCGATGGCTTTCTCCGAGCGCATGAAGTTTCATCACGCTGTCCGCGAGAGGCCCAAGACGGAGTGCGACGTCGACGCCTTCGCGAACCAGGTCGATCCGCTCGTCCGTCAGGTTGAGGTCGACCCGAATGTCCGGATGCTTGTCCTGAAAGTCAAAAATGAGGCGGGTGATGTGCATCACGCCGAGTGCTGCCGTACAGGAAAGCCGAACAGCCCCAGCAGGAGCCCGGCGGGCATCTCTCGCTTCTTCCGCAGCCTGTTCGACCAGGCGCAATATCTGAAGGCAGTTCGTATAGTAGCGGCTACCTTCCTCCGTGAGGGTGACGCGACGGGTGGTTCGGCTGAGAAGCGGCACGCCGACAGCCTCCTCGAGTTCATTGAGGTGCCGCGTCACGGTGGATTGACCGACACCCAGCTCTCTTGCGACCATCGACAGGTTACCGCGTTCGGCGACGCGAACGAAGGTGCGCATTCTGTCCAGAGACAGTCCCGCACTATCCATTTTTCAGCACAGTGATCCTCATTCTTTCCATATAGGGAATAATCTGAGCCGTGCCTACTGCATAATTCCTTAAAACGGAACCGATTTAAGGATAAAATTATGCAGCAATTCAAAGTGTTACAGCGTCCTTTGCGCGTCTGAAAAGACGCGCGGCGCTGTAGTTCGAGCAGATCGGCCGGATTGATCCGGCCGATCGCTGTTTCATCCGAATTTGACGAGGTTGAGGACAGGCAACGGCCCGCCGGGGAATTGCGCGAGCTTGCCGCCGATCGAAATCGGCCCGAGATCGATGCCGGCAAAGCCCAATTTGGAGATCAGCGTCCCCACTTCGGCCTTCGATTGGGCATCATCGCCGGAATAGAAGAGCACGCGGCTGCCGCCCTCGGCGCGGGGATCGGCTGAAACCAGATGCGCCTGGAGATGGTTGAATGCCTTCACAACGCGAGCACCGGGCACCAGGCCGGCGAAGACCTCAGTCGACAAACGGCCGTTCAGCTCGGCCGGTTTGAACAGCGGTCCTTCGACCGGATTGTTGGCGTCGATCACGATGCGACCCGCCCAGTGGGGAAGACCCGCCAATGCCTTGGGAAGCTTCGACCAAGGGACGGCGACAAGGACGAGGTCGGCTTTCGCCGCCTCTTCGATAGTCCCCGCCGTAATGTGCGGCGACAGTTCCTCGGTCAGATCCTGCAATGTGTCAGGGCCGCGACTGTTCGAGATCGTGGCGGCGATGCCGTTGCGGGCAAGGGCTCGGGCGAAGGCGGAGCCGATATTGCCGGCGCCAATGATGCCGATGGTCATTGAAATTCTCCTTATTGGGAATGATGGTTGGGGTAATGCTCAGGCGGTGAAGCCGCCGTCGGCGACGATATCGGCGCCGGTCACGAAGGCCGCCTCGGGGCCGGCGAGATAGGCGACGAGGCTGGCGATTTCATAGTCCTTGCCGTAGCGACCGACGGCCATGCCGGGGCCGACGATCTGCGAAACAGGGCCACCGTCCGGGTTCATGTCCGTGTCGGTCGGGCCGGGATGCACCGTGTTGACCGTGATGCCTTTCGGTCCGAGATCGCGCACGAGGCTGCGGTTGAAACCCGCGACAGCACCCTTCGTCAGCGTATAGAGCGAGGCGGTCGGGAAGGCGGCATAACGGACCATCGAAGAGCCGATATGGATGATGCGGCCGCCCGCTTTCATGCGCCGCGCGGCTTCCTGAGTGCCGACGAAGACGCCCGTAACATTGACGGCGATCATCCGCTCATAGTTTTCGAATGTGATCTCCTCGATCGGGCCGCCAAGGGCGATGCCTGCATTGTTGACGAGAATGTCGAGCGAGCCAAATGTTTCTTCCGTCTTCGCCACTGCCGCCCGCACCGATTCCGGATTGCCGGAGTCGGCATGGATGGCGACAGCGCGGCCGCCGGCATCCTCAATTTGCTTCACGACCGCGGCGGCTTTGTCAGGCGATGCGCTATAGGTGATGGCGACCGCTGCGCCGTCGGCAGCAAGGCGTTTTGCGATTGCCGCGCCGATCGAGCGAGAGCCGCCAGTAACGAGAGCGGCCTTTCCGGACAGTTTGCGAGAAGTGTCGGTCATTGCGATAACTCCATTGTTTGGTTTCGATGGAGCGAATATCGCCTTGTTATTCCCTTGTGATTAGACGGTATTGCCTGTTATCAATTTCAAGCATTCATTGAAAGTTATGCTATGGAGACGCTTGCAAACCTGGAATCCTTCGTGCGCAGCGCCGAGCTTGGAAGCTTCTCCTCGGCGGCACGACGGCTCGGCCTGACGCCGGCGGCGGTCAGCCGCAATGTCGCAGCACTGGAAAGCAACCTGAAACTCAGGCTGTTTCAACGAAGCACCCGAAGTCTGACGCTCACGGAAGCAGGCGAGCGCTTTCTTCATTCAATCCGAGACCACCTGGCAAGCCTGCAGGGGGCGATCTCCGAGGCATCGAACGAACAGTCCGAACCATCCGGCGTGCTGAAACTCAGCATGAGCCCGACACTCGGCATAGGCTACATCCTTCCGCTATTGCCGGAGTTCATGCAGCGATATCCGATGATCCGGCCGGAATGGATGTTCGAAAACAGACAGGTCGATCTGATCGCTGAGGGCTATGATGCTGCGATCGGCGGGGGTTTCGAGTTGACGCCTGGTGTCATCGCCAGGCCATTGGCCCCTGCTCATATTATCCCCGTGGCATCACCGGGATATCTGGGCGATCGGGTTCCGCCTCATGATCCGTCCGGCTTGCACGAACTCGACGGTATCGTCATGCGTTCGATGCGGACGGGTCGAATTCACCAGCGGCAGATGCGCAATCTTGCTGGAGATGAGCAGCCTGCGGTCTTGAAAGAGACGATCGTCGTCAACGATCCCGCGGCCATGCGATCCGCCGCCCTTCTCGGCCTTGGTGTCGCGATGATCGCCAAGGCGGATGCTCTGGCCAATCTGGAGAGCGGTGAGCTGATCCGATTGATCCCGGCATGGTATGCCGACGCAGGCCCGATTTCGATCTATTATGCAAACCGCACCCTGTTGCCCTCCAAGACAAGAGTGTTCATCGACTTCCTGACGGAGGTTTTTCAACGTGAGCGATGGCCGGAACGATTTGCAGGAACACTGGGCTGATATCGATATTTTGAAGGCATTTTTGACTGCCCGCATCGGCAGACGAAAGGCTGGCGAATCGTGCCGAACTAGCGCGTCGAGCCGCGCGGGATGATGGAGAAGCCGCAATCGACCTTGTTTTCGCCGGGCGGCTCGTCGCGGATGGCGCGCCGCAGCATGTCGGCGACGCGGTAGCCGATATCGTAGCGTGGAATCTGAACCGTCGTCAGGGTCGGTTGGGTGAAGGCTGAAAACTCCAGATCGTTGAAGCCGCAGATGCCGACATCCTCCGGCACGCGGATGCCGCGCGCGGCGCATTCGATGAGGACACCGAGCGCCAGATCGTCGCTTTGAGCAAAGACGGCATCGATATCCGGCACGCGCTGCAACAGGCGGGCAAACAATTCCCTGCCGAGGCCGGTGCTGCTTCCCTCATTTCCGCCAATGGCGAGATCAGCATCGAAACGGCCGGCTTCGCCCATCGCGGCCTCATAGCCTTCCTTCCGGCGACGCGAGCGAATATCCGTGCCGCGGCCGATGAAGCCGATCCTCTCATAACCCCTCGATAGCAGGAAGCGGGTGGGTTCGGCGCCGGCCGCATAATGATCGAGGCCGACGACCAGCCTTTCCGGCTCCTGGCTGAGATCGGTGATATGGGCGATCGGACAGGCGGCGTTTTCGATCAGCGACAGAAGATCATGATAGGATTCGGCGCCCGCGATAATGACGCCGGCCGGCTTCTGCGTCAGGAAGGATCTGAGCTCGCCGGCCTCGCCGTCGGCATGGTGGAGCGTGTTGGAATATTGCACGCGGAATTCGGTGGTGCGCAAGCAATCCTCGATGCCGATCATCAGGCCGGCGAAGCCGTGATGGTGCAAAGCGGGCGTGATTACGCCGATGATGCCGTTGTGGCGGCCGGCGAGTGCCCGGGCGGCAAGATTGGGGATATACCCCATCTCGTCTACCGTGCGCAGGATAGTCTGGCGCAGATCCTCCGAGACGATTTCGGGATTGCGAAGCGCGCGCGAAATGGTGATTGGGCTGACACCCACCTTCTTCGCCACATCGCTCAACTTCACATGCGCACCGCGCCTGGCCTTCCGCCCCCGCTCCACTGCCGTCCTCACCGCCCCCGTTATATCTCGCCCGCGAGACTCGCTTGCCCTCGAATCGCGACCTTTACTTTCTGAAGAAGAAATAATTTAGAGTCTACTAACATTTTATATTCGCAACAGAATCCGGGAATAGAACTTCCAGAAACAGCAACGGGATCGTCTGTCGGCAAATTACGGGCGCCTGCGGCGATCGGATCACCGCCATCGGGAATAAGTCCATTTATTTTCGAATGAAAACATCGCGAAGGACGCGAAGCGAGACAAAACCGGGCCGGAAGTTCTACAGCGGGGCAGCCGGCCGGAACGCACGGGCAGCGAAGATTAAATTCCAGTCATATCTTACAAATCAGCAATATAAACATGATCAAACTTTAATTTGTAAATCCGCTTGGTGGGATCATATGAATCCCGAGCGCCAATTCTTCTCTTCCCCCCGGTCGCCGCCCCTCGTCGACTGCACGTTCCCAAGAGTAATTGCCGCCAAACGCCATCCGACGCCAGGTCCCAGGACATGGAACCACGACGCCATCCAAAGCCAACGCTCTCGCAAGGGACCACCGCCCAAGGGATCAGCACCATGTCACACATCTTACGCAAACATCGCACCGCAGCGCTTGTCGGAGCCGCCATCATCGCCGGCGCGGCATGCCTGCCCTTTACGATCGATTCGTCCAGCGCCTTTGCCGCGCCGTCCGATGCCGGCGGCGTTCTCGCGCCGAGCGGCTCCTTCGCGTCCATCGTCGATGCCGACAAGCCTGCCGTCGTCACCATCACCACGACTGTCAAGGCGACCGATGTCAGTGCCGACCAGCAGGAGTCGCCGATGGACGAGCAGTTCCGCCAGTTCTTCGAGGACCAGGGCATCCCGCTGCCGCACCAGGCGCCGAAAAACCGGCCTTCGCAGCAGGCGATGGCGCTCGGCTCCGGCTTCATCATCAGCCCCGACGGCGTGATCGTCACCAACAACCATGTCATCGACAATGCCGTCGACATCAAGGTGACGCTGGATGACGGCACGGAACTGCCGGCCAAGCTGATCGGCACCGACCCGAAATCCGATGTCGCCGTGTTGAAGATCCAGGCGGGCAAGCCGCTGCAGACCATTGCCTGGGGCGATTCCGACAGGCTGAAGCTCGGCGACCAGATCCTGGCGATCGGCAACCCCTTCGGCATCGGCACCACGGTGACGGCTGGCATCGTTTCGGCGCGCGGCCGCGACCTGCACAGCGGCCCCTATGACGATTTCATCCAGATCGACGCGCCGATCAACCATGGCAATTCCGGCGGCCCGCTCGTCGACCGCAGCGGCAATGTCGTCGGCATTAACACCGCCATCTATTCGCCGAACGGCGGCAGCGTCGGCGTCGGTTTCGCCATTCCCTCCGACGAGGCCAAGGCGATCGTCGCCAAGCTGCAGAAGGACGGCTCGATCGATCACGGCTATCTCGGCGTGCAGATCCAGCCGGTCACCAAGGATGTCGCCGATGCCGTCGGCCTTGATAAAACAGGGGGTGCGCTGGTTGCCGCCGTCACGGCCGATACGCCGGCCGCCCATGCCGGCCTGAAGCCGGGCGACATCGTCACTTCAGTCGGCGGCGAGACCGTCAAGACGCCGAAAGATCTGTCGCGCCTGGTCGCCGACCTTTCGCCGGGCGCCAAGGAAGCGCTCAGCGTCTGGCGCGACGGCAAGACGATCGATCTCAACGTTACCGTCGGCACCAATGAGGAAGGCCAGAAACAGGCCGCGGCCGAAAGTCCCACCAGCAAGGGCGAGAGCAGCGGCCAGCCGAGCCTCGGCATCGGCCTTGCCGACCTGACACCCGACGTGCGCCAGCAGCTCAACCTGCCGCGCTCCGTCAACGGTGCGGTGGTCGCCAGTGTCAACCCGGACAAGTCGGCCGCGGCCGCCGGAATTCAATCCGGCGATGTCATCGTCTCGGTGAACGACAGACCGGTCCACAACACCCGCGACGTCAAGACCGCGATCGCCGATGCCGGCAAGGCCGGCCGCAAGTCGGTGCTGCTGCTCGTCGAACGCGATGGCAACAAAACCTTCGTCGCCCTGCCGTTTGGGGCGGCCTGACGGTCGCCCGAGCTTTTGCCGCAAACAGGAAAAGCCCGCCTAAGGCGGGCTTTTCGACAGACCCCGAGCGGATAGGCCCTGGAGCCAAGCACCGCTCAGTCAGCAAGAAATCTATAGGGCGCCGTCCGCCCCTCTATTCCTGCTCAGGGAGATTTCAGCGTCGTTGTCTTTGCCCGCATACGGGATTTGCCCTTTTGGCGGTTTGCCTCTTGCCGCTTTATCGCGTCGGATTGGCTGCGTTGCGCCGCCTCCAATTGCTGCCGCGTCGGGAGATCATGGTCGTAGGTGGCAGCGCTGAATGCCGTTGCATTGTCGAACGGACCTTTGTGTGGACGCGCCAGACCATAGGCTTGCTTATCAGCGCTATCGATCCCCTGCTCCGCCGACGGTGAGCGCGCTTGACGAGCCTGCGTTATCAGATCGTCGGCGGTCGAGCTTGACGTCGCGTTTTTCCGCACGGGGGCGATGGTCTCGCGTTTCCTGGCCCGATCCTTTTGATCGGCGTGAATCCCAGACATGTCTTCTTCCTTGTTCGTCATGTCATCGCGACGATCGATCGGGCGTTGCCGGTGACGTCGCAGCAGGCGCGCGTTCACGGGATCTCGGACAATCGTTCAGGCAGCCTGGTTTTGGGAAAGCGGTAAGCTGGCGGCCGCAGCGGTGCGTCCGCGCGACCAGACGCCGTATACCGCGCGATCCGATAGGCTTTCACCGGGGCGCCGCCGTCATCCTGCCATCTGGCAAAGGAGCCGTCTTCCATGGCCTGCGGAAGCGGGCCTGAACTCAACTGTGTCGCGAGATACATTTTCAGAGCCGATTTCAACGCGGCCTCATCGACGATTCCCATCTGGAAACAATGAATGAGGAAACTTGTGGCGCTGATCTCGCCATCATCGGTCGCGTAGGTTTCGCCGCCGCGAAAGCCGGCCTTTCGGAGGATACGGTCCAGCATTCTCAAATTGTGGATATCGAATAATTGATCTGATGTGGAAGACATTGTGTCCTCCTTCGTTGGGGCTAGGGTTCGCTGGCGCCAGGGCTTACTGGCGCGCCCCAAGCAGCGGTGCCCGTATCGTGCCCGCCGATAGTTCAGCTTGCGCTCTTTGCCATCTGACCGCAACCTCATTCGGCGGTAGCCATTGATAATGGCGTGGCGGAACCCATTTTAGAGAGAGGAGGATACGCATCATGCAGTTTAACGGTGAAGCGACCCTCACAAAGCCGTCGGCACTGGCGGTTTCAGAACGGCGTGCGCTCATAGATCACCTCAGAGAGGTGATCGCAGGCCTGGCTCACGGGCTGGCCGCCGATGGATTGCTGGACCTTGTGCCACCTCTGCTTGAGATAAACAAAGTCCTCCGCGATATGACGGACGAAATTTCGCGTGCGGACCCGGTCTATTCCGACGAGATCATCACTGGTACGGTGCGCTTGATCAAGACATCTCAGGCTTTGCTTGATGACCGGGTCATCGTGCAGACGATCCATTGAGACCTGCCGACGATCGGGCATGGCGGCAGGCTGGTTGCCAACCATCTGGCATCAAGCTGCCCGTTCCGGTCAGCCGTGCATCGACAATCATCGCCGGGTCCGAGGGTCGTACAGCGGCTCCCGCCCACTTCCAAGGACAACCGCAATGGCACTTATCTTTCCCAACAGAAGCCGCAGCTTCGACGAAGCGCGAAAAGGTGTCCGCTTCACCGGCTATGACGGCATGTTCGAGGTCAGGTTTCTGGTCGAAGAAGCAGCCCTCGGCAGCGCGATCACCCAGAATTCTTCCGAAGCCGCCTATCTCAATGCCTTCGATGCGGCGCGTTCTTCCATTCAGGAGGCTGCATCGAGAGTCTATCAGCATCGACGCGGAAACAACTTCACGCTCACGGCTGCAGATTTTCGCTGATTGCGAGAAGGCGTATGGCCGGTGAACTGAAACGGCCACCATCCTGCTACTGCCGGATGAGACAGGGGGAGCAAAGCATATGGTTGCCACACGATACCGCCTGAAAGACCTGAAGCTGGCGCGTCGCCATATCGTGAAGGCGGCGCATCGCGTTGCCGATCAGGAAATGCTGATCAGGAAACTATTGCGCAAAGGTAGACCCTCCGGATCGGCCTATGCGCTGCTCAGCAGGCTCTACGACGATCAACGGCGGAAACTCGATCGGCTGAAACTGATCGAAGCAATGGTTGAGGTCGAAGCGCAATCCTGTATGGACGTGCCCCGCAATCCTGCCCCCTCCGCGCCGCCATTGGCGATCGTGCACAGCAGCGGGATCTCTCTGCCGGACCGGCAATCCGCCACGCCTTGTAGCGCAGAGGATTGGCGCCCATATTTGGTGTAGTGGCAGTTTGTGAACGGGCGCTGCTTCCCGGGTGATCAGAGTTATCCGGCCCCAACCAAAGGAGGGCATGATGTCTTCCACGGTAAACATCCATTCGTGGAAACGCCTGGCTCAGCATATCGGCAGGTTCCGGTACATCGACTTTCTGGTGAAATCGACACCGGCCATCTGTCTGGCCTTTATCGTCTATATCATTCTCAACGATGTCTTCTGGTAGGCGCGGCAAGACTGTTGCGGCGAGCCAGGACGCTTTGCTGCCTATCAAACGAAGGGCTGAAACGCTGACGGAATTGGATAACGCGATGCAACTGCGAGAAATGGGTGAACAAGACTGCCTCGCCTTTCTGGCAGGCCACACCCGTGGCCATCTGGCATGCCTGGGCGAAAAATATCCCTATATCGTTCCCATTCAGTATGCCTATGAAAAAGGCCGACTTTTCATATTTTCCATGCCGGGCCTGAAGATTGATCTATTGCGGGCCCATTCACCAGCCTGCGTTCAGGTTGAAGAATTCGGCGAAAGCCGAACGTGGAAGAGCGTGCTTGTTCAGGGCACCTATGATGAGCTGACCGATACGCCGGCCCGGCATGACGAACGCATCCACGCCTGGTCCCTCCTGCAGAAGCAACCGTTCTGGTGGGAACCCGGATCGCTTGCCTTAAACTCGGAAAGCGAAGACAGCCCTGCTCCCTCCATATTCTTCGGTATTTCGATTGAGATGGTATCGGGGAGGCAAGTGGTTTAACATGCGGGCGTTCAGACTGGCCGTGCCTTGATCCTTGATTCGCAAGGCGGCGCTGCTGCATGATATATGGAACTCCAGACAGACACCCCCAGCTAAACGCTGTCCGATACCAGCCTTTCCCATAGGGGCGCGGATTGCTTGATGCATCTTACCAACGTGGCCTGCCGAACCGGCACCGCGTTGAATGCCACGCGACCACCCATAGGGAAAACGATGACAGACGCACCTGAGAATGAAGCGCTTTTCAACATCACCGGACACTATGTGCAGGAATTGAAGGCCGTTCTTCAAAGCGAGAGCATTGTCGAAGGCACCGACTACGAAAACAGCGCCTTTAACGAAAAACGACGGGCGGAAGGACTGCACCTGCTGCGCTTCCACAAGACCGGCACGGCAGCGCAGGCGACGCAGATCTGGGAAAAACATATGACGGCCCGCGCGCATCGATAAGACGGCACGAAGCCAATTCTTCGATTGATGCCGACTTGAGAGCGCCGGTTCTCCGATCCTCGGTTCGGAGACGGGGTTGGCACGTCCAGCTCAACATTTCCATGGAAGGAAAAATCATGTCCAATGACAAAACGAAAAAGATCCAACCCGCCAAAGAGGCCGTCACTGAGGCGCCCTACGAAGTCATCTATTTCGCCAAGAAACATCGCATTTCCAACGAGGATGCCAGGGACATCATCGAGAAGCACGGCGCCAATCGCAAAGAGGCTGATAAAGCCGGCCGCCGTATCAGCGTCTAGCGCAAAAAATAGCCTCGCAGGCGCTAAACTCTAAGGGCTTTATTGGATGCATGTCATTTTCCCAAAACCGCACACACTTTTGGGCGACATGCAGTATTTGATGCATGTCGTTATCCCAAAACCGCGCACACTTTTGGGCGACATGCAGTATTTGATGCATGTCGTTATCCCAAAACCGCGCACACTTTTGGGCGACATGCTTTATTTGATGCATGTCATTATCCCAAAACCGCGCACACTTTTGGGCGACATGCATTGGCCACGGCTGGCTTGCGATGCCACGATGCAACATCAGTGGACGAATTAACCCTACTGGCTTACCTTAATATCAGCATGCGCTTGAATACATCCGCCCCTATGCCATCGTAGCTTCAACGACAACACTTCTGGTTCCTGAAGCAGCTCGCCGGAACCGTGGCCCGCCTTTCCCTGGAGAGGCCGGCTTGCCTACAGAGGCCCCGAGCTAGATCGATTGGAGGGTATGCCATGAACAACGTCTTGGAATTTCGTCCAAAATGCGCGCATGACGAAAGTCTGTCCGACTGCCGGGAAGCGCTTGAACCGGCCGTGATGAAAATCGTCAGCGACGCCATCGGCAAGGGATACACGGCCGCGGAAGCCGCCATGGTGGTTGCCGATATCGCCGACGATTACATTCTCATGCTCTCGCGGCAACTGCAGCATTGACAGGCTTTCCTGGCGCGCAGCTGTGCCTTCTTGATCCATCGCAGATGCTGGCGCCGACGCGCATCGATGCGTCTTCGAGCGTGTGAACTTCCAAAGTCGACAAACGACAAATGACTTTGCCCGCTGACGACAGCCGGGAGCAAAGCGCCATCATACCTGCATGAGTGGACCGCGCAGCAACTGCAGGGGTAGCAGTAGGTACAGGAGACGAGACCTGCCGCGCGATCCGCCGGCAAAACCCCTGATATTGTCGGAAGTTCCCCGGCAGAGATACGACGCCACGATCCCGGAAATTCCGCCGGGGATGATCGACAACCTGCCCGGGCACGTTGCGACCGTCACACCGATAAGCTCGCGCCGGGCGAAAACCGACAGGCACATTGGAACGCCAACGAAAAACCCCGCCGGAGCAGGGCTTTCAGCAGGTCCAAGTGGAGCAAGCCGGAGATTCGGCCCACGTCTTAAACAAGATCGATCATGTCAAAACCCGGCAAAAGCACCTCTTTCGCGAGCGTTCACGGCGCTGCTCTGTTCCGCTCAATCTTTGAATCATTGCCGTAATGTGGCGTGTATTGATCACCTGCGACGTCTTCCGCGACCCCTCGCCACCTAACGCCACCTTGGCTGCCGCGGCGGAGCATTGGCCTGGATTTCATGGAGCGGCGCCCGAGAGCCGAGAAGTTTCTTCAGCTTCTTCTCCTCGGCCGGGCCGATCCCAAACTTGCGGCAATGTTCCGCAACATCGTGCTCTCGCGGGCCGGGAATGCGAACTTGGCGATTGCTCATGGTTTTCATGACCGTTTCCTCCTGAGAGGAAAACCAGCAGGCCGCCGTTTTGTTCGTTAGTGACGCCTAAAATTTAGGAGTCTGGTTTGCTTCGGTTTAGGGGCGAGCATGAGTATCGGTCTGCCAGGCGCCAAGGCGGCGCTTAAAGGGATCATCAACGGGTTCATTTTCATAAAACGAAACAGCGCCATCGCCACCGCAATAGTAGGCTATCTGTAGAGCACGAAGTGCATCTGCGCACGCCACACCCAAGACCGGCAACCGAATGACCGGCACCCGCGTCAATTGATCTTCAACCAATGCCGCAGCGCCGCCATCGCGCCATCGCTGGCATAGGCGACGATTCCGCCGGTCGTCAGCCCGGCAAAGGCGATCAGCCCTGAAATGCCGTAGCCAATCGATTTCATCCGTTTCCACTCTTCAAGCGACGGCCCGACTGCTTCCTGGTTCTTCTCGACGGTCTCCTTGAGGCTCTTGATTTCCTCGCGGATCTGCGCATCCGCGCCGCCGCTGATCGCCATGCTGGTATCGAGATGGGCGATCTGCCTGGCCTGTTCGTCGAGCCGCTGGTGGATCACGGCGCGGCTATTGTGGGCATTGGCCTTTTCGTCGCTGACCTCCTTGCGCAGAAGCGCGACGTTGTCCTCGATGCCTGTCAGCCTTCCCTCGACGCGCCCGAGAGCGCGGAGAATATCGTTATTGGATGTCATCTCTCTCAGCGCTCGACTAGGGGTAAAATTTCAGCTTTTCGGATTGTGGCAAGCGGCCGACAAATCGCAAGATCCCATGCAGCGTCGGATGGACATAAGACGTGGTATCGAGGTTCATGCCGTGAGCCAGCAGCGCGGCATTGTCCTGGACGTTGGTGGCGAATATCTCCTGCACCTTATAGTCGGCCGTCCCGTCGCCGTTGTCGATGCGGCCATAGGTGTTTCTCGACGTCCATTGACCAGGCTGATATTCGAACATGATGCGGGTGCCGTCCGGCACTGAAGCTGGCAGCTTGATCGTGTCCCACGTCGTCACGCCGTCCTGATTTCCAGGATGCCCGACGACGTTTCCGAGCGGAAACATTTCAGCGGCCGACGACTTCGTCGGATCAGTGTCCGCCGTGAAGGCAAGCAGCTGATCGATGACCTTGGCGTAACGAGAACTTGCCTTGATGGTGTTGTTCACCGTCGCCAAGGTGGTTGTCCATAAGGCAGGAACGGTATAGCCCGCGACCGTCCGGCCGCTGTCCGACGAAGCGGTCATGGTCGGAATTATGGTGACGCCGACGACATGGATGCCCGCCCCATAGCGCGTCTTGACGCGGTCGACCAAGCCGAGCTTGGCGTTCGACCATGTGCTTGACGTGGCACTGTTATCGTTGCGGCCGGACTGGTCGAGAACGAACGTCCAGATATTCTTGCCGCCGTTGTATGTGTCACGGATCGCATCGATCATGGCCCAGCGCTTGGTTGCCGACGTCGCCAGTTCCTGCACCGACTTCGATCCCGGGACGCCCATGACGAGGGGTGTGATACTGCCCCATACCGGATCTCGCACATCAAGCCAGCGCAGCCACATGCCCATGTTGCGTCTGGCATCGGCCGTGGCGGCAATCTCCTGGCGCTCGATGAGGCTATCGGACAGGACCATCGGAACGGGCCGGCCGTCCCACCCCTTGGCCAGAACCATTGCAGGGCCATAGGCAAGAGGCTGCGAGTTGCTCTCATTGCCGACCGTATTATAGAACGTATCGCGGGCTGGCGTGCTCGCCCCGTTCGCCAGGGCCAGCGCCCGAATTGACGTCAAATCGGCGGCGGCCCAATATTTTTCGCCCCGATGGCGCTGGCAGCGATAGCCGCCAATATAGGTCTGCCCGATCGTACCGTGCCACACCGTTCGGATGCCGAAGACAGACCAGGCCGGCAGGGCGCTTGGCAGCGTCACTTGCCCGTAGACAATGCCGGTCGACGCCGTGACGATCGCGGCCGCGTTGCCGCCGAAGAGTACCGGGTATTCCGTGCCGTTCGGATGGATGAAAAACACCTCATCGATCGCAATATCCGCATTCGGCAAGATCGTCTCCTGCGGCGCAAGGCCGCCCTCTGTGCAGCCGAAACCCACAAAGGGAATAAGGAAATCGTTGGTTTCGTAATCAGGTGAGCCGAAGAACAGCTTCGAACATTGATAGTTCAGGTCGGCCGCGTAGGTTTGCGTGAAACCCGCCGGCCAGCGGGTGCCCGTGGCGGCCGGCATATAGCGATTGGTATCCGGCACCCATGGCGGGGGTATCGCAGGGGCCCCGCCCATCGGCTTCGTCAGGGTAAGCGAGATGGCATTCATCATCGGCGTGTTCCATATCTGCTGGTGAGGTCGTCGTAGAACTTAAGGGTGCGCCCCTGGCGGGCATTGGCCCGGTCGAGTGCTTGTCGTTCGCGGGCGAGAATTGCGATGACAGGCTCGCCTTCGACAACCGGCGCATGCGCTTCCTGCCTGCGCAGATCATCGGGCAATGGCGGCAGCGCGATGCCGGCCGCCGCCTGCCCCTTCACCACCGCCGCCTTGTTCAGGCGCTCAGTGGCGGAGCAGCCACTGACGATCAGCAGCAGTGACAGCGCAAGAGCGGTTCTTTTCCGAAAGCTGAAGTTCATAGGATTGGATCTCGATTTCGAGTGTGTCTCTGGCGGCCTGCTCGGCGGCTTCTGCGGCGGCGAGGCGCTTGCGATGCTCCTCGTTCGCCCAGGCGGCGGCATTGCGCAGGCGCTCCATCTCGGCGGCCTGCGCTTCGGCTGCACTCTTCTCGGCCAGCAGGACATAGCCGGCGCGCGCCTCGCGGGCCGCCGAGGGATAGCCGATCGAGACGGCATAGAGATGATAGAGCAGAAGGCCGGCGGCGATGCCGGCGCCCATTTTGAGCGTGTCGAGGATGGAGAACATCAGATGCCCTCGAGGCAGAAGGCGCGTTCTTTCTGCCGGCGCCGTGTCAGGCCGGGAAAGACGATGCCGGCCGCGCGGTTCCACTTCAAAAGCGACTCGCAACCCTCGGCCGTCCTGCCCTGGTTGATGAGCTTGACCGCGCTCGACCCACAAGCCGCCTTGACGCCGACATTGTAGGCAAAGGAGGTCAGCGCCACGAAGCGGGCATCCGGCAGCGGAACATGCACGCAGCTTCCGACGCCGCTCGCATAGGTCTGGAGCTCCAACGCCAGGAGCGCCCTGCACTGCTCCACCGTCTTGTGATCCCCGGGCTTGACGCCATTGGTGCTGCCATAACAGATCGTCCAGGGCTTCCCTTGCGTGGCCGGATCCGGATAGGCATTCTGGCGCAACCCCTCGAACGATCCGACAAGCGCCACAGCCATGGCCGCGGCGGCACTACCTTTCTGCAGGCGGTTTGCCATTCAGGTCTCCTGAGATTTTCTGCTGGACGAAGATGCGGGCGATAATCGCCGCAACGGCCAAGAGGCCTGTGATCACCGACATGGCGAGCTGGATGTAGATGTTGCGGGATAGCCAGGTCGCGGTGATGAAGGTGTAGACGGGCTCAATGATGATGAAGAGCAGCGCCAGCGCCATGAGGCGGACGCTCCAGGCGCGCTTGAGCACTGCGCGCCAGTTGTGGACGAGCATGGGTGGGCTCCGGATTGTGGATGGGTGAGACATGCCGCTCCAGAAGAGACGGAATGCGTGGATTTATCCGTTGTTAAGGTCGCCTTGTGCGGCGATTGGGGTTCGGCATTTACGCCGGAACGAAATCGATACTGATGCTGGCATTCGTGATGCCCCCAGCAAAAGACGCCCCTCCCGTTGATTTGCTCGCCTCTGCGTGGTAGCCGCGGTTAGCGAGGAACAGACAAAATGAACATATCGACAGGCCGCCCGGTTGGCGCGTCACCGATTGATCGCAGCGTTCACGGGATAGGATATCGTCCAGACATTGACGGCCTGCGCTCGGTGGCAGTCCTGTCGGTCGTTATCTTCCATGCATTTCCGACCGTACTGCCGGGCGGCTTCATTGGCGTCGACATTTTCTTCGTGATTTCCGGTTTCCTGATCTCGACGATCCTGCTGGAGAACCTGAACCACGGTCGTTTCAACCTTCTCGATTTTTACGGCCGGCGCGCTCGACGCATTTTTCCTGCCTTGGCGATCGTGCTTGCAGCGACCGCGACGTTTGGATGGTTCGCCCTTCTTCCCGAGGAATACAAGGAACTGGGCAAGCACATCGCCGGTGGCGCCGGCTTTGTGTCAAACCTGGTGCTTTGGCAGGAAAGCGGGTATTTCGACAGCGCGTCGGAAACGAAACCGCTGCTTCATCTATGGTCGCTCGGGATCGAAGAGCAATTCTACATTGTGTGGCCAGCGGTCCTCTGGGCCGTGTTCAGATTTCGTCTTCCGAAGCTACCGATCATTCTGCTTTTTGTGTCGTTCATCGCTAATGTAGCGAGCGTCCACGCCCACCCGGTTGCAACTTTCTATTCGCCCCTCACCCGGATATGGGAGCTGCTCATCGGCGCGGCGCTCGCACAGATCTTGATCGATGGGCGCAGTAAGCGGCCCTCCTTTGTCGGCGTGATTGCAAACCGGATGAGTGCCTCGAGTTTGACGGCCGTAGCAGGCGCAATTCTGATAGGTGTAGCGCTCGCTTGCCTTTCGGCTGCAGGCACTTTCCCGGGCTGGCGCGCGCTTTTTCCGAGTGTTGGAGCAGCCCTTCTCATCCTTTCCGCCTCGGGCAATTGGATCAACACGAAGCTACTCGCCAATCGCCCGATGGTATGGATCGGCCTCATCAGCTTTCCCTTATATCTCTGGCATTGGCCGTTGCTGGCGTGCGCGCGTATCATCGAAGGAGAAACACCGAGCCTAGAGACTCGGGCGGCGGCTGTTGTCGCAGGATTCGCCCTGGCTACGGGCACCTATCTGCTCATCGAAAAGAATATTCGACGCAAGTGGACGTCCCGCGCCATTACGATGACGCTAACCTATATCGTCTGCTTTGTCGGCATGGTCGGCTATTCGATCTATCTCTACAACGGCGCCCCTATGCGTGAGGGCGTCGCGATGGATGCGAAGATTCACGAGCAGCTGGAAGGCACGACCTGGAAATACACGAGCAACGACATCTGCAAAGCAAAATATCCGCCGAATTTCCGGTACTTCTGCACACAGACGCGTGAGGGCTCCCCCACGATGATCCTTCTCGGGGACAGCTACGCGAATGCCCTGGTAGCCGGCCTTGTGGCCAATCCGGCGACGAAGGATGAGATAATCTTGTCGTATGGTTCATGCGATCCAAGCGCGTCCGCCGGAGATCCGGAGATCAGGACGCAGTGTGAGACGCAGGACAAGATCATCTCCGAGACGCCAAGCCTGCGATATGCGATCCTGGAAGCCAAATGGCCTCGATTTGACAGTGCTGGCCGCCTGATCGATTACTTTACGAAAATCGCCGCAAACGATGCCGCATGGGCGCCGCGCTACCGGGATGGTCTCGACAAGCGAATTTCATTTCTCGAATCGAAAGGAATCAAGGTCTTCCTTTTTGGCCCTAAGCCTGAGATCGACTATGAACCCAAGTATTGCTTTGCCCGGCCATTCACACAGCCGGCGAAGAATTGCCAGATGACTGAGGTCGAAGTTCTCGACAAGCAGCACGAATTGTCCCTGGTGCTGAAAGATGTTCTCGGCAAGCATCCAAACGTGACGTTCTTCGACGCCAACTCCGTCTTCTGCAAAGACGCGGTTTGCAGCCTCAAGACCCAGGATGGATTGCCGATGCTGCGAGACAAGGTGCACTATTCGCAAGATGGAAGCGCGATCGCTATCGACCTATTTGTGAAGCAGGCGCAAAGCGAAGGGTACTTCAGAGGGCATTGAGTCCGGCTCCTTCCAAAACGCATTTCCACGATATGGCCCAAGCAGGTTTTGCGCCGGCGTAAAAAGGCCAAGCGGCAACCAGTGCTAAGCCGGAGTAGCCATCACCGTTGCGGTGTGGGGAGAATAAGACTCGTCGAACTTCATCTATTTCCGAATTGAGAAATAGAAGTCCTTATGATTGTCTTCATGGATGATTTGGTAAGATGAAAACCCATGCTCTTTCACTGCCGTATCTAGCAATACCTTCAGATTGTCTTTGTCATAGTAGTGCGCATGGATGGAACTGTTCTTCTCCATCATGTCCTTCGCTGATTCCTTCATGCCGCGAAGAGTGAAGTATCGTTCATAGTGGCCTTCGTTGGGCCTCCAAATTCCAGCTTCAAATTCGGCGCGGATCTCATCGATCGTCGATGGCCTTCCTATCGAATCCTTTGTCGAATGCATCTCAGGGATGATCGCCAAGACTACGCCGCCGGGCGCCAATTTCTCCCGCCATCTGGCCAGATGCCCAAGTGGATTCGCGAGATGCTCAAAAACGTGGCTGCTGAAAATGAAATCGAGCGACCCATCTTCTGCCGGCAAATTGTCGGCAGTGCCGATGACATACTTTGAGAAATCCGCCGTTGCTGTTCCGTATTTGCCGGTTGGGTCGTAGAGTTCCGCCCATTTTTCGATAGGCATTTCCTCCAGATAACGCACCAACGTGCTGCTGCTTTCGTGAACCTGAGGCCTTGGGCCGGGACCAATTTCTATGCCGCGACCCACAGCAAGCTTGAGAAGCTCTTTACGATCAAGAGCCTTGTGGACCAGTAACTCAGCGACATAGCCTCTCGGCACTTTGAAGGACAAATGCAATTGAGCGTCGTCAGGAATGGAGCCATCTCTTTTGTTCCATGGCATGGGAACCGGCACCGCCGATGTATCGAACCTGAAACTTTTGTCGGCCATCTTCCTCCCATGCTTCTCCAAGCGGATTTTCACCTTGGCGCTTGTGAAGAATGAGGCCTTGGCAACCTTGCGGAGCCGTACAAACCAGCCGATTTCATCCGGAAGAGCCGCAAGTCGATAGACCTTATCGATGCCGCTTATTGTGAAAGCTGCTTCGTTTGCAAACTCGACGGCACGCCAGATATTCTCATCGTATCGAACCTTTATCTGACGCCAGTCTCCTTTCGAGGTCAGGCGCTTATCACTGCGGTTAATCAGATCAATGAGATTCATGCATGGCCCCGGTTCGATAGTGGGCCGACCGTTCTCCATCCACAATTGCAAGTCAACCCCACCTTACGTGGGTCCGCGGAATTTCCTGGTGGTATAAGTGTGACCTTGCCCCGTTGAAATAATCCATTTTGAAGTAAGCTCTGGCCTATTGAGAGGACCAGGGAATGAAGCGCAACCGTTTTACAGACGAACAGATCATCGGCATTCTGAAGGAGCACGAGGCGGGCACGCCGGTCTCGGAGCTTTGCCGCAAGCACGGTGTCAGTGATGCGAGCATCTACAAGTGGAAGGCCAAGTTCGGCGGCATGGACGTATCCGAAGCCAAGAGGCTGAAGACGCTGGAAGACGAGAACACGAAATTGAAACGGCTACTGGCAGACGCCATGCTCGACAATGCCGCTTTGAAAGACCTTTTGGGAAAGAAGTGGTGACGCCCGCAGCAAGGCGGAAAGCTGTCGCTCATTTGATGGATCGCCACCAGATGAGCGAACGGCGGGCGTGTAAAGCCATCGGCTTTTGCCGGATGACGATTCGTTACGAAACCAGGCGCAGCGATGACCATGACCTTCGCGAGCGAATGAAGGCGTTGGCCCATGAGCGCCGCCGCTTTGGATACCGACGCCTTCAGTGTTGCTGAGGCGTGAGGGTCACCTTGTGAACCACAAGCGGCTCTTCCGGCTCTATCGGGAGGAGAAGCTGACGGTGCGCAAGTGCAGTGGACGGAAACGAGCGATAGGCACACGAGCACCGATGCTGATCCCGCTGGCCGCCAACGATCGCTGGTCACTGGACTTCGTGTCGGATCAGCTCACAGATGGTCGCAGATTCCGGGTGCTTACGGTTGTCGACGATTGCACCAGAGAATGCCTGGCCCTCGTTGCGGATACGTCCCTTTCCGGCTTGCGGGTTGCCCGTGAGTTGGACCGGATCATCGAGAGACGAGGCAAGCCAAAAATGATCGTCAGCGACAATGGCAGCGAGTTCACCAGCAACGCGATTCTGCAGTGGACGGATCGGACCAAGGTGGAATGGCATTACATTGCGCCTGGCAAACCGATCCAGAATACCTTCATCGAAAGCTTCAATGGGCGGCTGCGAGACGAGTTCTTGAATGAAACGCTCTTCTCGTCACTGACCCATGTTCGATCAGCGCTTTCAAACTGGCGCAGCGATTACAACGATCATCGACCACACTCTGGACTCGCATGGATGACACCTGCCGAGTTCGCTCAGACAATCAACCCGCGACGTGATGCGGCGCTACGCAGCCGGAACGGCTACGCACCGCTTCACGCCGCTACCGCCCAGAATACAGCAACCCAAAACCGCTGGAGCGAACTCAAAACTGGATAAAACTTGGGGGCAACGTCAGTCGCCTCCAAAAAGGCCGGGTTCACTTATCGCGGGTTTGACCTACACCCACAGAGGAAGGAAATAACGCCATTTGATCTGAGGAAGGACAAGCTGCAGGATCGATATGACGTTATCGCTCTACTAGGAGTGCTTGAATACATCTCCGACCTACAATCTGTGTTGCGCCATCTTCGGGACCACTGCAGCTATTTGGTCGTCAGCCATGTCTCAAATCGAGTTGGGATGAGCGCAGACGAGATGGCCAAGTTGAACTGGACAATCGTGCTGTCCAAGGGCGCATTATCCGAGTTGATAAAAGCAGGCTTCGCCGTCATCGAGGATCGGACCGCTGCAAATGGCCAGACGGTAATCTGGCTTTACGAAGTGGATGCACGGTAAAGGGCTGGAAGCCTGGGCTTCCCCCTTTTCTCGACGCGGCCTGGTCGGGGAAAGCAGACCGCCGGTGGATGCAGCCACCCTTCCCCGGCAGGTTTTTCTGCCGGGGAAGTTTGAGCAAGATCACGCAAACTAGAAGTCCTCCGACTGAAGGCTCGATAGGAGGATATTCTGAAGTGTTATGGTGTTGTCGGCGTCGGCCGTAATGATCGTATCATTGCCAGACTGGCTCGATGCGGCAAGAAGCGACGCCCAATCTGAAAAGACGCTATCATCGATCCTGATAACATCATGACCGCTGCCACTTGCGCCGAAATTTGTGATCGTGTCATGGCCCCAATCCGGCAAATAGACGAAGACATCTGCTGCCAATATACTACCGGTGATGATATCATTGCCGACTCCCCCCGTCAGCGTGTTGCTGCTGCCTATGTTGCCGATGATGCGGTTGTTCAGCTAATACTCCAAGAGAAGTGCCGATCGCAACGATAGCGTACCGCCGAGAACGGCGACGCTATTTCTCGACACAACGATGTCAGCTGTGCATTTTTATGGATAGTCATTGGAACGATCCTGCGAAAGGCAGTGTAGAATTCGGCACCAGCGCCGCGGGTGAATAGGTTTGAGGAGCTGAAGGCTTGGCAGATCGCTCGCTTGCAACTATCCACGTAGAGAGCAAGCAGGCGGCGAATCTCGACAGTGCACCAGCCAAGAAACCAAGTTTCCAAATACCGATCTGATATTGACGGCCTGAGAGCCATTGCTGTTCTTTCAGTTGTGCTCTTTCACGCCGATAGCTCTTGGCTTCCAGGCGGGTTCGTTGGCGTTGACATCTTTTTTGTCATCTCCGGTTACCTGATTTCATCCATCATTCGGGAGAGCTTGGAACGGCATCGGTTCAGTTTTCAAGAATTCTATGCCAGGCGAATCCGGCGCATATTCCCCGCGCTGATAACGGTGTTGGTTGCAACCTGGATTGCTGGTTGGTGGCTTCTGACCGCGGACGAGTTAATGTCACTGGGCCGACAGACCTTTGCGGGAATGGCTTTTTTCGCCAACTTCCACTTCTGGCTTACGACTGATTATTTCGCGGCCGCCTCCGACGTTCAGCCCGCTCTTCATCTTTGGTCACTCGGAGTCGAGGAACAATTCTACCTCTTCTGGCCGCCTTTAATGATAATAGCCTACAAATTGAAATTCAATCTGACCTACACTGTTTACGCGCTGATCCTAACGTCCTTCGCCTTGAATATATGGGCCACCGACGCTCATCCCACTCAGGCCTTTTTCCTGCCGTATGGGCGAATTTGGGAACTGGCGATGGGCTCGCTCTTAGCCGTAGCCGGATATGGCCAGCCTTCTCGTTTGGTGGCTCACGTCTGCTCGTGCTTTGGACTTGCGCTGATCATTGCCGCGGTAACTTCGATCGGTCCAGCTAGTCATTTTCCGGGGTGGTTAGCGCTGCTGCCGACCTTAGGTGCCGCGCTAATCATCTTTGCCGGCAGGGATGCGATCGTCAATCGTCGTATCCTCGGTAGCCGTGGCGCCGTTTACGTAGGCCTGATCAGTTATCCGATCTATCTGTGGCACTGGCCGCTCCTGGCATTCGCAAGGATCGTGAGCCGGGGTGAACTGACGCTTCAGGTCAAAATGTTAATCGTTGTTGCAAGCGTCGGACTGGCCTGGGCGACATACTGGGTGCTGGAGTGGCCATTTCGATTTGGTTATCTGAGGAAGCGCTCTGTTAGCATCCTGACTGCCGGAGCCATCGTAACAGCTGGCCTCGGGGCCGCCACAGTCGCTTTAGGAGGAATACCTACTCGATTCCCTGCAGTGGTTCGAGATCTGGCGGACTACCGATACCCTCAATACGCAAATCAGTATCGGGTAAGCACCTGCTTTCTTCGCCCAGACCAGGGACAGGGTGATTTTGCGGAACAATGTGCCAAGGATATTAACTTGTCGCGTGGCATCCTCCTGTGGGGAGATTCACATGCCGCGCATCTCTACCCAGGCTTGAGAAAGATTGCTGAGGCAGGTGCGATACCGCTGGCTCAATTGAATGCGGCCTCGTGCCCGCCTGTGCTCGGTTTCAATTCCGTCGGAAGATCAAACTGCCCAGCACTCAGCGACTTCGGAATTTCGGAGATAGCACGCGCCAAACCCGCGGTGGTGATAATATCCGCCGACTGGCCGAAATACGCGGCCAGCCCCGACTACGCTCGACTGGAAGAAACGATCGCCAAGGCGCGGGAAAGTGGCGCCCAGCGAGTTCTGCTGATTGGACCCGTTCCCAACTGGCGCCCTTCATTACCAAAAATCCTTCTGGACGCGTATCTTTCTGACCCCAGCCACAAAGTGCCTTATCGTCTTCATTCCCAATTAAACGATGATATTGGACAGGTGGATCAGGACCTTAAGAAGCGAGCTGAAATGATGGGGATCGAGTATTTCTCAGCCTTTGATGTGCTTTGCAACCAGGAGGGATGCCTGACAAGACTTGGCGACGGACATGACGATCTGGTGGCATGGGACTATGGGCATCTGACTTTGGCCGGGTCTACATATCTGACGAAAGCGATCCTGGACGGTTCCTCCCTCCATCGCTGGCTTGATGCGCTAAAATAGGATGACTGTTATTCTGGTGCTATACTCGGCAGCAACTGCGCCACCGAGGAGGCCGGCCTACCTGTCGAGGCGATACAACTCCTGGTAAAGACCGAAGAATCCCAAATGTCTATGGTCGCTTCGTCGCGGGGCATCAACGTGATGTCCCGTTGGCGGCACTCGAGCAATGCCACTGTTTCAATCTATCGCCTGTAGCTACGGTCAACCCCAAAGCCTTCTGGATTGCCAGTCGCGCCAGCCGCGGATATAACCCGTGCAGGTACCGGTCCCTGCTCTGTCAAAATAGCGATAAACCTGAGCAGAGGTGTTCGTCCGCACAAATCCCGGAGACGTCATGGTGCCGTTAGAGTTGACACCACTTGGCCCCCAGCATCGTAGACGTACTACTATCGCATTGACGCTGGACGCGTTCGCCCAATAAGCGATGACATCGCTGTTTTGCTGGCCGCTGGCCTCCAGATCCAGATAGGCATCCACAGAGAGACCAACGGGGCAAACCGGCAGGGTGAAGAGCGTAGGAGGAGTGTTTGTGCCGGTGGAGCTGAATGCGAGGTTATTACCCATATAGACACAGTTGCCGTCCTGGACGAACTGGTTGATCTGACCGGAGCTGTTGGTGAGAATGATGCCGACCCGGCTGCCGGAAAGCCTTTCCCATCCGGGCGGAGCGGCAGGCGTCAGACTGAGAGAAGCCATGTAGTCGCTATCTCCCGTCGTCAGGTTGCGAATGGCAAAAAGAAAATACGTCTTGCTGGCCTGCACCGCCCCTGTATCCAGCATACCGGCATTATTGCCTGCCGCGAACGCGGCGTTGAGCAACTTCGTGTACGCAGGTAGCAGGTGCTGCTTACCGCCGAAAAAGCCAACTCCTGCTGAAAACGAGATCGTCGTGTTGTTGACCCATGCCGGGATGCAATCGAGGAAAAAATCGAACCTCGCATTCAGTTCTTCGCAATAGAAGGCGGTTCCCGAGCACACGAACTTGATGGCATAGCCGTCGGGAACGGTGAAAGTCGCCGCGCCGTTGATCGTGTCCGATCCGCTCGGCGCAACATTGACGCTCACGCCGTCGGCCAGGACGGTGATGTGCCAGTCTTTGCCGAGATCGGCGCTATCGTCGAATGTGAGCGTCTTTCCTGCCGCGGTGAAGCGGAAATAGGCGCCCTTATCGCTTGCCAGCCCGGTGTAGTTGTCGGTCCTTTCGGTATAGACGAGTGCAGGGTCAAAACTGGCGTCTACGCCGTTCTGCGTGAACCCGAGCAGACCGCCGCCTTTCAGATAGAGGCCGGTCTGCGGGTTCGAGGCGAAGCCGACACCGGGTGCGGAAACCGTTCCGCTTGCGGCTTTGAGGGGTGCCACCATCGGCGCCGAGCCGTCGCGCGGCAGCGAGTTGGTGATTTCGTTGCCGAGGTCGGTGGTCAGTGCGTTCCACGGCACGGGGTCAATGACTTGGCCGACGGAAGGTGTCGTGCCGGCGGGCTTGGAATAGACGCCGGTGGATGGGTTTCTGGGCATTCACCTTCTCCAAAGGAAAAGGCCCCGCGAAATGCGAGGCCATTGATGTGTGCTGCAAAATCTTAGGGAATGTTTAGATGCGTTCCTACCAGAGGCCACTTTGCTGCCGAGCAAGTAGCGCGCGTACGAGCGCGGCCGATTTGCCAAAGGCGGCCGGCGCCCCGTTCTGTCCGCGGCGATCGTCCTTCGCACCCCGCGGGTCAAGATCCGGCCTCGGCGTGGGAATGGGCACGTTGGCCGGCAGCGAAGGGACGGCATGCGCGGTCGTAGCCGGCTGTGCCGCGATCGCAGCTTCAATCATGCTGTCGGGATAAAGGGCGCCCGATGTTCCCTGCTCCTGCGTGATGAGGGCGCGAAGAAACTTCTTTGCGATGACCGGGTCGGTCAGGCGCAGATCATCGTCAGGGTCAATGCCCATCGATCGCGCGATATTAGCGGCCGCTTCGAACTTGCCGGGTGTCCAGCCGCCGTCTCCAGCGATGATCTGATTCGGCGTCAGCATGCCTTTTCGATACTTCCTCATGACCTGCCAGAAATTGTGCTCCATGCCAGCTTCGGGTGTCGCATAGACGACTTGCGGATCGCCCTGGTCGGTGTTGTCGGAAGGGCCGATGATCCCAGGCCTTTGCTGCCCGGCGTATTTGAGATTGGCGGGATTGTTGTTGCGCATGCCGGCCGGCAACTCGGCGCGACGAACGGGATCGGACAGAATGGTTTTAAGCTCTGCCCCATCATTTGCGAATGTGGCCGCGCCACCACCGGCGGCTGGCGCAGCGGGCTGCCCCCGACGATCTTCCGTCGTCACCTGTGGATCGCGATATCCCGGTCTCAGCGTCGGAATGGGGCCGGTATCAGGCAGCGGAGCGAACGTATCGTCGCCAGGCTGTTCGGGCGCCATTGGCTGGTCTTCCGTCGTCAACATCGGGTCGCGATAGGGTCTGGGCGTCGGAATGGGTATGTCGGCCGGCGGAGCGAAAGGATCTGCGTCAGGCATGGCGATGAACGACGGATCGGCGCCTGCAGTCATGAACTGCGGCAGAAAGGCCTCTGCTCGCGCGCGCCGCTTGGCAGCCTCGCCCCCCGGCTGATCGTAGCCTTTAAATTGCCAGGCTCTGTTCATCAGGCTCTGCGCTTCCTCGACCGATCTTGCGGCGTTCAGCCTGGCGATCAGGCGGGGATCTTCCTGCAGGAAGAACTCAGCCTGCGTCTGCGGGCTGATCGCACCCGGCTTCTCGCCCTTGGCAGTAGCGAAGTTGTAGAGCTTTTGCAGGCGGGTATCGCGCCACGACATGATGCCGCCGGAGGTGCCTTGCTTCCCGCTCTGACTCGGGTCGGACCAGGAGCTGTTGGCTCTCTTGGCCGAGAAGCTGCTTTCCGACTGGCCCGTCGAAGCAATGGCGGCGAGCGCATAGGGGTTCGAGACCTTGGTCTTCACCGTGCGCATGAAGCCGTCATAGACATTGCCGTCGACGGGCTGAGGGGCCGACCCAGCGGGGTTGCGGTACGCTGGTCTCGGTGTCGGAATAAGACCGCTGTCCGGCAGCGGAGCGAAGGGATTATCGCCAGACTGAGCGGCCGGTGCCATCGGCTGTTCGGGGCGATCATCGGTCGTGATCATCGGGTCACGATAGGGCCTCCGCGTCGGAACGGGTTCGTTGTCAGGCAGCGGGCCGAAGACATCGTCGCCAGGCTGAGCGGCTGGCGCCATCGGCTGTCCGCGGCGATCGTCTGCCGCTACCAGCCGATCGAGATAGGGTCTCTGCGGCGGAACTGGGCCGCTGTCAGGCAGCGGAGCAAAGGGAAAGTCGCCAGGCTCGCCAGCCGGCACCGCGGCACCATCGTCCCTCGCCTGCTGCTCCTGCCTGCGGATCGCCAGCCCGCCCATCAGCGCCTGGACGAGACGCGCAGCCCCTTGCCAGGGGGATTGCACCGGGCTTGTCTCCAAGCCCTGCTCCAGCATGGCTTGCGCCAGCCGCTTGCGCTGATCGCTGATGTCGTCCTGCTTCTGGCCGGTATCGCCGCCGAAAATGAATGACTTTAATGACATGAGCCCACTGCCCTTTCGTAATCGACGCGGTCGAAACCGTCTGTTCGAACACCGCGTTCGGATGAATCTTGCGCACATCGTCGGACATCCGGTCGATCTGGGTCGGGCCGCAGTCCTTTATCGGAAGGCATAGACCGGCAGGCCGTTATCCAGCGTGCGGACGCGCCTAAAGCCTTGCTTCAGCCGCCGGTCCGGCGCACTGGTCCGCCGCCGAAGAGCAACGACAGGAAGCCGGGAGAGGTCGCCGCGGGGGGCGAAAGCGCAGCCGCCGGAGCGGCGGTCCCTGCGGCGCCACCCGCCTGCGGCTCCTGCCGCTGCTGGCGGATCGCCAAACCGCCGAGCCCGCCCTCGGCAAGGCGCGCGACCCCTTCCCACGGGGACTGGATCGGGCTCGTATCCGTGCTCTGCTGCAGCATGGCGTAAGCCAGCCGCTTGCGCTGGTCGCTCAGGTCGCCCTGCGTCTTGCCGGTATCCCCGCCGAATAAGAAGCCCATTACACCACCGCTTTTTCATAATCGACGCGATCGAACCCATCGGCATCCTCGAACACCGATTCCGGGTGAACCTCGCGCACATCATCCGACATGAGGCCGATCTGCACCGGGCCGCCCTTCTTGTACCGGAAGGAGTAGACCGGCAGGCCGTTATCAAGCGTGCCGACACGTTTGATATTTTCCTTCAGCCGCCGGTCTGATCCCATAGCCCAGCCACCAAGCAGCGACGAGCCGAGTCCGAATAGACCGCCCATCGCCGCATTCGACTTGGCTAGCTGCTGATTGTACTGGCCCATCTGCTGATTGTAGTTCTCATTGATCAGCCCAGCCTGATCCACAGTGGGAAGCTGCGTCGTCGGCGTGTTGACATAGCTCGGCTGGTGGACCTGCGAGCCCGACATTAGCGCCGAAATCTCGTTCAGCGGCTGGTTTCGCTCGGTCAGGATCGAGTTCTGGGCATTCGAATACATGTCGCCGAGATATTGGTCGGAGGCGGCCTGCTTGCGCGTCGAAAAATCGCGTAGCGCATTGTTATAGGCGGCCGAGCCCATCGAGATGCCCTTGTCGGCAAGGCTCTGATCGAGGCTTGCCTGATCGCGGTCCCACTGGTTGTTGAAGCCGGACTGCCAGTGATCGTTGACATATTTGTCGACATTGCCGGCGCTGAGATCGACATTGGTGCCGAGCACGCCAGAGATCTTGTTGGTCTGGTCGTTGGCGAGCTTGGCAAGGCCGAGCTGCGTCTGTTGCGTCTGGTTGTAGATCGCCTGGTTTTGCGGCGAATAGGTCTGATAGGCCGAATAGGTCGGCAGCTGGTAGGTCTTGCCGTTCTGGTCGGTCATCGTCTGGTAGCCGCTGACCTTGTATTCCAGCGAACCATCCGGCGTGTACTGGTTGGTGTGGCTGAGCCCCGCATTGGCGATGGCGGTGTCGACGTTGGTGGCCGTCTGCGCCGCTGCGGTCTGTGTCGGATCAGGCGCCTTCGGGGCCTTCGGCGTGGAGACCATAGGGAAAATCCTCTTTCATGATTGCGTAAAGCAGCGCGTCGCAGTCGCCAAAATAGGCTTGCTGGCGGCCTTCCAGACGGGCGCCGAGCCGGACCAGAACCGTCTGGGCCTCGATATTGTCGGCGCGGGTCCTTGCGGTTGCCCGGCGGCAGCCGAGCTGATGCACGACGTAGTGAAAGACCGATCGCATCAGCGTCAGCGACAGCCGATCGGCGGCAAGCGAGACCTCGACGTCATGCGCGGTCCACACATTGAAGACGAAGCCGGCGATGATCCGGCCGCGGTCGACATGGGCGAGCGTGGTGTAAGGCGGATGGAATTCCACCCCGATCCTAGCCCCAACCCAGGCCGCGATATCCTCGCGCGGTTCGGAGACGATCAAATCGGCGCGCCCTTCTCGTAAAGCACGGAGCCGCCGACCACGGCCGCCTCGGAGACGGAGCCGGATGAACCGGAGATCAGCGCACGGATCGTCGGCGCCAAGGCCGAGCCCGCGCCGCCAGCGGAGGCGAATTTGCGGACGAGCGAAATGCCGGGGAATTTCGCGACACCCCAGATCGCCGTTCCCCACTTCGCCGCCGCGTTGTTTTCAACCGAGGACAGAAGTGCTGTCGGAATCTTGGTCTGATAGTCCACGGAGATCCCTCCATACATCAGCGTCGACACCCCGATCTGCGCCGTCACCCCGATCAGCTTCGAGAGCTTGGTCGAGAGCCCGTCGCCATAGCGGCTCCAGGCGCCGACCATCAGCGCGTCGATCGCCACGCCATTGTCGTTGGCGCCGACCTCGGCCTCACAGACCGTGCCGTCGCCCGCGCCGAAGAACAGCCGGTCCTGCCATGTCGCCCAGCAGGAGGCCGGCATGCCGACGAAACGACACCAGGCCCCGGTTTCGGTGTTCATGACATATTGATAGGGGCCGAAGGACGACGGCAGGTTGACGATCGCCATCTGCCGCGCCGGGAAGCTCGAAAGCTGCCACTCCTGTGACGTCGTGCCGATCGCGGCCACGGTTTCCCGCCAGGTCGGGCCGATCTTGGCGGTGATTGCGCCGAGGCTGGTGGCGCCGCGGTCGAGCTGCACGGCCTTGGTGATCGGCACGATGCCATCCGTCGTCATGATCGCGAGATCGGCGCCGACGGAGAGCAGGCATCGATTGGTGCCAAGCGGACGGCCGAGCTTGAAGGTGCCGATCAGCCCCCAATTGGAAGCACTCGACGGATCGGACCCCTGAAAGACGATCACCTCGCCTTCCGAGGAGATCAGCACCAAGCATTGCTGCAGGCCTGTGGAAACCGGGATCGTCCACACGTTGATCGCCACCAGCGTGCCGCCATATTTCATGTTGCCGCCGACCGGCAGAACCGTCGCCGCGCCGCTGACGGCGTCGGTGGCGAGATACCAGACATTCGTCGAATTCTTCTCGATGAACCACAGGCGCGAGCGATAGGCCGTCACCGCGATCAGCAGCGAGGCGTCTGGAATGCCGGTGATCATCGTCGAGGGGACGTAAGGTGTCGCGACCGCGCCCTTTTCAAGCTGCGCATTGCTCACCGTTCCCGCGACGGAGACGACAAGCGTGCCGGCCGCCGGCGTGAAGGTGAGTGACACCCGGTTGTTGACGCCCGTTCCGTTCAGCGCGCCGGTGAAGGCGCCCGAAAGGGTGACGGAGCCGGTGCCGAAGAAGCTCAGCGTATAGGGCGTGTTTCGGACGGCGACGTTCTGGGTGGCGAGCGTTGCCGTCCCCACCAGAAAGTTGTTCGTCCAGGCGGTGCCGTTGAAGAGCAGCGGCGTGTCGAGGCCGTTGACGAGGCGCAGGAACTCCTGGCCGGCCGGGTTGGTATATTGCTGCACCGACCAGTGGGCGCTTGCCATGCCGGAGACGACGGGAGCACCGACGGCGCCGCCCGCCGTCACGTCGAAGATCTTGCCTCCGGCGGCGGCAAAGAGCCGGTTGCTGACCCCCGAATAGGGAATGACCGTCTGCACGTCGGCGCCAAGACCGGTGGCGAAACCCAGGAAGCCATAGCGGGCGCGAACGCGGTTTGCCTCGGGAAAGAAATTGTCGAGCTGGAACGCCGCATCGGCAGGCATATCCGCCATCTCGACATCGGTTCGCCAGCCGCCGATCGGCGCGACCCAGTCTTTGCTTGGCGAAACGCGGCGGGTGCGCCCGTTTGGAGGGACAGGTCTGCGGGTCATGGGTTTGGAACCGTGATCGTGCCGGGCCAATAATTCTCGGGGGCCTGCACTCTCACCGGCAGGGAGAGGTCGACGGGGCTTGCGGCGCGATCGGCGCCGATGGCAGCTTCCTTGGATCGTTCGAAACTGGCGATCTCCTCGCCATAATCGAGGCCCTTTGCCCGCTTCCAGCGCCAGATCAGCGAAAGCTCGAGAAGATCTTCGGGGAAACGGGCCGTATCCGTATCGTTCGCCCAGGTGCCGGCAGTGGTCGTGCCGCCATTCACCGCCACCCAGAAGCCGGAGATATAGGCATACTCCATCGTCTCGCCTGGAGCGTTGGGGTAGATGTCGAGCTTGCCGCCGAACATGCGCCAGATCTGAGGAACCGGGTTTGAATTGAGGACGGTGTTACGCTGCCAGCTCTGCGGCTCAACAGGGCCATTGAGCGACCAGAGGCGTGAGGCATTCCAGATCTTCGAATTGGCAACGAAGCGGTCCCAGTCGCCGGGCGGTTCGGCCGGCTCCGGATTTGCGCCCGTCGTTGTAAATTGCCGCTGCGCCATCAGCGTCGACCAGTCATGCTCGCGCATCAGGTCGCGGCCGGCGCGGGTGGAGAGGATGCGCAGCTGCATGATCTGCGGATCCGCCGAGGACATCACGGCCGTCGGCGGATCGAGATCGATTTCCGCGCAGACGTTCTGAATGATGGTCAGGAGCGACATGTGCGGGATCTCCGGTTCAGGCGGCGGCGCGGCCGCGGGACTTGTTGCCGGCTTGGTTGCTGCCTGGGCGTTCGTTTTCGAGCGCCTCGAAGCGGGAGGCCATCTCCCTCATCTGCTCCTGCAGGCGCGTCACCTCGCCCTTCAGCCGCTCGTTTTCGGCGGCAAAGGCCGAGGCAGCGCTGGAGTTCTCGGCGGTTGCCAGATAGGCCCGGGCGGCGGCGGCGAGCTCGTTCGCCCCCATGCCGATCTTCTGCTTGACGGTATCGGAGAGTGCTGCGAGCTGCTCGACGGTGTAGATGTTGACCGCCTCCAGCTCCTTGATCTGGCTGGGTTTGAGATAGGGCCATTGCGCCAGCGGCGTGCCGGTCAGCTGCTCGCGGGCGGCCGCGCCTTCCTTGAAACGCTTGTAGGCGTCGGAAAAGCGCTGTTTGTCGTTGTCGGTGACCTCGCGATAGACTTCGGTATGCTTGTCGCCGGAGATGAAGATGCGGACGAATTCCTTGTCGGCGAAGATCGGGCGGCCTTCCTTCTCCGTCAGAAAGGTCTGTTCGACCGGTTCGAGGCTGAAGGAGGCATAAATTCCGGTATTGTTGTCGGGCATTGTGCTGTCTCGCTGTTGATGGCGGGGAAAGAAAAACGGGCGCCGAAGCGCCCGTGGTTTGCTTTGGGTTTAGTTCACCTTCGACAGGAACGGACGCATCAGCGTTGCTTCGAGCACGCCCGTTGCGGTGATGGTGATACCAGTGCCGTTGGCGGTGGCGTTGGCCGAGAGCGTGATGCTCTGGACGACGCCGTTCGGGCTGTAGGTGATGCCCGAGATCGTCGTGCCGCCTGCTATGCCGGTGCCTGATACAGCGGCACCGATGAACGGGCCGGAACCGGCAGTCAGGCCGGAAAGGCTCGTCAGCAGGTTGGAGCCGTTGACCGTGGTTGCGGTAAACGTCTGGTTGGCCGCCGCAAAGTTGACGTTGGCGATGGCCTTGGTGGTTGCCGTGGCCGATGCCGGGGCGCTCGCCTGGCCTGCCGTGGTGGTGGTTTCGGCAACGACGAGAGCCGCCGTTGCGGTTGCGACCTGCGACGGCGCCTGGCCGTTGCGCTGCAGCCAGATGTAATAGGTGCCTGCTGCAAGCGTGATGGCGCCAACCGGGCCGCCGGTCAGCGTCGGGGGCTGGGCAGCGCCGGAGAAGACGCCGCAGCGCTGGCCGACGACGGCGGCCGCCGTGGTCAGCAGCGAGGCGACATAGTCCTTGGTCCACTGGAACCACTGACCGGGCTGAAGGGTGGTCTGCGAGGCCAGCACGAGCTGGCAATAGACCCATTCGGATTCGCGGTCCCCGCCGGCGACAGCGCCGAGGGAGAAGTTCGGGCCTGGAATACCGGAGCCGGAAACGATCGGGCCTTCGACGACGAACGGGTTCGCGCCAAGACGATCGGACTGGATTGTTGCGACCGACATTTGCTTTTCCTTTCGTTGACGATCAGGCGAACAACACGCCCTGCAGGAAGGCGTTGTTCATGGTGAGGTTGCCGGCGAAGCCCATCAGCTGCACGAAGGCGTCCTGGTTGGTGTTCATGCGCTCGTCGCCGATCGGAGCCATGTCGCGGTCGCGGTGCGGGCGGTAGAACAGATACTTGGTGTTCAGGAAGAACATCTGGTTGAGAGGCGCACCGCCGCCGAAGCCGCCATCGAAGATCACGTCGGCGCCCATGTACTGGAGCGACTGGAAGCCAGCCATGCCCTTGTCCGCCGAGGTGATGCGCTGGATTGCCTGCAGCGATTCCCAGTAGAGGCGGAAGAAGTTGTTGTCGGCGACGACAAGATCGGGCGCGTCGGAGCCGCGAACGCAGGACATGTAGAGCCGATTCATGTAGCTCTGGATGTTGGCATTCGTGGCGGCCGCGCCGCCGTCGGCCGAGGCCGAGAATTTCTGGTTCCGCCAGAAACCCCAGGTGGCGCGCGAGATGCCGCCGACGGTGCCAGAGGTCGGAGACGTCGAGACCAAGAGCTGCAGGCCGCCGATCTGACGCCCGCCATCGGCCGTGCCATCGGAATAGCAGTCAAGCGCGATGTTGTTTTTCAGCGTCGTTTCGGCATTCTCGATGCGCTGTTCGAGCAGGTCGAGGATCGCATCCTCGCCTGAGTTCTGCAGCTGTTCGAGGCCGGACATCGAGACGGCGACCGCGGCCTGCTTGAGGTCGTATTCGGCCGCGGTGATGACGTCGGAGGGCTGGACGTTCAGGATATCGTAACCGGAATAGCGCTTGAAGGTGCTGTTTTCCTGGTACTGCAGTTCCTGAACGATGGTGCGGCCGCCGGAGATGGGCTTCTTGCGGCCGCGGCTGTTCAGACGGGTGAGAAGACCGTTGTTCTTCGTCACGTCGTCGGCGACCGTGCCGCTGCGGTTGCGCAGCGTCGTGGTCACGATTTCAGAGAGGTTGGGCGAAATGGGCATTGATCATTCCTTTGATCAAACTTGACCGCGCGCGGAGCGCATGGCGTCGCGAAGCGAGTCTCGGATTGAAGTGGGCTGGCCTCTTGCCGCATCGCGGGTCGGGCCCGGGGCGGAAGATCCAGAGATGGATCGCGAGGCGCGGCGGGCTTGATCTGCCGCTGCTGCCCTCTGGGCTTGCTGTTCTCGGACGGGCGCCGGCGCAGTCTGGCTGATCAACTGCTGGCGAATGTCCGGGCGCATCCAGCATGCGGCGTCGTAGGCGTCCTGGAGTGACGTTGCCCGCCCTGCGTTGATAAGGGCGATCATGTCGTCCAGCACATCATCGGCGTGCGCGTTTGCCGGGTCGGAAAGGAAGGCATCGACTTGAGTTTCGGTGTCCCTTTTCCTGAGAACGTGTTCGACCGTTGCCTCGACATTGATGGATCGAGGCTGCGGCCCTCCTTGCTGGGATCCGGCCTGCTGCGGATTGCGCTGCAGGACCTCCCCCATCTGGCCATTGACGAGGGCATGAAGATTGACCCCGGCCATCCTGGCGACGTGAACGACGGTGTTGACGGGGTCGTGGATGAGCGCCTTTTCCCAGTCGATCGCCCGGCGCATGACATCGGCATGGGTCATGCCGGCCTGGCGGATGAGCGGCGTGAACTCCTCGAGCCCCTTGTAATCCTGCAGGACGCGGAAGCCGTTATCGACCTCCTGTTCGCGCTTGGCGATCGCCGCCTGCACCTCACTCGGAAGGCCTCCGAATTGCGCCTTGGCTTCCGCCGACCAGCCGGGTGGAACCCGGCTGCCGATGCTTGCGGGCTGTTCGCGGGTCTGCATCTGGGTCTGTGTTTGTGGCGTCTGTTGAGCGGCGTTTGCGGCGGGCGCCTGCCCTGCCCTCGCCGCTGTGGCGGCTTGCTCCTGCCCTTTGGCAAGAAGGCGGCCGTTTTCCCCATCGCGCGGCTGGCCGGGCATATCGCCCGGTCCATTGCCCTCTACGGTGTCGATCGCCGCTTTCAGGCTCTCGCGAATGCTCACCGGCTTGTCGTCGAACGCGCCAAAATCGTCGCTGCCGTTGCCGGCCTCGTTCAGGTCTTCCATATCCATGTCGGAAACTTCCTTTTTCGGGGATTGATGCCCGTAAAAACAAAAGGTTAGAGCGGTTGGCTCTAGGCGTTGTATTCGGCGTGAACTCGCCGCAGCTCCTTGCGGATCTCGTTGCGATCCGTTTTCGGCTTCTCGATCGGCTGCGGCTTTTCATTGCCGATCTCGACCACGCCGGCCGCCCGGTAGGTGGAGCGCAGCTTGGCTTTCGAGGTGTAATGCCTTCCGTCATGCATCGACTGGATATCGATGGCGTCGCTGACGAAATGCGGCGCCGGCAGATCGGACCGCGCCTGGCTCTTTACCGGCATGCAGTTGTGCGGCCACTCGTCGAGTTGGTGCCAGCCGCCGCAGACGCGGCAATAGCGTTCTCTCATGCTTTCACTCCGTTCACAGATAGGCGGACTGCTGCGCCTGGAACTGCTGCAACGCCTGCGCCGCCGCCTCGCCGCGCGCCTGTTCCATCACGGCGCGATGCTCGATCTCGGCTTGCGCGACGCCAAGCTCGGCTTTGCGCTGTTCGGCACCCGCCTTCACTTCAGCCGTTTTCAGCTTGATCATCTGCTCGGCCGGCGGCTCCGGCGGTGGTTTTGGCGCGGTCGCCGCCTCGGAGAGCTGGGCGCCGACCTGCTCCAGCGTGCTTTCGAGCTGGCGGCCGGCTCTGAAGCCGCGGGCGGCAAAGAGCAGTGTCTCGACCATCACAGGCACCAGCATCGGGTTCTGCTGCGCCATGGCGCCGGCCTGCTGCAGGAAGCCGCCGATCATCTGCACGAATTCCATCCGGCGCTGCTTTTCGGCGTCTTCGTCGGGCTCGATCGTCGAATCCGTTTCGATATCGATCTGGAAGCCGCGAATGCTGTCATTGCGCAAGAGCTGCACGACCTCGTCGATCGTCGGCTGCTGCATCATCTGCTCAAGCTGTGGCGGCATCTGCGGCGGCGGCGGTGCCGGTTGACCCATCTGTTGGGCACGAGCTGCGGCCTGCTGCGCCGCCATCTGCATCTGCTGCATCTGCATTTGGACCTGCTGCTTCTCGGCCATAGTCGGCAGCTTGATGCCGCTGACGAGCATCAGCGTTTCCGGCTGGAACTGGTCGCAGATGATTTCGCCGGCAAGGCGGATGATGTCGCGGGCAAACCTGGCAAGCTCCGACTGGCGGTCGCGGATGCGGATCGAGCCCCACTGGCTCTTGATGCGCTGCGCCGTCGCCGTCTCCGATGCCTGGGTATCGCCGCGGACGATGTCGGAGATGCCGGTGATCTGGTAGACGTCCTCGATCAGCTGCTTGCGGGCCTGGATGCAGGCGATGATGACCTTCTGCACCTCGTCGATCGGCAGCGTCACGATGGCTTTCGAGCCGCCCTTGTCGGTGAAAGCAGCCCATTCCGGGATCGGCACCATGACGGTATCGTTTTCGGGCCGCATCGCCTTCTCGATCGCCGGCGAGATCGCGCCGTCGCCGGAGGGGTAGAACACTTTCAGCCGCAGCTGATCGGTCAGCTTGTTGACGCGCTTCGTCAGCAGATCGATCTCGTCGCATTGCTGCTGATAATAGACATAGTCGGGCACCGGGATCAGCGAGCTCGTCGACATCGTTCCATAGGCCGGGCGCGGGCAAGGCCAGAAGTGCGTCAGATCCAGCGGCGGCTCCGACACTTCGAGCGCCACCGGCGCGCCGTCGGCGATCCAGACGGTATAGTTTTCGCTCTTGCACCAGATTTCCCAGACATGGGTCTTGCCCTCATTCTCGGCCCGCTCGGTCTGACTGCTGCCCTTGTTGCTGCCGGCACCTTGCGCCTGGAGCGATGTCATGGCGTCGGGGCCGAACCGCTTCTCCATCTCCTCGTCGGTCATCGGAACGCGCCGCGCCACCCATGTCACATCCTTCCAGCGGCGCGCCGGCGAGTGCAGGAAGTCGGACCAGTGGACATAATCGATGCACACACGCTCGTCGCTGATCACCTCAGACGGAGCGCCGCCATTGTCGCCCATGCCGCCGGGGAGGCCTCCGAGGAGACCTTCGGGCAAGCCACCATTCGCCGGCGGGTCGGAAGGCTGGACACCCATGTCGAGCGGTTCGAAATCGGCCTCATAGCGCAGCCAAACCGTGCCGCGGGCGCAGAGCAGGAAATCATCGCGCACCGCCCGCATGATGGAATCGACATCGGCTTCGTCGCCCATATAGGCAAGATTGCGTTCGACCAGTTCCGAGGCCATGCGCGCCACCGGCTGGGCGTCCTTGAAGCGGCGCTCGACGACCGGCTGCGGCACCCTAGCATAGACTGCCGGCTGCAGCACCGAGGTGTTGGCCCACAGCATCGGAAACCTTCGCTTGGCCGTACTCGTCTGATCCGACTGCTGATCGAGATAGATCTTCTCGATCTTGACGCAGCGGTCGTGCCAGGATTTGAAATAGCGCTGGGCACGCTCGAGCTCCTGCTGCCAACGGGCACCGACCTTTGCCAGATCCCATTGCTGCCCGCCCTCCAAAGCCGTTGCTTCGTCTTCCATCAAACACGCTCGCTATGTCTAGGGGTGGACTCTGCAAATTCGTTGAAGGTCATCGTCTGGAAGGTCGGCAGGCTCTTCACTTGCGGCTTCAGGGGTTCCGGCGCCAATCCGGTGAAGATGATCGCCAGACCGCCGAAAGCGTCGGCACCGTGCGAAGCCCAGTTGTGCAGGGGCTCGTCGCGGAAGACGCTCAAATCCTCGTCCCAGTCCTTGCGGTAGTTCCGCAGACATTTGATGCCCTGGATGCAGCCGGCCTGATCGAACTCGATCTTTGCCAGGATGCGCCGCGTGCCGTTGATGCGATCATGGACATAGGCGCGCTCGATCTTGCGGACCGTGCCGAGATCGCGGGCCTTGACCTCTTTCAGCATCACTTCGATGCGGGTCATGCCGCCACGCGTCCATTCCCGCACCTTGATGTCATGCGGCATATTGTGCACGCCATAGACATAACCATGCTCCCCGGCGCGCCGCTCCAGCTCGTCGAGCATGCCGTCCATGCCGGTGCCGGTATGCTCGAAATAACCGATCATCCGGACACGGCCGGGAAGCACCTGAAACAGCCAGACGCTATTGGTATCGTCCATGCCGATATCGGAAATGGTGTGGACGGGATAACCTTCCACATGCGGGAAGACCCCGATGCGTTCTTCTGCGTCGGCGACCGCCATCTGGTCGGCGTAATAGGCGCCCTCGACACTCGCCTCGAACGCTTCTGACGGCGTCGAGGGATATTCGCGCTTCATGTCGCCGAGCTGGGTTTCGGCCTTCTTGACGTACCAGGCCTTCTGCCCGTCGGTCAGCGTGATGCCCTGCTCGGCCAGCTGCTGGAAATATTTGACGAAAGCATCAGTGATGATGACGCCTTCGGGCGCGATCGAATATTGCGGCTCCTTCCACCAGGGAAAGAAATGGAACTTGAAGTCCAGTTCGGTAAGCTTCGCCGCCTGGCGTTGCTTGACCTGGGCATCGTCGCAGAGCGTATAGAAATGCCCCTCCTGGCCTTCCGCCGTGCTTTCGACGAAGACCAGCTGGCCGGCCTGCACCGTATTCAGCGCGCCGGTGCGGACTTCCCTCGCCTTGTCGGGATATTTCGCGCAAAGCTTTCCATATTCGGAGATATGGAGATATTGCAGCGTTCCCGACCGCAGCGAGGTTCCGACCCGAATGCTCGAATTATTACCAAGCAGCAGTTCGGTCTGGTTGGCTCTGATGACAGGCACGGCGTTGCGGATACCATCGGGCAGATTGTCATAGGGATATTTGATCTTGTCCCGGAAGATCGTCTGCACGTCGCCGAGCGTATGGGCGATGGTGCCGGCGCGGATATCCCGGTTGAAGACACAGGCATCGAGCATGAAGATCTGAATGAAGGTCGTCAGACCCAGCTGGCGGGCTTTCAGCAGCACATTGAGGTAATGCATCTGCTCGAAAAACGTCATCTGCGTCCAGTTCATCTCGAACCTGACGCGTTTGCCTGATTTGTCGGTGATCCAATAGAGGTTGTTCAGCCGCCAGCGCCAGTCGGAAAACTGGTCAACCGCCGTTTGGAAGTCCGCGCGTCTTGCCATTGATATCTTCCAGCAACTGCGAAACCTCGCCGGTCACGACGCCCTGGTCGGGCTCGACCTTGGAACCGTATTTCTTCGGCTTCAGCTTCTCGGCGACCCATTGGCGGGTGGCGATGCGGAGCTGCGAACGCCGGATGGCCTCGCCATTCTCCTGCCAGCCGGTGGTCTCGCCGCTCGCATTCTTCTTTTCGATCCAGTCATTGCTGCGGTCGTCGGCAATCTCGACCATCTCGTCGACAAAGCCGTCGGCCAGGATTTCGCGGGCCAGGGCATACCGCGCCCGAAAGGCCGCCTTATCGTCGTCGGCGAGCCAGGACAGCACGGTCGACTTCGCCGGCATATCCTCATCCCGGCAGATCGACCGCAGGCTTTCCCTGTCAGCAATGCGCTCGCAGATCTTCTCGGCCAGCGCCTGGCTGAACTTGGTTGGTCTTCCCATGGGGCGCGGCTTCTGGAAGGCTCAGAACAGCGCAATGATGTTGGATGCGGTGGTCCCGGTCAGCGCCACGATGGCGGCATGAACAGGCAGGATCGTTCCAGCCGGCACGCTCTTGAAGATGACAGGATCCATATCGCGACGCGGCGCGATGGCAACATCACCGGCCGTGCCGATATAAAGGGCGCGAGCTCCGACGATGGCGGTATCGTTCGGCGTTACCGCCGCTGCCCGGGAGGCCGGAGCAATCGAAGGATCCATTGCAGTTCTCCTTGGAAGAGGCGAGCGCTACCCTGCCCGATCCCTATGTGATCGAAGATGAGAGGTCAGGCAGAAAAGGATGGGGGATCAATTCTGAGGAAGCTGGCCGGTGACAGACACACCGGTCGGACGGCGGCGCCGACTTGGTCGTCGACATCCCATCGGGATTCAAATTTCGCAGCTTGGATTTGCGGTAGTCTTAACTGATTTGCCGGGGGGTGATCAAGGGCTGATTGTGGCTCGCGCGCCAGTTCGAAACCAAGCCTGCTCGATCAAGTAGGCGCCAGATTACTCTACCCCGCACCGACGACGGATTTGGCAAAACGCGCTCCCCTTGCTCGGTCATCCTCGGCCTTGAGCCGAGGATCTATGCCCGCTGCTGGTAGAGGCCAACATGGGTCCTCGGCTCAAGGCCGAGGATGACGGAGCAAGGGGTAGGCTCTGTGGCAAATCCGAGGTGATGGCTCGGTGATGCTGACGAATATTATGGCTCGATCAGCGTGGTCTTGGCCGGTCTCGCGATCTGGTTCGGCATGTCACCGTTGGTCGGCGGGCGGTGCCGACGTGGCCGACATCCCCTCTAGATTCAAATCTCGCAGCCTGGATTTACGGTAGTCATAAACGACCTGCCAGGGGGTGATCAAGCGCTTCTGACCGCAGCGCGCAGATAATCTGCCCGACCCGATCGGCAGCCGAACGCCTACCCGCTTTGCGAGCCTTCAGGTCCGGCGTACAATGAGCAAGCTGTTGATCAAATGGCGGAGAAGTTCAGTGAAAACCACGAGACTTTTTCTGTGCCTCGTCGCTTTTCTCAGCGTCACGCTCGCTGGAAACCCGGCTGATGCCGACGAGCTGGTTCACTTCGAAAGCGCGCCAGTCAAGCTCAGCCCGTTTCGAATAAGCAAGGCTAGAGAACAGGGAGAAATTATTTCTCAACCGCAAGGCACACCCCTGCTGGGATATTTGTCCCGCCCGGAGGGTGATGGCCCCTTCCCGGCCGTCGTCCTCCTGCATGGATGCGAGGGCATGCGGTTGAGCGTCAAAGACCTTTGGCCGAAACGGCTGGTTTCGTGGGGTTACGTCGTGTTGGTCGTCGATAGCTTCACTACCCGCAACATCACGGACACGTGCCAGGGTTCGCTCCCCGATCGCCTCTTCGACGCCTATGGGGCTTTGAATTTTTTATCGAAACACAGCCTTGTCGATGCGCGGCGGGTTGCCTTGATGGGCTTTTCAACGGGCGGCACCGCGACGCTGGAAGGAACAAAAATCGAAGGCAACGAACAGCTCATGGACCACAAATTCAGGGCAGCGGTTGCCTACTATCCGCTCTGTGCAGCAAGTCAGGGCGATGCAACAGTGCCGACCCTGATTTTGAGCGGCGAACGAGACAATTGGAGCCCGGCTGACCGATGCCAGAAGAGGCTTGCCCGTCTGAGTGACAATGGCCCGCCCATCGAGCTCAATGTCTACAAGGGCACTTACCACGATTTTGATGCCCCGGAGTTTAAGGTGGGAAGGCGGGTGTTTGGTCACATCGAAAAATACAATCCGGACGCCGCAGGAAAATCCATCCGCAGCGTTCGAACATTCCTTCAAACGTACCTGTCGAACTAGAGCCCGAAGTCTGTCCGCTGTAGCATCCCCGTCCCGGGCCTGGATGCCTGGGATCCATGCCCGCTACCGCCGAGAGCACTACCGCAAAAACATAGCATTGAGACGCTGTTGCAAGGCAGGAGGTTCACTAGACATTCGAACCTGACCGAGCGCATACCGCATGGCAGGCGTGAACGGCAGCCAATGTTGCAAATGATCCAGCAATTCATCGGACATCATGTCTTCGAGCGGGCCGGCGCCCAATTGGCCGAGCGCTTCCTCGTGGCCGGGTAATTGGGCTTGCTCGATAATGGCGAGAACGCGTTTCAAGACGATTTCGCTCGGATCGTGAAGCAATAGTGTCGACCAATACCATTCGCCGGGATCTGCGAGATAGGCCGGTATATAGACTTCAGCGGTAACCGGTGGCTCTCCAACAGCCATCATATCCGGCAGCCACGTCAGATCCGATGAGAGTGCGTTCCGTGTGAACGGATTGGCCGATGGAGTGTCGGAGCTGTGTTTTCCCAAGCGCGGTTTGCTAAGGTTCTTCTTGGTCACTTTTCCGCCTTCTACGTCCGCGGCTTATTCTACGGTTTTTTGAGAACTGACGTCTCGACCCAAATATTCAACAGGTCTTTACCAACGACGACGACCGTCATCCACGTATTCTCACCCTCGATCAAATAGGCCATGCCGCTTTCCTTGCGGTCTTTCGTGACAGAACCCAACGAGGCTGCCGAGAGTCCAGCTTCGAAGGCTTCGAACTCAGCGCTCGAACAACGCAGATCCTCCGAACGATCCGCCGCCAAGACGCCAAAATAATCGAGCGAGCAGGTGGCAGAAAAGAGGTTTCGGTATTCCTGATAATACATGGCGAACCGCAGTCCGCTCGGCATCGTATATTGCTCGCTGCCGGTTCGAGGCTCAGAGGTCGAGTTGACGGGAGAAGAAGGCGCTTCAACGGCCCAATCGCCTCGATCAACGCCGCTGTGCAGGGCAGCCAGGCTTCGGCCATTCAACACGCAAAGCTTCAATGTATCATTGAGAGTGCACGCAACCGCCCCCTCCCCACTCAACAGGATCGCAATCACCAAAGCTGCAAAGAAACGCACTCGACCATCCCCAAATCATCGTCATCAAACCCAACGGCACCGTAGTTCGGATGCCTAAGAAAACAAGGCGGTGGCGCCATCGCATGACGCCGAAAAAAATGTGCGCGGTCTGCTGGCGATGTCAGACTCTAATCGTGCGCTTCGGCCAACGTGCCACGACCAATCTCCCACCAAAACAAATTAGCCTTGACTCATCAATTAGCCCGCGCTATTTGTTTTCCCATGACCGAAGCCGCTTCCATCACCACCGTCATGCGAGCCCTTGCCGATCCCACGCGGCGGGCCGTGTTTGAGCAGATCGTCAACGCCGATGAGATCACCGTCGTCGAACTGACGCGGGCAAGCAGCGTGACGCAGGGCGCGATTTCGCAGCACCTCAAGGCGCTGAAGCAGGCGGGCCTGGTCGCGGAGCGCCCCGAAGGGCGGAAGGTCTATTACCGCGCCGAGCCAGAAGGCCTGGAGCCGCTTGTCGACTGGATGAGCCATTACGGTGTCTTCTGGCGCGACCGCTTTGCAAACCTCAGAACATTGCTGAAGGAAATCGATCCATGAGCGACGCCGCATTGAAGCCCGACACGCAAGAGATCGTGGTCGACGAGGTCTTCCCGCATCGGCCGGAGACGATCTGGAAAACGCTGACCACGGCCAATCTGATGGGCCGCTGGCTGATGATGCCGGCGGGCTTCGAGCCGGTGGAAGGCAAACGCTTCACCTACCAGACGACGCCCGCCGGCGCCTGGGACGGCACCATTCACTGCCAGGTGCTGGAAGTGAAGCCGAACGAGCGTCTCTCCTATGCCTGGAAAGGCGGGCATGAGGGAAACGCCGGCTACGGCTCCCCGCTCAACACCGTGGTCACCTTCATCCTGTCCGAGGTCGAAGCCGGCACGCGGCTTCGCCTCATCCATTCCGGCTTCGTCCTGCCGAGAAATGAAACCGCCTTCCAGAAGATGGGCGAAGGCTGGAAGAAGGTCGTGAAGAACATCGGCGCCATCGTCGGCGAGACGGACTGAGGCGACCGACATCGCGCTTGCCGACGCAACGTTTTATTCGGCGGCGCTTCATCAGGAGAGAGACATGAGCAAGCCTTACACCGGCGGATGCGCCTGCGGTGCGATCCACTATGAAATCTCGGCCGAGCCGATCGCGATGAACGACTGCCAGTGCCGCGATTGCCAGGCGACCAGCGGCACCGGGCACGGATCCTACCTGACCTTCCCGAGCCGGCAGGCGGTGAAGCTCGAGGGCCAGGCGACGCATTGGGAGATGGTCGCCGACAGTGGCAACGTCAAGACGCGCGGCTTCTGCCCCAGCTGCGGCGCGCCCGTCTATCTGACCTTCTCTGCCATGCCCGATCTCTTCACCATTCACGCCGCCAGCCTCGACGATCCCAACCGATACCAGCCGCAGATGGTGACCTACACCGTGCGCGGCCTCGCCTGGGACCGGGTCGATCCGGCGGTGCCGGAATTCGAGACGATGCCGCCGATGTAAAGCTGGGGCAGCGGCCCTGGCAAAATGGTGCGATCGACGGCTGGGTCGCCGTGTGTCAGTGAATCCGATGCTCACCTGAGCTGACCTAGACGATGCCAGGAGAGTTCAATTTCCGGCAAGACGCTCGATCGGCTCGGCGAGGTCGAGCCAATGCGGGCGATTGCCCCACCAATGAACATGATCCGGCGTCTAAACATCTAAAGCTGGCGGACGGTGTCAGCTGGTCATGCAGAAATTCGCCTCGGCCTGCGCGTCCTGGTGAAACCTGAGGCAAGGGCGTTCTTAGCCCCGCCGCCTCCCCCATTCGGCATGGTGAAAAGGCGCCGTGCAGCAGCACGGCGCCGGTGCATCACGCGCGCGTCACGCGGCGATCGAGGGATAGTCGGTATAGCCTTGGGCGCCGCCGCCATAGATGGTCGCCGGGTTCACCTCCGCCAACGGAGCAGCGGTCTTCAGTCTCTCGACGAGATCGGGATTGGCGATGAATGGCCGGCCGAACGAGAAGAGATCCGCCGCGCCCTCCGTCAATCGCAAGGTTGCGCGGTCGAGGTCGTAGCCATTATTGGCAATGTAGGTGTTTGCGAACTTGGCCCTGAGCTCCGCGTAGTCAAAGGCAGCAGCCTCATTGGGCCCGCCGCGCCCAGCTTCGACGACATGGAGATAGGCAATCCCCATCTGGCCAAGCTTCTCGGCGATATAGTTGAATTGCGCCTGCGGATCGCTCGAGGTGACGCTGTTGACCGGCGAAATCCGCACTCCCGTCCGCTCTGCGCCGACCTCGGCAGCCACGGCGGCAGCGACTTCCAATATCATCCGGGCGCGATGTTCAACCGAGCCGCCATAGGCGTCGGTGCGGGTGTTGGAGCCGTCTTTGGCAAACTGTTCCAGCAGGTAACCGTTGGCGCCATGGACTTCGACACCATCGAAGCCCGCGGCAATCGCGTTGGCGGCGGCGCGACGGAAATCGGCGATGATGGCCTGGATCTCATCCAGTTTGAGCGCGCGAGGTTCGGACACGTCGACGAAGGCATTGTTCACGAAGACCTTGGTCTCGGCCTTGATGGCCGATGGCGCGACCGGCGCCTGCGCATTCGGCTGCAGATCGACATGCGAAATACGACCCACATGCCAGAGCTGCAGGAAGATGTGTCCGCCTTTGGCATGCACCGCGTCGGTGACTTTCCGCCAGCCGTCGATCTGGGCTTGCGTATAAATTCCCGGTGTATCCTGGTAGCCCTGCCCTTCCTGCGAAATCTGCGCGCCTTCCGAGATGATCAGGCCGGCTGTCGCCCGCTGGGCATAATATGTCGCGGCGATATCGCCCGGCACGAAGCCGGCGCCGGCTCTGTTGCGGGTCAAGGGCGCCATCACGATCCGATTCGCCAGCGTCAGGGCGCCGAGTGTGTAGGGTTCAAAAAGTGCTTTGTCCGTCATTTCGTTTCTTTCGTCAGGATTTCGGGGGTCTCTGTCACATCTCGGAGTTTCGCGCCGGAACACGGCACAGGCCGGCCTTGCGACACAGCCTGCGTTGGTGACGGCGCGTTTCCGCGGGAAGCCGCTACGAGGCGGCGCGATAGCGCTCTGCAGGCTCAGACTGCGAAAAGCCCGGGATCATCGTCTGGCGCGCGGACTGATAGACGTCCCATTGGCCGGCATCGTGCAGAGGCGGGATAGTGACGGGCTCGCGCTTGTCGAAGCCTGCCAGGGCGGCGTCCACTAGTTCGCCCACTTCCATCACGCCGGAGAGCGTGTTGACGTCGATGCCGGAAAGCTCCCAGATCTCCGTCCGTGTCGCCGCCGGCAGGACTGCCTGGACGTAGACGCCTTTGGGACCGAGTTCGAGGCTGAGCCCCTGGGAAAGGAAGGTCACGAAGGCCTTGGTGGCCCCGTAGACCGTCATTCCGAATTCCGGGACGAGCCCGACGACCGAGGAGACGTTGATGATGGCGCCCGAGCCCGCTTCGACGAAGCGTGGCGCAACGGCGCTGGAAAGGCGGGCAACCGCCGTCGCGTTGAGGGCGATCAGCTGGGCGATATCATTGACGGGCTGATTGACGAACGTGCCTTCGAGGCTCGTGCCGGCATTGTTGACGAGAATCCCGATCCGATGATCGTCGCGCAGACGGGTCTCCACCGCCGCAAGCTCATCGGATTTGGTGACATCGGCCTGCAGGATGTCGATCGTTACGCCGGTTTCCTCGCGAAGTCGCGCCGAGAGAGCCTCCAGCCTTGCCTTATTGCGCGCGACCAGTACGAGATTGTGCCCACGACGGGCGAAACGGTCTGCATAGGTCGCTCCGATACCCGAGGAGGCGCCGGTGATGAGGACGGTGGGAGTGTCAGTCATTGTCTTGTTCTCTTTCGAATGAGCGTTATATAATTATGATGGCGATCCTAATTACGGATTTAAAGTGATGGCTATCATAAAAAAGTCAATGGCAGAGAGGGAGAAATCTCAACATGAAAATCAGCCGTGAGCAGATGGCCGAAAACCGCCAAAGGATCCTGGAAGTCGCAAGCCGGCTGTTTCGGGAGAAAGGATTCGAGGCCGTCGGCGTTGCCGAAGTGATGAAGGCCGCGGGCCTGACGCATGGCAGCTTCTACGGTCATTTCAGCTCGAAGGACGACCTGATCGTCCAGGCGCTCGCGCATGCGCTTGGCCAGCGCAATGGCGCGTCACTCCCGCTTGGCGCCTATATGGAAGAGTACCTGTCGCCGCGCCATCGCGACAACAGGGCCGGTGGCTGCCCGATTTCCGGACTTGCCGCCGACACGCTGCGCCAGACGCCTGAGGCCCGTGCGGCGGTGACGGAGGGTGTGCGGGCGCAGATCGACTGGATGAGCGAGAAGGACGAAGGGCCGGACGCCGACCGCCGACGCCGGGCAATCGCCAACTGGTCGGCGATGGTCGGGGCAACGATCCTCGCTCGCGTCATAGTCGACCCCGCCCTGTCGAAGGAAATATTGACGGAGACGCTGGCCTGGATCGATGACGGAGCCGACCGACCTGCTTCGACACCGGCAAAAGCCGAATGAGGAAATGCCACGGTCAGCGGCCGCGTCCCGCCGCAGTTGTCATCCCATCGCCGGATCCAAGATCCTCGATGCCGACCTGCCATAGGTGGGCAGCCGTCGGCTGAGCGTCCAGCTCCATTTCGGGCATTTTAGTCCCGATCGTAGCTCGGCCGCCAGCCGCGGGTCATGCCGCCGCCCATGGCGCCTTCTGCCAATATCAACTGCCGGCGCAAATGTCGGACGTCCTCCAGCAGCGTGCCTATTGCGGCCCGCATATCGCCATTGTGATAGGCGACCACCTCGGCAAGCTCATTTTCGACCGGCCGCGACGATGTTTCGGCTTCCATGGCGGCGCTCAAGAGAAGATGCCCGCCATTTTGAGTTTGCCGCAGAAGCTCGCTATCGCTTTCGCGACGCCCTCGCTGCAGGGAAACTTGAACGGTCGCGTGGCCTCCTCGGTCAGAACCGGCTCGCCGGTTGCGGCGTCACGGCCGGTGACATGCTTCGTCAGCAGGATGCCACAGGCCGCGCCGGCGGCCTCGTCGATCGCCATCTGGACATCGCCAAGATAGGTATCGCTGGGGATGTCGATGATGAAGGCGGTGAAAAATCTCACGCCGCGGCTCCCCGCCACAGCCTTGACCAGGCTTGCATGCGCCTCGGAGACCTCAATCTCCTTCTCCGGCGGCCACATTACATCACTTGCAGGCCACGCATCATCTTCCACGGCTTCGCCGATCGGCTGCTCACGCATATCCGCTCTCCATATCTTCGGTTTTCAGATGGCGGCCGCCGCGCCGATGTTCTTATTATGTTCTGATAACGAAGAGTGTCAAGACGGATGTTTTGCTGTGAGCGACCTTTCGGGCAACCGCCAGAGAATGGGGCATGATCAAGAGATCTGCACCACGCTCCGGCCGTGTCTTGAACCCTCAATGCTTGAGCACGACCTTGCCCGGGGCGCCCGCCGCAACCGCATTCTGCGCCGCACCGATCTCCTCCAGAGTGAAGGTATGGGAAATCGGGATGACCAGGAGGCCGCGCACGGCAGCATCCAGCACGGCGTCGAGCGTCGCCGCGTCGGTGCGGTGGAAGAGTTCATGGATGGTGACGCGGTCTCCGGCATTGGCGCCTTCCGGCACCGGAACGATGCTGGCGACCGTGCCGCCATCACTGATATGGCCGATGAGATTGCCGGCCACCGGCCCGGCGGCACTGATCCCATAGGCAAAGCTCGGGCTTGCGACGGGGAGCGTGATGTCAAGCGCTTCGCCGGCCAGGGCCTGACCTTCGCTCAGCCGCTCGGGACGGACGCCGGCCACCGGCTGGGCGCCGATCTGCTTGAGATATTGGATGGCGGAACGGCCGACGGTGCCGAGGCCGCCGGAGACCAGAACCCGGTCGCCAGCCTTGACATCAAGCGCCTCGACGGCCTGGCGCCCGGTCAGCCCGGCCTTGACCAGCGACGCACCCGCTTCGAAGCTCAGGCCAGCCGGCAGCTTGGCGACGGATGTGGCGGGAAGCACACCATATTCGGCATGGGCGCCTTTGCCGTTTGCCGCGAAATCGGCGACGACCCGATCACCGACCGCAAAACCGGTGACGCCGTCGCCGAGTGCCGAGATGGTGCCGGCTGCGTCGCCACCGAGCACGGCCGGCAGCGGAAGCGGGATGAACTTGGCCATGAAGCCCTGGCGGAGAATGAGATCGAAAGGATTGACGGCGGATGCCTCGATCTTGATCAGGATCTCGCCCGGTCCGGGCGTCGGCGTCGGGATATCGCCGATTTCGAACTGGTCGACATCGCCGTAGGATTTGAGAAGGGCCGCTTTCATTGTGGTCTCCAGATTTTGTCGTCGCGTTTGGGCGTGAGACCAGGCTGCCGGCTGGCAGCCTGGTCTCGGCCGGTTCCCGCCGTTAAGCCGTGGCCGGACGACGCGCGGTGTCCAGCGTCCATGCGCCACCACCGGCAAAGGCGAGGTAGAGGAAGATGAAGCAGAACAGGATGGCGACTTCGCCCATGTTCAGCGCCGGCCAAAAGCCATAGGGCATGTGGCCCATGAAATAGGCGGCCGCCATTTCGCCCGAGGCGATGAAAGCGGCGATGCGCGTTTGAAAGCCGACGAGCATCAGAGCCGAGGTGATCACCTCGATGGCGCCGGCGATGATCATGATCGTCGGAAGCGGATAGGGCACGCCCTGAATCGGACCCGGAAATTGCAGGAATTTCATGGTCGCGTGTTCGAGGAAGAGAAGCGCGGTGATGATGCGCAGGATTGCGAGGACGTATGGCGTCCATTTGCTGATATCGGTCATCGAAGCTTTCCAATGTTGGTTATGGGAGATCAGGCGGCGGATGCCGCTTTCTTCAGTTCCTGGTTTTCTTTCCAGAGCTTCATCGACATGGCGAAGACGCCGTCGACATAGTTGCGGTAGACCGTCATGCCGGCCGGATCGCGGCCTGCCTTGGCTGCAAAGAACGCAACGATGTCATCGGATTCCGTGACGTATCGGCCGGGCTCAAGCTGCGCGGAGGGAAAGCTCACCTTGTCGAGATGCGGCTGAAGCTCGGCGCGGATCTTCGCCTCCTGCTCGCTGTCGGGAACGAAGTCGCGGGTTTCAACGTCCGAGGCCAGTCCCGATTCCAGAAGGAACAGGCGAACCTTGAGGCAGAAGGGGCAGTTTTGCTTGAGATAGACGATCGGTTTGAACGTTGCGCTGGTCATTGCGCTTCTCCTTTTGATTGAGGGGCAGAGGGGACATCGCCGAACCGGAAGCTCGATGCGGTCAGGCCGCCGGCGAAGTCTTTCTGGTGGTAGGTGACGGCGCCCGGTTCGTCCTCGGCCGCACCCACCGCCACCATCAGGGGGATCAGGTGGTCCTCCCGCGGATGCGCCGCGCGGGCGGCGGGCGCCTTCTCCCATTCGACAAGCCGCTCGGTGCGCGTTTCGGATGGCGACCGGATCAGCGTCTCCTGCAGCCAGGCGTCAAACTGACGGGAGGGGCCATGTCCGGCCGTGCCCTGTATGGCCGACAGGTTGTGGTAGCTGAGGCCGCTGCCGATGATCAGCACGCCTTCGTCGCGCAGCGGCGCGAGCGCCCGGCCGACCTTGAGATGCAGCGCCGGATCGTAACCCGCATCCAGCGAGAGCTGGACCACAGGGATGTCTTCGTTGGGATAGAGCGGCTTCATGAGGCTGAACGTGCCGTGATCGAAGCCGCGGGTGGGGTCCGGCCTGGCGTCGATGCCGGCGGAATGCAGCAGATCCTGCACGTGACGCGCCAGCTCGGGGGAGCCCGGCGCGCCATACTTGATCTGATAGAGATAGTCGGGGAAGCCGTTGTAGTCGTAGACCATGCCCGGGTTGCTGCCCGAAGAGACGGCAAAGCCCCTCTCCTCCCAGTGGCCCGAAACGACCAGCACCGCCTTGGGCAGATTTTGAAGCTCGGCCCGCATCTCGATCAGGGATTGCTCGAGCTTGTCGAAATTGCTGCGAAAGCCACCGGTCATATAGGGCCAGGGGCCGCCGCCATGGCTGAGGAAATAGGTGGGCAGTCTTAATGTCTTCACGTCGCCATTCCTTTTCGGCACCGCCGCTGCGGCTGGCCTTTGTCAGCGACTGTCATGGTTTTCCCTGGATTGATCAATCGGCTTTGCCAACATGCATCATTTCCTCTAGGTTGATGATCATGGATACGATGATGAGCCTACGGGTATTTTGCTTGGTCGCGGAGCTGAAGAGCTTCACCGCGGCAGCAGGCCGTTTGAATCTGTCGCCGGCGATGGTGAGCAAACACGTGATGCATCTGGAGACGCGCCTGGGAAGCCGGCTCTTGAACCGGACCAGCCGGAGTGTCACGCTTACCGAAGCCGGCGCGCTTTATTTCAACCAGACCAGGCAGATGCTCGAAGGGCTCGACGAAGTGGAAGCGTCGATCGGCAATGTCACGGTCGCGCCGCGCGGAACGCTCAAATTCAGTGCTCCCGTGTGGGCGGCCAGTTCAGGCTTTGTCGATATCCTGGCCGAATACAACCAGCGTTATCCGGATGTCAGCCTGGATATGGATCTGAGCGGCCGGATCGCCAATCTGGTCGAGGAAGGCTTTGACCTTGCGCTGCGGGCAATGTCGTCCGAGCGGCTCGATCCGGGTCTGGTCGCGCGCCCATTGGCGAAGATAGAATTCCGCCTGATGGCATCGCCGGATTATCTCAGGCGCGCCGGGCGACCCCAGAGCATCGCCGAGCTGAACGGCCATGCGCTGCTTCGCTATAATGGCATCAATGTCAGCGAAAGCCTGCTGTTGGGCCGCCAAAACGACCGGCATAAGGTCACCTTCCGCAATGTGCTGCTGAGTGCCAACGAGACGCTTCTGCACCTGGCGGCCTTGCGGGGAATGGGGCTGGTCTTCCTGCCGGAATGGCTGGTGGAGGAGGATCTGAAAGCAGGCCGGCTGGAGGTGGTGCTTGCCGGGACGCTCGGCATCAGCAACACGCTCCATGCCGTCTACCCGAGCCGGAAATACCTTTCCGCCAAAGTCCGCACCTTCATCGATTTTCTGGTGCTGCGCTCGCCACAGATATTCTGACGCTCGCAGAAATCGGCTCATCGCACGGTATGCAGCCCGTGATATTTAGCATGAAGCGATTGCGCGTCACGCGTGTTAAAGTCTTTTTGTCCAGCTGAGCCTTCCGGCCGGTTGGCATTGTTGCCGAGTGATGACTTGCTTCGTGAGTCTCCGGCCCTTGAGGGCCTCTCCATGCAAAAGACACCCACAGTGCGTTTCGAAGCGGCGAGCACTCTTGCTGTGGTGGTATCGTCCAATGAACCGCTGCTATACCTATCCGACGACCAGAAAATCATTGCGGCGAGCGCATCCTTCTGCCGGGCCTTCGACATCGACCCCAAGACGGTTTGCGGCCAAAGCCTCAGCGAAATTGGAAACGGCGAATGGGCGATGCCCCAGCTTGCGTCACTGCTGACGGCCACCGCCTCGGGCAGCGCCACCATCGAGGCATACGAAATCGACTTTCAACGGTCGAACCAGAAGACACGGCACCTGGTCGTCAATGCACGGACGCTCGATGACGGTGACATCGATCATATTCGCCTGCTGCTCGCCATCACCGACGTGACCGATGCGCGCGCCGAGGCTCGGCTGAAAGATGATCTCGTTCGCGATAATGCCATCCTGCTGCAGGAGGTCCAGCACAGGGTCGCCAACAGCCTGCAGATCATTGCCAGCGTTCTCATGCAGAGCGCCCGGCGGGTCCAGTCGGAGGAAGCGCGCGGGCATCTCCACAACGCCCATCACCGGGTCATGTCGATCGCGGCCCTGCAACGCCAACTCTCCATGTCCAACGGCGGCAAGGTTGAACTCCGTCACTATTTCACTCAGCTTTGCCAAAGCCTCGGCGCGTCGATGATCGCCGACCCCGACAGGCTTGCGATTCAGGTGATGGTCGACGACAGCGCCGTGGAAGCGGATGTTTCCGTTCGCTTGGGGCTTGTCGTGACCGAGCTTGTCATCAACGCCCTCAAGCACGCCTTTCCCGATGAACGACCGGGCGCAATCGTCATCGACTATCACTCATCCGGCAAGGACTGGACTCTCTCCGTTACCGACAACGGCATCGGCATGCCTGCTGGTCGCGAAGCACTAAAGGCGGGCCTGGGGACTGGCATTGTGGAGGCGCTCGCAAAGAGCCTGAATGGCGACATTCAGTTGAGCGATGCGGGTCCCGGCGCCGCCGTCACAATCAACCACCGGGAAAGCGCCGGTTTGCGAACCGACATTTCTACGGCCGCTTAGGAACCGAATGGCTTGCGAAACGCTATCCCATCGGAGCCTGCGAGGCTCACACCTCCAAATTGACCGAGTGAGCGATGAAATATGGCAAAGCGGTCGTCCTGGTCGTCGAAGACAGCACGATTATTCGGATGAGTGCCGTCGATCTGGTACTCTCTGCGGGCTATGAAGCGCTTGAGGCGTGCGATGCCGATGAAGCAATTCGCATCCTTGAGTCGCGAAACGACATCGATCTGGTTTTCACCGATGTTCAGATGCCCGGCACGATGGACGGCATCAAGCTATCTCATTACATCCGGGATCGGTGGCCACCTGTCAGGTTGATCGTTGCCTCCGGCGCGGCCATCCTCAAAGAGAGCGATCTCCCCACGGGAAGCAGGGCCTTCTCGAAACCCTATGACAACCACGCAATTACCGATGCGATGGCTCATCTGCTGTCGATCGGGAACACGACTGAGTTGGCAAGTTAAGGGTTTTTCGACAAGCTTCCAGGATGATCCGGACGTCGTCGACCGCCATCGTCTTGGTGAAGCGCTGAGGAACTGAACATTGACACAACCCGCAGCCGACAGGGTTCGCTTTGAATTTGTCACGCAATGTCCAAGGGATGATGGCTGCGGCGTCTTCGTCTTGCAGATGCTGACGGGCAAACCCTACGACCAGATTGCCGGCATGATCGATTGGGGCGCTCAGACCAATCATTACACAACGTGGACAGAACTGCGCGGCGTCCTGACCGAGTTGGGCTGGCAGACTGGCGGATTACGCAAGGCAGAGAGCTGGGGCGATGTTTGCGGGGTAGCGGTCGTCCATGTCGAAGGAGACCACTTCATCCTCTATGACGCCGATAACGGCATCTTCTATGATCCGGGGCAACCCGACGGCCCCGATCTGCATAGCCGCCTCGTTCCTCTGAACTACCTTGCAGTGCAATCGCCAGAGAACGGTGTCTAAGTCCCAGGCCCTGAGCCTGGGATCCATGCCCGTCCCGATGGTCCGCGCCGATGGCTCACTCGCCGTGACCACCATTCCAGGCTCGCGGGTACGGAAAGGCGCAGCCGCCGAGCCGCGTACTCACCCAAAATATGCAAATGACCGAACCATGTTTGCCTCCAGCCGGCTTGATGCCAGGCCAATCCGGGCGTAGTTCAGGATAGATAGCCACCCTCTCCTTCGACACCAATTTGAAACGACCCCATGGCGCACTCCCTCAATACAGCCCCATCGCCCGCCGGCGGCCCCAACCAGCCGAAACTTGATACGGACGACATCTGGCAGGCCCGCGTCGATCTTGCCGCCTGCTTCCGGATGGCGGCAAGGCTCGGCATGGAGGAAGGGATCTGTAACCATTTCTCGGCCGTCGTTCCCGGCTATGACGACCTGTTCATTGTCAACCCCTACGGCTACGCTTTTGCCGAACTGACGGCCTCGATGCTGTTGATCTGCGACTTTCACGGCAACGTGGTGTCGGGCAGCGGGCAGCCCGAGGCCACCGCTTTTTACATCCACGCCAGGATTCACAAGAATGTCCCGCGCCCCAAGGCGGCGTTCCACACCCATATGCCTTATGCCACCGCTCTTTCGATGACGGAGGGCGATCCCCTGATCTTTGCCGGGCAGACCGCCTTGAAATTCTATGGACGCACGGCCGTCGACCGCAACTATAACGGCCTGGCGCTCGACGCACGCGAGGGCGATCGCATCGCTACCGCCATCGGCGATGCCGACATCGTCTTCATGAAGCACCATGGCGTGATGGTCTGCGCACCCAATATCGCCCAGGCCTGGGACGACCTCTATTACCTCGAGCGCGCCTGCGAGGTGCAGACGCTCGCCCTGTCGACCGGACGCGAAGTCCTTGCCGTCGCGCCTGAGATCGCCGAAGCGGCGTATCGGCAAATGCGCGAGGGAGACCCCGAGTCGGCCCGGCTCCATCTGGAGTCCGTCAAGCGCGCACTCGATCGCAGCGAGCCCGAATACAAGCGCTGAGCAGCAGACCGCAGCTTAGTCGTGCGCCGGCCGCCAATGGGGATAGGTGACATAGGCGGTGAGCGCGCCCTCCTCGTGCGAGCGGATGGTCACCGCTTCACCCTTGGGCATCTAGACGATCGCGCCTGGCCCGGCGGTGACCGTCCCCGCATATGTCGAGACCGAAAGCCCGATGCGAGGATTGAAAGTGTTAGAGTGCCTCCTTTGTGCGTCCGAAAGGACGCACGGCGCTCTAAGCCTTGCCCAGATGCTTCGGCCAGAATTGCTGATGGACTTCGGCGGCTTCGTCTTCGAGGTTCGTTGGGCCAACCACGGTGACGTTGCGCGCGCCGGTTTGCAACACCGCCCGGCTCGGCACGTTCAACCCGATCCCGGCGATCTCGCCAAGCCGCGTTTCGGAGCAGGCAAACACCATGCGCCCGATGCCCGACCAGTAAATCGCCCCGGAGCACATCGCGCACGGTTCCGTGCTGGTGTAGAGCGTGCACTCCGCGAGAAAAGCAGTGTCGTAGTGCTGCGCCGCCAGTTTAACCAGGTTCATCTCGGCATGGTTCGTCATATCGCGGCCGGTGAAGACGCTGTTTTCGGCGCGCAAGATGACTTCCCCGTCCTTCACCAGCACCGAGCCAAACGGTTCGTCGCCATGGTCCATCGCGGATTTCGAGAGCGCAATCGCCTCGCGTAAAAACGGCTCGTGGTTTTCCATCAGAGTCCCCCAGCTAGAGCGGCATGATCTTGTCTTGAATCGGAGGGATTTCCAAGGGGCTGCACATCAGGCGATCGCGTCGTCTTGGTCATCGTGTCATGGCTCAAGACACCGGATCCGATCGCCGAAAGAATAGCCTGTGCAGGGATTGGGCCACGCTCAGGCGTCACCGGCACCTAATCCTCAGTGATGCAGGCGCCGATCTGGGTGGGATCGTTGGAAACCATCGCCGCGTTGAAGGCGCGCTCAGCCTCCTCGAGCGCTTCAAGGGCTGCGGCACTTACGCCGACATGTCCTCGTTCCAGCGGCGTTGCATCTCCTCAGGCGTGACCTGTTCGATGGTTTGCGACAACATCCAGCGATGACCGAAGGGATCAAGCACCTGCGCCACCCGCTCGCCAAAACTCTGGTCAGTCGCCGGGCGCAACATCGTCGCCCCAGCCGACAGCGCCTGCGCCAGTGCTTCGTCGGTCGACACCGTGTCCATGTGGAAGGTCACCGGCGAGCCTCCGACGGTATCGGGAGACAGGGCGCCGAAATCAGGATATTCGTCTGCCAACATCATCAGCGTCTCTCCGAAACGCAGCTCGGCATGGCCGATCCGCCCGTCCGAAGGATCGGTCATGCGAAAGACTTCCGTGGCGCCGAAAGCCTCCTTGTAGAAGTCGATGGCCCGTGCCGCATCCTTGACGATGAAGTAGGCGCTCACTTTTCGGGCAAAACTCGGCATGGACGATCCTCCTTGACTGGTTTATATATTAACGTTACGTATCGTAAAGATATGAGTCAAGAGAGTAATGCAACAGCGAAGAAACGAGGGCGGCCGCCAAGCGCTGCCGCGCAGAGGCGTGCCTTGGAGGCCGCCCATGAAATCCTGATGGCCGAAGGTTTTGGCCGCATGACGATCGAAGCCGTGGCGGCGCGGTCCGGTGTCGGCAAGCCGACGATCTACCGCTCCTGGGCCAACGCGCAGGAACTGGCGATGGCCGCTCTTCTGGTCAACCGGCTACCGGAAGCGGAGGTTGGAGGGGGCACGGCGCAGGCGGCTCTCGGCGCGCAGATGAGCGGACTGGTGACTGCCTTTGCGAGCACGCGCGGGCGGCAGATCACTATGGCACTTGCGGCCGCCGACCCGGAAAGCGAATTCACCAAGGCCTTCCGCAATCGGGTGATCCTGTCGAGCCGCAACGCGGGTCGTGTCATCCTGGAGGAGGCTCTGGCACGGGGAGAGATCGTTCCGCCGCTTGATATGGAGGCGCTGCTCGACATGATCTACGGACCGGTCTTCTTCCGGCTGCTGGTCGGCCATCGCCCGGTCTCGCCGGAGTTCGGCGATGCGATTGTCAGGACCGCGTTGCGGGCCGTTGGACCATCGGGCGCGTGACCCTCACGTCGCGATGCGCGAAGCCGACATCCCGCTTGCCTGCTCACCGCCGCGCATGAAGGTGAGAACGCCGTTCTCGGAGTCGGGCTGAGCGCCTGTTCCTGTTCAAGTGTCTTGTGCGGGAAGTGTTGCCAACACCACCAGCGCGTTGGCACGGCCGGGGATGGGCTGTTTCCCCAGCCTCCCCACTCCTTGCAGCGTGTGCCGTCAGCAAGCCGGTGCTCGCAATAATGCTCAACGATCACATTGGCGCCTGGTGCGCTCGAATGGCCTTCGATGCTCATGGGTGCGTCCTCCGTTTCCCGCTCTTGATGCTCTCATAGATCATTTCCAGCCGCCTCGAGGCGACATAGGCACTGTCCTCGTATCCGGCCGATGGCCAATCCAATCGATGGCTGCCGTCTGTCGCCACGATCCAGAACCATCGATTATCGATCCCTCCGCCTGCCTGTGAGCGGAATATCCTGCCGATCTGGGTATCGCCGTCAAAAGCGACGTAATCGTCGCCGGGTTTCTCTTTCCAGGCGTGCCGCCATTTGTATTTGATCTCCCGGCCGCTGACATGTTCCCACGATTTCCATGTGATTTGTTCTGGCATGCGTCGTCCTGTCCTCTCGCGAGGTTTTCCTTTGACCGCATGGTTGATGGATGGCTCCCGCCCGAGCCGGTGAATTCAGATCAGCGTCGGTTCCGGATCGGGGTCGATCGGATCGATAATGTCAGCCGTGTCATTCTTCGGCGAACCCACATTGCGGCCGATCGGCCACATGGTCATCAGTTCCGCCGGGAACGGCTTCATCAGGTCGCTCGGATCAGGCTCCGGCGATAGCCAGCGCTCGTAATCTTCGCGGTGCAGGACGACCGGCATGCGGTCATGGATCTGCGCCATCATCGCATTCGGCTCGCAGGTGACGATTGCGAAGTTTCTGATGTCGACACCTTCCGGGCTGCGCCAAATCTCCCAGATGCCGGCGAGCGCAAAGGGCGAGCCGTCAGCCATGGCGATCGCATAGGGCTGCTTGTTCTTGCCCGTGCCGAAGATATCCTTCCACTCGAAGAAGCCGTTGATCGGCACCAGGCAACGGCGCGACCTGTAGGCCGAGCGGAACAGGCCGTTGGTACTGATGCCCTCGCAGCGGGCATTGATCGGCGGCGGTCGCCCACCCGGCTTCATCCATGCCGGCATCAGACCCCAGCGCGCCGAGGCGAACACCGGCCCCATGACATCAGGCTCGCGGACCATGTCGCGAATGATGATCGGATAATCCAGCGCCGGCGCGCCGTTATAGCGCGGAAATCGGTTCCCGAGCGCATCGATCGCGCCCCGCTCCGCAAAGGCGAAATTGCGCACCAACTCCTCAAGCGATGTCTTGATATAGACGCGACCGCACATCCGGAACTCCATCCCGCATATTAGATGTTCTGATTATGTTCTGGGTATTCGAGGCGAGTCAAGGCCGGTCGCTACAACCGATGCCGCCATCGCTTTCACCAGAATCAGGGTATAGCCTGTCACCGTCTCGATGACCGCTGACGGCGGAGATCTGCTTGCCGCTTGACAACCTTCCTACTGGAAGGTAGATGAGAGCCATGAGCAATCTTTTGACGACCTCCGACGAAATCCTGGCCTCCGCCCGAGCGCTGATCATGACCGGAGGCTATAACGGCTTCAGCTATGCCGATATTGCTGCCGTCGTCGGCATCCGCAAGGCCAGCATCCATCACCACTTTCCGAGCAAGACCGACCTGGTGCGCACGCTTGTCGTGCGGTATCGCGAAGATGCCGAGGCGGGTATCGCCGGCCTGGAGCAACATGTGCGGAATCCGCTGGCGCTTCTCCAAACCTATGCGGGTCACTGGGCCCAGTGCATCGAGGATGCCAGCCGGCCGTTTTGCGTCTGCGCCCTGCTGGCAAGCGAACTGCCGGCGCTGCCGCCGGAGGTCGCAGCCGAGGTCAAGGCTTTCTTCCGCTTTGCGTCGGCATGGCTGACCTCGGTGATGGAACGGGGCGCTCAGGACGGCAGTTTGAAACTGTCGAGCGAACCGCGCGTCGAGGCTGAAGCCTTCATGGCCTCCGTCCACGGCGCCATGCTTTCAGCCCGCGCCTACGGGACCCCCGAGGTCTTCGCCACCATTCTGGCCCCCACCTTGCAGCGGCTGTCTCCGACCGCCGCGCAATAGAGCTCCTGGCGGCATAAAAGCCCGGAGCGACAAACGACGTTCAGTGAAACTACCAACTAGTAGGAAGAACGACATGATCAGGAACATTCTCCCCACCCTCCTCCTGGGGCTCACCGTCATCGCGTCGACGGCCCTTCCAGCGGCGCCTGTCCATTCCGAAGACCAGAAGGCCGAAGACCAGAAGCCCGAGCAGATCCATGTCAGGGGCAGCATCGTCAGCTACAGCGGCTCCGCTCTCAAGGTGAAGACCCGCGAGGGAGAGACTGTCGATGTCACCCTCGCCGACGGCTGGAAGCTGGCGAGCGTTGCAAATGCTGCGGTCACCGACATCAAGCCGGGCGACTTCGTCGGCATCGCATCGCTGCCCAGCGCAGACGGCGGCGACGGCGCGCTTGAGGTGCTGATCTTCCCGCCGGCGATGAAGGGTGCCGGTGAAGGCAGCTACGGCTGGGACCTCAAGCCCAACAGCAGCATGACCAACGCAACCGTGGCCGATGCCGTCAAGGGCGTCGATGGCCGCACCGTCACCGTCTCCTATCACGGCAAGGAAAAGAAGATCGCCATTCCGGACGGCACGCCGGTCGTCACCATCGCTCCGGCCAGCAATGACGATCTCGTTGCCGGCGCCGTCGTCTTCATCCCCGCCGAGAAGGCTGCCTCGGGTCCCCTCGCCCATCAGGTGCTTGTCGGCAAAAATGGCGTGGTGCCGCCCATGTGACCACGTCGTCGCCGGTCGGCCGGGCCGCCCCCGGTTCGACCGGCGATTTACCAGGGAATGCCGCCTGCAGCCGATGGATTCGAGCGATGGAGAACACCGTCTCGACAGCCGCCCGTCGGTGCTGGGGCAGTTCCGGGAACCTCATGAAACCCAATCTCGATGACGGACGCCGCCGCTCACGGCGGTGAGCCGCCCCCATCAGACCAACACCATCACATTCAGGAAAGAGATCCTAATGAGCAACGATCAAACCACCGTCGCGTCTGGCGACAGGGAAGAGTGGCTGACGCGCTATTACTTCACCCGCGCAGCCTTTTCCGCCATCTGGGTCGCAACCGCCTTGACGGCCGGCCGCCAGTCGCTCGCCGTCGCGGCGGCTTTGCTGATCCTCTACCCGGCCTGGGATGCCGCCGCCAACCTGGTCGACGCGGCGCGCAATGGCGGCCTGGCAAACAACCGCAGCCAGGCGATCAACGTCGCCGTCAGCGCGGTGACGACAGCGGCCGTGATCGTCGCGCTGACGATGAGCATGAATTGGGTTCTCGGCGTCTTTGGCCTCTGGGCGATCTTTTCCGGTCTGCTGCAGCTTAGAACCGCTGTCCGGCGCTGGAAGACCAATGGCGGCCAGTGGGCGATGATCCTCAGCGGCGGCCAATCCGCCGTGGCAGGCGCCTTCTTCATCGCCCAGGCGCAACTGCCGGAACCGCCATCGATTGCCAACGTCGCCGGCTATGCCGGCCTCGGCGCCTTCTACTTCCTGGTCTCGGCCGCCTGGCGGAGCGTCACGCAAATGCGGCGGAAGCGGGCCTGAGCCGATCGGGGGCGGGAAAGTGCCGGGGCGGCGAGCGGCGGCGAACGGCTCGCCGGCGCCGCCTATCTCCTGTCATTTCATGAATGGTGGGTGAGGCGCGTCGTGCGCCGATTGTGATGTGAAACCATCGATCAGTCGGGACCAACGTTATAAACTGGGAACTTGTAATAGCTGCAGGCATTCATCGAAAAGAACGCCGCACCATCTCCTATTTCTTGGCGTGCAAGCTCCCATTCGAAGGTGTCGTCGCCACCGAGCCCTGTAATCAACGCCATCATGGTCAGCTCGCTTAACGGCCCTGGAGGAAACGCGGCTCCGTACACGATTGCCTCCTTTCCGGGGTATTTGCCTTTGATAACTCGCTTGATCGCCAAATCCACCCGTATCATGCGCGTCGGAATGCCTTCCGCCAGCAACAAACCGGATTCGCCGATCGACAGCGATTTCACGCGCGCCTCAACCACGATCTCGGCTTTCGCCAGCAGTTCATTCTGAGGAGGGCATTTCGGCGTTCCGGCTGCTGGCCTTAGACCAATAGCCAATAGAGCAAGAATTGCTGCGAAGCTTAGTCGCATATGCGGGTTCAGGAGTGCCTTCGGCATCGGTGTCTTTCCTTATGCATAGGCGTGTCTATTTCGCCTTGATTGCGTGAGGCTGAAACGGACATCCCCATCCAATCGCATAAACCGCCGCCTTATTCTGCATCTTGCGATGCTGTCACCAACCTCCGTCATCGGTCCAGGCCTTAGATCGATGCTGAGGAGAAGTGAGTTTGAGGCAGATGGATGCTAAAACCGCTTGGCTGAGGCATTTAGGCTTGATCGCCTTCGCCGGCCTGACGATCGGCATTGCTCGGCCTCTATGCTCGGCTTACTCACGGTCGCTGCGGCCTCCTGTTTCTGCGCGATCGAAAGTAAGTATGCTCTTTTGGCGCGGCAAGCCAAAATCGACTTCTGCGACAGCCGAACGGCCGCAACGGGGCCGGAAGCGGACTGGCAACTTCAGGCTGCGGATCTTCAAAGAGCGGACATTCGGGTGGGCGCGGACATCGTCGTGACCTGACCCTGAGTGGGCATTCGAAACGACCGCGTTGGACGGCCGGGAGCATGACAGAGCAGTCATTGCGTGGGGCTGTAACGTCGGCTGCGTCCCCATGAGCCATGGCCAACCAAGATCGCTCTGAGCAGCGGCTAAAACTTCTTTCTTGCCCTCTGTCTCCCTGTTATCGTGGAAGTTAGGAGACAGCGCCATGAGCGAGAACCGAAAGCTGGCTGCAATCCTGGCCGCGGACGTGGTCGGGTACAGTCGGCTTGCCGGCGCTGACGAGGACCTCACCCTGGCGAGGTTGCGCACACTGCGCAGCGATCTCATCGATCCGACGATCGCCGTGCACCACGGCCGCGTCGTGAAGCGCACCGGCGATGGTGCGCTGGTCGAGTTCCGCAGCGTGGTGGACGCCGTGCGCTGCGCCATTGAGGTGCAGAACGGTATGGTGGAGCGCAATGACGGCGTCCCGCAGGACCGTCGCATCGAGTTCCGGATCGGTATCCATTTGGGCGACGTCGTCGAGGAAAGCGACGGCGATCTGATGGGCGACGGGGTCAACATCGCCTCGCGATTGGAGGGCGTCGCCGCGGCGGGCGCGATCTGCCTGTCCGAGGATGCCTATCGCCAAGTCAAGGCGAGGCTCGACCTCTCGGTCAGCGATCTCGGCAGCACGCAGCTCAAGAACATCGCCGAGCCGATCCGGGTCTATTCGCTGCAAGTCGGCAGCGCAGCGACCAAGGCAGCCGCGACCTCGGAAACCGCGACGAGCCGACCGGCGACGGCAGCGTTGCCGAAGCTGTCGATCGCCGTCCTGCCCTTCGCCAACATGAGCGGTGACGCCGAACAGGACTACTTCGCCGACGGCATCTCGGAAGACATCATCACGGCGCTATCGAAGCTGTCGCAGCTCTTCGTCATCGCTCGCAATTCGTCGTTCACTTTCAAGGGCAAGAACGTCCATGTGCAGGAGGTGGGCACGAAGCTCGGCGTGCGGTATGTGCTTGAGGGTAGCGTACGCAAATCGGGGAACAGGGTACGCATCACCGCGCAGCTCATCGACGCGACCACCGGCGGGCATTTATGGGCGGAGCGGTTCGATCGCGACCTCACCGACATATTCGCGGTTCAGGACGATGTCACGCAGCAGATCGTCGGCGCGCTGGCGGTCAACCTGACAGAGGGCGATCGGCAAAGACTTGCGCCGGGGCAGATGCGGCACCCCGAGGCGTATGACTGCTTCTTGCGTGGCCGGGAGCTGTGGCACCGGCTGACGAAGCAAACGAACAGCGACGCCCGCGACCTTTTGCAACGTGCCGTCGAACTGGACCCGAACTTCGCCTCGGCGCACGCCTTCCTCGCCCTTACCCACGGGCTCGACTACCTGAACCGGTGGAGCGCGTTGCCGCAGCGCTCGATCGAGCAAGCCGAAGAGGCGGCGACCCTGGCGGTAGCGCGGGATGATAGCGATCCCGTGGCGCACTGGGCACTGAGTGTGGTCAAGCTTTACTCGCGACAGCACGATAGAGCCATCAGCGAGGCCGAGCGTGCGATCGTCCTCAATCCGAACTTCGCCGAAGGGCATGTCGGCCTCGGCGAGGCACTCATCTATTCAGGCAGATCCGAGGAGGCACTCACCTATTTCGATCGGGCGAAGGTCCTGAACCCGTACTTTCCGGATGTCGTTCTTCACTTTCAGGCCTTGGCCTTGTTTCCACTGGGAAGGTACGAAGAGGCCGTCGAACTGTTGCTGCAGCGCGTGAGCCGCAACCCGGTCACCGATGTCTCGCGCGCGCTTCTGGCCGCCTGTTACGGGCACCTCGGCCGTTTCGAAGAGGCTCGCGCGACGTGGCAAGAGGTGATGCGCGTCAATCCCGACTACTCCCTGGAATACCGTCGCAAAGTCTTGCCCTTCAAGAACCCCGCCGATTTCGAGCTCGTCGTGGAGGGGCTACGCAAGGCCGGTGTCGTACAATGACGGTGATTAATCTCCGATCTTGAACCTGTTGGGTGGCGTGTGGAGCAAGGACAGCGACGGATCCGGACATGATCGGCGACAGCTCTCTGTTGAAGATGCGCAGTCCACATCCGGTAGCCGATGCGCCAAGCGACTGATGTCATCAGCCGCGACGGGGCGCGTTTCCTCCCGCATCCACGATCGCCTGAACCACAAGCGCGATGCGTTTGTCACGCATGCCGGGCCGAATGCGGCCTGAACGTTCGAGCTCGGCAAGCCCATGAAGGGCTGCCCAAAAGGTCTCGGTCACGATCTCCACATCTGCACAGAATGGAGACACGGCTGCGGCAATGGCGTCGAAACCGGCCCGAAGTTCCGATCTCGTTTCGGCCTCGGCGAACTGCAGTTGGGTCGGCAGGATAAACATGGCCTGGTAGAGTGCTGGGCGACTGAGCGCGAAAGCAAAATAGGCCATGGCGACATCCATAAGGGCCTCTCGTCGCCCGTTTGCCCCGCCTGCCGCTTCCCGAAGAACGGTTGCGAGCTCCTTGAAGCCCTCGACTGCAACCGCGGCAACGATGGCGTCCCTGTTGGCGAAATGCGAATAGAGGATTGGCTGGCTGTATTCGATTTCCTTGGCCAGGCGGCGGATCGTCACGGCATCCCATCCTTCGCTCTCCGCGATGGCACGTGCTGCCGCGACAATGCGCTCTTCGCGCCCTGCCCTTTCCCGACTTTTTCGCTCTGCGATCCCCATTGCTCAATCTCCATGCCCTCGCAGGGCCAGCACTCATCAAAGATTATACCAATGCTTGACTAGCTAGCAATGCTAAGGCATTTTATCTAGCAGTGCTAGATTTTGTATCAACGATAGAAGGATTGTCGAATGCTTTGGCTTGCCAACGGGGCTGGGTTGCTGCTCGCCCTCGCTATTATCGCGATCGGCACCAGCTATATTGCGAGCCCGACGACCACGATGCGCAGTTTCGGCCTGCCGCTTCCCGAAGAAGGCCCAAACGTCGCTTGGTGGCTCCGCCTCAAGGGTGTTCGCGATATCGTCGCGGGATTACTCCTGCTGGCGTTCATGGTGTGGGGCGCTCAACGGGAGGTCGGCATCGTGCTTTTGATCGAAGCGATGATCCCTGCGGGCGACATGCTGCTCGTTCTCGCAGCGAAAGGCTCCACCAAAAGCGCCTTCGGCATTCACGGCCTGACGGCGGTGATCATGGTGCTGGTCGCCATCCCCATGATGATCGGGGCGCACTAAGATGGTTCACGTTCTTTCTATCTGGTTCCTGGTTGTCGCCTTCGCGGGCGCAGGTCTCGTCAACGCCATCGGCACGGCGGCGACGCGAAGTGAATTCGCTCGGTGGGGCTACCCGCGCTGGTGGGGTATCGTGACGGGTGGGCTGGAGATATCGAGCGCCGTCCTGATTGCGCTTCCCCCCAGCCGCATTGTCGGCGTGGCGCTTGGGGCGGTCATCATCGCGGCCGCGGTTTTCACGGTTCTACGCCACCGCGACCATGCACACCTGGCGCCGCTGAGTGTCTTTGTCACCCTGATTGCTCTTGCCGCGATCTCAACTTGAGCACGATCGGCCGCTTTCACCGACAGGCGTGGGCGAAGCACTATCATGTGGTTCCTGGCGCCACCTGATTGTAGCGGTAATCAGCCCCAAGCCTCACCCTATACCGCTTTGGTTATCGAAATACCCGCCCCCACCCTCCGTCATCCCAGGCCCTGAGCCTGGGATCCATGCCCGCTGCTGATTGAAGAGGCCAGAGTGGATCCTCGGGTCAAGCCCGAGGAGGACGGAGCGCGGGGTGGCGTCTGCAGCAGGAACAGCGACGTATCCCGACATGATCGGGAGTCATCAACGCCGATTTTTGCCCCGTGATTTCGCCCATGCAAAACCGTTGACATTACGCTGAACAGAATATATCCATTCGGTTATATAGCTACATGGTGATATATGGACGACAAGCTCGATGCGATTTTCTCCGCACTCGCCGATCCCACGAGGCGAGCAATTCTTGGGCGGCTTGCGAACGGCAAGGCGACGGTGGCAGAGCTCGCTGATCCCTTCGAGTTGTCTCAGCCTGCCATATCAAAGCATCTCAAGGTCCTGGAACAGGCCGGATTGATCCGCTCCGGCCGTGAGGCGAATTCGCGTCCCCGCGTCCTCGAGCCGGCTGCGTTGAAGACAATTGCTGATTGGATCGCCGATTACAGACGCTTCTGGGATCAAAGCTTTGATCGTCTCGATGACTATCTGTCCAAGGTACAAGGATACGAAAATGACTAATCCAGAGACCGACACCGACAACGCCCGCGACCTGGTTCTTGTACGAAGGTTTGATGCCCCATGCGATCTGGTTTTCAGGGCATGGACCGACCCGAAAGCGTTCGCACAGTGGTGCGGTCCTCACGGTTTCAAGGCGGTGGGCGACCGACTTGAAGCCTGGCCCGGCGGTAGACACCGCGCCTGTCTGATCGCGCCAGATGGAGAAGAGCATTGGGTCGGCGGAAAATATCTGGAGGTCGAGCCGCCGCACAGGCTTGTCTTCACACATGCCTGGGAACTCGCAACCGGCGAAAATAGCCCGGAAACAGTCGTCACCATCACGTTCAGGGAAAGCGACGGAGGTACGGAAATGACTTTTCGGCAGAGTGGATTTGATAGCGCATCGTCACTTAAGGGTCATGAAGCCGGCTGGTCCCAAAGTCTCGAGCGATTGAGCGTCTTTCTCGGGACTGAATCCGAAGGGCCGGATCATGTCTAAGGCGGCGATGAAGCTCTATTATTGCGAGACGCTCAATCCGCGGAAGGCCTGCGCCGCTGCCCGTTTTCTTAAAGCCGACGTCGAGTTCGTCAGGGTTGACCTGGCAAGCGGAGAACAGCGCACCGCAAAATTCCTGGCGCTTAACCCGAACGGGAAAGTCCCGGTGCTGCAGGATGATGCCGGAACTTTATGGGAAGCGAACGCCATCATGTGCAGGCTGTCTGACAGCGTCGCATCGGATTTTTGGCCGCATGACCACCGGCAGATCGACGTGCTGCGCTGGTTGAGCTGGGATGCCAGTCATTTCACCCGGCACGGTGCAACGCTGTGGTTTGAAACCTTGATCAAGCCGTTGTTCGGCGGGGAGCCTGACGTCGCCGTGATCGAAGATGCGAAGACGAGTTTTCGACTCCATGGTCGCGTGCTCGACGATCATTTGGCCAAGAACAGCGTCGCCGTCGGGAAGACACTGACTGTGGCAGACTTCGCATTGGCCGCGGCACTTCCTTTTGCAACCGCCGCCGGGATTCCCGTCGCCGAGTTTCGGCATATCCAGACGTGGTACGGACGGCTTGAAGAACTGGATGCGTGGCGAAACCCTTTCCCGGCCTAAGAGGGCACGGGCGAAGGACCCTTTTGCCAGAGTGAAAGGCGTTGGCGGCACTCCTCCTTTGTCGCCGAGGCTACATCGATCCGGCCAGGCAAGTTCAGCGATCGACCCCTCTTCGACGCTGAAGATGGCAGCTCATGCATTCGCAGGGCGCCAATGCGGATAGATGCCATAGCCGGTGAGCGCGCCCTCGGCATGCGGTCCGGTTCAGATGCGGCGAACAGTCGAGCCTCTTCTCCATAGGATCGCTTTGTGCCTATATTGCCGCTGCGCTGAGCACACCCCGCCGCAACGGGCCGCGGTTGCCGCATAGCGTTCTGGTCATTGCCAAACCGGCGGGTACAGTTTGTCGTGAGCGCTACAAGGTACTTGCTGATCTTGCCGCTGATGGCGGTCGCCGCCTACGTGGCGCTCGTGGGTCTGATCTATCTGTCTCAGCGAGCCCTGCTTTACCCCGGAGCCGGCGCCACACCTGTTCCGGAGCACCCGAGTTGGGGCGAGACGGTCCACATCAAGACGCCCGACGGAGAGATGCTTCAGGGACTGTACAGCCAGGGCGACAGCGACAAGCCCTGCGTGCTCCTCTTTTTCGGAAACGGTGACCGCCTCGACAATTACGCGTTTCTCGCCCAGGCGCTGACCACGCGGAGGATTGGATTGCTGGCGATTTCCTATCGCGGCTATCCCGGATCGACCGGCTCACCCAGCGAGCAGGGCCTGCTGACAGACGGGATCGCCGCGTTCGACTGGCTTTCGGCACACGGCGGAAGCGAGATCATTGTGCTCGGCCGGTCACTTGGCACTGGCGTCGCCGTGAATACCGCCGCGAAGAGGCCGGCCGCGGGCGTCATTCTCGTGTCTCCGTACCTGTCGGTACTGTCGGTTGCGCAGACGCATTATCCGTTCCTCCCGGTCGAGGTTCTTCTCAAGGATCCCTTTCGCTCGGACCTCAACATAGGGAAAGTAAGACAACCGAAGTTGTTCCTCCACGGCCGGCTTGACGATAGCATCCCGCTTTCTTCAGGGCAGGCGTTGTACCGCATCGCACCCGAGCCCAAGCGGATGTTGATCTATGACGGTGCGGGTCACAACGATATCTTGAACGACAGAATGGTCGGTGACGTCATCCATTTTGTGGAAGCGCTGCAAGGAAACCGGCCCTAAATCCCGTCACGGACGGGAGCGGTTTCCCGGTCGTAGTGGGAGGCAATGCCCGGGAGCGGCTCGCGAGGCGACCAGAGTGGATCCTCGGATCAAGCCCGAGGAGGACGGAGCGCGGGCTGGCGTCTGCAGCAGGAACAGCGACGTATCCCAACATAATCGGGTGCCATCAACACCGATTTTTGCCCGGCAATTTCGCCCATGAAGGCCTCGCCGAGGTCTCGAACACGCGTTTTCAGTGTCCAGCCATCGCTTCTGCCGCCGGAGCGCCGGAAACATCCTTTGCCACCTCTGATATCAACGACCGCAGCCACCGATGAGCCGGATCGTTTCGATAGCGGACATGCCATGCCAGCTCTACCGGAAAGCTGCCGAGATCGACCGGTGCGGGCAGGACTTTGAGACGCGGGTCGCGGGCAAGGCGCTGACAGATCAGCCGGGGCAGTGTCGCGCAATAGTCGGTGACGGCCACCATTTCCGGGACCGCCAGGAAATGGGTGACGGAGACCGAGACGTCGCGCCTGAGACCGGCCTGCTGCAGCATCTGGAACAGGCCGACGCGCATCCGGCCGGGCGGAAGCACGTTGACATGCCGCATCCGCTGATACTGTTCCTCGGAGATGCTTTCGGCGATCTCGGGATGATCGCTGCGCACGACGCAGGCCAATCCATCATCCATCAGATGCTGCACGACCATGTTATCAGGCGGCTCGACGATCCGGCCGAGCACCATTTCCGTCGCCCCTGAAATCGCGCCGGTCTCAGCCAGATCATTGCCGAAGGGCGTCAGGCGAAGCCTGATCCCGGGAGCGCATTCGCGCAGCCGCGCCACGATCACCGGCATCAGGACAAACTCGACGTAGCTGTTGGGGGCGATGGTGAACTGCCGTGTCGCCCGCGCCGGATCGAACGCCTGCTGACCGAGAATGACGTCATCCAGGCTCGCCAGGGCCCCGCGGATCACTGGAGCAAGTGCCTGCGCCATTTCAGTCGGCTTCATGCCATAGCGCTCGCGGATGAACAGCGGATCGCGCAGCGTCTCGCGAAGGCGGTTCAAGGCGTTGGAGACGGCCGGCTGCGTCATGCCCAGCTGTTCGGCTGCGCGCGTGACATTGCGCTCTTCCATGAGCGCCACGAAGACAGGCAGGAGGTTGAGGTCATATTTCATCCAGATATATTGCCGAACGCATATCTGAAATCAAAGAAATAAATTTCCGGAATGAGAATGGCCGAGGCATGATCCGCTCATCGACAGCAACCGATCACATCTGTCTCGAAAGGATCTCCAGATGAAAATCCTCATGGTTCTCACCTCGCACGACGAATTGGGCAATACCGGCCGGAAGACCGGCTTCTGGCTCGAAGAGTTCGCCGCCCCCTATTATGCCTTCTTCGAAGCCGGCGCCGACGTCACCGTCGCATCGCCCAAGGGCGGACAGCCGCCGCTCGACCCGAAGAGCGACGAACCGAGCTTCCAGACCGAGCAGACCCGCCGCTTCCATGCCGACCCGGAAGCCCAGGCCGTGCTCGCCTCGACCGTAACGCTCGCTTCGGTCTCCCATCAAGATTACGACGCCGTGTTTTATCCGGGTGGCCATGGCCCGCTTTGGGATCTGGCGGAAGACAAGAATTCGATCGCCCTCATCGAATCGCTCTATCAGGCCGGCAAGCCCGTCGCCTTTGTCTGCCACGCACCGGGTGTGCTGCGCCACGTCAAGGCTGCCGACGGCACGCCGCTGGTTCAGGGCAGACAGGTCACCGGCTTCAAGAACTCCGAGGAAGACGGCGTCGGCCTGACCCATGTGGTGCCGTTCCTCGTCGAGGACATGTTGAAGGAGAATGGCGGCATCTATTCCAGCGGCGACGACTGGTCGTCCTATGCCGTCCAGGACGGCCTGCTGATTACCGGGCAGAATCCCGGTTCATCGGTGGAGACCGCCGGCATTCTGCTCGCCGCTGTGACGGCGGCAAAGGCCGCCTGACAGACGGCGGCTGGTCGGGGATCAACCCATGATCAGCCGCTCTGTCATTTGTGTTGCGGCCATACTCAGAGCTTTCCCTTGCCAGCAATTCGCGGGTCCGCTGGAGACCTGCCCCGGCGCGATTTATCGCGCGTACGATCGGCGGCCCGCTGCACAGCGGGCACGATCTCTCATCCAAACGGATTATTGAAATCACTGATCCGGTCTACATTTAGAGAGACTTCCGGCGACGCCACGCGAACTAGTCGTGGATTGGGCTCGATCTTCGCGACGAATTCTCTCTTTTAAAGATCATGCCCGAGGCAAGCAGATGTGGCGGCGTGTCGTCGGATGACGCTTGAAAGTCAACGGCATGCGCAAAACAATGGCAGTCGGCCTTGCCGCCTTGATCGCCATGTACTTTCTCGGCGGCATGAGCGCGAGACGTGAGATCTTTCCTTGGCCACAACTTTCCGCGCTGAGGACAATGGTTGGCGGAGAGAAGGCGGCGGCTCCAAGCCGTTATGCTTTCGACGACAAGGAACGACTCATCGGGGATGAATCAAAAACGCTTGTGACCTGCCCGACTCAAACTGACCGAACTGCTGTCTTACTCGTTCTTGGTCAATCGAACGCGGCCAACGACGGTGGACAACGGCACAGGTCAAATTATGGCGCTCGCGTTGTAAACGCCTTTGACAAACGGTGCTTCATCGCCGCCTCGCCACTTCTTGGATCGACCGATACCAAGGGAGAGTACTGGACGCTTCTTGGGAACAATTTGATCGCATCGGGACAAAATGACAGCGTTATCCTCGCACCTCTCGCATATTCCGGATCTGAGGTCGCACGATGGGCGAAAGGTGGTGACCTCAATCCTGTGCTGGTCGATACCGTGAAACAGCTTCAGGATTCCGGTTATCGGATAACGAGCGTCCTCTGGGTGCAAGGAGAGAAGGACCTCGTTATCGGCACCACTGCGGAGACCTATCAGGAATATTTCATGTCGATGGTTGACACGTTGCGTCAGCACGGCGTCGAAGCACCCGTCTACATTTCGATCGCATCGAAATGCCTCGAACCGAGCAACGGCGGCTTCAAGGAGCATATTCCGGACAATGCGATAGTACGGGCGCAACTGGCCCTGTCAAAAAGCGGCCACGGTATCCGAGAGGGCGTAAATTCTGACGCGTTGCTCGATGGAGACGACCGCTACGACGATTGCCATATCGGGGGCACAGGCGCGGAGAAAATGTCGGAGGCCTGGTTGAACCTTCTGCGCGGCGACCGCCGCCTGGAAACCTCGGGATAGTCTTCCTAGAACCGGTTTTCGCGCCTTCGCGAGCTCGGCCTCGGGCTCTGTCCGGTATTCGACACCTTGTCACTATCGGCCGGTGATAACAGCGCTTTGTCGGCGTCTCCGACGAGCTCCGCGTCGCATGATTCAGGGAGCGTGCACCGGCTCCTATGAGATGACGAGGGCGGAGCATGCCTTCGCCGGGAGCCTCCTTCGAAGAAAGCTGCCCTGCTCATGCATAATTCCTCGAATCAAAGTCGATTTTAGAGTAAAATCGATCAGTTTACCTAGAGGGCTGAAACGTCCTTGCGCGCCGACTTCGACGCGCGGTGCTGTAGAAGGAAAGATGAGCCAATGAAAAGGTTAGCAATCGTTGCCCTGTCGCTGGTGACGGCGCTGACGAGCGTCCCGCCGGCCATGGCGTTTCCCACCATTGCCGTGCCGAACATCGAAGGCGCACAGGCGCAGCCGGTCCAGTACAGACATCACGGCGGCGGCCATGGCGGCTACTACCGGCATGGCGGCTACTACGGGCATGGACACCACGGTAGTAACAACGGCTGGGCCTGGGGACTCGGCGGGCTCGCGGCCGGCGCAATCATCGGCGGAATGCTGGCGCAGCCGTATTACGGCCAAGGCTACTACGGTCAAGGCTACTACGGTCAGGGCTACTACAATCGGGGTTACTACGGCCAGGGCTATTACGGATCCGCCTATTACGGTGCTCCGCGCTACTACGGGTCGACCCTGTACCGTCCGCGCTATTACCGCCAGGCCTATTATGGCGGCAACGGACATACGAGCTGGTGCTATGCGCGCTACCGGTCTTACCGGGCCTACGACGACACGTTCCAGCCCTACAACGGTCCGCGACGGGCGTGCGTCTCGCCCTACTAAAGCATGTCGCGCAAAAGTGTGCAGCGGTTTTGCGACAACGACATGCGTAAAAACAAAGACCTAAAGCGCGACAAGCGAATCTGAAAGATCGCGACGCGCTTTAGCCGTTTAATTCAGAACAGGATTCAGGTTTGAGGCCGACCCGGCCTCAAATCATCCAGTTCTAGCGGAAACCGCCGCTGGCGGCCAATCGTTCGCCGGTCAGCCAGCGGGCATCGTCGGAAGCGAGGAAGACAGCGACACCGGCGATATCGTCCGGCTGGCCGGTGCGGCCGAGCGGCGTCTGGGCCACCAAAGCCTGCTCGAAATCCGAGCCGATGACGCCGGCGGAGTGCGTGCCCTCGGTCTCCACGATCCCCGGCAGGATGGCGTTGACGCGGATCTTGCGCGGCCCCAGCTCCTTGGCAAGCACGCTATTGATGCCCTCCACGGCGCCCTTCGTGCCCGTGTAGACTGAAGAGTCTGGCGGCGCCAGGCTGGTGACCACCGACGAGATGTTGATGATGCTGCCGCCCTCGCCGAGATGCTTGGCCGCGGCCTGCGTGGTCAGCAGAACGCCCAGAACATTCACGTCGAACATGCGACGATACTGTTCCTCGGTCACCTCACCGATTGGTGCGAATTCATAGACGCCGGAATTGTTGACCAGCACGTCGAGCTTGCCGAACTCCCTGACCGCAGCATCGACCAGTCCCTGGGCCTCGCCGGCTTTCGAAACATCGCCCTGCACCGCGATGGCTTTGCCACCGGCCGCACCGATCGCCTCAACGACGGCGTCCGCGCCCGCCTTGCTCGAAGCGTAGTTGACCACCACTTGCGCACCCTCTGCTGCGAGTGCCTTGGCAATCGCAGCGCCAATGCCTTTGGAGGCGCCCGTCACCACAGCGACCTTTCCTGTGAGCTTAGCCATTTCTCGTTCCTTCCGATCTGGACAGCCGCCGGGATTGGCTAGCTTGTTCCATAGTTCGGAAATTCGGAACTGTTGATCTCATTGTCAAGGGACGCTATATAAAATTCATGAGACCGCTCTTTCACCCAGCCTTGGAGGACATCAAGCCCGAGGCGATCCTCTATGCGCTGTCCGATCCGGAGCGCGTTACCATTTATGCAAAGCTTGCCGGCGCCAGCAGTGGCGGGACGTGCTCTGCGCTTGCCGATCTCGGCGACCGCGTCATTCCAAAGTCGTCGCTGTCCAACCATTTCAAGGTGCTGCGCGAGTCCGGGTTGATCATCAGCGAGCGCCAGGGTGTGGAGATGCGGAATCAAACGCGCTGCACCGAGCTGGACGAACGCTTCCCGGGCCTGATCAAGGCCATTCTGACGGCTTACGGCCAGCCTCCCGGGCAGCCGAAGACGGACTGATCGCCCCTAGAGCAGCATAGTCCAGTCTAAGCAAAACTCGTCCTGGGGCAATGATCGCTTGTGGCGCGATCCGGTCTTAATCGCTCGGCTGTCGTGCCCGAAGTATCCCGCTCACTGTTCCGTCCCCAACAAGCCGTAAGATTTGGTGGGCCCATGCTGGTCGTCGTTTAGAGAGCAAATTCGGATGCGCCACACTCTGTCACTACCCCGCTGCCAGACGGCCAGGGAATTTCCTCGAACTTTCCCCCCGTCCTCGGAGTATGCATTGAGGGTCCACGCTGTGTCATTCGATCCTCCCGATTGGAGAACTTGCAACTTCTTGTCCGGCACTCCCCCATGGGTCCACTCTTGGTGAAGCGCCTCTATCGCTTCGCGGCCAAAAGCAGGAGCCGCGTAGGGCGAATACAACTGAGCATCGAGAGTGAACATTGCGGCGCAAGCCGCCGCGTCCCCTGCCCGATAAGAGGCTGTCATGCGATCCATCAAATCTTGAAAATCCGGCAACGGATCCATAAAGCGAGCCCAAACCTTAAATGAACGAAACACATCATACCATCGTTTCGAACCGACCAAAGCTGTTTGGCCTTGGTCTGCTGTTGGCGCAAACCTGCCGCAGTTGGTCCATTCCTTGACCGATGGCTGTGCGACCGTCAGGCCAGCGCCTGTGACCGCAGCCAGTCCTGAAGCTTGTCCACCGCTTCGGACTTCCGATATCGCGGCTTCACCAGATAGAAGTGCGAGCGCGCCCTGAGGGCGCCGTCGAAGACTTGCCTCAGCCTGCCCGCCTCGATGTCGGTCGAGACGAAAGCGCGGGTCGCCACGGCGATGCCCTGTCCGGCGATGGCAGCTTC